>Ga0099364_10008117_pt1 | contig 14843 bp, 9 predicted proteins | sample TergutTh196P3_FD_73070 | JGI IMG/M metagenome (GOLD analysis project Ga0099364, IMG submission 73070) | Microcerotermes parvus P3 segment gut microbial communities from Pointe-Noire, Republic of the Congo - Th196 P3 | ecosystem: Host-associated > Arthropoda: Insects > Digestive system > Gut ... | reverse complement strand
CGAACGAAACTCATCTGTGCTATACTCAACGCAGAAAAGGCATGAAAAGGGTTAGGCGACAAGTCTATTCATGATTTTTCCCATGTGTTGTTTTAATTACTCTACATTGTACGCAGTAGAATGTTATTTTCTTTGATATATGCCAAAAATTGCTGATGAAACGTCTCGATTTCGTCGCCGGAAAGCGTGTGTTCCGGTGAGCCGATCCAAAAACGGAAAGAATAACATACCATACCTTTCTCCAAACCTTTGCCTCGGTAAGACACCAAAAACTCCCGACGAATCTCTAAGGGATTGCGGAAATGATCTAATACTTTTTCCAATTTATCAAAGCCGGCATCAATGTTCCAGAGCAGTGAAAAATCTTGCCAAGACAACGGATACCGCGGCGGTTCTTCAAACTGGACGGAAACATTAAGCGTTGCGAGATCAAAAAGTATATCCAAATCCATTTCAAACCACGCAACCTGCCCGCCCTCCTTGCAGACTTTTGCCGTCCTGTTTTTGTCAAGAACACCCAGCGTGCCGAGCGTTTTATTTCCGCAAATCATTTCAATAAAATGACCTTCGGCTTGCCAGGGTAGCGTTGGCTTGGCTGACTCTTTAAAGACAACATTTTGTACGCCGCAGGCCGAACAAACGTCTTCGATGGACGACTTCACCGAGAGGTATAGTTCTTCCAACGATCCTGTCCGCTGAAAGGCAAGACCGCCGAGATTGATTTTTTCGATACATTCTTCCTGCCTGGTAGAAGGGAAGAATACCCGGCCGATTTCAAAGAGACGGAACGATTCCCGAACTGGACGGTTTTTGGGAATCAACGCCAAGAGGTTGGGGATGATTGACGTTCGCATTCGGCTTGTTTCGGGAGCGGTCGGGTTTTTTAATATCAAAGTTTGGCCGGGATCAAAGTCAATGGTTTTGAGCCAATGGTCATGAAACCAAAGGTAATTATGTGTTTCAAGGAATCGATGCGATCCCGTTAGAATACGGCGTATTTTATGGCCTAGTTTAATGGCTGGCTCGACGTGGAGCGGCTTAATCGGCACGGCGGGCATCACGGGCGGGATGTTGTCGAAGCCGTAGATACGCAGAACTTCTTCTATAATATCTTCGGGAATCGAAATGTCTTTTTGGCTGCGGAAAGGCGGAATGCCGACTTTGAGAGTCTGCGGGCGGGATTCGGTTTCCGACGCTTTGCTTTGTTGAGTGTTGTTTGTTTTTTGCCATTCGACAAGGAAACCGAGAGATTCTAAAATCTGCGTAACTTTCTCCGAGGGGAGCGTAATTCCGGCAAGTTGTTCCAAGCGTCCGGCTGGAAGTTCAATAGACCTGACCGCATCCTGTAAATCGCCATCGACCGAAAAGCGGCTTAACACCTTCAAGTTTGCCCCGGACTCTTCGATCAATTTAAGTATCCGAGCGACGGCGATTTTAACATTGGACGGCGGCTGGGATTTTTCATACCGCTGTGACGCATCGGTTCTCAAGTCGAGTCGTCCTGCCGTTCGTCGGATTCTGGCCGCTTTGAAGTTGGCCGACTCTAAGAGCAGTTTCACGGTGGATTCGCTGACTTCCGTTTCGAGACCTCCCATTACGCCGGCTAACGCTACGGGGCGGTAGGTTACAGCATCTGCTTTTTGTTTTGCGGTCGGTGTCGTCGGCGTTGCTGAACCCCAGATTAAAAGGTCCTCCGGCAAGAGTTTTCGTTGTTGTCCATCAAGCGTCGTGAAATCGGCATATTTTGATTCGTTGCCCAGCGTCGCAATCCGAATCCCGCCAAGTTTGTCGGCATCGAATGCGTGTGTTGGTTGAGCGATTTCCCAGTTGACGTAATTCGTCACATCGACGAGCAGGTTATAAGACCGCAATCCGAGAGCGTGCAATCGGCGTTGAATAACGAGGGGGGAGGGAACTGCACCGTCGGTTTGAAATTCTATACAACCGTAACACGGGCAGTTTTCATAATCCTCATTTTGGAGCGGATAGGCTGGCAACGAATTGTATTGCGACAAGTCAACTTGCGAAAGCGGTTTGAGTTCTCGTCCAAAAACAGCAGCGAATTCGCGGGCAAAGCCGTAGTGTCCCCAAAGGTCAGGCCGATGGGTGAGACTTTTGTTGTCGATTTCGATGAGCGTATCCGATTCGGGAATATACTGTTCGAGCGGTGTGCCGGGGAGAATCGGAGCACCGGCTAAATCGGAATCGGGACATTCGAGCAAGATTTCGTGCCATTCGGACATTCCCAATTCGGCGGCACTGCACAGGATTCCCTGACTGGATTTGCCTGCCAATTCGGCTATTTCGACGGTCTTACCGCCTGCGAGCACTGTTCCGGCGGGAGCAAACGGGGCTTTGAGACCGACGCGGACGTTCGGTGCGCCGCAGACTGTCGTGTATGTTTTCGCCCCGCAATCTACCTCGCAAAAAGTCAAATTGCCCGTTAACTTGGTTGCCGACTTCACTTCGCCGATGATCACGTTTTTGACGAATCGCCGAAGGATTTTTGTGCCTTCGACTTCGGCAGTCGCAAGCGTCAGGCGGTTCGTTATTGTGTCTATGTCGAGACCGGCCAGGTCGACATAATCAGAAATCCAGTCGAGAGAAATATACATAGAGGGAAATTATAGCATAGTCGCCTAAAAATGTGTTTATTCTCCTGTCTGCCGCAAAACATATCCGCCCTTCGGGTTCTTTTCAACAATTCCGTTGACGAGACCGTTGTCTCGTATGGGGAAATGCATGCCCCAAACACGCAGTTGTTGCTGGACGGCGGTATCCAGAATACGTTTTCGGGAATCGATGGCTTTTGGTATGTCCATATCGAATCGGGCACAAACATCCGGGGCTGGAAATTGGAGAGCGAGGGCGTGCAGTAAGTCGCCTAAAATCAGATGCTTTTCTTCGTTCCCGGCGGATGCTGTGTGTTCAATTAAAAATACGGTATGCCCCGGCGTGTGTCCGGCGGCATCCCAGGCGTGTACTTTGATTTTTGCTTCAGTACATTCGAAAACAATATCGCCGAAGTTAAATGTTGCAAAATCCTGGCCGTAGGCGGTTTTGATTTTTTCAAGTTGGGCATTTCGGGGAGATTCTACTCCGCTCTCATTTTTCGGCAACCAGTATTCATATTCCGGTACGGCACACAGAATTTTGGCATTGGGAAACCGCCGGTTATCGCCATCGAGCAGACCGCCGATGTGATCGCCGTGAAGATGTGTTTGCAAAACTAATTTAACATCGCTCGCCTTGATTTTTCCCGTATCGAATATCCCGTTTAAGGATTTGAGCCAGGCTTCATCACCCAGGCCAGTATCGAAGAGGACGGCATATTCGCCTGGCATAACGAGGGAAATCGAAGACATACTGGCCGGTGCGCCGCCTTCGGGCATATATTGCTTGATGGTCTCTGGATCAGCATTCGGAAAAACTCCGGCCTCCATCAGGTGGTTTGCCCCGACAACAGGCAGAATGCTTGCTGTTTTTTCCGCCGAGAGCGTTTTTTCCGCCGAGAGCAATGTGAGGGCTATCGAGAACGTTAGGGTAATCAACACAAAGCAAACTGTAAGATGTTTCATCGTCAAAGACAGTTAATTTACAAAAAGGAAAGTTAGTAATGTATGCGCATTGTATCAAAAACGATCGGCGATATAAAGGCTTGAAATTACATCCCCCATTCCAGTCAGTCCGTCGGCCCTCCGTATTCAGACAAGTTCCCGTGGAATCCGAAAAAGGCCCCTGGGGGAACTCTGACCAAAATGGCGATGCAATCCGTGTGGGTGTGTTCCGAAAATGTGCCGATTGAGGTACAATTATTCGTATGAGCACAATCGTTTATGTGCTTGCCCTGATAATCACCATTTGGAAACCATTAACAAAATGAAACGGATTTCGCTCTTGCTTTTTTTATTCTGTTTAACTTCCCTTTATCACAAAGATACTATGTCTCACGCAGGTACTATGTCAATTTCACCCAATGAACACTGGACTCTTCAATGGGTAAAACCGGTCGATGAAATTAAATCGACGGCCTATATGTTCCATCATATTCAGACCGGAGCCCCGTTGCTTTATCTTGCCAGCGAAGACGACAACAAAGTATTTTGTATCACATTCCGCACCCCGCCGACCGATTGCACCGGCATTGCCCATATTATGGAACACTCCGTTCTGGCTGGCAGCGAACGGTTTCCGACGAAAGAACCGTTTGTTGATTTACTCAAAGGTTCTCTCCAAACATTTCTCAATGCGTTCACGGCGGATGATCGGACGATGTACCCCGTCGCAAGCCGGAATGATAAAGATTTTCGCAATTTGATGACCGTCTATCTCGATGCCGTCTTTTTCCCGAAAGTCAGGACAGTTCCCGAAATCCTCATGCAGGAAGGCTGGCATTACGAAGTCGATGAGGAAGGCAATCTTTCCTACAACGGGATTGTGTACAACGAGATGAAAGGCGTGTATTCTTCGCCGCAAAGTGTGCTGTACCGGACGATTCAACGGGCAATGTACCCCGATTCGACGTACGTTCACGATTCCGGCGGTAATCCCGACGACATTCCCAACTTGACGCAGGAACAATTCGTTGCGTTTCATGAGCAGTACTATCACCCGTCGAACTCATTGATTTATCTTTACGGTAACGGCGATATTGCGGAGTATCTCGCTTTTTTGCACGATGAATTTTTATACCAGTTTCACAAACAAGATGTTGCGGCGTCGGTCATTCCGCAGCCGCCCTTTGCCCAAATGAAGGATGTCGTTGCCGAATACTCGATTGATATGGATGAGTCGCCGGACGGCAAAACATTTTTGAGCATGGCCTATCTTATGCCGACGGATTTGGAGGATGCCGAACGGGCATACGGTTTGGACTTGTTGACCTACATTCTTGTCAACAGCGAGGCCGGCCCGCTACGCCGGGCGTTGCTGGACGCCGGCCTGGGACTCGATGTCGATGCCGGCTTTGATAGTTCGGTCTTGCAACCTTGTTTTGTGATCACTGTTCATAATTCCGATCCAGACAAGCAAGAGAAGTTTTTGGAAGTTTTGAATACAACGCTCAAAACGCTCGTTGAAGAAGGTATTGACCGCAGGATCATCGAAGGGGCGATTAACCGAACGGAATTTATCCTCCGGGAATTTCAAATATCCGGCTTTCCCAAAGGGCTTGCGCTCAAGATGCAGATACTGGAAACTTGGGCATACGATGGGGATCCGTTGAGTCATTTGAAATTTGAAACGATTTTACGCAATATCCGTGCGGAAATTGAGAATAACTTTTTTGAGAATCTCGTTGAAAAATATCTGATCAACAATCCTTCGCAGGGGTTTGTGATGCTTAAACCCAGCCAGGGACTTGAACGGGAAAATTCAGATCGGATTGCGGCGAAACTTGCAGAAATTCGGCAATCGCTCACGCCGGAGCAACTCGATGAAATCAGACGGCAAAAACAAGCCTTGCTGGAACGGCAAGCGATGCCGGATGATCCTGCCGACGTAGCGAAAATCCCGACGCTGGAACTTTCCGACGTTGATCGAAAGGCCGATGACATTCCGTTTACGCAGTATCAATCGATGATGCCGATAGTTAACGTCGAAGTCGAAACAAACGGGATCGTGTACATTTCGGTTTTGTTTGAACTTGCCCCTTGGCAGCAAGACCCCGCCGTGCTTGCCTATTTTGCCAACGTGCTAGGCCGGCTCGATACCGAAAATTATTCGTATGCCGATTTGAACAGCGAAATAGATTTACATACCGGAGGGATTGGGACAGGTTTGTCGGTCTCTTCTCTGCATAAAGAGGCGGATATGTTCAAATTACATTTCGTTGCCCGCGTGAAAACCACTCTGCCAAAACTGGAAAAAGGGCTGGAACTGGTCTATGAAATTTTGACCAAGACGAAGTTTGAAGACCTTGCCCGGCTTAAAGAAATTATACAGGAATACCGAGTCGGTATGGAACAATCCTTGATGTCGTCGGGGCACCGGTTTGCCCAAATCCGGTCGGCATCGTATTTCTCACCGAGGGACAAATATCGCGAAAAAACCGGCGGAATTGAACATTATCAATTCCTGGTTGACTTGGAACGAAATTTCGACGAACGCGGTACCGCCTTTGCCAGGCAGTTGGAAAAGTATGCTCAAACACTCTTTTCAACGGCCAATGGACAAATTTTCGTTACGGTGCCGAAAGAAAATTTTGCCGGGATCAAACCAATCCTGCAAGCATTTGAAGCGAAGTTCCCCCAGGTCGCCGTTCAGCCCGACGGTGCGGCCGAATGGCCGAAACTCTCCCAGGCCAATGAAGCCATCGTCATCCCGTCCCGAGTCCAGTACGTCGTCAAATCGGCCAATTTCCGTAATTTCGGCTTTGAACATACCGGACATTTGCTGGTGTTGAGCAATATCCTGCGGACCGGGTATCTTTGGAATAATGTCCGGGTACAGGGAGGAGCCTACGGCGGCGGATTGACTGCCGACATGAACGGCGTATTCTCTCTCTGGTCTTTCCGAGACCCCCATCTGAAACGAACGGTCGAAGTTTATGCCGGCATCGCCGATCATTTGGAAAAACTGGAACTTTCCGAAGAAGAATTGACGAAAGCCCTGATCGCAACGATCGGCTCCTTGGATAAACCGTTAACTCCCAGCGAAAAGGGAAGTCGGGTTATTGGGATGATGTTATCCGGCATCACGCAGGAAGATATCCAGCAAGAACGCGATGAAATTTTATCGACCAATCTTGACGATCTTCGGGCCTTTGCGCCGATGTTCCGAAAAGGAATGGAGCAAAACAATATCACGGTGTTCGGCAATGAAGCAAAACTTGCCGAGGAAAGCGATTTGTTTAAGGCGACCATCCGGCCGATTGAATAGAAGTTTTCATCCAAACAACTACCGCCTGCAAAATGAAACCGCACATCATATCGACGATAAGCGAATTACGTTCGTTCGTTAGCCGTCAGCGGCAGTCGGGCATTCGGGTCGGGCTTGTCCCGACGATGGGGGCTTTGCACGCCGGGCATTTAAGTCTCGTTCAAATGTCCGGCGAACAATGCGGTACGACGATTGTTTCCATCTTTGTGAATCCTGTTCAATTCGGCCACGGCGAAGATTTTGCCCGTTATCCAAGAACATTGGAAAACGATCTTCGTCTTCTTGCATCGTTCCCGTCGCTGGCTGTGTTCCTGCCCGACGTCGGCGAAATGTATCCCGATGGGTTTGATTTGTCCGTTCGAGTCGGTTCTGTCGCCATACCGTTTGAAGGCGAGGTGAGGCCAAACCATTTCGACGGCGTCGCAACGGTTGTCTTGAAACTATTCCTTGCGTCCCAGGCCGACGTTGCCTTTTTTGGGCAAAAGGATTATCAACAACTTTGTGTCATTAGAAAAATGGTTGCCGACTTGAATGTCCCCATCGAAATCGTTATGGGGCCGACAATTCGGGAACGTGACGGACTGGCGATGAGCAGCCGGAATGTCTATCTTTCGGAAGAACAGCGGCGCAAGGCCGTCATGATACCGCAAAGTCTCTTCGAAGCCGAACAGATGATCTCAACTAAAAATATCCGGTCGGCAACACAGATTAAACAAAGGATACAGGAAATAATCCGCCCGGCAAACTCAACGGCAGACGATATATCAATCGACTATATTGCGGTTGCCGACCCTATATCGCTACACGAACTGGCGGACATCGAATCACTCGCCGTGATCCTTCTGGCCGCTCGCCTTGGCCAAACCCGACTGATCGACAACATTCTGATCGGCGACATTCTGGCTGGCGACGCAGCGACACCGGCTGAAAGAATGTAACGGTTGGATTTTTGGCTGCGAAAACCGAAAAATCGGTAAAATCGGAATACTTTCTCTAAATTACCAAGGCGGAATGGCCGATGTTACGACGTATGGAAACCCAGCGTCAGGAATTTCAGATCGGAGTTATGGTGCTTGTCTGCATCGTCAGCCTTACCCTGATGGTCGTTTTTTTCGGCAAGGGTTCGATGATCAATTTCGGCGGCGAGGGGAATACAACCATCGTTCGGTTTCAACGCGCACCCGGCGTTAAACCAAACACGCCCGTATTCAAAAACGGCGTCCAAATCGGCAGAGTCAGCCGAGTCGAACTGATCGAAAACGATCGGCAAGTCCAAGTTACGATAACGTTAGATCGGGGCCGGCGAATTTATACTGACGAAGAATGCCAGATTCGGCAAAGTTTCGTGATGGGAGACGCTTCGCTGGAATTTGCCAAGATACTAAACTTCACCGGAAAAGTCGAAGAAGTTGATCATTCAATTATCCCCTATCTTATCGGAGTTGACGCAACCGATTTGCTCAGCGGATTTGGAAATATCGAAGGCGATTTAACCCGGGCAATCCAAAACGTTGCCGACGCCGCCGACCAAATGGGAACGTTTGTCGAACGCCTTAACTCCGCACTCGGCACGCCGGAAGAATTCCAAATCCAACAGGAAAGATTCCAAGCAATCGTCAACGAAACACGGCAAACGATGTTTTCCGTTCGCCAAACGACCGACGGAATCAACCGTTTTGTTAACGATCCCGAAATACAATCCAATGTCCGAAAAGTCATCAACGATATGCCCGGCATGATCGACCATTCGAGAATGTTAATCGGCGAATCAACTCTTTTCGTACATGAAGCCCGAAGATTGGCCGAACGGGGACATGGTTCTCTGGATAGTTTAACGGCAGGGCTTGAAAAAATGACGCGGACATTGGATGTTATTTCGAACATTGCCAATCAAGTTGAGGGCGACGTGCCGGAAATCGTAACGGCCATCAAACGCAGTGCTCTTCGCCTGGAATCGCTCTTTGGAGAATTGACGATGATTGTTGAAAACTTCCGAAATGCCGACGGAACCGTCAAACGGCTTATTCGAGATCCCGAGGCCTATGAAAAACTCTTGGCAACGCTTGATAACGTGGAAAAAATCACGGACGAAGTTGAAATGATGTTGCGTGTCGATGCCAAGCCGATTGCACATAATGTTAAAATACTAACAGACAAAGCAGCCCGAGACCCTTCGGTTTTCATCAGAAACCTTTTGCGAAAAGAGCCTCCGATTAAGGCGATGCCGTTTCATTTTGGCGGTCGGATGCTTTTGGAGACGCCCTGTTCGATGACTTCACCGTCTTTACCCAGGCATACACCGACGCCTCCGCGTTCGGCACATTACCCGCCGCCGACTCACTTTGACGGAAGGAACGCCAGCCGTATGACGGAAACTCCCATTCGGGTAGAGACGATTCCGCAACCGAATATCGGACGAATCGTCAACGTCGATCCTCGCTATCGGGAATCGTTTTAGAGCGTGTTTTGATTACTCTGGAAGCAAATGCCTGTTATACTGGCTGGCATACTGGACAAGACTCGCAATATCGCATAGAATTTTACATTACAATGGTTTGACAGTCCTCACAGTACGTCCATTACAATGCCGCTTTCTGCCGCTGGACTAACACGATTAAGCGAAGATATCAGAGGCTTAATCAAAGGGGATGTCCAATGCGATGAAATTGCTCAACAACTCTATTCGACCGACGCAAGCATCTTGCAAGTTCGGCCGGCCTGTGTCGTCCATCCCCGGAATACCGACGATGTCGTCGCCGTCGCCCGATACGCTCACGAAGCCGGTATTTCCCTGCATCCACGCGGGGCGGGAACAAGTCTCACCGGCGAATCGCTCGGCGAAGGAATAGTAATCGTCTGTTCCCAATATATGCGGCGTCTGTTGAAAACCGGCAGCGATTATGTCACGATCCAACCCGGCATTTTACGGCGTCGCCTGAACATGATTATCGGTCAATCACAAGGCCGACTTTTCGGCCCCTTGGCAGGCAATGTGTCTTCGGCATCACTCGGCAGTATTCTTGCACGCAATGGAGCCGGCATACATTATCTCCGGTACGGGCTGCCGAGTGATCATTTGATGTCGCTCACAGTCGTGTTAGCCAACGGTGATGTGTTGACGCTAGATCGGAATGCTCTCATTCAGCCGATGCTTGCCACGACGGGCGGAGCAGAGAATGTCGAACTCGCTCAAGAAATTGCCTACGGCAAAGAATATGTCTATGCAGGAAAAATCGCTCAACTTTTGCAAAACCGAACGAGTCAGCAACTTGCCGAATCGACAAACCAGATTGCCGTCAATCGGTCAGGGTATGCTGTTCAATCGGTCATGCAAGCCTCCGTGAAACAACCGATGTCGGTTCCCCAAGTTGATCTTGCCCGACTCTTTTCGGGGAGCGAAGGTTCTCTTGGAATTTTCGTAGAGGCGACGGTTAAAACCGTTGCACGGCCAAATCGAAAAATCGCAGCCGTATTTTTCTTCAGTAGTATTTTTAGTGCGTTTGATGCGGTATCTGCGATTTCGCCGTTGCGCCCTGTTTTGTGTGAATTGGTTGACCGCCGTCGGCTTAAGATGATTCGCGATTGGGATACCCGATACTGCACGCTCATCCCGCAAGATGCCGAAGCCGCATTGCTCGTCGAATTGGATTCGGGGACGGAGGATCAGCCGATAAGTCAGGGTGATTGTCAGCATAATCTCAAAAACCTCATTGATCTCATTCAAACAAAACTGCAACTCAGTTTTCATTCTCTTCGCATACAGTCTGAACAGGATTCGCAACTTTTTGATCACATTATCCGTCGATCCGAATTGGTTCTTGGGCGCATGCACCAATCGATTCAACCGATTCCTCTTTTTGATGATATAGGGTTGCCGATGGATGCGTTTCATCGTGCAGTTGGCGATTTACTGACATTGTTTCAACGTCACAAAGTGACGGTGTCTCTTTCGGGTCACGTTGGTCAGGGACATATTCGGGTTCATCCGTTGTTGGATTTGGGCGAGCCGAAGATAATATCGGTGCTTTCTTCTCTGGCTGAAAAGGTTTATGAAACGGTATGGCAATACGGCGGGACGGTTAGTTCGGAATGGGGGACAGGCCGGCTTAAATCGCAATTTCTTCCGCAGCAGTTTCCGCACTCTATGTCTCTGTATCGTCAAATAAAAGAGATATTTGATCCTCTTTATTTGTTGAGTCCCGGCAATGTCATTCCGCTCGGGCAATCTTGGACGCAATGTTTGCGTCACGGTCTGGGAAAACGCAGTCAGGAATCGGCAATCAATGGCGAAGCCGGACATTTATCCGAATATACCGATTGGCCTTCTAGCAGTTTTGTGCCGGGTCTTTCGGGCATACATTCCGTCGATGCGGTTAAGTCTCCGGCTGTTGGCGTGCCGTCTGATTTATCATCCGAACTGTCAATAGGGAACCAACCGATTCCTGCTAGTACTCCATCCGGTCAAAACCAAATAGAGTCTCAATTAAAGTGGGATCCTTCTTACGTGTTTGAACCAACCTATCGTTGTAAAGGCTGTGGTGAATGTTTGCGATTTGACCGGCAAAGCCGAATGTGTCCTCTTTTTCGCGGGACAGCGAGAATTGAATTCACTCCTCGCTCCAAGGCCGACTTGATGCGAGGTGTACTGGAACAAGACATTGAACTCGCTTCTTTAACAAGCGATAGGGCAAAAGAAGTTGCGGGTACATGTTTTCATTGCCGAATGTGCGATATAGAATGTCCTTCCAATGTCGATATTACCCTTCTCGCCTTCCGCAGCAAGGCGGCCTACATAGCCGCACACGGACTGCCTTTGCAAGATTTAGTCTTCTCCCGACTGGACAAAGTGTTCAATTTTTTAACGCCGGTGAGTTGTCTTTTCAATACTGCTATGAAAAACCGAATCGTGCGATGGTTGATCGAAAAAGCGTTGAACATTCCGCAAAGCCGAATGATTCCAACGCTGTCTCCGCGATCCTATCTACAACGAACCCGGTGGCCGGTCTCTAAAATGCGAAGTCCATCGCCAGGCATCGACCAAGTTGATCGGCAGGCCGACAAGCCCGACCTCAAACGAATTGACCGGCCTAAAGCCGCCCTGTTTTTGGACACGTACACGAATTACTGCGAACCGCAACTTGCCGAATTAGCCTTGCGGATTTTAGAACATAACGGTATCGCCGTCCATATCCCAGCCCGACAACGCCCTTCCGGTCGAACATCGATTGCCGTAGGGCATGCAAGCCAGGCCGAACGATTAGCCAGACGCAATACGGCTCAACTGTCGGAACTCATTCGGCAGGGATATAAAATTGTAACGATCGAACCCCATTCGGCATCGTGTTTGACGAGAGATTATCGGTATCTGATCGATACCGAAGAGGTTGACTTGTTGTCGGGCAACGTTGTCGATTTCTGTGCCTTTCTCTTGCAGCATCATCGGGAAGGCAAACTGCAACGGGATTTTCAGCCCTTGCTCTATCAGGTTGGTTACCACGCACCATGTTGCGGCATATCCTTGTCGTCTTCGCTGACGGTCGATATGATGCCGACGGAAAGGATATTGCGACTGATACCCGGCTTGGGAATTGAACGGATCGAACAAGGCTGTTGCGGAATGGGCGGGCTTTGGGGGTTTAATCAGAAAAACTATCGTCATTCTTTAAACATCGGTATGCCTCTGTTCCGCACTCTGCGGTTGCCGGAAATCGATTTTGGCGTTTCGGAGTGTATGTCTTGTTGCTCGCAAATGTCGCACGGCTCAAAAAAACCTGCCGTTCACCCCATTCGCCTGCTCGCCGTTGCCTACGATTTTTTGCCTGCTAATACGTTGCTTAAATGAAGGGAGTGAGCGGGTAGGAGTAGGAACGAATAGGAATGAGTAGGAGCGAGCGGAATAGTTTTCTGCACCCGCAAGCCCTCTTACCGCCTTGGAGGCGGTGCGTAACGGTTTACCTGAAAATCAAATTGACGTGTCGAACCATCGACTGTTACGGTCAAGTCCGATGTGTCGGGACTTGCAAACTTGGGTTCAATCCGATGTGTTGTCCGTATAGCCATCCCGTCTCCATCGATTTCAATGTCTTCGGAACCCGTTATGAACACTTGATACGTCCCCGGCGGCAACCCGTCGGTTGATCCTAACGACCCGATGGTATAGCGGCCATCGGCGGTAATTTCACCCCGGGCTTGAAATGTCTCCGTTTGGAACGATACTGTCCCCTGTTCCAATGGCTGGCCGTTGTCGGAATAGGTTACGCGGCCGCCCATACTAACGTGACCGCTGCCGCAACCGGTGATCAGCAGAATAATGAACAAAGCGGGAATGATTTTACTTTTCATCTTTTTCATCGTCATCGTGTATAGCATTGTAAGTGTGAAAAACGTTGTGTGTGTTTGTGTGAAAGTTGTATGCGTGAAAAAGGGATACTTACGGCAACGTAACCGACTCGCCGTCGTTGACGCTGCCCAGCCGCCAGACCGTAACCGCTGGCGTTGTGATCGGCAAGGCGCGCACCGCACCATCGCCGAGCAGGGAGTTAACAATCCCGGGATGACTGCTTCCGAAGGCTTCACGGCCGTGTTGTTCTTGGGGGGCGGTCGTGATGGCTGTGGTATTTGGATCATTAGGTCCCCGAGCGAAGATTCGGGCGTCTGTCGAGAAGGGCCGGGCAACATTCGTCGCCCAGCCATGAGAGTACATATCGTAGTAGCCGCCGTGCCAACGGTTGCCGATCGCACAGTTTCGGCTCATAGCCCAGGCGGGGACGTGCTTCTCCAAAAACAGCAGTTGATTGGAAGAGCCGTCTCGCCAGTATTCTATAGGATCCCGATAGGCCCACTGGGAAATATGTCGGGCATCTTGATCGCCGGTGCCGTTCCTGTTTCCGAGGTATTGGTTTATCGTGATACGAAAAGGGCCTGACTGCGAATGGGCACCTCGCGAGTTATCGCCGGTTCTTGCTTCTCCGGCGGGGTTTCGGACGAAATGGGCACCGCGATCCCGGCATTCATCGGAATTATTGCCGGAATTATCGCCTACAATGGTAATATAGTCGCTGAGGGCGTATTTCATCGGCGGGTCGGTGTCGCTCCCTTGCCCTGTATCTTTCGTTCCTTTAATATGTCCCCGGCCTGTCCGAGAGGGACAAACGTAGGCGGCGATGGTAAAGGCTCGTTGCAAATCGGACGACAAATCGTTGAAAAAATCGGCATCGCGTAACGGCGCAATTCCCCCCGAAGCCGTCGCCATTCCGAAAAAGCCTTTGGATTCCAATTGGTCGTAGAGGGCTTGCTGTTCGAGGTAGGGATAGAGAAACATATAGAGAGTCGGTCGGTATTGCTCAATAGTCAGCGGCGGCAAAGCATTTTGAGCAGTGTTGAATGTATGGATCGTAACGCCGATTTGTTTGAGATTGTTAGAGCACTGCATTCTTCGGGCGGCTTCCCGGGCGGCTTGCACGGCGGGTAACAGCAACGCAACGAGCATGCCGATAATCGCAATGACAACGAGTAGTTCGACGAGGGTAAAGGCGTGCCGGGTGCCAGCCTGGCGGGTGTCTTTGCCTGCTCGGTCTTTGCCTATAATTCCCCTCAAGTCATCATTTTGCGACGATAGAATCTCCATTGGTCATAGCCTCCAAACATAAAAAGAACCGAACCTCACAGTACCACAACCTATTCTACCGTAGTTAGTAGGGAAAAACAAGCGGTCAACTTTCGTGTCGTTTAGCCGTGTTAGCCCTGCAACACGCAATTCCCCCCGGGCTGACTCATGGACGGGCTGGCTCGGGAATTCTGCCGGAGCACCCCACCCGCCGGGTGTGTCAAACTTTTTATGGACTTGTGGGGAGTTCTCCTGTTCACCGGTTGACATTGGTGGTTATGGGATATGGACTCCCGTAGCAGCAGGGCATTTGTCCAAGAAATGCGTTGGTTTTGTGGGGGTCACCGACATTTAATCT
>Ga0099364_10008116_pt1 | contig 14844 bp, 9 predicted proteins | sample TergutTh196P3_FD_73070 | JGI IMG/M metagenome (GOLD analysis project Ga0099364, IMG submission 73070) | Microcerotermes parvus P3 segment gut microbial communities from Pointe-Noire, Republic of the Congo - Th196 P3 | ecosystem: Host-associated > Arthropoda: Insects > Digestive system > Gut ... | reverse complement strand
ATTTGTTACTAATAATTTTTGCATTATTTCTATTGTTTTGTTTTTATAATATATGGAATACCAGTTTTTAATGAACTCACAATTGTTTGCAGGAGCAAAGGTTATTGGAGCATAAATGTTATCAACATTTTTTCCTATATATTCTTCATAATCCTCAATCCATCCCAATATTTCGATTTTTCGTCTATTTGGAAACCAATCAAAATCAGGGTTTGTCTTTTCTAAATATTCTAAATTTCCAATGATTTTACAAAGAGCTAAAGGACCATTACTTCTTACTAACACAATATCCCCTATCTCTGCCTCCTTAAATTGTCCTTCAATAGTTTCGTTCCAATCATACCCAATACCAATATAATGAGTTTCGGTTAATATTTTTCTTATTTTCTCAGGTGGAAATTTTGCCCTATTATCACTTCCGGGGAATAATTGAATATGCCAATAATTCATATTTCTACAATCTCCAAAAATAATTAATTCTTATGTAAAACCTATTTTATATATGTTTTTATGGTTGTCAAGAGTTGAATTGCACAGAATAACACTGCATCTGTCCAATATTGTCCAAATATCACTTGGCAAATATCAATAAATATAACTATAATATAGTATATGAACAATATTGTCCAATATAAGGGGTTAATTATATGAAATCGGAATTGATTCTGCGCCTTGTGGAGGCTCATTCTTCTGGCAGCGAGCAAAGCTTTAAAACGGCTTTGCAGAGGTTGGCAGATGATGAAGAAAATAAGGGGAATCTTTCCCTATCCAAATCACTAAGAACTGCATATTCTTCTGAAAAACGGCGAGGTATTACTTTTGAAACATCAAGTCCGATATCAGAGATGACTTTTTCTGCTCAAAATATGCTTCAAATGCCAAAAGATAAAGATAGCACCCTTGAATTAGTTGAAATATTACAGCCAAAAGTATGCCTTGATGATGTCGCTCTGCCGGAAAACACCCAAGAAATGCTCCGCCAAATTATTTTGGAACAAAAAAAAGCTGATGATTTACTTGAAAAGGGAGTAATGCCAACTAATCGGTTGCTGTTCTGTGGACCTCCCGGCTGTGGGAAAACTCTGACTGCTAATGCTTTGGCTGGTGAAATCGGTATCCCTGTTGCTTATGTAAAACTTGATGGGCTTGTATCTTCTTTTTTGGGTCAAACCGGTACAAACATACGGAAGATTTTTGAATTCGCCAAAAATAAGCGTATCATGTTATTCCTTGACGAGTTTGACGCTATTGCAAAAAAACGGGATGATGCTCATGAATTGGGAGAGCTAAAACGAGTTGTAACGACACTTTTGCAAAATATGGATGCCATGTCTGCAAATGTATTCTTTGTAGCGGCAACGAATCATCACCACCTGCTTGACTCTGCTATCTGGCGGCGTTTTAATATGTCTATCCTCCTAGAATTGCCGGATATTAAACAGCGAGAAACGATTATCAATCGCTTTCTGAATGAAACTCTTAAAAATTATCAGGTTAATGTTAAAACACTAAAAGTTTTAACCGAAGGAATGAGCGGAGCGCAAGTTTGCAATTTTCTTCATTCTCTTGCTCGTTTTTGCATTATGCAAAACAGGAACAATAAAATCTCAAATGAAGATATTGCAAGTGTTTGGTTAAAACAGTCATCTTTGCTAGCGCGAGAAGACAGCGAAACATATGACAATGCTCTATTTGAATTAAGTAAATGCGGTATTTCTTTACGCATACTGGAAGAAATTACCGGAATACCTAAATCGACATTAAGTTATCGTTTTAAACAAAAGGAGGAGCAAAATGAACAATGAAAAGAAAATGCACTTTTGGATTGATGATAATGAAGTCCAAAGTATTAAAAAGACACTTAGGGGTGGTAGGGATGAGAGGATTGTTCCTTTTAGAGAACATGGATCGAAGCTGAGCCATAGTTTGCAGACAATTAAAAAACTTACAGAACGATCTAGTGAGGAAAATTCTTTGCGGGAAAAAGATATTGTGGTATTCAATATTGAGTTGCCGGAGAAGGTAAAAATTCAAGACAGACCGGATATTTTTTCTTCCAATGGAATGGAAGTTAAAGCTGTGCGAGATGAAAGAAATGCTGTTGTTACATCAACAAAGTCGCAATTTCAAAAGCTAAAGGAACGGGTAGAAAGCTATACATCGAATGGCGTAAATAAAACTTATTTTGATTATGTAGAATCATTTGAACCATATATGGGTACTATCAAAAACTCAAATAGTTTACAGAAGGTGGTATATCAAGAAAGCCCTCCTAAAACTGTAGATATCCAGCTTATGCTTCTTCCTGATTTGGATTCTGATTTTTATGAAAGTGCCTTACAGTTACTTCTTAAAAAAATAAAAGGAAGTAATGGAAGTGTCCCGGATTCAGTTTATTACCTCTCTGACAGAACTCCGGTTGTCCGAGCGATTGTTCCGTCTTCAACTCTTTCTTTGTATGAAAATGATCAGGCTGTTTACAGAATTGAGAAAACAAGTTTTTTTGATGTAGACACCGCTTCCATTCCTGTAAGTAAATTGGAAGGACTTACGCTTAATCCAAATGTAAGTATCGAAACCCTTCCAATTGTTGCAGTATTGGATTCTGGTGTCATATTTCCGCCAGAATTTGATAATCTTATTGTTCAACATTGGATAGCACCTGATTCAAAAGGAGGAAACGCGGCTCACGGAACCAGTACGGCTGGAAATGTGGTGTTTAGATATATCTCCCAAAATATTCAGGATAATATAATTACTCCTCGTGCCAGAATAATTGACTGTAATATCCTTGACGGCGGAGTATCGACACAGAATTTTATTAAGCGGATACAGGATGCAGTAGCCGAATTTTCTGATATTGCCAAAATATTTAATCTGTCAGCCAATAGTGACGAAACAATCGAAGGTGATAAAATGAGCATTGTAGGTTATGAGTTGGATATTTTACAGATGCAAAAAGGTGTTCAATTTGTAATCTCGGCAGGTAATCATGCATTATGGAAAACCCAAAAGTCCCTTGGTGATATTATTGATGATGACGATGCTCGTATTGCTTCACCGGCTGACTCCTTATACTCTATTACGGTAGGATCTCTAGTTGGAGAAACCCATGAAAATAGTTTGTCGGGAAGAAACAATATTGCACTATACAGCAGGAAGGGGCCTGGTTTCAAAGGTTTGGTAAAACCTGATATGTGTGCCTATGCAGGTACGATAACCGACACCGGTACAGTTCCGGTAGATCAATTTTCTTTATCAATAACCCATGAAGGAATGCTTGCACCAAACGCAGGAACAAGCTTGTCAGCACCGATTGTTGCAGGAGACCTTGCGGAAATACTAAACATAATTCCAGATGGTAATCCTTTAATTGCAAAGGCATTATTATTTCATACAGCATTACCATTGTGGGATGAAGATGAGGTAGATGATTCTGGCAGAGCTTTTTTGCATAGCCTTTATGGAAGAGGCATATCAAACATCGAAAGCGGTAAGTATTCTACACCATCAAAAGTTACGTTTGTTAGAAGCGGAGTATTAAACCGTACCACAAAAGAACGAGTAACAATTTTCATGCCCGAACTTCTTGCGGCACAAGTTAATCGGAATGTTGCTAAAGTAACTATTACTTGTATTTCTGCTCCTCCGGTTGATATTAACAAAGGAACTGAATATATTGGTGCATATATCCGTGCATCGCTTCACAAAGCTACTGGTGATGGGATTAATCTTATAGGGGTAATACCTGAGTTTAAAGAAAACAGAGAAAAATGGGATATTTGCCAGCATGTCTACAAAGTTTTTTCAAGATTCCATGCCGGAGACTGGCAAGTTTGGCTTGAACTTTTTGGGCGTTGGGATATGAAAGAAGTTGATGTGCCTTATGCTCTTATTGTTACCATTGAGGATGTCAGCGGTACACTGGATATTTATAGCGAAATTGAAGCCCTCAATAGGTACAGACCAATAAATGAAATTCGTGTTAGACTGGAGACTTAAATATGACTACCAATACCAAAGAGTCCGGTTTTGAAGAACTTATAATCGGTGCTCTTGTCCACGAAAATGGTTATGAACACGGTACAAAAAAAAGAAGTAGGGTTATAATTTGCATTTCACTTAGACCGGCTTTGTAAAAAAAATAACCGGAATGTCTTTTGTCTCGGATCTTGATTTTAGAACTTTGTCAATTTCAGCCCCGTTTGCCTCTGAAAGATTTGTGTTCAGGAAGATCATCGCGGGCAGGTTTTTTTCCAAAAGTAAAAACAATTTATCTGCTGAAGGCGCTGTGGCGACGCGGCAATAACCGGAAAGGATAGCCTTTCCGGTTTGCAGATTGACAGGATCGGCGTCTGCCAGAATGACAAGTTTCTTTTTACTTTCTGTGATTGCCTGTTCTCTTTCGCGAAGTGCTGCAGGCTTTTGAAGGATGTAAGTTTCACGAAGGGAAACAGGAATCCAGCGGGTTATAATTTCGTCCAATTTGGAAACACTGATTGGTTTTGCAAGTAAATCATCAAAACCTTTTTCCAGAAACATTTCCTTCATTCCAGCCACCACATTAGCTGTGAGTGCTACTATTGGAATATGAGTTTCCGAAGACAACTCATATTCCAATAGTTTAGGAGAATGCTTCGCATTCTCCATCATTTTACTTACAGGCTTACCCGAATGTTCCTGCTCACGCTCCCATGCGCGGATGGCGGCGACTGCTTCTACTCCGTCCATTTCGGGCATCATGTGATCCATAAAGACAAGGTTGTATTTATTTTGTTTTATCATTTTTATTGCCTTCACGCTGCTTAAACAGATATCCACAATGGGTTTATACGGCGCGAGGAGGCCTTCGGCAACTTTAATGTTGTTTTCTATGTCGTCTACCACAAGAATTCTTGCGGTTGGTATGGTAAATCTGATTTCCTTATCGTCATCATAATTACCGGAAGATTCCTGTTTGAAAAAATCCGGGATATTGTTAATAATATTTATAAGGTTATGCGACGCCTGATTGATGTCCTGTACATACTCCCGTGATTCATCTGTAAGCTGCCCGCGCAGGAGAAGTTCCGTCATTCCATTAATTGTATTCATTGGAGTGCGGACTTCGTGGCTCATTTTTTCAAGGAAATCACTTTTTGCTTTGGAGGCGGACTGCGCTTTCCTGTTTGCTTCAACCAACTGTAAATTTTGTTTTGCAATTGTATTTTCTGATCGTGCAATAAAGATATTCACACTTACCAATATAAGCAGAATAAGCAAGAGCATACTAAAAAAGACCACGTTAATCGACATGTTAATCGCAAGAAGATCCGGCAGCGGATAACTCACTGCAAGATACCATTCCATCGCGGGGATAGAGCTGACAAGATATATGTTATCGCCGTAAATAAAATTCACGCTTCCTGCGTCAATGATTGTATTTGCCGCCCTGATCAATTCAGCACCGGTATTGCCAAGATGGTCGTCTAAGTGAACTTTATTATGAACAAGGTTATAATCCATAGCCGAAGTAATTTCATTGAACTTGTTGAACATATACGGCGTGATATTTATATCAAATTCTTTGTAAGCGGAAGCTACAAAGGCGGAAAAATCTGTCAGGTTAATGCCTGTACCGAGCATCCCTACCGGCTTTCGTTCGCCGTCTTCCTGATCAAAAAATACAGGAACGTTAATCCAAAGATAAATTTGCTGTAAATCGGGATTATAGTTAATGTTTAAATTATGCTGCTCTGTTCTGTAAAGCGTTAGATTATACCAATAAGATTCTGGATCATCGGGATCAACAAGATACGGGTTGTTCATATTGGAAAAAAATATTTTATCTATGTCATTGATCCAGAAGATCACCTTATCCCTAAAGTACTCCTGATAAATGTCAAATTCAAGATACGCCCGCGCTTCAAGCTCGTGATCTTCTGGATTCATAAAATACTGCCTGATAACCGGAGTATCTGCCATTTTTCGTACAAGTGAAATTTCGCTGTTTACCGTAGTTGCAAGGCGCAGCCTCATTGTTTCGGATGCTATTGCAAGCTGCTGATTAACATAAGACATGTTAATTTGCTGCACAGAAACAATAAATGCTGTGAAAGATAAAATAAAAATTACCGCAAAAAGAATGCAGGAAAATATAAAAAAAGTTCTGTTAATCCGTCTGTTGTTCATGAAAGATTCTCATTTATAGTTTTCAGGGCGTTTTCGTATTCTGCCATCAGAATGTCGCCGGAGATTTTTTTAAGGATTTCAGCTTCTTTTAAATCCAGCGGTTTTTGACCAAGTTCTTCCATTATGCGGTCAATTTCGTATGCGTCCTGAGATTTAAGCGCCGCTGCCAATTTGCCAAAAAGCGAAGAAGAAACTGCGTTTTCACCTGATTTACCGCTTTTATTTGTGTTAATATTCCTTTCACTTTTCACATAACTTATATTCCGCAGATCTTCTGCAGTTTTTTCTCCAATTGACTCTTTTCCCTGAATTACCTGAAGTAATTCAACAGAAAAAACAGAGCCCTTTCCGTATTCACTTTCAACATTGATACTTCCATCCATCATCTCTACAAGTTTTTTTGTTATTACAAGACCCAATCCCGTTCCTTCGATTTGCCGGTTGATTTTTTCGTCAAGCTTCGAATAATCAGAAAACAGTTTATTAAAATCCTCTTTGCGAATGCCTATGCCTGTATCGGTAATAACAAAGCGAATCAATGAAGAATTGGGCGAAAAGAATGAAGATTGGACATTTGTAATTTCCAGTTTTACCGTCCCTTCCATCGTGTATTTAAATGCATTGGAAAGAATATTATTCAGTATCTGTTTAATTCGCAGTTCATCGCCATAAAGTTTCGCGGGAAAATCTCCGCTGATATCAAGAATGAATTCGATGGGTTTACTGCCGATTCTTACAATATTTTGATTAACAACATCATTTATTAAACTTGCAGTCCAGTACTCCGCCGGAATAAGTTGAAAACTTCCTGCTTCGATTTTGGAAATATCAAGGATATCGTTTATGATTCCAAGAAGGGAGGTACTCGACTGATGTATCTGGCTTAAGTTAAATTTGCTTTTTTCGGGAAGATCGTTTTTTAGTTCAATCTCTGAAAAGCCGATTACTGCATTCAATGGGGTGCGTATTTCGTGGCTTACGGTTGCGAGAAACCGGCTCTTTGCATTGGAAGCGTTAAGCGCAATTTCTGTCTGTTCTTTCAGTTCAAGAGTGCGTTCCTGTACTTTTGTTTCAAGTAAAATATTGGATTGTTCGAGCCGGTTGTAAATTCTGCTGAACCGTTCCATCAGCGTAACTGCCATTCCAAACTGAACGGCGAAAGTACTGTACTGAAAAAGATTTAACGCCCTGTTTAAATACAGTGCATCAATAATATCCAAAGCTCCGCAGATATAAATTGCTACAGAGCCGATTAAAATATTATCAATTGATATATCCCATGATACAATATCTCCGTTTCCCTGTTTATTCTTTTTATACCTGCCCCAAAACCAGATATACAGGATTTCATAAAACAGGACATAGCTGTAATAGGCAAATGTAACATAATTCCAAAGTGCAATGACTTCTTCTCCGTATTGAAGACTGAAGAAAATTTGAGTAACACTAAGAAAGGCGCAGAAAATAAAATATCCCCATGTAATTTTTGTTATTTTTCCCCTTATCAGGGTTTCAACGCCCATACAGAATAAAGGGACTGACATCATAAGGGACAGATACTCAAGGCGGATTGCGATGTAGGAATTAGGAATTAATGTATTAACCCAGCCATGTCTTGTAATCGAATATATGCAGAGCAGAATGGAAAAAAGCCCGTAATAGAAATTGTGCATCTCATCTTTTCGCATAACGGTAAAAAAGAGCATAAGATAATAAATGCCGACAAAGCCGAAGATGCCGCAGAGGATTTTTATAAGCGTATGCTGATGCCTGTTTTCTATGATTTGGTAATCATCCATGTAGATGGGTCCCCTTGAGTAGAACAATCCTGTTGCAAGATAGGTTGGATCCCCAACAATTCTCAGGGTTAAAAAATTGGTTCCGGGAACAAAGAGGGAACTGTCCAGCGGGAAGTGAACGTCGCGCCAAACCCTGTTAGATGTAATTCTGCCCACTTCATTAAGATGTATCTCGCTTCGAATAAGCGTGTCGTTAAAGAAAATTTCCCAGTTTTCGCCGATACCTGCAAAAGAAATTCCCGGAAGTATCATCTCACTTTGATTACCGCCTTTTAAAAGCGGCAAAACATCGTCATCTATTTCTATCAAAAAGACGATTGTAAATTCCTGCGTATCTTTCCCAAACGGCGATAAATAAGTGCGCTCGGGCAGGTCCAGCGTGGAGTTTATAATGCGGCGCGCTGAAGACGAAAATTCCCCCCACTCCGTTCCATTAAAAAATTCCGTATTTCTTAACACGGCTTCCTGCGTTAAAGGGCCGGTAAAACCTTTTTTGGCATAAGCCGGAAATTCCCTCAGATTTCGGTAGGCGGGGCTTGAGCTTCCCTGATACACAAGGTTTTGCTCATTCCACACAACAAACAACACCCAAAGTACAGAAATTGTGTATAACGCCGTAATAAAAAACTTTGATCGTTTTCTTATTCTTTCCGCAATTCCCATACGAGGCTTCTTCAAGGAGGAATTATGAGTATTTTCAACCGTTTTTCCTTCAACGTTTCGCACCCCGCTATCAGGCATCTCCTCGCTCGCTTCTCCTTTCACTCTCTTATTTTCCGGAATCCAGCGCAACAAAATCTCCTCAAGGCTGAAAATGTCAATTGGTTTTGCAAGAATGTCATTAAAGCCTTTTTCAATGAATATCTCCTGCATGCCCTCAAGGACATTACCGGTTAATGCAATTATTGGTATTTGTTTGCGAAATTCTGCGGGGGAGGGGGGGTACAACCTGAAATCTTTTTTTTTTGACGTTCCTGCTCCCAGGAACGAATTTCCGCAACTGTTTCAACGCCGTCCATACCCGGCATTAAATGATCCATGAATATCAAATCATAGTCATTTTGCTTGACTAATTTTATCGCTTCCTGCCCGCTGCGGCACGTGTCTACTTCGGCGTTGTAAAGTGCAAGAAGATCGCCTGTTACTTTAAGGTTGCCGGGAATGTCGTCAACTACAAGCAGCCTCGCTGCGGAAAGGGTAAAATTACAAGTTTTGCGGGCATTGAAAGACAGTCTCAAACACATTCCCCTGTTATAATTACAATGTTATTGTATACAGATAAATATACCATTAACAGAATATTTTTCAAGGTGTTTTGAGCAAATTAGGCAAATTTTTACTAAAAATTTCATTTGATGCGCTATTTACAAAGGAAAAGTGAAAACTAAAAGTACGTTCGTATCTAAGGTACGCCCCCTTTCGAGGGCAGACAAACTGACCTGTAACAGGCGCTGTTTTCTCTGCTGTAACCTGTTACTTGCTGGTATACTTCCATTCGCCGATATTGCGCTTTTCGCTGTTAAAGTTGATTCCGACTTTAAACAGTTTCTTTCCGGCGCCTGTCCACGGAAGCACATACTCTTTGGTGTCGATTTGCACCAAGGCCTCACTTGCGGTTTTGTCCAGCTTGAACTCGAAACAGTAGACAAAGTGTTTTGTTTCCACAAGCGTGTCTACACGCCCTGCGGCGATGCGGACTTCCGAGCGGCAGTTTAATCCGAACATTGTGAATATAAGATGCACTGCTGTTTGGAAGTATTTTTCCGTTTCTTCAATAATATCATAAGGGACTGCGGCAAGGTATTGGCGTATGGCGTCTATCGCTTCTTCTATTTCGCCGTCTTCCAATGCGTCAGGCAGTTGGTTAATCAACGCCCGCGACGTTTCTTCGGGAACTTTAAGATACTGCTTTAACAAAGCCCGCGTAAAAGAAGAACTTACCTCGATATTCGGGTAATCAAGAGTAAAGCGTTCCCGCTCTTCATCGTAATCCGATATTGTCAGATAACCGCTTTGATACAGAACGGGCAGCGCTTCCATGTTTTCCACATCGTATTTTTGAAAGTTTTCATACTTGACGCGCATATTTCCCAAGTTGGCGATGTTTATTTTTTGTTCGGTAATCAGTTTAATTAAAAAAGTAAGCGTGCCGGATTCATACCAATAAGGAAGGAATTCGCCGTTACGGTCAAAATGTTTAAGCAATCCGAAAGGGTTATACACCTTGAGCTTTTTCCTGGAAAAACGATATCCGTCATAGTACCTGCGTAATCTTTCCAAATACTCTTCACGCTTTTTGTTAGTCTCTTTCAAAACCACCGATATCTCCGGCTCGAAGTTTTGCAGCACCTCTTCCTCTGTCCACCCGCAAATATCAGCATAACGCGGGTCGAGAGACAGATCGATCAGATGGTTCAAGTCTGAAAATATGCTAACTTGCGAAAATTTTGTTACGCCTGTCAGAAGGAGAAAACGCAGATACTGGTCGGAAGGTTTTAGAATACCGTAAAAACTTTTTAACTCTTCCCGCATAGCAATATGCAGGGTTTTGTCCGCTATGGTGTCCAAAAGCGGCTTGTCATATTCATCAATAATTACAACGACTTTTTCCTTAAAATGCTCGCACAGATCCAAGATCAGGTTGGAAAGTTGTTGGGAAATAAGCTGCCCCCGCAATTCCATGTTGTAATACCGGGCGATGTTGTTAAGCGCATTATTTAAGGCAAGAATAAGAACATCCGTACCATTGTTATAGTTTCCCGCATCATTCAAATTTAGCCTGATTACCGGGTGTTTCTTCCACTCCCAATCAAGGGAGTCTATCGCCAAAGCTGGCATCCGGAGGATGCCTTGATGCCCCGCCATCTCTGTGAACAGTTCCCGCCTGCCTTCAAAAATTGCCTCAAGTGTCGAGCACAAAAGCGACTTCCCAAAACGCCGCGGACGTGAAAGAAAAAAGCACTGTCCTGAGCCGTTCAATAGTTCATGGATGCGGGCTGTCTTATCAACATAAACAAAACCGCTCTCGCGTAATTTTGGGAAATCCTGAATGCCTATGGGCAGTATTCGTTTCATATATACATGATATTAAACGACTGGGGAAAAGTCAAATAATTCATGTCTCCCATCGGCTCGCATATTATCTTTTTCTACTTTTCCTGTATAATTATATTTATGGCAAACGGTACGGTGTTAACTTAATAACCAGAAAGGCTATTTACGATATAGATAAATTTAGATATTTTTCATTGAAAGATACAGAGTAAATAAAAAAGCCGTAGTCGGGAAACATGACCCAGTAGATCGTCCTCGCATATACGGCTTTTCCGGCTACCGCCTATCTTAAATATCACATAAATCTAACAAATAGTCAAGCAATCAAATAACAACGCAAATAAAGAGCAACAACATAGCCTGTTCACTGTTAACTGTTCCCCCTAGTCCCTAATAACCGGCCCTGTACCCTGGAACTCCTGTATGTTGGAAACGCCGATATAGCCGCCTGTTTTGATGTTTCTGGAGATGGCTGAAGCAGCATTGCCGTCAAATCGAACATCCATAGGCACTGGCGACGAGGCCGAGCCTCTTGTGTTGCCGCTAATGCTGCCCCCGGTCATTTCGAAAAAAGCACTTGAGGTAATAGTAACACCGCCGGCAGTTGAAGAAGAATTCCCTCCGTGGTTTCCGGTAATTTCTCCGCCTCTCATGATAAAACGGCCGCCATTTAAGAAAACTGCAGACCACGTCTGACCTGTACCAGTATATTTGTAGCCGGTTATTTTGGAGCCTTCAAGCATGGTCAGGCTGTTAGTATCTCCATACATTAATATAAAATCATTAGTTGCAGCCGATGCGCCCTGCAGGGTGATGTTGTTTCCAATAGTTATGCTTGCGTTGCTTATAGACGTTGGAATATTAATTATTAATCCGTCACCTCCTTCTTGCCGGGTGATGGTTACCGGATCAATTCCGATAATTGTCAAGTTGACGTTTGATCTCACTGCTATATTGGCAATGCTTATGTCCTGGTCTAAAAGCATAGTGTAATCCCCTACACTGCCGGAATCAATCATATAAGTTCTATATGAGGTAAAATCATTGGGGTCTACGTCGGGAATGGGTACGCTGTCTACGGTTAATTTAGAAGGCGCGCAGTCGTAAAGCCCCGCGCCTGCCGTCGGTATAACAAAGTCGGTAATCCCGTCTACCTGAAAATCAACCGTCTGCCCGCCGTAGCTCGCGGTTACCGTGTTTAGCATGGAGAACTTCAACGCCTCCCCGCTCAATACGTAAACTTCAGGGTTTAATTCTTCGTCTACACCGTTGTCGTAATACGCCGTTACTGTCAAACCGGTTGTTTTTAAATCATTCAACGTGGTGTCTGGATATGCCGTTCCTGCGTAATTTGCCGTAAGATATGTAACCGGCGCTACGGAAACTCTTACTACATAATTTTGAGCCGAGCCGTCCTCCGCTGTGACAGTGTATGGTACAGGGATTGTAAAGTTCTGCGCCGTTGTCGGGCTGTAACCCGCGCCCGTATGCGTAACTGCCGGCGTAAGGCTGGTTAAATCTGTCCCATAAGTTACGGTTACGCTGATTGTATTTGTCGAACCGTCTATCACCCCTATTGTGTGTTCTGGGCCGAATCTGAAACTCGTCATATCTTTTGCGTCAGAAGCGGCAACCGTTACAGTTACAGTATACTCCTGAGTTGAGCCGTCTTCCGCCGTGACAGTGTATGGTACAGGGTTTGTAAAGTCCCGCGCTCCAGTCGGGCTGTAACTAACACCAGTGTGCGTAACAGCCGGAGTAAGGCTGGTTACAACAGTCCCAAGCGGTACGTTTACGCTGATTGTCTTTGCAGCTTCGTTTATCACGCCCGTTGCCGAGATAGAGGCAAATGTAAAATCAGTTACAGCTTTTGCGTTCGACAGGGCAACTGTTACAGTGACAGTTACGGTGTACTCCTGAGCCGAGCCGTCCGCCGCAGTAACAGTGTATGTTACAGGGTCTGTAAAGTCCTGCGCACCTGCCGGGCTGTAACTAACGCCCGTGTGCATAACTACAGGCGTTAGGTTTGTTACGTTTGTCCCTGCCGGCACGGTTATGCTGATTGTCTTTTCGTCTTCGTCTATCAGACCTGCTGCGGGAGGCGCGACAAATATAAAGGCGGTTGCCGCTTTTGCGTTCGAAGCGGCAGCAGTGACTGTTACAGTATAATTCTGAGTTGAGCCGTCCTGCGCCGTAACAGTGTATGTTACGGGGTTTGTAAAGTTTTGTGCGCCTGCCGGGCTGTAACTCGCGCCTGTATGCGTAACGGCCGGCGTAAGGTTTGTTACAACTGTCCCATACGGCACGTTTACGCTGATTGTCTTTGCGGCTTCATTTATTACGCCAGTTGCCTGCAGGGAAGCAAATGTAAAACCTGTTATCGCTTTTACATCCGAAGCGGCAACTGTGGCTGTTACTATATAACTTTGAGTTGAGCCGTCCGCCGCCGTAACGGTGTATGTTACAGGGTTTGTAAAATCTTGCGCCCCTGACGGGCTGTAACTCGCGCCTGTGTGCGTAACTGCCGGAGTAAGGCTTGTTACATCTGTCCCATACGGCACGTTTACGCTGATTGTCTTTGCGGCTTCGTCTACCACACCAGTTGCACCCAGAGAAGCAAATGTAAATGCGGTTACCGCTTTGGAATCTGATGCGGCAACTGTGACAGTTACGGTATAATCCTGAGCCGAGCCGTCCGCCGCCGTAACGGTGTATGTTACAGGGTTTGTAAAATCTTGCGCCCCTGTTGGACTGTAACTTGCGCCTGTGTGCGTAACGGCTGGCGTAAGGTCGGTTACATCCGTACCATACGGCACGGTTACGCTGATTGTCTTTGCGCTTTCGTCTATTACGCCCGTTGCAGGCGGGGAAGCAAATGTAAATGCGGTTACCGCCTTTGCATCCGGAAGCGGCGGCGGCAAAGGATCATCCTCGCATATACACTTTACCTTTGGTTTATTGCAGGTTTCGCAATACATATGATTGGTAAGATCTCTTATCCAGAAATTCTCACAACTAAAGAAAAATGAAAAGAGAATAAAGAAAAAAGTAAGAACAACTGCTATTTTCATATATGTCCGCTTATTGCTTGTTTTCATTTCTAATTCATCTCCACTTTTTTCCCTTTTCTTTTTTTTCTTTTGTTCAAAACTTTACTCCTGTTGAAAGCCCGGCTCCGCCGAAATACGGATAACCTCCTCTTATATACGGCTCTATAAAAAAGCTGCCGCCGAGCGGAAGCCGCCAGCCGGCAGTAACCCCGATTGAAATTGAGCCTCCTTCCGCAGGCAGCGATAACACGCGCTCCCCTGAAAATACCGCAATTCCGTAAGTAAGCTGCGTAAAAAACCCGCTTGCCGCCGCAGACGTGTATACGCGTAAAAAGAGCGTTATTTCGACGGTTGTAAAATCTTCTTCCGCAAGAGGCATTGCATATATTCCTTTAAAACCCATAGATACTTTGTCTTCCGATCCCAGCGCAAAACCGAACCCTATTGAAGGCGGCTTGCGCCCGTACCATACGGTTTCTATAACAGGAGCGGCAAAAAAGACATGGCGTGGTGTTTTATGTTGATTTTCCTGAGCGTGCAGGTTTGCTGCAGAAAGCAGTATAACGGCGATTACCGCAAGTTTACGCACATATCCTCCTGCAGAATATATGATGCGGTTTATTAAAAGTTGTGTATAATTGCCTATCGACGGGGGGGGGGGGGGGGGGGGGGTTTTTTTTAAGGGGTTAAAAAACAAATTTTTTTATCTTATAAAAAAGAATTTTGGGGGGGCGCGGCGGGGGGCGGGGGGGTGTTTTGTGTTGTGGGGG
>Ga0099364_10008115_pt1 | contig 14844 bp, 10 predicted proteins | sample TergutTh196P3_FD_73070 | JGI IMG/M metagenome (GOLD analysis project Ga0099364, IMG submission 73070) | Microcerotermes parvus P3 segment gut microbial communities from Pointe-Noire, Republic of the Congo - Th196 P3 | ecosystem: Host-associated > Arthropoda: Insects > Digestive system > Gut ... | reverse complement strand
GGTAGTGAAAAGATAACTTTGCACAAGCGCCTCGCTTTGCCATACTGCAGCATCATCGTATTTGTCGCTCGGAAAAGTGTCCAAGAAATCGCTGCAAGAGCTCAAGCCTACTACTAATAAGAAGGCAAAAATTATATTAAAAAAAATACTTTTCATTGTTGTTTTACTTTATTGTTTTTTAAAATTTTAACGAAGCGCCAATATTAATCATTTTCATTGGCGGGTGTCCTGCTCCTGAAGAGCCGGCGCCGTCTACTGAACTGCTGAAATGAGTTTCAGGGTCGAAATCCTTCATCTCGGAAGCAAAAAGTAACAGGTTCATGCCGCCAACGAACACGCGTAAATTGCTGATACCCGCAGCTGATACCCAATGAGGTGGAATTGTATACCCGAGTTCTAAATTTTTCAAGCGAACAAAGTCTGTATTGTACCACCAGAATGTACTCGGATTATTAGTATTCATCCAATATTCGTTATTACGGTCATACACGCGCGGATATGTAGAATATGGATTACTTGTTGTCCAGCGATTGTCATAAAAGGTCTTTGTGTAATTTTTGTCTGACGCCCCTGCCGGAAAGTACCGGCGTGCAGCGCCAGCCTGACCCTGTACAAGCATACTAAAATCGAAACCCTTGTAGCCCAGCGTAATATTCAAACCTCCGGTCAAAGTGGGGACGCCGCTTTTATAAAATCGTTTCATATCTTGTCCGTTGACGATACCGTCCTCAGTGACATCCTTGAAAATAATGTCGCCGGGTCGGGCATTAGGATAGTATTGAATACCAGAAACATTAGCGTTCGGGTCTCTTTCAAGAGCTTTATTACGCGCATACTCATTCCATTTGTCCACATCGTCCTGAGTGTGGTATATTCCAATAGCTTCGTACAAAAGAAAAGAACGCATCGGATATCCTGTTTGACGTTGGTGGTCGGGAACGCCTTCTGCTTCGTCGAAGAAGACTATCTCATTTTGTGCATAAGCGCCGTTAAACCTGAATGCATAGCTTAAATCGCCTATTCTGTCGTGCCAAGCTATTTCAAAGTCAAAGCCATGATTTTTCACTTCGCCAAGATTGATGTCGGGCAACATCCTGACAGATGAGGGCGCTCCGTCGGTAAAATATCCGGTAGTTTGCGGAACAGATGCAGTCTGAGGTATTAATATTTTCGTACGCAAATTATTGAAATAGTCTACGCTTAACGATAAACGATAATTCAACATGCTTACGTCAAGTCCGATGTTCCTTTGAATTGATTCTTCCCATTGCGCCTTTATGTTTGCAGCCTTGCTTTCCCACAACAAGTTGTAATAATTGCCCGAGCCGTCTACAAACACTTCGCCCCATGTAGGTACTGAATACAGCGAAAAGAACTGGTAGGGGTCTATCCTGTCGTTTCCTGTTTTGCCCCAAGAGCCTCTTATTTTCAGGTCGTTAACAAAATTACTCATAATTGATGTTTTCCAAAAATCTTCTTCTGAAATTCGGTATCCGGCTGAAACGCCCGGAAAAAAGCCCCATCGCGTATCTTTGTGAAACTTACTGGAAGCCTGATATCGCCACACAAATTCAAGCAGATATTTGCTTTGAAAGGCATAATTGACGCGCCCAAAATAATTTAACCACCTATCAACTCCGGGGTTGCTACCTGTGGCAAATTGCCTGTCGATAGAGCCAAAAAATAATTCTTCGGGCGAGCCGGGTAGATAATCCCACCTTTGCGCATAGAACGAATTTGACTTGTTTTCGATGCCCTCAACGCCAAAAAGTAAGTTAATATCATGGTTTAGGGCAAAGGTTCTCTCATAATTTAACAGAGCGTTAACTAAATATGATTTCGTTATCCTGCTATCCTGCCTCAAAGACGTGTCGCCGCCATATAAGTTGCCTATCAACACAGGCTCGCCATTAGTGTCAACAGAGATTTTATCCCAGTCGTATAATGTATATTGCTTGTTAAATCTTTTTTGTAGCCTGAAACCCCGGTCTATTGCCGCATTTCCGGTAAAAGAAAGCCCTGTTACCCATGGTATCTTTATGTTTAGCTTTGAGTTTACGTTTATCACATAGTATTCAATATTGTTGTATCCTCCTATTGGCGTGGTTTCAACTACGGGCGAGGATTGGCTCGTGACAAATACCGGAGGACCAGGCAAACCATTGGGCCAACGGGCTATGAACGTAGGACTTCCCTCGCTGAGGTCCTGAAAAATGCCACCCATGGAAGTACGCGGAGACTTATGGTCTTGAAAACTGACGCCTACATCGAAAGACATCGAAATATAGTCGTTAACGCTACCGTCTAAATTTGTCCGTAAATCATATTGGTTGTACCTGCTGGCGCTATTCTTGAAGAAACCATCCTGAAAACGGGTCGATAAAGATACAAAAGCTCTGATTTTGTCCGTTCCTCCCGACAAAGATATGTTGGCTAACGTTTGAGGCGACCAAGGCTTCAATACTGTTTTCGCCCAATCGGTATCGGGATATCTCAACGGGTCGGTACCATCGCGAAATTTTACCAGCTCATCTGCCAGATAGATGGAATAAGGAGGGTCGCCCCGATTTTCCCTATACTCGTTTAACAACGTGGCAAACTCATAAGAGTTGGTCAACTTTGGCATTACTGTTGGGGTAGACCATCCTTGATTTACAGATGCTGAAACAGTCATTTTTTCAGCTGTCCCCCGTTTTGTTGTTATCAGTATTACCCCGTTTGCTGCCTGCGAGCCGTAGATAGCCGCCGAAGCGTCTTTGAGCACCGTAACGCTTTCGATGGTTGCCGGGTCAATCCTTTCGAGCGAACGATGCGGCACCCCGTCAACCACAATTAAAGGGTCATTGTTGTCGTTCAAACTACTTCGCCCGCGAATAAACAAGTGCGAGCCGTCAGCGCCCGGCTCGCCGCTTCGCGAAACAACAACCAACCCCGGAAGATTACCAGCCAAAGTATTCGACACGTTCATAGCCGGAGTTTTTGTTAACTCGCTTCCCCTGACAGTAGAAATCGACCCTGAAAGCGTCGCCCGCCTCTGTACGCCATAGCCTACAACAACCAAATCGTCTATCATAGACGCCGATTCTTGCATCACTACATCAATTGTAGTCTGGATACCCACTACAACTTCCTGCCCGTGGTATCCGATATAGGAGAACACTAACACGGCATCGGCTCCGGGCGCTGTGATGGTATATGTGCCATCCCAATCGGAGGTTGTGCCTTGCAGTGTCCCCTTTACCACAACAGTAACCCCCGCAAGAGCTTCCTGCTGTGAATCCGTAATCCTCCCAGTAATAGTCCGGGATTGCGCCATTGCAGAAAAAATCCCTGCAACTGACAGGATAAAAAATCCTGTCAAAAATTTCATTATGTATACTTTCATTTGCATAAAATTAAAAAATTTATTAATAAAAATAAGTCCACAAAAATATATCTTAATTTTGTTAGAAAATAACAATATTCTGCCAAATAATAACAACTATATAAGTGGTGAAAAATTTTGCTGCAAAAGTATATCTACAGTGTTACTTTTTTGTTAAAACAGTGTTACTTTTTTGTTAAATTTCCATCGGCTAATGCTAAACAAAAAAACGACAATTTGAAATGTACCCGCGCAGACATAAGTTTTTGCAAACTTTTTACTTTTTATTATCTATATCTTAAATTAAAAATATTTTTTATTTTTTTTTATAAAAAAAAAATTGTACCTTTGTGCGTTTTTTAAATTTAAAAAAAATCGAATTTTATGGCAAAAGTAATTGCTTTAGCAAATCAGAAGGGCGGGGTTGGCAAGACCACTACAGCCATCAATCTGGCAGCGAGTTTGGCTGTGCTTGAAAAGAAGATATTGCTGATAGATGCTGACCCTCAGGCAAATGCCACTTCGGGCTTGGGTTTCGACGCGCCTGACGTCAAGTTCAGCACTTACAGGTGCATGATTGATAAGGTAGACCCTAAGACGGCAATTTTGAAGACCGCAATACCCGGCTTCGATTTGTTGCCCTCGGATATCGACTTTGTGGGCGCTGAAATAGAGATGGTTGGACTGCCCGAGAGGGAGGGTATTTTGAAAAAAGTAATCAAACCTGTAAAGGATGCCTATGATTATGTTCTTATCGATTGTTCGCCTTCTTTAGGGCTTGTGACTATGAACGCCCTGACCGCTGCAAAATCGGTTATAATACCGGTTCAGTGTGAGTTTTTTGCTTTAGAGGGTTTGTCCAAGTTGCTCAATACTATCAGGTTAGCACAGTCGGGCTTCAATGTTTCGCTCGAGATAGAAGGTTTCCTGCTTACTATGTACGATTCAAGGCTAAAGTTGAGTAATCAGGTGGTTGAAGAAGTTCAGCGTCATTTTCAGGAGATGGTCTTTAAGACTGTTATTCAGCGCAACGTCAAACTCAGTGAATCGCCCAGTCACGGAAAACCTGTAATTCTGTATGACCACACTTCGCCCGGGGCAATCAATTATTTGAACCTGGCAAAAGAGTTGTTGCTCAAAAACGCAAAATAAGGGATGGCAAAGAGAAACGCATTAGGAAAAGGTTTAGGCGCACTCATCAGACAGCCGGATGCTATGCCTTCTGACGGTCAGGCAAATGCGACGAATAAGATTGATATTGAAAAAATAGAGGTCAATCCGTTTCAACCCCGAACTCACTTCGACGCTGAGGCGCTTGATGAATTAGCTGCTTCAATCAAGCAGTTGGGTATAATTCAGCCTATTACGGTACGTGAAACTGAGGGCGGTCAATATCAGATTATTTCGGGCGAGCGCCGCTATCGTGCCGCGCTGCTTGCCGGTCTTACAGAAATACCGGCATACATACGTCATGCTGAGGACAACAATATGCTTGAGTTGGCATTGGTTGAGAACATCCAACGCGAAGACCTGGACGCTATCGAAATAGCTATCAGCTATCAACGGCTTATCGACGAGTGTCAGCTGACGCAGGAAAGTGTCAGCGAGCGTGTCGGCAAAAAGCGCTCTACAATAGCTAATTATCTGCGTCTGCTGCGACTGCCCGCCGAAGTACAGTTGGCAATCAGACAAAAGCAGATAAGCATGGGACACGCGCGGGCATTGATAAATATAGAACAGACTGACCTCAAGTTGGATATGCTCGAAAAAATTATTGAAGAAGGTCTTTCGGTGCGGCAGGTGGAAATAGAAGTACAGCAAATCAATAACCCGGAACCTGTGTCTGAGCCTGAGCCTGAGCCGATATCTGTATCCGAGCCTGAGCCGGCATCTGACCCCGTGTCTGAAACAGTTTCCGAGCCCGAGCCAATATACGTTCCTGAGCCTGAGCCGGTTTCGGTTTCTGAGCCGGTTTCGGTTTCCGAGCCTGAGCCGGTATCAGATTACGAGCCCGAGGAGCCTGCCGACGAAGAAACAGTTTACGAGGATTTTCAGCCTGAAGAGCATGTTGCCGATGAGCAAGAGCTTAAAGCATTGTTGAGCAAGCGTTTTGGCTCAAAAGTAGAACTGAAAATAGATACGACAGGCGCCGGGAGGTTAGTTATACCTTTCAGAACTGATGCGGAATTGCAATATATCGTTAAATTAACAGAAAAGTTTGAAATTTGAAAAGTTTGAAATTTGAAAATAAAAAAATTGAAAATATGTTTTGTTGTCGCCACTGCCTTTTGGCTGTGTAGCTTGTGCGTTGCCGGACAGGAACCTGCGGATACGACGGTCATCGTGAATGATACTGTTGAAGTTCCGGCTCTTGAGGTTTCGTCTGATACATTAATTATATTGGACACACAGGCGCCTGTTACAATAGACAGACAAATGTTGGGAAGCGACATATTTTTAATGTCCGACACAATAGACTGGTTATCAATTCTATCGGCAGAGGATATAGAAGCTTATTTTAAACATTCACCCGCCAAGGCTGCAATGATGTCGGCTGTTTTGCCCGGTTTGGGTCAGGTCTACAACCGCAAATACTGGAAAATACCTATTGTTTATGCAGCTATTGGCATTACCATGGAGCGCTTCATCACTTTTCAAAACGAGTATAACAAATTTCGCCGCGCTTATATCACTTTTAACGATGGCGACCCTTACACAAATTTTCATGACACAATTTTTCCGTCAAATTTTTCTGACACAGAAAAATCACAAATCATCAACAGGGCAAAAGACCGTTATCGAACATGGCGCGATTGGTCTATTGTCGCGGTAGTAGCGGCTTATGGGCTTGGAATTATCGATGCAAATGTCGATGCTCATCTGATGGATTTCAGCATAGACGATAATATTTCTTTACAAATTACGCCAATTTTTTTTGATAATGTTTTTGCATATCAAAAAATTGGTTTATCTTTGCGCGTTTTTTTCTGAGTAATAATTTTTTAGTATAGTAATTTTTTCAAACTAAATATATAATGATGCAAAAATTAATTGTAACAACAGTAGTAGCCTTGCTAAGTTTATCAGCAATGGCTCAGGGCGACCATGATGTGTCGGCATTAGCGTCCGCCGAAAATGTGAACGTTGAACGTAACGACATCACTATCGAATTGGATTTTTCGGATTTCGAAAAAAATCTTGACGACTTGATGCAGTTATGGAGAGTTCAGCAAACAACCCTAAGCAGTACATTGATAGAAGACCTGTCGAGTACTGTTATCACCGACCTTCCCGATTCGGTGTATATCGAGCGTCTTCAGCGGTTGCCTTCTTTGGTAACTCTTACGTACAACAGCGCTGTCAGGAGTTCTATACATGTTTATACGAGCCGCACCGGCAGCAGACGCGAGCAAATGGAAGTGATGATAGGAATGAGTAAATACTATTTTCCTATCTTCGATGAAATCATGGACCAGTACGATATGCCGCATGAGCTGAGGTATCTTGCCATCATCGAGTCGGCGTTAAATCCGCGGGCGGTATCGCGTGCACGGGCTACGGGAATATGGCAGTTCATGCTTGCCACGGGACGTATGTATGGCTTGCAGGTGACGACCTTTGTAGACCAGCGTCGCGACCCGGTGGCAGCAACTCACGCAGCCGCAAGATACCTGAGAGACCTGCACAATATGTATGGCGACTGGACCTTGGCGATGGCTGCATACAATTGCGGTCCGGGCAACGTAAACAGGGCTATCAGACGCGCAGGCGGAAAAACATGCTATTGGGAGATTTACCCGCATTTGCCGCGCGAAACAAGAGGGTATATGCCTATTTACATAGGCGCCATGTATGCCATGAACTATTACAAGGAGCATGGTTTCACTCCGCGTTTTGTTAACCTGCCGCCTCCGTCGGATACCATAATGGTAAACAGGAACATAAACCTTGCACAGGTGGCGGAAGTGATGGATATCCCGCTGCAACTTTTGCGCGACCTTAATCCACAATACCTCAGGGATATAATACCCGGCAGTTCGGCGCCCCATCCATTGCGCCTTCCGGTATTGTACACTGCCGCATACATTGACATGGAAAATACGATTGCCAATCACAGAGCAGATGTGCTTTTGAGCAATTCGTTTAGACCTGTTACGCCAGCGTCAAGCTCTTCTTCTTCGTCGTCTACTGCTGCTTCAGCTTCGACAAACACGGCAGGCAGAGAGCGCGTGGTGCATACTATCCGCTCGGGCGAAACACTTGGAACTATAGCCTCAAGATACGGCGTGACAGTGCGTAACCTGCAGGCATGGAACAATATGGGAAGCAGCACGCGAATAGTTGCAGGCAGACAATTAGTCATTTATCGGGCGCCAAGGACACAAGCCTCAACAACATCCTCTACTTCAGCGGCATTAGCTTCGGCTTCTACGTCGTCTACATCGGGCAGCGGCAATGTTATTTACCATACAGTGCGGTCGGGCGATACCGTATGGGGAATTGCACGTATGTATGAGGGCGTTTCGGATAACGATATTTTGAGGTGGAACAACCTCCAGAGAAACAGCAGGATAACGCCCGGAATGAGATTAAGAATAGAGCGATAACTTTTTATATATATTAAATTTAATCATGACAATTGGAGAATTTACGTTTGCCATTATCAAGCCGTGTGCCGTACAAAGCGGATATATAGGAGATATTTTGGCAGACATTTTGAAAGCCGGTTTTGAATTATCAGCAATGAAATACCTGCGAATAACAAAACCTCAGGCAGAAGCGTTTTATGTAGAGCATAAAGACCGTCCGTTTTTCGGTCCCTTAGTTGAGTATATGACTTCTACGCCTGTTGTGGCAATGATACTGAAACGCGACAACGCGGTAGCAGAATTTCGCAAGCTAATAGGTACTACAGACCCGGCGACCGCAGCCGAGGGAACTATCCGAAAAAAATACGCCAGAAGTATCAGAGAGAACGCGATACATGGCTCAGACTGCAATGCGAACGCTGCCGAAGAAGCAAGCTTCTTCTTCTCACAGTTTGAGAGATATGGCTAAAAGCAAAAATAGTGAAAAGACAAGTCGGAAAGGAATAATAGATACACTCCTTTCCGACGAACGTGTAAGAACAGCTTTGGCGTTAATCCTGGCAGTGTCGGGAGTGTTTATGCTAATTGCTTTTATTTCATACTTTTTCACATGGAAGGCTGACTATGTTTATTCCGAACTGCCTCTGTTTGAAGACAGTGACGTGTTGCCCGGGAGAACAGTAGATAACTGGGCGGGAAAAATAGGTGCACGCTTCGCATTAATAGTTGTAAATCACGGTTTTGGGGTAGCCTCAATTTTAATACCTTTTGTGATGATTGTCTTAGGCTTATGGCTAATGAAGGTGAGGGTGCTGCCGATAGGATGGACGTTGCGAACATCGGCGACCGGCATGGTTCTGTTGTCGGTTATTCTTGGTTTTCTGTTCGGAGGTTCGGCAACTTTCGGAGGCGGACTTGGAGGGGCGCACGGATTTGTTATGGCTGAATGGTTGAAAAAAAACTTGGGAACAATAGGAACAGCTATTGTGTTGATGCTGACCGCATTTCTGTATCTGACGTTCGGATTTAACCGGTTTTTTGGATGGTTTACCAAAACAATGAAATCGTTGCTGACAATGCCGAAAAGACCCAAAAAAGAAAGAAAGCCTGAAGTCAAAAAGACAGAAGTCAAAAAGACGGAAGACGAAAAGACGGAAGACGAAAAGACGGAAAACGAAAAGATAGTAGACGAAAAGATAGAAGAAACAGAAGATGAAGAGACTGAAGACGATGATACAGAGGACGATGAGATGGAAGACGATGTGACGGAAGACGATGAGACTGAAGACGATGTGACGGAGGATGATGTGACGGAAGACGGAGAGAACGAAGATGCTGAAAATCAAAAGCCTGTAATAATAATTACTCCGTCGGGCGAAAAAACGGGCAAGGAGGTCAAGCTGACTATCAGAGCAACGCCTCAGGGCGAGGAGGTTGTCCAAAACGAAACTCCTTATGTGATGGAAGATATTGCAGCTCTTGGCGAATATGACCCGACATTAGAACTTTCCCGCTACAAAATACCGCCCATTGAACTTCTTGCCGACCATAAGACTGATAATCCGGAGGTTAGCAACGACGAGCATTTGAACAACAAGAACCGCATAGTCGAAACCCTGAAGAGTTACGGCATTGAAATAGACCGGATTGAGGTAACTCCCGGTCCTTCTGTAACTTTATACGAAATTGAGCCGGCTCAGGGCGTTCGGAGCGCAAAAATCAAAAGCCTCGAAAATGATATAGCCTTACGACTTGCTGCGCTTGGTATCCGCATCATCGCGCCCATGCCGGGCAGGGGAACAATAGGCATAGAGTTGCCCAATCTACATCCCGAAATCGTTTCAATGCGCTCTATCATTGCGTCGCGGCGTTTTCAGGAAGCAAAAATGGAACTGCCTATTGCTTTGGGCAAAACAATTTCTAACGAAACATTTGTTTTCGACCTCACTAAGATGCCGCATCTCTTGGTAGCCGGCTCTACCGGACAGGGTAAATCGGTGGGACTGAACGCTTTAATCGCTTCTATTCTTTATAAAAAACATCCTTCTCAGGTCAAAATGGTGATGGTAGACCCCAAATCGGTGGAGTTTCACCCTTACGAAAAGATTGAAAGTCATTTTCTTGCGAAACTTCCCGACGCCGAAGAAGCAATCATCACCGACACTCAAAAAGTTATACACACCATCAATTCCCTGTGTATAGAAATGGATACGCGCTACAGCCTGCTAAAGGACGCCGGCGTGCGCAACATAAAGGAATACAACGGCAAGTTCATCGCCCGAAAATTGAACCCCACTTTGGGACATCGCTATTTGCCTTACATCGTAGTAGTTATCGACGAGTATGCCGATTTGGTAATGACGGCGGGCAAAGAAATAGAGTTGCCTATTGCTCGTTTGGCACAAAAGGCTCGGGCTGCCGGAGTACATTTAATAATAGCCACTCAGCGCCCGACGACCAATATCATCACGGGCGTAATAAAGGCTAACTTTCCGGCTCGTATAGCTTTCCGCGTTATCTCGGCAATCGATTCTCGCACTATCTTGGATGGTCCGGGCGCTAACCAGTTGATAGGTCGCGGCGACCTTCTTTTCACCTCCGGCGGCGAGCTCACCCGTGTGCAGTGCGCCTTCATCGACACGCCCGAAATTGAGGAAATCACCAAATTTATCGGCAATCAGCAAGGTTATCCGCATGCGTTGTATTTGCCCGAATATTCAGCCGAAGAGAACGCCGACCCCAAAGATATAGACATGAGCAAAAAAGACGACCTCTTCGACGATGCAGCACGACTGATGGTTGTTCATCAGCAAGGCTCTACATCGCTCATTCAGCGCAAATTTTCTATAGGCTACAACCGCGCCGGACGTATAATGGACCAGTTGGAAGCAGCCGGAATAGTGGGACCCAGCGAAGGCAGCAAGGCTCGCCAAGTGCTCTTCACCGACGAGGGCTCGTTAGAAAATTATCTGAACAAAATGAGGACAGAAAATTAAAAAAAATATTTGTAAATAATCAAAATGTTTTGTAACTTTGCATTTTCGTTTTTGTACCTTAATCAAAGACTATTTTGTTGAATATAATAATAATATCTAAAAAGAAATGAAATTTGTAGTATCAAGTACCGAACTATTGAACCGCCTGCAGGCTGTGGGCAGGGTTATCAGTTCAAGAAACACATTACCTATTCTTGACAACTTTTTGTTCAAGCTTGAGGGTAACACATTGGAAGTAACAGCCTCTGACCTGGAAACCACGCTGATTACACGTATGAACCTCAGCAACGTTTCGGAGGAGGGTTTTATAGCTATTCCCGCGAAACACCTTACCGAGTTCCTGAGTAAGTTTCCGGAACAACCGCTTACTTTCGATATTTCGCCGGAGACCTTTTCTATTCGTATCAATTCCGAAATTGGCGAGTACGGTTTTCAGGGCTACGACTGGGAGGATTTTCCGCAGTTGCCCACACTGAAAGAGGAGGTGCTTTCCTCGCTGCGTTTGCCTGCCGATATGGTTTTGCAAGGCATTGCCAAAACAGGTTTTGCATCGGGCGACGATGAATTACGTCCCGTCATGAACGGCATTTTTATGGAAATGTCCTCTGAAAACATCACTTTTGTAGCTACCAATTCTCAAATTTTGGTACGCTATCGCCGCAACGACGCAAACGCAGAAAAGGACGGCTCGTTCAACATTCCAAAAAAACCGGCGGGACTTCTGAGAAACGTATTGTCTAAAGAGCCGGGCGACGTCGAAATATCCTACGACGACAAGAACGCAATGTTCCAACTCTCTGACTATGTGATGGTTTGCCGCTTGTTAGAAGGCACATATCCGGCATACAACTCTGTAATTCCGGTGGACAGTCCCAATAAACTTGTGATAGACCGCGTTGATTTTCTGGGTTCGCTACGTCGTGTTTCAATGTTTACCAACCAGTCTACCAACCTTGTTAGACTTGAGTTGCGCGGCAATCAGATGAACATTTTAGCTCAGGACGTTGATTTTAAACATTCGGGGCATGAAAATTTGCAGTGTCAGTATGACGGCGACGAAATGAACATTGGCTTTAAGGCAAACTTCTTAATCGAAATGCTTGCCAACATAGCGTCTACAGAAATCAGCCTTGAGCTTTCAGACCCGGCTCGCGCGTGTTTAATGTTGCCGGTAAGCAACGATATTGAAGGCGAAGACCAGCTAATGCTTATCATGCCGTTAAACATTGGCGAATAAGCATGAAGCTTGACCTGAAAAATCCGTTAGTTTTTTTTGACCTCGAAACTACCGGAATGAACATCGGGCACGACCGAATAGTTGAGCTCTCGTATCTGAAGGTTTACCCTGACCAGCGCGAGGAGGTGAAAACGTTTCGCGTCAATCCGGGTATTCCTATACCTCCCGAAACGACGGCTATACACGGCATCAGCGACGATGACATCAAAGATGCGCCAACGTTCAACGAGGTTGCTCAGACTTTGGCTAACAGTTTAAAAGGCTGTGATTTAGCCGGATACAATCTCAACAAGTTTGACTTGCCGATGCTTGCCGAAGAATTTATTCGCGCCAACGTCGATTTCGACCTGAAAAAGTGCAAGTTAGTCGATGTTCAGGTTATATTCTATAAAATGGAACAACGCACCTTAGGCGCTGCATATCAATTTTATTGCAACAAGGAATTGACCAATGCCCATAGCGCCGAAATCGATACCCGCGCAACATACGAGGTTTTGCAGGCACAGTTGGACAAGTATGCCGATTTGCAGAACAACGTAGATATGTTGTCGGGATATTCGGCGCACACGCGGTCTGTCGATTTTGTGGGGCGGATAGTGTATAACGAAAAAGACGAAGAAATTTTTAATTTCGGCAAATATAAGGGTCAAACAGTAGTTTCGGTTCTCAAAAAAGACCCGTCATACTATGCTTGGATGATGAACGGCGATTTCCCGCTTTATACTAAAAATGTGCTGACAGCCATTAAGTTACGAAATTTTAACAAGTAATATTAAATGTCTGTTGAAAAAAAAAATAAAAAAAAAGTATATTTTTTCTTGCATGTTAAAAAAAATAGTATTACCTTTGCGGCGTCAAAAAAATTAGGTCATGGTACCATAGCTCAGTAGGTAGAGCAACGGACTGAAAATCCGTGTGTCGTTGGTTCGATTCCGACTGGTACCACAAAATCAACCAAAGACCCTTTAATTTGTAGGGGTCAGGAAATCTATAAAACTTTTAATCAAACATCCACTTATAACAGTATACATAATATGTATGATATTCTTGAATTGAATACCAAACTTTTGATGGAATTGCGCGATATAGCCAAGTCTATGAAAATCAAACGTGTCGAAGCAATGAAAAAACAAGATTTGATTTTCAAAATCCTTGACCAGCAGGCAATAAAGACGATAGCGCCTGTTGCGCCGCCATCACCCAGATATTCAAATCCGCCTGACACTGATGTTACTACGTCAGATGATACCGAAGAACCCAATATGACGCAACGTCGGCGTGGAAGACCATTAGGTTGGAAGCGAGTTAAAATTGCCGGCGAAACGCCTTATAGCAGAAAAACACCTGTAGACGAAGATACTTATGTTCAAGAAGATATGTCGGATAGCGAAACAGAAGAAAGTATTGATATCGATATCGATATTGATATCGATGTAGTTGAAGACGACATAGTTAGTGACGAGATAGTTAGTGACGATATAGTCGAGGACGAAATAGTTGAGGACGAGATAGTTGAGGACAACGAAATTGTTGCCCCCCCAGCCGTAGCAGAGCCAACCATTGTAAGACATCCACGACCTGCTACAGAAAAAGTATTCGTGCCGGTGAAACCTGTTGTAAATAAGGATATTACAGTTCGCCGAGAAGATGAAATGTTTTCTTCTGAACGTCGTAAAAACCTCGAACGTAAAAATACCGACCGGCAGTTCAATTTTGACGGTATAATAGTTGGCGAAGGCGTTTTGGAAATCATGCCCGAAGGTTTTGGCTTCTTGCTCTCAGCCGATTATAACTACCTTAGCTCACCCGACGATATTTATGTTTCGCAAACGCAAATAAAATTATTCGGCTTGAAAACCGGCGATGTGGTGCGTGGCGCTATACGTCCTCCCAAAGAAGGCGAGCGCTATTTTCCGCTTGTCAGGATTGAAGACATCAACGGACGTTCGCCCGATTATATCCGCGACCGCATCCCGTTCGATTTCTTAACTCCGCTTTTCCCCGACGAAAAATTTGTCCTGTCTACGCCCGGCGACACCGAAAATCTGTCGTGCCGCATTGTAGACATCTTCGCGCCAATCGGCAAAGGACAACGCGGTCTGATAGTTTCGCAGCCTAAAACCGGTAAAACAGTGTTGTTGAAAGACATAGCCAATGCTATAGCAAAAAATCATCCTGAGGTATATCTTTTGGTGCTGCTTATTGACGAACGTCCGGAAGAGGTAACTGATATGGCACGCAGCGTTCGCGGCGAAGTGATAGCTTCTACTTTCGACGAGCCGGCTGAACGTCACGTGCGCGTGGCAAATATCGTGCTGGAAAAGGCAAAAAGAATGGTAGAATGTGGACACGATGTAGTTATCCTGCTAGATTCCATTACCCGTCTTGCGCGCGCCTTCAACACTATAGCTCCTGCGTCGGGAAAAGTGCTGACGGGAGGCGTGGATTCCAACGCGCTGCAAAAACCCAAACGCTTCTTCGGAGCAGCCCGAAACATCGAAAATGGCGGCTCGCTAACCATCTTAGCTACAGCGCTAACCGAAACCGGCTCAAGAATGGACGAGGTGATTTTCGAAGAGTTCAAAGGTACGGGCAACATGGAACTGCAGTTGGAACGCAAATTGTCGAACAAGCGTATCTTCCCCGCCGTAGACATAA
>Ga0099364_10008114_pt1 | contig 14846 bp, 14 predicted proteins | sample TergutTh196P3_FD_73070 | JGI IMG/M metagenome (GOLD analysis project Ga0099364, IMG submission 73070) | Microcerotermes parvus P3 segment gut microbial communities from Pointe-Noire, Republic of the Congo - Th196 P3 | ecosystem: Host-associated > Arthropoda: Insects > Digestive system > Gut ... | reverse complement strand
GGTAGACGAACTGCCCCAGAGCTTCAGCCGGGCAGACGCGTTGGGGCAGGGCATGACGCGCCTGTTCGCGTTGGCCGAGAACTACCCTGAACTGAAAGCTGACAAGCTCATGACCCGCGCCATGGACATCTATCACGACACCGAACTGAACCTTGCAGCGGCGCGGAGGTTTTACAACTCTGCGGTCAAGGAACTGAACAATGCGACCGAGATTTTCCCAAGTTCCACTGTGGCGCATATGATCGGTATCAAAGCGTACCCGTTCTTCCAGGCCGAGGAACAGGCGCGCAACAAGATCTCGGCAGCCGACGCGCTTAAATGAACCACACCAATATCAAACGCGATTTCGGTGAAGAAGGGTTCGCCGAACACTATGACGCGCTGATCAGGCCAAGGCTGGCGGAACTTGAGGCCATGCGCTGCAAATGGCTGCGGCGATGGCGGGCGACACTGGCTCTGATCGGTGCGGTTGCAGTCGGCATGGTGGTGTATGCCTGCGTGGGGTTATTTTCAATACTGGGAGTTTTTGGGAAAGGTTCTCCCTTCTTTTTCTCTTTTATTACCCTTTCTTTCTTTGCTTTTCCCCTCTTTCTCTTTATTGGTGCGCTTTATTTAATGTTCCCTGGGGGACCCAGGAAGTGGTTTACGGACATTAATGGTTTCTTTAATGGCGAAAAACTACATTATTCCTCCGGACCTAAATATCCGAAATCACTGACACCTAAAATACGGGTGACGCTGATTCTGATCGGCGCGTTTTTGGTCGGCGTGGCGGTATTCTCGAACGGTAAGGGTGCAAAACTTTTTTCGCTATCGATTTTCATTGCTGTCTGTGTTGGTGTGCTTCGTAGTATGGCGTTAATATACCGACGGAAACTCAAGGAGGCGCTTACACCGATCATTTTTGATTTCTTTAAAGACAACAAACTACGATATCACACATCCCAAGGTGAGCAAATCGGACAGAGCGGGGATATTTCTATCCGAAGCACGAGGGAGGTGGCGAGAAAATTGTATTCCTATACCGACTTAATCGTTGACGACGGTTTTACTGGCACGCATTTGGGCTACGATTTCCTGATCGATGAGGTGATGATCACAAAGACCAGTGGTTCCGGCGAAAAAAGCCAGACGGTAACTCTGTTTTGCGGGCTGGTTTTAGGCATTGCGGGCAACCGTCTGTTCGCGGACGATGTGCTCATACGCAGGCGTGGACAAACGCCGAACGGCGAAAAATTCCAGCGGGTGCACCTGGAGGATGTGCGGTTTGAAAATAAGTTCGACGCGTTTGGCACGGATCAGATTGCGGCAAGGCGTTTACTGGAACCCATGAAAATGGAGCTGATCATGGCTGCGGCCGGACGGATAAACTCTTCGGGTACACCGGAATTCATGTTCCTGCAGGACGGATTTTTTCTGTTCGCTCCCTCGGACGAAAACCACTTTGAACCTGGGGGCATCACGACCAGCGTCTATGAAACCGACACAATTAAAAAAGTTCTGACCGATATCCGTGTGGTACTCAATCTGATCGAAATATTGCTGGAGGAAAAAATCCTGCCGGAGAAAGCGCACGATTGAACCGGCAGCCCACGTAGCCTGGATGGAGCGAAGCGAAATCCGGGGGACGTAATTTTCCGACGCGAAGCGTCGCTGATGTAATTGTAATAAATACTCAAGGGAGTTTCCATGCTCACTCTTCATACTGATCCCTGCCGTTCTGGTTTATGTTTCCCAGGCTCCACTGTGGCGCATATGATCGGCATCGAGGCGTACCCGTTCTTCCAGGCCGAGGAGCCGACGCGCAACAAGATTTCGGCAGCCGACGCGCTTAAGGAACCTCTGAATAACTCCGCATCCACTGCTTGTCATCCTGCGCGAAGTCGCAGGATCCATGCGGTGTGTGGATTCTGCGACTACGCTTCGCTACGCGCAGAATGACAGGAGGGGTTGTTCAGAGGCTCCTTAAATGAACCACACACGTAGCAAACGCGATTTCGGGGAAGAAGGGTTCGCCGAACACTATAACGCGCGGATCAGGCCAAGGCTGGCGGAACTTGAGGCCATGCGCTACGAATGGCTGCGGCGATGGCGGGCGACAATGACTCTGACCGGTGCGATTGCGGTCGGCTTGGCGGTGTGGGGCTGCGCGAGGTTATTTTCAATACTAAGGGAAGTTTTTTCCAACTTTCTCTCTTTTGGCGCTCTTTTTTTCCTTGTTTTTTGCATCTTTTTCTTTATTGGTGCGCTTTATTTAATGTTCCCTGGGGGCCCCAGGAAGTGGCTTACGGACATTTATGATTTCTTTACAGGCGACAAACTACATTATTACTCCGGGCCTAAATATCCGAAGTCACTGACACCTAAAAAAAAGGAGATGCTGCTTCTAATCTGTCTAATCGGCGCGTTTGCGGTCGGCATGGCGCTATTCGCGAGCGCCAGGCACGATAAGGATGCAAAACCTTTTTTTTTATTTTTTCCCCTCGTTCTCAGTGTTAGTGCGTCTCGTGGAATAGCGTTAAAGTACCGACGGAAACTCAAGGAGGCGCTTATACCGATCATTTTTGATTTCTTTAAGGACAACAAACTACAATATCACACGTCTCAAGGTGAGCCAATCGGGCTGAGAGAGGATATTTCTATCCGAGGCACGAGGGAGGTGGCGAGAAAATTGTATTCCTATACCGATTTAATGGTTGACGACGGTTTTACTGGCACGTATTTGGGCTACGATTTCCTGATTGACGAGGTGGTGATCACAAAGACCACTAGTTACGGCGAACAAAGCAAGACGGTAACTCTGTTTCGCGGGCTGGTTTTAGGCATTGCGGGCAACCGTCTGTTCGCGGATGATGTGCTCCTACGCAGGCGTGGACAAACGCCGAACGGTGAAAAATTCCAGCGGGTGCACCTGGAGGATGTGCGGTTTGAAAATAAGTTCGACGCGTTTGGCACGGATCAGATTGCGGTAAGGCGTTTACTGGAACCCATGAAAATGGAGCTGATCATGGCTGCGGTCGGACGGATAAGTACCTCGGGTACACCGGAATTCATGTTCCTGAAGGACGGATTTTTCCTGTTCATTCCCTCGGACAAAAATCACTTTGAACCTGGGGGCATCACGACCAGCGTCTATGAAACTGACACAATTAAAAAAATTCTGACCGACATCCGTGTTGTACTCAGTCTGATCGAAATATTGCAGGAGGTAAAAATTCTGCCTGAGAAAGCACACTATTGAACCGGCAATCAAGGGGTGTCAACACCGCTCCGATTTCGGGAACCTACAAAACGTAGCCCCTGATCCTGCTGCAGAAATCGGGGGTTCCTCCGGCTGTCCGGTGCAGCCCTGTCACCGCCTGGTGGGCACGCTACGCTTTGCCCACCCTACGTCCGATCAACAAATTCTGCTCCTGCGGAGGGTCAGGCGAGAGAACGGTGGTGTCGAGGAATGATCGTCACTGGCGACAGACATCCCTTGCAGCAAATCACAATTCATTGAGATACGATGTATCTCATCTTTCTTGTCTTATCCGGCATGGTTGTCTTCGTGCGGTCAGGTACGCATGCTGAGTTGTTCGAGTAGCAAGCTTGAATGAGCGAAGCGGCAGGGCTCCAGCCAGACCAATGAACCATTGATAGGTATGGTGACAGTGGTTCCAGGTTTGCCTTCGCAATGGCTTTCATTTAGACTACGCAACTTGTATCATGAGATTTCCAGGCAACTCTTACAGCACATCCTTTTCCCTGTGAAAATCAAGCACCTATCGCGCATCACCTGGAACGATCTGCCCCACATTGAGGATCCGTTTTTTCTCGTCATGAAATCGCGCGGACTTACTCCGTCATGGTGTCGTATGGTGTCCCCCTGATCAGTGGCCTGAACGAAGCGTTCAGGGAACGTATCTGCTGGAACTGGCGCTTCGGCTCACAGACTAACTCACGCGAAGCCTTTGACTGGCTGCTGAACCGGGTAGATGACGGCGATTTCGTCATCGTAAAAGATGCCGGTCTGGACTCTCCCATGAAGCATGTCCTGCGCTGGAGCACGGAGTCCAACCCTGGCGGCTCCCGTGTGCCCCTGCAAAGCAGCGCAGTTGCCGATTACACCCAAGGCCGCTGGAAGGCAGACCCGGACTTGCCCATGCTGATGCGCTTGCGGATCGACCGATGCCTGGAAGATGCCCGGCACGGCAATCATGAGCCGGAACATCTGTGGTGGAGAGGGTTGCTGACGAGCAGGCTTGGGGGTGGTGGGGGATCTGGTGCGACTGATGCAAGTCCGCCGCCTCCCAAATCTTCCGGCAAGAAGAAGCCACCCCCGGTTAAAGACGAGCCTCCCATAGCAAAGAGCGAAGAGAGTGCTCAGAAGAAAGCGCAGGCGCTGTTCGATGAGTTGGCCAACGACAAAAATATACCTTTTGATTATCCCCTGGATTGTTGCTATGCGCGCGCCCATGAGATGTGTCGGCAATTGGAAGCGAAGGGTATAGAGTGTGGCAAAACTTGGTATTATCCGGCGGGTTGGCCTGCCGGAAGCCTGTCAGTCACTGGGTTGCCTAAAACAGATATCATTCCAGATGGTTCTCTGGCTTGGAGTTATCACGTTGCCCCTACCGTCGAAGTGGACGGCAAACCAATGGTTTTTGATCCTTCCATGTTCAAGGGTCCAGTGACACCTGAAGAGTGGCGCTCAAAAATGGTTGATTCAACCTCTTTCTTGGGAGATTCCAAGATTAAGGATACAAACTCAACACTTTTTTTTACTGGTCCGTATGGTGATGCTTATGACGATGACGATCCTGATTACTCAGAAACAATGACTCGTTTTGAAGAGCACAAAAACAAGCGTGACGCGATAAAAGCTACTGCAACCGAGACTAAATAAGGAGAACAGAAAATGATGAGTGCGACTCTTGTCTCAGCCTGGATTATTGGTTTTGTAATCAAGGCAGAACCGTTGTCAACAGGGGCAATACGTTTGATACTGGATAATGGACAGATTGGTATTGTAGAAAATCCAAAAAGCGTTAAGTTATCGTATTTGCTCAAGCCTAGCAAACAAAATGGTTTTGATAATCGTGGAGTTGCATTCAAGATAAATCAACAAGGCGTTATCACAGAAATACGAGAGGCTCGTGTTCGTGTTCGCATATATACTGAATCGAGACCAGCCTCATCTTCTCTCGTTCTTGCTTTTTATAGAAACTATGGAAGTGAGGCAAACAAACAGTTTCTTCATCAGGAAACCTATTTATCAATCGGGGCTCTTCCTGTTCCTACCGATTACGAGTTACATCCCACATTATCAGATTTTGCCAATTTCAGTCGTATTGCAGAAGATGCCGCAAAAAACAACAAGCCAGTCGATATAGTGCTGGGAGATCATCCGTTCGCAATTATTTATATCCAGTACAGTCAGTCGGCATTTAAAAATCCTCCTGGAAAACTTCACTCATTTCCCGATGAAAGTTGAACAGAAATGATGAGCGCAACTCTTGTCTCAGCTTGGATCATTGGTTTTGTGATTAAAGCAGAGCCATTATCAACAGGGGCCATACGCCTAATACTAGACAACGGACAAGTCGGTATCGTAGAAAATCCAAAAAACGTTAAATTATCATATTTACTTGAACCCAGCAAACAAAATGGCTTTGATAACCGCGGAGTTGCATTTAAAATAAATAAACAAGGTATTATCACAGAAATCCGAGAGGCTCGTGTTCGAGTTTGTATAGGCGCCAACCTAGAACAGGCTTCGTCTTCCCTCGTTCTTGCTTTTTATAGAAACTATGGAAGCGAGGCAGACAAACATCTTCTTCATCAGGAAACCTATTTGTCTATCACGACCATTCCAACTCCTACCGCTTATGAATTACATCCGACGTTGTTTGATTTTTCCAATCTCAGACGCATTACAGAAGATGCCGCAAAAAATGGAAAACCAGTCGATTTTGTGGTAGGAAAAGATCCGTCGGAAATTGTTCACATCCAATACAGTCAATCGGCATTTAAAAATCCTCCTGGCAGTTTTCATCATTTCTCTAACGAAGATTGAACAACAAACGTAGTCCGCGTAGGTTGAGGTGAGCAAAGCAAACCCCAACGCTGGAGGAAAAGATAACCGTATGATATACGGGTGTGCAATGAAAATGACACTCCCAGTCGGAAACGCTGTTCCGCTGGGGTTTTGAGTCACCCCTGCCTGAAGACAGGGGATTCCTCGATACGGTCTTAGGGAGCCTTCGGCTCCCTGTGACGCTTTGTCTCGCTTGTCTCCGCCATAAATGGCGGAGACAAGCGAGACCCGTGTTCCCCCCTGCCTACACGCGCTATTCGACGAAGGTATTTTTTACGCGCTCCGAAAGCAGCATGTATGGAATCCATATCAGTGCATAGGCGATCGTTCGGGATATTTCGCGCAAGGATTCAGTCTTGTCTGCCCCCGCCACTGCTGGAATTAAATTTGAGAGGAAAAGATCGCTGATGACAAAGAAGAGACCCAGCAGCAACCAGCCGATGAAGAAACGAGGAAAGCGGCGCGATTTCGTGAAGAAGAGGTAAAGCAGGTATCCAGATAACATCAGGATCACAAGATTGGCGGCGATTTCGAATAGAAGCAATGGCCTCCATAGAGGATGATAGTATTCGTATCCCGGCGTAGTGAACAGTTCCCATTGATTCTGAACGAAAATGGGGAGATAGGTATTAACGAGTATGAGCGATAATCTCAGAATCGAGCCGCACAAACCGATGCAGACGAGAATCAACCAACCACCAAGTCCTTTTGGTCCTTCAGCGGGAATGTTGGCGGTGTCCTCGGCAGGGCTTTGCGGAGCCTGGTAGGGATTCGTATTATTCATGGGATTACTTTGAACTTTGAAAGATACCCCGCCATAGGCGAGGGTTGCGTTCGCTCCGAGTTCAATGTTTCTACATCGATGGCGCAACGTGAAGTTATATCGAAATTCCCGCCACGCTGACGGATTACGCCGCTGCCCAGGCACACGCCTTTTTGCTTCCCGATTTCACACCCCAAACGGATGTCTACGCAGAATGGTTTCTTCGCGTTCCGGGCCGGTGGAGATGACATCGATGGGCACTTCACAGATCTCTTCGATGCGGTGCAGGTAGGCGCGCGCTTCCTGCGGCAGGGCGCTCCAGCTTTTCGCGCCTACGGTGGAAGCACTCCAGCCCGGTAGCGCCTCAAGGATCGGTTCACAACGACTGACCTCTTCCGCGCCCAAGGGCAGGAGTTCGATGCGCCGACCATCGAGCATGTAGCCGACGCAGAGTTTGAGTTCATTCAGGCCATCGAGCACATCGAGCTTGGTGATGCACAGGCCCGTGACGCCGTTGATGATGATGGAACGCCTGAGCGCGGCAAGGTCGAGCCAGCCACAACGCCGTTTGCGCCCGGTGACGGTTCCGAATTCGCGCCCGCGCGTGGACATTTGTTCGCCGGGCGTGCCTGCGGTCTCGATGTCGAGTTCGGTCGGAAGCGGCCCTCCCCCTACCCGGGTGCAGTACGCCTTGGTGATACCCAGTATGTAGTGGAGGCTGCCCGGCCCGAGGCCGGAACCGGCAGCGGCCTGACCGGCGACGCAGTTGCTGGAGGTGACGAAGGGATAGGTGCCGTGGTCGATGTCGAGCAGCGAACCCTGCGCGCCTTCAAAGAGAAGAGAGCCGCCGTTCTTGTTGAGAGCATGGAGTTCGGCGGACACGTCGGTCACGAGCGGGCGCAATTCTTCACCGTCACACATGGCCTGATCGAAGACGGCCTGAAAATCCACGGCCTCGGCGTTGAGGTAACGAGTGAGCACAAAATTGTGATAGTCGAGATTGGCGCCGAGCTTGTCCGCGAAACGCGCGTAGTCGAGGAGATCATAGACACGCAGCGCACGGCGGGCCACTTTGTCTTCGTAAGCGGGGCCGATGCCTTTTCCGGTCGTGCCGATTTTTTCCCCAGGGGACTTCGCGGCTTCGCGCGCGCGGTCGAGCATTCCGTGATAGCCGAGGATGAGCGGGCATCCAAGACTGATTTTGAGGCGACGGCGTACTTCGATGCCGCCCGCTTCCAGCGTGCGGATTTCGTGCAGGAGATGATGAATGTCCAGCACGACCCCATTGCCGATGAAGCAGGCCACGCCTTCGCGCACGATGCCGGAGGGCACGAGGTTGAGTTTGTATTCATTTTTGCCTACGACAAGGGTGTGCCCGGCGTTGTGCCCGCCCTGGAAGCGCACCACGCCCTGCGCATGATCCGTGAGCCAGTCAACGATCTTGCCCTTGCCCTCGTCGCCCCACTGGGTTCCAACGACTACCACGTTTTTCGACATTTTCGCTCTCCATACTCCGATCCGCACCCGACATGGCGGAAATCGAAGCTCGCCCTATGTTCAATGAAGCGTAACAATTATCCAGCAACCCTCTCGTTTCACCAATTGCCGATCACAGCCTGCCCATGTGCCTTCGTGGCCGGGCAAAGCGTCGATGACGATTTCGCCCGCTTTTCGCAATTTTGTGATCTCGTCCTGCAAGGCCGGATCTTTTTCCAGCGGAGCAAGAATGGCTCCGCCCAGCGCGGGCACGGGCGAGCAGTGCGCAAGTTCCCGCAGGTCGAGGCTGAAGCCGGTCGCCGCGCGGGCGCGACCAAAGTGCTCGGCCACGCAGTCGTAACGCCCCCCCTTTGCCAGCGCCGTGTGCGCACCGCCACCGTAGGCGGCGAACATCAGGCCGCTGTGATAGCGGTAGCCGCGCAGGTCGGCCAGATCGAAACCGAGAGGCAAATCGTCCAGTTCAATGGCAAGCCGACGCAGTACATCGAGCGCGGCAGCAACGCCAGGCGCTTGTGGCAGACGCGCCTCGGCGACATCCAGCACTTCCACGCCGCCGTATAGTTCGGGCAGGGCGAGAATGGCTTCGCGCGCGGCGCGGTCTTTCACGTCGGCAAGCAGCATGCGCAGACCGGGAATGTCCTTGCCCCGCAGCAGGCTGAAGGTTTCTTCGCGCGCGGCCTCATTCAGGCCGGCGTTATCGGCCAGGACGTGGAAAAGCCCGACGTGACCGATGTCGAAACGCATCATGGGGACATCCGCCAGCCGTAGCGCCTCGGCAAGCAGCCGGAGCACCTCGATGTCGGCTTCCAGTCCGGCATGGCCGTAGAGTTCGGCCCCGAGTTGCAGAGGCTCGCGCGTCGCGGTCAGGGAGGAAGGGCGCGTGTGCAACACGCTGCCGCAATAGCAGAGCCTGGAGACGCCCGCACAGTTGAGCAGGTGCGAGTCGATGCGCGTCACCTGGGGAGTCATGTCGGCGCGCACGCCCATCGTGCGCCCGGTGAGTTGATCGACCAGTTGGCAGGTGCGCAACCCCAGATCCTGCCCCGCGCCAGTCGTGAGAGCGTCGAGATATTCGACGAGCGGTGGAATCACCAACTGGTAGCCGCGCGCGCGGAAGGCGTCGAGCAGGCGGCGGCGCAATTCTTCCAGCCGCGCGGCTTCGTCCGGCAACACATCCTGGATGAAATCGGGCAAACCCCAGCGCATCGGTCGTTCAGTTCCTAAAGTAACAGCAATATCAACAGGATGACTCCCGCCAGCATGGCAGATAACCCGATGGTGCGGATCTGGCCGTCCCGCATGTCGGCGAGACGGAGGAGAACTTCCCGCCACAGGGCGGGCGCGAGCAGAGGCGCGCACCCTTCGAGAATCAGCATCAAAGCGATGGCGGTGAGCAGCGCGTTGCCCATCGGGGTCAGCCTCAGCGTCTACCCTGGGGAGCTTTCAGGTACTTGAAGAAATCCGAGTCCGGCGCAATGACAACGAGATCCTCCTTGCCCGCAAAGGAGGCTCGGTACGCCTCCAGGCTGCGGTAGAACGAATAGAACTCCGGATCGGCGTTGTATGCCTCGGCGTAAATCGCAGCGGCCCTGGCATCGCCCTCACCCTGGATCTGCAAGGCTTCACGGGTGGCATTGGCGACGGTGATGTCGCGCTCGCGGTCGGCATCGGCACGGATCTTTTCGGATTCCGCCTTGCCCTTGGAACGACGTTCGTTGGCGATGCGCTTTCTTTCCGCTTCCATTCTCGAATAAACGTTGCTGGAGACTTCGGACGGATATTCGACGCGCTTGAGCCGCACATCGACGATTTTCACCCCGATGGTTTCTGCATCCCTGTTGGCGCGCGTACTCACCTGCTGCATGATGGCGTCGCGCTTCGCGGAGATGACTTCCGCAACGGTGTGCCTCCCGAATTCCAGACGCAGCCCGGCATTGATCGCCCGGTTGAGACGCTCTTCGGCGCGCGCAGTATCGCCGGACACCGACTTGAAGTAGAGCACCGGATCTTCAATCCGCCATTTGACGAAGTAATCGACGATGACGTTCTGCTTTTCGGAAGTCAGAAAACGCTCTTCCGACCTTGAAGTGTCCATTTTGGCACTGTCCATCGTCAGGATGCGGCGCTCGAAACGGCGCACGTCCTGGATCAACGGCAGCTTGAATTTCAGCCCCGGCGTATCGATAGGTTGCTTGACTTCACCGAACTGAAAGACAATCGCATACTCGCGCTGATCGACGACAAACATCGACATCGAGGCAAAAGCCAGCAACAGCAGAAACAGCGTGCCGGCAATCAGGGGGAGTCTGTCACGCATCAGCGGTCTCCTCTCCGACGGTCACGCAGGGAATCCCGATCGCGCGGGCTGCCTTGCACGCCTTGTGACGAGGGCGCAGGCGGCGGCAGAGCCGACTGCATGGGTTCAGGCTGCGCAATGCCGGAGGCGGTTGCCACGGTCGAGCTTCCCACGGATTGTTGGACGAGTTTGTCGATGGGCAGGTACAGAAGATTGTTGCCGCCCTTGTTGTCGATCATGACTTTGCTGGTACTGGACAAGACCTGCTGCACAGTGTCGAGGTACATGCGCTCGCGCGTCACCTGCGGCGCGCGTTTGAACTCGGAGAGCACCTGCTTGAACCGAACGGTTTCACCCTCGGCCTGGGCAATCACGCTGGCGCGGTACGCCTCGGCTTCGGCGCGCAGCCGGGAGGCTCGCCCCTCGGCGGCAGGAACGACATCGTTGTAGTAAGCCTCGCCTTCATTTTTCTGCCGCTCCCAGTCCTGCGTGGCTCTGGTGGCATCGTCGAAGGCGGCCTGCACCTGTTCGGGCGGCTGCGCGTTTTCCATCGTCACACGCTCCACCTGAAGGCCCGATTCGTAGCGATCCAGGATCTCCTGGATGAGCTTTTGCGCTTCTTCTGCGGTCTGTTCCCGTCCATCGTAGAGCACAAAGTCCATCTTGCTTCTGCCGACGATTTCGCGCATCGCGGTTTCTGCGATCTGGCGCATGAATTCCTCGCCTTCGCCGATAATGAGGTTCTTGAAGAGGTAATCCCTGGGAGCTTGCTCGCGGTTGTCGCCGCCGCGCCCGGACTTGAGCCTGTACTGGACGGCAAACTGGACGGTAACGATGTTCTGGTCGCCGGTCAGCATCAGGACGCGGGCGTTGTTGTCCTGACCGCCGATGGAAACCATGCGCAAGCCGGTGAAGTCGACTTTCTCTTCTCTTTCGATGGGCCAGGGCAGGCGCCAGTTCAGACCGGGTTCGGTGACGGTTCTGTAACTGCCCAGACGCAGCACGACAGCGCGCTCATTGGTATCGACTTTGTAAAAGCCACTGCCGAGCCAGGCCACAAGCACCAGCAGCACCAGCGCGCCGAGGCCGCCGCCAAACTGTTTGAAGGACGGTAGCCCAGGGCGTCCCGGCCCCCCTGGGCCGGGGGGGCCACCTTCGCGGCGGCGTCCGAAGATGCTGGACAGACGCTGGTTGAAATCCCGCCAGATGTCTTCGAGATCGGGCGGTCCCTGCTCGTCGCCACGTTTGCCGCCACGGCTGCCATTGGCTCCACGGTTGCCCCAGTGCGGTTCGTTAGGTGACATGAGAATGCCTGTATTTATTTATTGCAAGGAAGCACAACGCCTCCGGGTTGACATGGATCGGGATGAACTGCATCGAAACCGGGCATATGGGAATTGCTACCAGATTCGGCTGCGAAAGCCCCGGCGGCTCCGCCAAGCACGGCGCGCAACAGTTGAAGCCCCTCGCCCGTGCGGGCGCTCAAAAAAACACGTTCGATTCTATCACAATCGCCCCGCACAACCGCAGCCGCAGCATGGGTCAGGTCGATCTTGTTCCAGACTTCGATCCTCGGCACTTCGGCAGCGCCGATCTCAAAGAGCACCGCTTCGACCGCGCTGATCTGGGCTTCGCGGTCCTCAGACGACGCGTCGACGACATGCAGCAGCAGGTCGGCGTGCGCGGTTTCTTCGAGTGTGGCATGAAAGGCCGCCACCAACGCGTGAGGCAAATCGCGGATGAACCCGACTGTATCCGAAAGCACGATGTTTCCCACCCCTTCGGCAAACATTCTCCGCGAGGTCGTGTCCAGCGTGGCGAAGAGTTGATCGGCGGCATAGGCTCCCGCCTTGGTAAGCGCATTGAACAGGGTGGATTTGCCCGCGTTGGTGTAACCGACCAGCGATACCGAAAACACGTCGCGGCGCACGCGGGTGCGCCGCCGGGTGGTGCGTTGCTTCTCGATCTTCGCCAGCCTGGACTTGAGCAGCCTGACGCGATCACCAAGCAGCCGTCGGTCGGTTTCAAGCTGTTTCTCACCGGGGCCGCGCAGGCCGATGCCGCCCTTTTGCCGTTCGAGGTGAGTCCATCCCCGCACCAGCCGGGTCGCCAGATGGCTCAACTGCGCCAGTTCCACCTGCAATTTGCCTTCGTGGCTCTTCGCGCGCAGGGCGAAAATGTCCAGGATCAACGCGGTACGGTCGATGACCCGGCATTCGAGAGCCTTTTCGAGATTGCGCTGCTGGGCGGGCGACAGGGCATGATTGAAGATCACCAGGTCGGCATCGTGCGCGTGCAGGGTCTCGGCGATTTCCTCGACCTTGCCCCGCCCGGCAAACAACGCCGAATCGGGCGTGGCGCGATGGCCCTGCACCACGGCCTCGACCGTGGCCCCCGCACTGGAGGCCAACAGTCTCAGCTCACCCAGGCGCTCATCGAGCCCCCCCTGGCCAAGGTCGAGTTGAACCACAACGGCCCGCTCGCCGCTGCCCGGACGCTCAAACATGCTGGTAAAGGCGGATAACGCTCAGTTGCCGCCCCCGTCCTCGTCCTGCTGTTGCTGGATCGTCACCGCACGGCTCGGCACGATGGTTGAAATCGCGTGCTTATAGACCATTTGTGTCACGGTATTCTTGAGCAGCACGACATACTGATCGAAAGACTCGATCTGCCCTTGCAACTTGATACCGTTGACAAGGTAAATGGACACTGGAACATGTTCTCGTCGCAGTGTGTTCAGGAATGGGTCTTGTAGAAGCTGGCCCTTGTTGTTACTCATCGTGGAACCCCGGTTTTTGTGGTTATGACAATTTATTTCGCGGAGACATTTTACCGCAATATATAAGTGTGCATTAAAACTATCCTGCGAGTACAGTGACAAAAATCAAGGATCATGACTTATTTGCATATGGATTGTGCGAAGTGCGAAATTGGATACGCAATGGCGTGCCTTGTAACTTAAAGGTATCCATGAACGTTCGCTCCAGGTAACGCACATAGGTCTCCGGCACGCTCTCCAGCGAAGTGCCGTGAATCACGATGATCGGAGGATTCATGCCGCCTTGGTGCGCATAACGCAGTTTGGGGCGCACGGCCCCGGCGCGCGGCGGCTCTTGCCGGGCCAGCGCGGTTTGTAGGGCGCGGGTGAGCCTGGGCGTGGAGAGCTTGGACATCGCCGCTCCGTAGGCGGCATTCACCGATTTCAGAAGCGCGCCAAGGCCGTTGGCCTTGAGTGCGGAGATGTAATGAAACCGGGCAAACGATAAAAAACCCAGCTTGCGCGCCATGTCTTCCTTGAGCCGTTCGCGGCGGTAGCTGTCGACCGCGTCCCATTTGTTGACCGCCACTACCAGCGCCCGCCCTGTTTCGAGCACAAACCCGGCGATGCGCGCGTCCTGATCAGAAATGTCCTGCGCGGCGTCGAGCACGAGCACGGCCACATTGGCGCTTTCAATGGCTTGCAGGGTCTTGATGACGGAGAATTTTTCGATGGTCTCGAACACCTTGCCCCGACGGCGCAGTCCGGCGGTGTCGATCAGGGTGTATTGTCGTCCGTCACGCTCGAACGGTATCGCGATGGCGTCGCGGGTCGTGCCGGGAGCGTCGAACGCGATGACCCGGTCTTCGCCGAGCAGGGCATTGACCAGCGTCGATTTGCCGACGTTGGGACGGCCCACAATCGCCACCTTCGGGCCGCTTTTCCCAGAGTCTTCCTCTTCTTCTTCGTCCTGATCGAAAGGCGACAGCACCTCGTCGATGAGTTGGTGCACCCCATCGCCATGCGCCGCCGAAATCGGCAAGGGTTCCCCCAATCCCAGGGCGTGGAAATCGACGCCCGCCAGCGCCCGATCCAGCCCTTCCGCCTTGTTGACGACGAGATGGACAGTGCGGCTCGCGCGGCGCAGGGTGTCGGCGATCTGTTCGTCGTGAGGCGTGCGCCCGGCACGGCCATCGACGATGAAGAGCAACACATCCGCCTCGGCAATGGCCTGCTCGGCCTGTCGTGCCATCTCGAACATGACACCGTCCTTTGCCGCAGGATCGAAACCGGCGGTATCGACGACCAGGTAATCCCGCTCGCCCATTCGGCCAATGCCGTAGTGGCGGTCGCGGGTCAGGCCCGGCAGGTCGGACACGAGGGCATCGCGGCTGCGGGTCAGACGATTGAACAGGGTCGATTTGCCGACATTGGGCCGACCGACCAGTACGAT
>Ga0099364_10008113_pt1 | contig 14848 bp, 8 predicted proteins | sample TergutTh196P3_FD_73070 | JGI IMG/M metagenome (GOLD analysis project Ga0099364, IMG submission 73070) | Microcerotermes parvus P3 segment gut microbial communities from Pointe-Noire, Republic of the Congo - Th196 P3 | ecosystem: Host-associated > Arthropoda: Insects > Digestive system > Gut ... | reverse complement strand
TTTTTAAAAATTTTTTAAAAAAAAAAAACCGTGAAAACCCAAACAAAAGAAAAACGGGTAAACCCGGGCAACCCCCTGTGTGGCAGCGCTTTTCCCCCCCCCCCCCCATAACTTGCTGAAAGACAGTCTATTATGGCAATTGGCGGCACATATTCACAGTTTAACACTATCGAAACAAGAATACAAACTGTATAGTTTTGTAAGTTAACGCTATGACTTAAATAGAATTTTTTTATCAATCTTTAATTGTTTATATATATCATGCAAAAAGTTTTTTACATTTCTTTGATTCTTGCCCTCCGGTTTACATTACCGGCAATAGGGCAAACGCCGTTTGATGGAGGCTCCGGCGCTGAAGCCAACCCCTACACCATCTCAACGGCTGCGCAACTTGCGCAATTAGCAACGCTTGTCAACGAAGGCAACGACGCCTATAACGACAAGCATTACAGACTCGTAGCCGACATCGACCTGTCGGATTACGGAGCAGAGTTCAACAATGGACAAGGGTGGATACCTATAGGTGTCGCCACATCTGCAGGATTGCCAACGCAAGGAAATCCTTTTAGAGGGATTTTTGATGGCGCAGGAAAAACAATATCCGGACTGTATATCAATAATACTGACCTTTTCGGAGCTGGATTGTTTGGCTTTATGAACGATAGCGCTGTGGTCAAAAATCTTGCAATTGTTGATGCATACATCAATGTTCGGGAATTCGCCGGAATTGTTGCAGGCTTTGTAGGACCGCGTGTAACATCATCTGCAAGTTTATGGAACGGCGGCGGAAGTAGAATAATAAACTGCTACACGTCCGGCGAAATAATAGGAGGTAACGCTATTGGCGGAATAGCAGGAGGAGTATTTCTTACCTGCAGTATAGCAAACAGTTACTCGTCAAGCGCTGTTATTGGAACTACAATTCCAGGGTGGACTGGAGGATCATTTTTAGGCGGCATAGCAGGTACCGTACACGGCGTTGTTATAAACTGTTATTCAACCGGAAGTGTAAGCGGAACATCTGCAATTGGCGGTATTGCCGGCGATTTAGGCGCATACAACAACAATAGAATAATAAATTCGGCTGCGTTGAATCCGAGTATTACTGCAAGTACAAATGGTTCAATAGGACGTATAGTAGGAGCGCTCACATTAGGCGTTCTGTCAGGAAACAGAGCCTTGTCTTATATTGGCGGAAACAATTGGAATATAGCCGCAAATACGCACAACAGTAATAACGGAGCCAACATTAGTACCCAACAAGCTACATCGGCAGCATTTTGGACAAACCCAGCTAATTGGAGCGGGGATGGATGGGATGCAGATATATGGGCTATGGAAGACGGAAAACTACCGGTATTAAAAAATGTCGGTGGAAAGCAAACCGGCGAATACTGGGTAAACCAAAAGAATATTGACGGCGCGCAGATAAGCTTTGCCTCTAATATATTCTATACCGGAAGTTTGCAAATTCCCGATGTAATGTTTGCCGGAACAACACTTACTAAAGATGTGGACTATACCATAACAGTAACAAGCATCGACAATATAGGTACAAGCGCGGGCGCTAATCCGGGCCTTGTTACAGTAAGAATTGATGGCGCCGGAGAATACTCTGGCGCGGCAGTCAGAAGATATAGAATAAATAAAATCAGCGGTGGCGCCGGCACACAGACAAATCCGATACAAATAAGTTCGGCGGATATGTTAATCGAATTAAGGAATATGATAAATAGTGGAGGATACGATGCCAATATCTACATAAAATTAATGAACGACGTAGATATGACCGGAATAAACTGGACGCCAATGGGAACAATTAGCGTTCCCTTTATAGGCGAGTTTGACGGCAACGGCAAAACAATAACAGGTCTTAACATAAATAGAACTGCAAACTACACCGGACTATTTGGCGTTGTTGCCGAGCCTGCTAAGATATATAATCTCGCAATAGAGAATGTGAATGTTGTAGCCAGCGGATATACCGGCGTTATTGCGGGTTTGCTTAATGGCGGAATCATAACTGACTGCCATGTTTCAGGCGGTACAGTAACGGGCTCTGACTTTATTGGCGGTATTGCTGGACTTGTTGATGGCGGCAGCATAGAAAATAGCTATACAACAGTAGCTGTAGCTGCCACCGGTAGCAATGTTGGCGGTATTGCAGGCAGAGTTAATGCAGGAAGTATAACAAACTGCGTTGCGATGAATCCGAGCGTGAAATCAACAACAGGGCTAATTAGCTACACGAAGTTAGACCGCTCTGATTGGACATTTCCCGGATATGTTGACAACAGTCATAATGGTACTATAGGATATAGTTCGCAGGCTATCAACGAGGGCGTATCGCCTAATGGTAGAGTTATTGCCTTGCTCGATGGTAACTCATCTACGTTTTGGCATGCTCGATGGGGTAGTCCCGCGTCAGATTATCCACACTGGTTTATTGTTGATTTAGGCGAAGTGGTAGAGTTTTCTGGAGTGATGTTGCAGCGTAGACAGGATCATTCCGGCACTTCTATTGGCTACAGGCTTTATACCTGCGAAAGCGCACCTACCAACCAAAATGACCCAGTAAACGGATATGCATGGGTAAATCAGGGTGAATTTCCATTTGTCGCCGGAATTAACGATGAGCAGGTAAGTTTGCTACAAAATACAGTTGCGCGCTATGTAAAAGTATATTTTGACGTTCACCATAGGGGTACTACGCAATATGCCATGTTTGCAGAGTTTGCCCTCGTAAAAGAACTAACATTAGACCCAAATGCTAAAGGCGGACGCATAACAGGGCATCTTTCTTCTTCGGGTATACTTTCAAATAATTATGCATGGGATGAACTTGTAGACCCGATAGGTGAAATATCATGGATAAACAAAACGCTTGACGGCATAGACGGCGCCGATGTTAGCATGCAAACAGCCCGTACAGCTTTGTTTTGGACAGCAACAATGGGATGGGATGCAAACGTTTGGACTATAGCCAACGACACATTTCCTGTTTTGAAAACCAGCGAGCCCGAAGTCCCGATGCCTGTACTTGTTTCGGTTTCTCACAACAGCATTACTGTAAATGCGCCTGTTTCGCAATTGCAATTCGCAATAAGCGCCAATAACAGTTTGTCGGGACAAATTGGCGAGTGGCAAACAGGCGTTACTTTTGCCAATTTAAGCAGCTTAACCGATTATTATATATTTGCCCGCTCTACCGGCGCTGTTCCGGTAATGTCTGAAGCGTTGCACGTTAAAACCGGAAAAATTTCGCAAGGCGCCGGTACTCAAGATGACCCTGTATTGATTACAACAGCCGTAGAACTCGCAGAATTAGCGGAAATAATTAATAATGGGAAATTAGCAAATAATGTACACGTTAAATTGATGAATAATATAGACCTGTCTGAATATGGCGAAAACACTAATTTCGGACAAGGCTGGACTCCTATTTCTTCCTTTTCAGGCGTGTTTGACGGAAATGGAAAAAAGATTTCCGGTCTGTATATGAACTATCCTAGCCTTACTAACATTGGATTTTTCAGAACTTTAAATAACAATGGCGCGGTTAGAAACTTGGGTATTGTAGATGCTAATGTTACCGGAGGGGCAACAGTGGGAATCATAGTTGGAGCCTTGGGCGGCGATAACAATGCAGATAGAGCACTGGTGCTTGCCAGTTATGTCACTGGCTCAGTTTCAGGAGGAAACAATACTGGAGGTATAGCAGGCAGAATAGCAGTTGCAGGCAACAGAATCTGGGATTGTTATTCCTACAGTACTGTTAATGGCGTTAACTTTGTTGGCGGTATTGTGGGCAGCGTTAGCAGCAACGGCGAGGTTATCCACAGCTACTCTAAAGGCGCAGTCAATGGTACAAGTTATGTTGGAGGTATTACAGGAACCATTACTGGTAATGCAATCGTAGCAAAAAGTTATACCACAAGCGCTGTAAAAGGCGAACGAAATATTGGCGGAATATCAGGAGGAGCAAATAATGGCATTATTATCAACAGCGCGGCGTTAAATTCGAGCATAAGCGGGTCATTGCCTACAAATGTAAATTTTGGAAGCGTTAGCGGTGAAAAAAATGGAGTACTTAGCGGGATTATCGGAAATAGAGCATTATCATTCTTACCCGGCAATGACGGCATAGACATGACCCTTGAAGAAGCTACTTTGGCTTCATTCTGGTTAACAGACGCAAATTGGGAAACAACACAATATGTGATAGGGCATCAATTTTGGAGTTCAAACCAGTGGACAATAGAAAACGGCAAATTGCCTATTTTAACAAATGTGGGCGGCGAACAATCCGGCGAATTTTGGTATATCAAAAAAAGTGTCGAATACGCGCAAATAACGTATAAACCTGAAGTATTTTATACAGACGACATAATAATTCCCGAAATAACATTGGTATTTGCAGACGATGAATTAACACTTGATGTAGACTATACTCTTACAATCACAAGCGTAGATAGCGAGGTTACCAGTGCGGGTATAAATCCGGGCGTTGTCAGTTTGTCGATACAGGGCATTGGCACATACAGTGGAGCCATAACTAAAGAGTATACAATAATAAGAATGGGCGCTGGTGCCGGCACAATTGCAAATCCATTGCAAATAACTACAGCTGAGATGCTTGCTCAATTAGCAATTTTATTAAACAGCAACAGAATTGACAGCGAGGTGCATGTAAAGTTAATGAACGACATCGATTTATCAGAATATAGCTCTGGAACCGGCTGGACGCCAATAGGAAATATCAACTTTCCATTTAAAGGAAATTTTGATGGCAATGGTAAAAAAATTACCGGTTTATACATAAACACAAACACCGGCAATTATTTCGGTTTGTTTGGCATTGTTAGAGAACCCGCTAAAATACACAGTCTGTCAGTAGAGGGCGCTAATATCAACGGAAATAATTACGTTGGCGGAATTGCCGGATATATGGATGGCGGCGAAATTACCAATTGTTTTGTTACAGGCGTTGTAAATGGCGTCGACTATGTGGGCGGTATTGCCGGTTATGTTACAAACAGCGCCAGTATAACTAATTGCTATGCAACATGCGCTGTTAAAGGAAACACTAATAATGTAGGCGGCATAGCTGGTTTCGTTTCTTCAACGGGCTTTATAGCCTTCAATGCAGCTCTAAATTCAACTGTTAGCGGATTCGGTGAATTAGTTGCATTAGACCGTTCAAATTGGACTTTTCCCGGATATGTAGAAGCCAGTCAGACTGGAACTATAGGATACAGTTCGCAGGCTACCAATGAGGGCGCAGCGCCTAATGGTAGAGTTATTGCCATGCTCGATGGCAATGCACAAACCTACTGGCACGCAAGTTGGAGCCCTGCAACTAATTACCCGCACTGGTTTATAGTTGATTTGGGCGAAGTAGTTGAATTTAACGGCGTTTCAGTACAAAACAGGCATAACAATGGCGGGTCGGCTATAGGTTTTCGTTTGTATACTACCGAAGATTTACCGACCAATCAAAACGACCCGATTAACGGTTATAATTGGGTAAATCAGGGTGAATTTAGCATTAGCGGCGCTATGGGGAATATTGGATTAAACTTTCTTTCAAATCAGACAAAGGCGCGCTTTGCGATGATGTATTTTGACGTTCACCACAGAGGAACTGGACAATACGCTATGATTGCCGAGTTTGCTCTTGGCAACGGAGCGCCAAAAGGCTCGCGTGTGGCAAACAGCGAAATAGCCGGCACGTTTTTGAGCAACCATGGCTTAACTACGCTTGAAGACGCATATGGAAATACAGACACATGGGCAAACAAAACTCTTACCGGAGCCGATGGCGCTGACATGACAATGCAAAACGCCCAGACTGCATCGTTCTGGACAACGGCGGCAAACTGGAGCAATATCGGAGTTTGGAATACAGACGTATGGTCGATTGTAAACGGCAGCTTGCCAACATTAAGAACTATAACCCCTACTGTAGAGGCGCCACAGCTTGTGTCCGTTACGCATAACAGTATAGCTATTTCGCATACGGTCGAGAATGCTGAATTTGCTATAAGTACTTCCAACAGCTTGTCTGGTCAAATAGGCGGCTGGCAAACGGATATGATTTTTACCGGCTTAAACGTAAATACTATTTATTACATATTTGCCCGCGTGGAAAATAACGATGTTTATATACTTTCAGCTTCTTTACAAGCGCTTACCGACGAGTCGGAGGCACCGGCAGTAATTTCTGTCACTGTATTACCCTCTACAGCAACGGTACTTAGAGGCGATTCGCGGCAATTCACGGCAACAGTAGAAACAGAGGGTAATGCGTCTGAAGAAATTACTTGGAGCGTTAGCGGTCAAGAACTCATTTCTACAAACATAGACGCCGCAACCGGTCTGCTCACAATTTCGCCTAACGAAATAGCAACTACGCTAACAGTTACTGCAACTTCTGTTTTTGATAATACTGTGTTTGGAACGGCAACTGTGAATGTAGTAGCCACTGCAATAAATGTTGCAAGCGTAACTCTCAACAAGCCGGTATTAACATTGGAAACCGGCGCCAGCGAGCAATTGACAGCGACTGTTTTACCGTTAAACGCTACAAACCCCGCAATTATTTGGTCGAGCAGTGTTGATAGCGTTGCCACAGTAGACCAAAACGGCAATGTTACCGCTGTTTCGGCAGGTACGGCGATTATTACTGTAGTTACTCAAGACGGTTTCAGAGTAGCCAACTGTATAGTTTCTGTAACACAGCCATTGCAGGTATCAGGCACAACAGTTGTAGAAGGTACAATAGTAAACGTATCAGTAACTACCGGAGGAGTCGTTATAAACCTTTACATTCAAATCTCGTTTATTAAATCTGATGGTCTTGATGATTATGTCTTAGTGGCTTCTACAACGCCAAATGCTAATGGCGACTACGTTTTTCAAAATCTTCCCGAAGGTGTTTACAGGGTTCAGGTAGTTACTGAAGAATTTGGCACGGCGATTTCTCAAGCAATCGACTTGACCGACGATGCTAACACTACCGCAAACGTAAATTTCACAGTAAATGAAAACGCACAAGAGATTACCCCTGAAACACCGATTGTAAGATTAGTAACCTCTGTTAGCGAGTTTATTGTAAGCGAGTTAAATGTATATCCCAATCCGTTTACAGACGCTGTGCGTATATCAGGCGCCGATGGTAATACATTACGTGTAATAAATTCTGCCGGAGCTATTGTTTATATGCAAAATATTGAAAATCCCGATGAGACAGTAGGATTAGAAAATTTGCCATCCGGAATTTATATCCTAAGTTTTGAGAAAGACGGCGAGGTAAAAACTTTAAGAGTAGTGAAGGAGTAATTGAAAAAATAGCTCGCTAAACATTTTACGCGCGGTTAATTTAGCGCCTGCAACGATTATCGAACTTGGAATAATTATTCCGAGTTCGATTTTTTTTTGACGGATACACACGTTTATACAAAAAATATTATTCCTGAAAACTGAAAACTAATAACTGACCTGCATTATTCACAAAAAATTGCTTCCCTGCGTCATTGCGGGCTTGACCCGCAATCTCTTTATCAACACAGATTTTCATGTAGGTATTCCTACATGAAAATCTGTGTTGATGCGATTAGAAACGGCGCAAAAAATTTGCAGGATATATCAGCGTGTCCCAGCAACTTACTGACTGAATAACAAATTAATAGAGTTATTAAATAGAGTTATTAAATAACATTATTAAATAGAGTTATTAAACAATTTTGTTGGAGGTTTAGGGTTTTCATGGTATAAGTCGGCAAGTGCATTAGCATCGCATTGATTGAACAATTTAACCCACTGTTTAATAACTTCTTTCGGTAGCATGATATTTATTGTTTGGTTCTACGACTTTTTGTGTGGAACGTTAAACGGCTTTACTTTAAGTTCTAATACTACTTCCATAAAACATTTTTTTTAAAGCCGCAAAGTTACAACATTTTTCTAAAACCACAAACTACAAAAAAAGGTTTCGGGTTTCAGTTTTTTGTACTATCTTTGTGTTTTTTTTAATTTCGTAGTCATGAGCAATATTCAAGAAACAGATAAGAACAAACTGTTCGACAATATTAAGGTTTTGCTTACCGAAGCAAGAAGGTTTGTTGTCAGAAATATCAATCAAACAATGGTTTACACCTATTTTGAGATAGGTAGAATGATTGTTGAAGACGAGCAAAAGGGCGAATATCGCGCAGAGTATGGCAAGCAAATTTTAGTTGAGTTGTCTGTACGTTTGAAGAAAGAATTTGGCAGAGGTTTTTCTGTTGATAATTTGCAAAATATGAGAAACTTTTTTCTATGCTTCAACAGACAAATGCCTGAATATGAGGTTAAAGGAATTTACGAGACACTGTCTCGTAAATCTTCTTCAATTGGTCAGACACCATCTGACCAATTAGAACAGTCTATGTTTGCAGAAATAGATGAAATTTCGTCAAAACTGTTGACGAAATCTCTGCCAATTCCACAGACACTGTCTGAGGAATTGCAACATGCGGTAAATCAGGACATTGTAATTTCCGAGACACTGTCTCGGAAATCTGCGCCAATTCCAAATTTTCGATTAAGTTGGTCGCATTATCTAAAACTGATGCGGATTGATGACGTTGCCGAAAGACAGTTTTACGAAATTGAAGCCGCCAACAATAATTGGAGTTTGCGCGAATTGCAACGTCAATTTGACAGCGCGTTGTATCAGCGATTGGCGTTGAGTAAAGACAAACAGGGAGTATTGGAACTGTCGAAAAAGGGACAAACCATCGAAAAGCCCGAAGACGCTATTAAAGACCCGTTTATCATCGAATTTACAGGACTGCCCGAAAATTCAAAATATTCGGAAAGCGATTTGGAGCAAACACTTATTGACAAATTGGAGCATTTTTTGCTCGAATTGGGCAAAGGCTTTACTTTTGTGGGGCGACAGGTGCGGTTTTCTTTTGACGAAAGGCATTTCAAAGTTGACCTTGTATTCTACAATCGCATTTTACAGTCGTTTGTACTTATTGACCTGAAAATAGGCGACTTAACGCATCAGGATATAGGACAAATGCAGATGTATGTCAATTATTATGATAGATTTGTCCGTTTGGAACACGAAAACAAAACCATCGGAATAATTCTTTGTCGCGATAAAAACGAAACCCTTGTGAAAATCACGCTTCCCGAAGATAATGAGCAAATTTTTGCAAGTCGTTATAAAACGGTTTTGCCAAGCAAGGAGGAACTGAAAAAACTTTTGGATGCCAATCAGTAAATTTTGATTAAATAATCGAAAAATTTTCGTTTATCTAATCAAAATTTACTATTTTTGCGGTTTTATTTGAAAAGGATTTTTTGACGATGAAGTTGTTAGAACGATTTGGAGTTATACCTGTCAATTCTGCTGTATTGACATCGGTTTTGAGCGATTATCGGTCGCCCGGCGACAAGATTGCCGCGTTGGAAAAATCGGGATATTTGGTAAGGTTGAAGCGCGGATTATTTGTTGTTTCGCCGCAGACTAACGGACAGGCTATATCCCGCGAATTAGCGGCAAATCATCTTTTGGGACCATCGTATGTTTCGCTCGAAAGCGCTCTGTCATTTTACGGGCTTATTCCCGAAAGGGTGTACGCAGTCCGTTCGGTAACGACAAAGAGAGCAAAGAAATACTCTACGCCGTTGGGCGTCTTCGATTATGTGACTATTCCCGAAAATTATTTTCCTATAGGAATACGTCAGGAAATAGTTGAAAATCAATATGCTTATCTTATTGCCGAGCCTGCAAAAGCCGTTTGCGATATGATTGTAGCCACGCCAAACCTGCGGTTGCAGTCCGTGCAGGCAATGCAGGACTATCTAACAGAAGATTTGAGAATAGATTTTGATACAGCGTTAAATTTGGATAAAACTATTGTAAATCAATGCATAAAGGCTGGAAAAAAGAAAACAGAATTAGGTTGGTTATTGAAATTTTTAGAAAAAAATAAAATATGAGTAATACGATTTTCAATCAGATGCTTTCGCGCTATCAAATTAGCAGCAAAGACGATTTGCCAAACGCAATGCACGAGGTCATTCAGCAAATAACGCTCGCGGGACTGTATCGCGGCGGTTTTTTCGACCGCGCAGCCTTCTACGGCGGCACGTGCCTGCGCATTTTTCACGGTATGCAGCGATTTTCAGAAGATATGGACTTTTCGCTGTTGCAGGCAGACGACGATTTTGCGCTTGAAAATTATTTCGATGCAATTATCGGCGAGTTCAAAACGCTTGGACGCGATGTGGTTATAACCAAAAAGGAAAAGAAGCAAACGAATGTGAAGTCTGCATTTTTGAAAGAAAATACTGCGATTTACAATCTGCAATTTTCGACCGAGCGAAAAATCAAAATCAAAATAGAGGTTGATATTCATCCGCCAACGGGATTTACCACTGAACACAGACTGTTGCTGCTACCGTTTTCATTTATGACCCGCTGCTATGCGTTGCCCGATTTATACGCCGGAAAGATGCACGCCCTGCTGTTTCGTTCATGGAAAAACCGTGTGAAAGGGCGCGACTGGTATGATTTCGAATGGTACGTTCGCAATAATATAGCATTGAATTTCAGCCACTTTTGCCAACGTTGCTATCAAATCGGTTCGATAAAGGAAGGCGAATTAACGATAGACACGTTCAAACAGATGTTGAAAGACAAAATCTTGAAAACCAATATGGAAATGGTTAAAAATGATGTACTTCCGTTTATTAAAAATCCTTTGGAAATGGATATTTGGTCGAGTGATTATTTTTTGCAATTGGCAGATATGATTTTATTCCATAAGTAATTAATTATCAGATAATAAATGCACAAACGCTTAATAATAACAGTATTATCTGCAATCAGCATATCATTTGCGAAAGCGCAACCAACTCTCGAATTAGACTATATATCCGAATTACAAACTAATTTCGGCAAAAAGTACAATTGGGTAAATTTATTGTCGCTATCAGCCGAGGCGCCTTCCGAAAAAATCAGCAAACACTGGTCAAACGGCAATTTTCATATTCATCTCATTTCTATCAACAAAATATTCAAAGAACGAATAATAGATGATTTGATGACGTTTTCAAATATCGAAGAGGATAATTTGCTTATAAATCCGTTTGTGCTTGGATATACGCACCGTTGGGAAAAAATATCTTTGTTTGGCGGTTTGCGAAATGTGAACAACGATTACTTTATAACGCCCTACACTTCGCTTTTTACGAACAGTTCGGCGGGGATTTTTCCTACTTTGTCAATAAATTATCCGTTGGCAAATTATCCGTTATCGGCTGTCTGTCTGCATTTTGAATATACACCCGCAGAGATGTGGCTTTTCAAATCAAGTCTGTACAATGGCGTTGCCCACGACCCACGAAAAAATGTTTTCCGCTCATTTACCGTCAATCCTCGCAACGACGGCATTTTCAGCATATCAGAAATTAATTTTGCTCAAAACAGGTTTGGAACCGGAAGGTATGCTTTGGGAATAACCCTGAATACCAGCGAAAAATCCTTGTATAGCGCATGGTTGGAGTTTGAACAAAGCGTTTACAACTTTGGCGAAAAAGAAATAGGAGGCATCATTCACGCAGGCATTGCGCAACAATACGGACGAAATACGCTACGTCCCTACTGTCGCTACTATTTTGCCATAGGCGGACATGCTACGGGATTGAGCGGCAAAAACGACAAATTGGGAATATATCTGAACACGGCTACATTCGCCGACACCAAGGAACATACGTTGGAAATAACGTGGCAGTACCCGTTGCTTAAAAGACTTGATATTCAGCCTGCATTGCATTATGTTGTAACCGGCAGTAATGCAGTATTGGTAGGAATAATAAGGCTGAATATTAGTTTGTTAGATATATGATTATAAAATATTATCTGCTGAAACTAACTAAATTGCACAACATTTAGCGAAATATATCAAAATTATCCGCTAAAACTATCCTAAAAACAAAATTTTTAGCGAAAAATATTAAAATATTTTGCTATATTATATAGTACATGGGCAGGTTTTTCATTTGAACTATTGTGTCAAACTCATATTTCGCAGATTAGGAGGGCATTAGGCATTAGCGGCGTGACTTCTTTTACTTCAGGTTGGCGCAGCAGAAGCGCGCAAAACGGCGCTCAAATTGATTTTATCATTGATAGAAACGACAATATTATCAACCTGTGCGAAATGAAATATTCAACGCGAAAGTTTGCAATTACCAAAAGTTTAGACGAAAATTTGCGCAACAAACGCAGCGTTTTTATTGAAGAAACCAAAACCAAAAAATCAGTACATATCACAATGATAACTACTTACGGAATAAAACGAAACGCTTATTGGAACAATATACGAAGCGAACTGTCGTTAGATGAGTTGTTTGGATAAAGAAACAACAAAAAACAACTTTTTTTTGTGGAGTTGAAAAAAAGTATTACTTTTGTGGTTGAAAAATATCTTTTTGTAAAGATTAGTAATAATTTTTAATAAGTTAAATAAATGGCACGTAATGCAATAGAAGTAGCAAACAAGATAGTGTCTCTTGCAGACCCTGATTTGGGCGACCTGATTTCAAACATGAAGGTACAAAAACTTTTGTACTACGTACAAGGCTTTCACTTGGCTATGTACGACAAACCTTTTTTCAGTGAGGACATTTATGCATGGAGGTATGGTCCGGTTGTGATAGAGGCATACGAGTATTTCAAAAAATATGGCTCTGGGCATATTCCAACTGAAAATTTGGGTAAGGTAGATTTAACCGTTGAGGAAGAAGATTTGATTTTTGAAGTCTGGGACGTTTACGGTCAATTTTCAGCAGCAAAATTGATGAACTTAACTCATGCAGAGCCACCCTGGAGCACTACGCCGAGAGACCAAATAATCTCGCACAAAAAAATGAAGGCGTACTTTTTAACTCAATTAAATGAAGATGGGCAGAATTAAGAGAATAAAGACACAGTCGACTAAAAATATTGACGCCTCAAAAATTGAAGTAGAAAATTACAATTACCCTATTTTTTGCTTCAAGCACCTGCATAAAGACTACAATTTAGACAACTGTAAACCCTCTGAAAAACAGCGTTTTATTGAAAGAATAGTCCAAATGAGCCAGTTCTCATGGATGGTACTCCAACATTCTGACAGGCACGGATTGGGCTGCGAAAAAATATACCTTAACTCCATAAGTAGTGAATTGCCGTCAAGCATCAAAGATAAGGAAGAAGTCAAATTTTTACTTGCTTTTAGGTTGTTTCACGACAAAAGAGTTATTGTGGGGCATCGAAATCGATTTATTTTTCACGTAGTATATATAGACAAGGATGGTACGTTGTATAAGCATTAGCAATGCACAGACAGTAGAGACGCGGCATGCCACGTCTGTACAACTTATCCTCTTTTTGCTCTATATGCACTTTGGCACGATAAAAGACACGATGATACTGTCGTTTGCAGTGTTGCCGCAGGTGTTTTATTTTGTGTATAAGAGGAAGTATTTGCGGGAAAAGAGGCGGAGGTAGGTTACTTACTGAATAACAGACTAATAGAGTTATTAAATACAACTAAATAATTTCATTTCACATTTTCGCATACTACAGGTTTTACATTTTCTTCTTTCTAACTGATTTTTATGCCTTTACCTTGCATCTTGTTTTCCAAAAATTCTACTTCATAGACGTCGCCGTTGGGGTAGTACAGTTTGCCCTTCCCGTTCATTTCCGTTTGTTCAAAGTTACCTTCGTAGCGTCTTCCGTCTGCAAAATGATAAACGCCGTGACCCTTACCTTCGCTTTTCACAAAATTACATTCCAACCAGTCGCCTTTTCCAGTGTTTACGCCCTTTTCGTTAAAAAACATTTTCCCTTTGCCGTGATAACTTCCGTTTTCGTAAAAACCTTCGTAACGAAATCCTGCTGTTTGATTTTCATAAACGCCGTATCCGTGCAGGTTGTCATCTACCCATTGTCCCTCGTAGAGGCTGTCGCCGTGCTGGGCTCTCGACATGTGAGGAACAATCCATTTGCCGTTTCCGTGTTTTTTATCGTTGAGAAAATCGCCCTCGTAAACATCGCCGCCGCGTCCGGTAAATTTACCTTTGCCTGTTTGCTGGTTGTCTTTGAAATCGCCCTCGTAAACATCGCCTTTTGCGTAGGTATATATGCCTTTGCCATGCATCATGCCGTTATTCCAGTCGCCCTGATAGCGAGCGCCACTGGCATAAAAGAACGTTCCGCGACCGTTGCGTTCGCCGTTTGCAAACTCTCCCTCATAACGATTGCCGTTCTTTGAGAAATACGTTCCCGTGCCGTGCGGCTTGCGGTTTAAAACAGCGCCGGTATAACGGTCGCCGTTCTTGAAGTTAAGCGTGGTAGCGCCCGAACCGGTAGGTACAGCCGTTTGGTTAGACTGTGCGCCTCTTGCCTTGGCTTTTACCGCTTCTGCCTGTGCATTAAGACCTGCAAGCGTTTGTTGTGTTTCGGTGCTACGCTGGAAAATTTGCGCCTGCACCTGTCCTATCTCTTTCGACAACTCTATCACTTTGTTATATTCGCCCTTTGCCGAAGCCTCCTGCATTTCCTTTTGGATATCGGTCATTCGTTTGCCAAGTTCTTTGAGCGTCAGCGTTTCGTATGAAGCGCCAACAGAGGGACTGCCCTGCTGCGAGCCCACGCCCTGAATTGACTGCTCAATAGACTTACTGACAACCTCTTTCATCTTGTCTGCTAAAATTTTTTTTAACATGATATTCCAATTTTATTGATTATTATTGGTTTATCATGTTAAAAAAAATTTTAGCAGACAAGATGAAAGAGGTT
>Ga0099364_10008112_pt1 | contig 14851 bp, 14 predicted proteins | sample TergutTh196P3_FD_73070 | JGI IMG/M metagenome (GOLD analysis project Ga0099364, IMG submission 73070) | Microcerotermes parvus P3 segment gut microbial communities from Pointe-Noire, Republic of the Congo - Th196 P3 | ecosystem: Host-associated > Arthropoda: Insects > Digestive system > Gut ... | reverse complement strand
TCTGATTTTAAATTATTTTCAAGCCGCAAAGATAACGCTTTTTTCAACAAAAAAAAATCACTCCCACTTCGTCAAAAAAAAATTGCACATTCCCAAAAAAGGCTTGATTTTAAAGGGTGGAGACAATCGGAATCGAACCGACGACCTTTTGACTGCCAGTCAAACGCTCTAGCCAACTGAGCTATGCCCCCTTAATTTTTGCCGCTGCAAAGATATACATTTTTTTGAAACAAAAAAAACTAACAAAAAAAAATTTTTGTTAGTTTATATTTTTTTATTACTTTCGCATTTTTATTTTTTATCTAAATTTTTAGTTATGCGTACATTTTATTTATTATTTTTTCTGTCGGCAATCTTTATTTTTGCCTCATGTAGCGCTCCTTCTAAGGAAGTTTACATGTTTTCTTACTTTACCGGCAACGGTGAAACGGGCTTGCATTTAGCCTACAGTTATGATGGTCTTGTTTGGGAAACTTTGAACGAGGGGCAATCTTTTCTTGCTCCGCAGTTGGGCGCCAAGTTGATGCGCGACCCCAGTATTTGGCAAGGCTCTGATGGTACATTTCATCTTGTATGGACAACAGGTTGGTGGGACCGCATTATCGGATATGCCTCGTCAAAAGACTTGGTCAATTGGTCGGAACAGAAGGAAATACCTGTTATGATGCACGAATTGGAAGCAAGAAATTCATGGGCTCCTGAATTGTTCTACGATGACGCTTCAAAATTGTTTTACATTTTTTGGGCTACGACAATACCTAATCGCCATAGCGAAGTGGTTACAAGCGACTCGGAAAGGGGGCTTAATCATCGTATGTATTACGTTGCCACCAAGGATTTCGAAACATTTACCGATACCCGTATTTTGTTCAACCCCGATTTTTCGGTCATTGATGCTGCCATTATCAAATGGAAGGGCGAGTATATGATGTTCTTGAAAAACGAAAATTCAAATCCACCCGAAAAGAACATTAGATATACTAAGAGTTCAACGATGGGCGAGCATTTTCCGATAAATGTATCGGAACCTATAACAGGCGATTATTGGGCAGAAGGTCCCGCGCCGTTGAAGGTAGGCGACTATCTGTTTGTTTATTTTGATAAATATCGCGACCGTCGCTATGGCGCTGTTCGCAGTCTTGACGGCGTTGCATGGGAAGATGTTTCAGAACAGGTGGTTTTTCCAAGGGGAACAAGACATGGAACGGCTTTCACCATAAAAGAAAAAGTATTTGAAGAATTGATTAATAAAATAAATAATTAAATGAATTTGAGCATGAAAAAGTATGTTTTTATTGTGTATTTTGCGTATGTATCGCTGTCGTGTATCGTTTCGGCGCAGGTAAAAACCTGGGAAGGCATTCATCATACGCCGTTTGCCGTAGCGCAAAATAATTTCGTTTCTCCGCCGGTAGAGTATGCAAGCCATGTTATTTGGGGTTGGCAGGGAAATATTGATATAGACGTTATCACTGCCGACCTTGATTCCATGTACAATCGCGGTTTTCGTTCGGTAATATTTGAAGCGGGCTACAACATGCCGTTCGAGTATCTTTCCGACGAATGGTTTAAAGCTATTGTTTTAGCTGTGCAGGAAGCCAAAAAGCGCGGGATGAAAGTTTGGATTATTGATGAAGGCAAATATCCGAGCGGTTTTGCCGGCGGAAAGTTCTCGCAGGAGCGCCCTGATTTGAGGATGCAGGCATTAGTAGTTTGCGACACTATCCGTGTTGTTGCCGGCGCATCGCTGAGAAATCATTCAGTTGAAAGTTATGTTATAAGCGCTGTAGCGGTCAATACTTCGGGACAGCCTAATCGCGTGGTAGAGATTAATAACAGCAGAATCAATTTTGACGCCGGCGCTCACGATTGGCTTGTTATGCTTGTTCGCGCCGACTTTCGCACCCCTTCTACCCGTGCGGTGAACGACCCCTCAGGCGCTAAAACAACGGCAAACTCGTTATGCGACTATCTCAATCCGGTTGCCGTTCGCCAGTTCATTGATTGGACGCACGAGCAGTACAAAAAATATCTTGGCGATGAGCTTGGAACAACAGTATTAGGCTTCCGCGGCGACGAACCCGATTATGGACATACGCCATGGACGCCGGCAATAGTTGATATTTTCAAACAGAAAAAAGGCTACGACCCTACGCCGTATCTCGCCACATTGCTTGCGCGCCCTACCGGCGATTTCATCTTCCGTACAGTAGAGCCGACGCCTAATCCTGCAACTTTAAACGCTCCCTTGCGAACAGAACGCGAAAAACGTTTCAGGGCTGATTATTGGGACGTATGGTCGGAAATGTTTGCCGAAAATTATTTCAAACAGCAGTCAGATTGGTGTGATGAAAACGGCGTGGCGCATATAACGCACATGAACCACGAGCATAATATGATTGCATGCGTTCGCGCGGGCGGTTGCTTTTTTCGCAACATGAGCAAAGTGCAAATACCCGGCGTGGATGCTATATGGAGCCAGATATGGCCCCAAACGGTCAACGATTTTCCAAAACTTGCCTCTTCTGTGGCGCACGTCTACGGTAAACCACGCTCGTTCAGCGAAAGCTTCGCAGCCTATGATACAAGACCGACAATTCCTGAGGCTAAATATGTTGTAGACTATCAGATTGTTAGAGGAATAAACTTTTTTGAATTTATGTTCTGGATGGCAGGTTCAGGAGGCAGAGGATGGATGAGCGCGCCGGGAATAAAAGAGCTAAACGCACACACAAACCGCGCAACATACCTGATGTCGCAAGGCGTGCCGGGCGCAAAGATAGCAATGTACTATCCCATATCTACCTTATGGAAAGGCAACACAACGGTATTTGCACATTTAACTGCTCTGACGGCGAACTTGCTGGAACGACAGTACGATTTTGACTACGTCAACGACGATGCGTTCTTCGACGGCGCACTGACAATAGAAGCGGGATACCTGAAAAACAGCAGCGGACAGAAATACCACACCTTAATTATTCCGTCTGCCGACGTGATTTCGGTAGAAGCATGGAAAAAAATAGAAGAATTTGCAAAAACGGGCGGAAAACTGTTATTCTGGGGGAAAAAGCCCGATATGCTTGTAGACAAAACTTTTATGAATCCTGTCCCATTTCCGGTCGATTTTATTGATTGCCTTGTCGAGCCGTCAAAATATTGGACACAAACGGTAGAAGCAGCCATGTCGTCGCCTGAGATGCGCATCCAACTGCCTCAACGCCCGCGTCGTGCTACTGCCGAGCCGCAACAACCGCAGCCAACCGATTTCATACGATACTCGCGAAGAATACTGCCGGATGCAGAAGTTTATTTTCTCTTCAACGAAGGAGAACAAGCATGTACCTTCACAGCAGAATTTGACAAAACGGGCGACGTAAAGTTGTGGAACACAGTTACAGGCGAAATATCCAACTTGCCGTTCAGCGTTGTAAACAACAAAACTGTGATAACCCTTGAAATGGATGCATGGGAAAGTAAAATGATTTCAATAAAATAATTAATTGCGATTTTTAACATTTTTGTTACTAACAAAAATGTTACTAACAAATTTGTTAGTTATTTTCGCTAAAATTTATTTATCTCAACATCCTTTCCGTCAAAAATCGCATACGTTTGCGATTCTATCCATTCGCCCGTATTGATGTAGCGGCTGTTTTCGTTCAGGGGAATATCCAACGCCAAATGTCGATGTCCGAAAACAAAGAAATCGTAATGCTTTTCGGCAAGTATTTTTTTGACGTGCCTGTAAATGAGTTCTTTTTCCGGTTCGTCGAACTGCTCTACAAGTCCACGACGTTTTCTACTGTTTTTCGAAAAATTTTTACCGAACGCAATGCCCCAGCGTGGATGAAGCGCTGCATACAATATACGGAGCGCTTTGTTTTCGAAAATAAAGTGAAGAGCGCGGTCCCTAAATCCTTTCAGGCTGATTTCGTGACCATGCCCGATGAGGAACAGTTTGCCGTTTATCTCAAATTCTGTGGTTTTGTGGTACATTTTAACGTTCAGTTCGTTGAGCAGTTCTTCGCGCATCCATTGGTCGTGGTTGCCGGTAAAGAAATGCACCGGTATTCCGTTATCGGTCAGTTCAGCCAATTTTCCAAACAGGCGTACATATCCGCGAGGAATCGTGTTTCGGTATTCGAACCAGAAATCGAAGATATCGCCTAATAAAAATATCGCGGCAGCGTCGGTTTTTACCGTGTCCAACCATTGTACAAAATCTTTTTCGCGTCGGCGGCTTGCCTTGTCGGATGTTTCCGTCAGGTGCAGGTCGGAGGCGAAATATATTTTTTTATTCGATGGCAGCAAAAAATTCACTCAATCTTTGGTCTAAAGCATCGGCAGTCAGATTTTTTGTCATAATCGAGCCTTCCCTGTCTAAGAGGAAATTGGCGGGAATTGATTCTACTCCGTAGAGAGCGACGGTTTCTGAATCCCAATATTTAAAATCGCTAACATTAATCCACGTCAGTCCATCTTCTTCTATTGCCCGCTCCCACATTGTTTTTGACTGGTCTAATGACACTTGATAAATTTCAAAACCTTTGTCGCGATACTTGTTATACACGTTCAGCAAATTTATGTTTTCGGTGCGACAGGGCGCGCTCCACGACGCCCAGAAATCAATCAGCACAAATTTTCCCCGCGTGGACGACAATTTCACAATATTTCCATCGGGCGCAGATAGGGCTATTTCGGGCGCTTCATCACCCAGCATATACAACATCCGGTTCAATCGCCTTGCATGAAATTGTTCGTTTTTGCCGGCAACATCTGTGCGAAGCGTGTTCACGTAGGGTACTCTGGGAAAACGACGATAGAACATTGAATCGGCTCTCAGAAAATACTGGAGGTCTTCTTCCTGATTGAATACCGGAACATTTGGCGCTATTTGCTGATACAGGGCATAAATGACCGCTAATGAGCGCGGATTTTCTTCCATAAATTGGATATTGAACACCCGCAAACTGTCCAATTCGTTCTCAAAGGTCCAATTGAACTGCCGCTGTATGTTCACGAAATTGCGGTTACCCTCGTATATCCTCAGGGTACGAATCAGCGAATCGCGCAAAAATACAGTTTGCTCTAATCGTTGGCTGAGCCGACGAATGTGACGTGAATCTTCGCTACCATCCACACTGTATGAGGGCGGCAAATTTTGTGCATCGCCGCTAATAACAATCTTTTCGCCCGGATGCGCTAAAAGACTGATAGCCTTACCATTGACGGTAAGCGAATAGAAAGTTGGCTGAGATATTTTACGTTTGAACACAAAATATCCCTTCGTGTCTAACTGCGCCGTATCACTTCTTGAAGAGCCCAATTCATGCAAGTAAATCTTTTCGAGGTTCGAATCGTTCAAATTACCTGATATACGCACGTTCTTTTCAGGACTGCAACTTGACAGCGCAAAAACAAAAAAAACAAGAACAAAAAAAATCTTCATCCGTACATTTAAATATACTATATAAAAATACATACAAAAATCGCACCAAACTTTATAAATCTTGAAAAATATTTTTCAAAACTGCAAAAGATTTCATTTTTCCAAAGTTCTCAACATATATTGAATAATAGTCTAACAGATATTCAGTGAGGCTATTACGCTGGTTATGATTGAGCGCCAGTTTGTCCAAATTATTGAATGAGGTGTTGAAAATTTGCGGCAATAATTTTTCATATTTCAGATAAAATCCAAGATAACGCGAATAATGCACTAAAAATACGATATGAAAATTAGCTGTTCCGTGTTCGTTGAGGTCGAGGGTTTGGATAGAATGAAGCAGAAAATCAAACAATTCGCGGTTTGATTCTTCTTCCTTGAGCGTTTTTTGCAAAATTTCGGCAATAAACATGGCGACGCATCCCTTCACCGGATTGTAGGGGATGTCATGAAAAGGGCAAAATATCTGTACATTAGAAATATGTTGCATTTGTCGGTTTGCGCGATGATGCAGGTCTGCTTCCAGTAGATGCAACGGCAGGAATAGCGCGGAACGTATCCGCGATTTTTTACTGAACACGCCCTTGACAAAAACAGTTTGCTTGCCTCTGTTTTCAGTATAAAGGTCAACAATCAGGCTGCTGTCGCCGTAGCGAAGGTGGTTTAGAACAATAGCGCGAGTACGGTTCATCCTTCATTATTAATTATTACTTATTTTTTTGGCAAAGATACGAAACTATTTTTGATTTTTGAGTAAAGAAAGAAAACTATTTCGTATTTTTGCGGCTGAATTTTTAAGCAAAAGAATATCTAAGCATGAACATAGTCGATTATCATTACGACCTGCCTGAGGCTCGAATTGCTAAATTTCCGCTGGAAGAGCGGGATGGGTCTAAGTTACTTGTTTATCGCAACGGATGTATCACAGCTGACGTTTTTTCGAATTTACCTGATTATATGGGCTAAAACGATGTTATTACGTTCAACAACACCCGCGTAATACGCGCCCGCATTGAAATGGAAAAGGTAACCGGAGCGCGTATTGAGATTTTTTGCATAGAGCCGCACGAGCCGAGCGATTATCAACTTGCTTTTACACAGCGATATACCTGTCAGTGGAAATGCATGGTTGGCAATTTTAGAAAATGGAAATCCGGAGTATTGAAAAAGCAGCTCATTTGCAACGAAACGACAATAGAATTGCAAGCCGAACAGGTTGGATGCTCCGGCAAATATCATCTTATACGGTGCAGTTGGAACGGCGATATAGATTTTGGTTCTATATTGAACGCCTGCGGACGTACCCCTATCCCACCCTACCTGAAACGCAAAACAGAAGAAATAGACGAAACTCGCTACCAGACAGTGTATTCAAAGCATATCGGTTCTGTTGCAGCGCCTACTGCCGGTTTACACTTCACGCCGCAACTGTTGCAGCAACTGTCGGATAAAAGAGTGAAACAAAGCGAAATAACGCTGCATGTTGGAGCCGGCACCTTTTTGCCTGTCAAGCAAAACGATGTGACTCAACACGATATGCACGTTGAATATTTTTCTGTTTCGTTGGATACGATTTGTGATATACTTTCAAATAATGGCGTTCTGACGGCTGTTGGCACAACTTCGCTACGAGCTCTGGAAAGCGTTTACTGGCTTGGCGTCAAAATGTTACAAAAAAATAGCGCATTAGAAAATTTTCATTTAGAGCAATGGGAATCATATAAGCTGCCACAAGATATAAGCGTTGAAAAATCGTTGAAAAAAATATGCAAAATCCTTGAATCCAACAAACTTGATACGCTTTGGGCTTCTACCAAAATCATGATTGTTCCGGGGTATGCGTTCAGGGTTTGCAGCAGATTAATCACTAATTTTCATCAGCCGCAAAGTTCTCTGCTGTTGCTTGTCAGCGCTTTTGTGGGCGAGCGGTGGAAAGATATTTATAGCTATGCGCTTGAAAATGATTTCCGCTTTTTGAGTTATGGCGATAGTTCGTTGCTTGAATTATCGAGCACATCGCCAATTATGTCGCCATAGACGCCGACCTGACCCGTATAGTTCAATAGAAATTATTTTTTCAATACGCAAACTTTTTTTTTTGAAAAAAATTGTTTTGTAAAAAAACATCATTATCTTTGCCGCGTTATTTATTTGAAGTTTTTGTAAATGTATTAATATTAATGTATAGATGGAAACATGCAGTATGGTTTACAGTTCGGTAGAAACGACACTGTCAGCAGCTTCGCAGCCTGACAAGTCACAGCCCGCCCGACCTGACAGTGTCGCAGACCTGTCAGTGTCAATTCTATTCCCATCATTCCCATCGTCAATTCAACCCCAATTACCCAAATCAACATCAAAAATATCATCCCGGGAAAATTTGTTTCACTTTTCCTCTAAAAAACTCTCATTTAGAGCGCAAACTCCGTCGTAAATTGACTGCTGATGGCTTTAATTTGTCTGCATAAAACTTGGGCGCAAAGCGAGGAAAGAAAAATTGCGTTAATTTATTTCGTGAGGGGTTGACTGAATTGGAAATTTAAATCGTTGACAAGATAAAACAAGACTTACAAGAAGATTTGTTCTTATTTGCTTTCCCTTAACAATTCCTTAAAATACATTGCCGATTATCATAATTTTAATACATTTTGCCATGAATATCGAGAAAATAAAAATTTTAGAAATTTTGAATGAAATTGCTCAAAATGAGCATGAAGAATACAAGGCGTTCAAAGAGCGTTTTGTTGAGTTTTGCACTATTCACGAAAGAGCGGTAATCGAACTTTTCAGGATTTTGAACAGCATGGAAAACTGTTATTGAGCGGGAAACGGAAAGACGCGGGGAAAACGTCGATATGTTTTCAGAAACCGTCGTTGTGAATGAAACGGTGGAGATAGATGCTGAAAGCGTTGCAACGATGGAAGTTGTGCAGATGCCGAAACGAAAAGAATGGAAGTGGTTTTTTTATGTGATTTTGGCGGGAGTAGTAATTTTTTATATAGCAAAAGGAGGTTTTAGAATAGCAAATAGGTAATTTTTAGAGAGATATATTGCAGAGGAAATAAAAAAGCCCCTGCCTTATACGGCTAATAATAGACTGTATCCAAGCGGGGTGTCCCGAAGGCGGCATTGTCCTTGACCCATTCATAGGGAGCGGGACCACTGCGGTAGTTGCACGGAAATTGAACCGAAACTTTGTTGGCTTCGAACTAAACGCTGATTATGTAAAAATAGCGGAAAGGAAGTTGAAAAGGGAACTGGGTATTTTTGTGTGAAACAACAAAACGAGCGACGACTTCGCTCGTTTTTGTTGTTTCGTGTACTTTTTCGTGTACAATCATTATAAAACACTGTTTTCCAACATTTATTGCGGAGAGGAAGGGATTCGAACCCTTGGTACCCTTTTGGGGTACACACGCTTTCCAGGCGTGCACCTTCGACCACTCGGTCACCTCTCCGAAACGGCAAAAGTACGAATAATATTTTATATTTTTACAAAATCATGAAAAAAAATTCGTTCGGCATTAATATTTGTTGTCTCAGCGACCTCGTTTATTGACATTGATTTCAGTTCGGCAATTTTTTGTACTATGTTATAAATGTATGCGCTTTCATTTCGTTTTCCGCGGAAAGGTAGCGGCGGAAGGTAGGGAGCGTCGGTTTCGGTGAGAATATGTTCTATTGCAATTTGCTGTACTACCGTAGCCATTTCGGCGTTTTTGTAGGTCGCCACTCCTCCTATGCCGAGCTTGAATCCGAGCTTGGTTACTTCTTCAGCCTGACGCAGGTTGCCCGGAAAACAATGGAAAACGCCTGATAATGAGCCGTCCTGTTCTTTTTTTAGGATGGACATAATTTCGTTGTACGATTTTCGGCAATGGATAGAAAGCGGCAACCCGTACTTTTTCGCCCATCCAATATGTATTCGGAAGGATTCCATCTGCTGTTCAAGATATTGCCTGTCCCAATATAAATCAATACCTGTTTCGCCTATAGCCACTATTTCGTTAGTGTCCAAATAGCTTGCTATTTTTTCCAATTTCTGTTCGAAATTTTTATCAATAGACGTTGGGTGCAGCCCCAGCATAGGAAAACAATGTTTCGGATATCGCCTGCAAGCCTCAAACATCGGTTGTATGCTTTCAATATCAATATTAGGCAAAAGCATACGCTCCACGCCACATTCAACGGCGCGGGCAACAACTGCATCGCGGTCGCAATCGAACTTAATATCATACAAATGAGCATGTGTGTCTATCATAAACTATCTCATGTGTTTAGATAAAATTTCTTTTATACTGTCAGGGTTCAGAGGTTTAATCATAAATCCTTTGATGCCGCTATCAGCAATACGTTTGCGATTTTCTTTTGTCTGACTGGAGGTCATGGCTATAATCGGCATTTTGTAATTTTTTTCGCACAGCAATTCGGAAATGTCGATACCATCTACAAGCAGAAAATCAATAAACATAATATCATAATTATTATTTTTCAGCAAGTTCACCAAATTGACTGTATCAGAAGCAAAATCGACTTTATATCCCAAATTTTTGAACATTGCTTCGGCAACTTTTTTGCTCAAAGAATCATATTCAACAACAAGTATTTTTATGTTCTTATTTTGTTCATTCAACGCCATTGGCAGCTCTTTTTCCGGAATATTTGGAAAATGAAACCCAAAAATTGAATGAAAAGATGACAAATCGTTTTGTACAAAATAATAATCCATATCAAACGATTTTGCTTTTACGTAATTACCCTTTTGGCTGCGTGTGTCAATAAAAACATAGATACAATTTTTAGTCAAATCGTTTTTATGGATTCTTTCGGCAATAGAAAAACTTGTTTCGCTATTTTCAGCGGCTATTACAACTATCCGGTAACGGTTGTTGTCAATAATAAGTTTATTTATAAGCAGTTCAGCCGATTCTTTGTCATAAATAAAAATATCTGAATTTACATTATTAAGGTTCAGAGAATCAATTAAATCATTAATTTGCTGATTGTCAGAAGATATAAACAGCATGTTGACTTGTTGGCATGAAACGATTGCAGAATAATCCAATTGTTTATCAAAATTTTTATCAGAAACGCAAACGAATGAAAATTTGAATTGCGTTCCGGGCGCCGATGCATCTGTTGAAATAGGCGATGGGCTTGCAACACGCAATTTGCCACCCATTATGTTCACTAATTTTTTAACAATTATGACTCCCAGCCCTATTGAATCTCCTTCTTCCATAGCGCGAAGGTCGAACGAAAAAAGATTTTTTAGTTTTTCGCGTGGAATACCTTGTCCGGTATCTTCAACCGAACATCTGACCTTTATGTTGCCCCGCTGCAAATATGCTGTTTCCAATGATATACGTATACTGCCTTTTGCTGTAAACTTGATAGCGTTGCTCAACAGTTCGTTCAATATTTGTCGGAAATGCACCGGGTCGCCCACTACATTGCGAATGGTTGATGATGAAACATGCAGTCGCAGTTCAATTCCTTTTGCCTCAATTTTCGCTTGATATTTGTTTGTCAATTTTTTTATTTCGTCCACAAGGTTGAACGGCACCTCGTCAAGTTCCATAAGCCCCGCTTCAATATCGGCATAGTCCTGTACGTCGGTGAGCATCACGCACAAGTCGTCTGTTAATTGATTTATATGCGAGATATGCAAATCGTTGGGAAATTGTTGCGTCAATAATGCCGCAATATTTCTGACGCTACAAAGCGTTTTTTTTACGTTCCCGCCCACGCGGCTCAATAGTTCCGATTTTGTGATTGAAGATTGAATTGTATCTTTCAAACGGCGCTCCATTTCGGTAACTTCCAGGAACGTGTCTATAACATAATTATTTTCATCAAGTTTAAAACTAATTTGTCTTCTGCTGAGAGAAATTTCCTTACCTTTCCTATCCAATTTGCAAATATTCGTTTCTTTTAATTCCGGGTCGTCTTCGTATTTCTGTTGAAAACAATCAGGCAAAGATAATTGATTCATGTTCTTTCCCGTATCATTTATCGAAACATAATCGTCGAAAATAGAAAAGAAACATTCGTTGCCCGAAAAAAACTGATTATCCTTATTAACAATAACTCCTACGGGCGAATTGTGATATATAGCCTGCAAAACTCTGATTTTTTGATTCGTTTCGTTTTGCATTATGTTGTTTTTTAGTTCTATACGGTTCAGAACGATTGATAAAAGAGTTGTCAGCGCAAGCAAAATAAATGCGAAAAAGGCAAATGTAATGAGCGACGAAAAAATTAGAGGCGAAATATTAGCAGTATAGGCAACGCCTATGCAATGTTCGGAAATCATCAGATTTTCGCAGTATGTTAAAACAGGTTTTGAAGCCTGACCGTTTATAACGCCACGAAAAATGCCTGAATTTTGTTCGCACATATCCCGCGCTATATCTTTTTCGTTTGACAATATCATATCATCGGCTAATGGCAAAGTTATCGCAATTAGTTCGTCAAAAAACATAGTTCCCCAGACGTTGTCATTAACAATAAAAGGCTCGAACAAATTATGCAACAGCGACATAATGTCAATAATTACGGCAACGTTGCCCACTAATTCTTCGCGTTGATACACCGGAATAACAATTGATAATTTGTCGCTCAAAACAAATTTTGTTTCCGAAACCAATACGCTTGCCGCTCGCGCTTTATAGACGTCCATTATGGACTTGTTGTCTTCGCGATAGATATTGAACACATCGCCCGAAACGTTGTAAACAGAAATATCTCTGATTAAATAACTGTTGTCAATGTAAAACTGCTCAAGCAATGAAATGTTTTCAGAGTACTCGTCGATAATATTCACATTTTGAAAATGTAATTCGCCTATAAAAGGCTTCACGATATGCGGCAGTTCCTTGATAGTCGCTCTGATAACATCTATTTGCGTTTTCGTTTGAGATGCATACAATGCCAAAAGTTCCTTTTTTATTCCCTCTTGCAATTTATATCTATCCCAAATGTAAAAACCACTCAAAACAATGAGTAAAAAACAAATCCCAAATGATATAACTACATACTTTTTCATCTTCCTAACTATTAATTCTTTAACTATTAATTCTTAATTCTTATCCTATCTGTATTTATTTTGCGCATCTTCCATCATGTTCACATAGCTCCGATATCTTGATTCGCTGATTTTACCTTCTTCTACGGCTTCCATCACGGCACATTCCGGCTCGCTAATATGCCTGCAATTATGGAACGCGCAGCTTGCCGACGCCGAAAATATTTCGGGAAAGAAATGATACAGCTCTTCTTTTTCAATATGTATCAATCCGAATCCGCGTATACCCGGCGTATCTATAATATATCCTCCGCCTTTCAATCTGTACATTTCGGCAAAAGTGGTCGTATGTCTGCCTGCCTTGTGATAATCTGACATATCGCCTATACGCGCATTCAGATTTGTATCAATAGCATTAATCAGCGACGATTTGCCTGTACCTGACAATCCGGCGATTACCGATGCCTTGCCTGCAAGCATACGTTGCAGGTCAGCAACGCCAAGCATATCAGTTGCCGACGTTTCGAGGGTCGCATAACCTACTCTACTATAAATATTTGCAAATTGTTTCATTTGAACCAATTCTTTTGCCGGAAGCAGGTCTATTTTGTTGAAAACAATACATACCGGTATCCTGTATGCCTCTGCGGCAACTAAGAAACGGTCGATGAATTCAACGGGTGTTTCGGGCAATCGCATAGTTACAATCAAGCACGCCATATCTATATTTGCGGCAATTATATGCGACTGCTTCGACAGGTTGGTCGATTTGCGGATGATATAATTTCGACGCGGCTCAATGTTGCGAATCAATCCGCCATCAAGTTGAACTCTGTCGCCTACCACCACAGGATTAGTGCTTTTGATACCTTCGGTACGCAAACGTCCCTTCAGTTTGCAATCGACACAAGTTCCATCGTCCTTTTGTACGGTGTACCAACTGCCCGTTGATTTGATAACAATTCCACTTTCCAAACTATTCCCGACGGTAATATTTTATTCAATATGCGTCGGGGTGGCAGGATTCGAACCTGCGACCCTCTGCTCCCAAAGCAGATACGCTAACCGGACTGCGCTACACCCCGCCTTATATTTATCACGATTTTATTTGTTAAAATCGTCGAACATCTTATTCAATTCTGCATCGGTAACAAAACCATTTGACTTCACTACGATAAGATGCTTGAACGTGGTCGATTCGCCACGCTTGAGTTGAAGTTGGAAAAATGGATAATCGTCCACAAGCGTTTTGCTTCCCATGTTATTGGTCGAAAACAATCCGTAGCCCCTCGCGTGCGAATTAGCCGGATATCCCGGATTGTTTTTATGGTCAATTATCGCCATTGAAATCTTTTCGCCGTCTTTTTCAGCCGATAAGCTTACCCAGTTTGCAGGTTGTCCCCACACTGCTCCTTTTTCAAGTCCATTGCTGTTGCGGAACACGCCATTTTTACCTTCGTCGTAAACTCCTCTTGTTTCCATACGGTTTAGATTAGCGTCGAGATAGAGCGCCGGACGTCCGTCGGGCTCTTCAAATTCGCGCGCTACGCGGATAGCAATCATACCTTCCTTGTTGTCGGTAAAGGTTACCGTGTCCAACAGAGCGGTAAGCTTGGTGATACGTTCAATAATACGCCAATCTCCGCTTCCGCTGAAATTGAAAGTAGACTCTTCTTTCAGCATGGCAGTCTCTGTATGGTCTACCCAGTCGGCTTCGATAACCAACGTCGCTCCTTCTATGCTAACGACGTTGCGATGCCTGATTGCACCATACATCCATCTTCTCTCAGCGGGTCTTTCCGTATTGTTGTTCCAAAAATCGATGCCATTAACATCGCCGAAATTGAACCATGAACCGACTTGGTGCAGATGGTCAAAACGCTCGAAAGGACGCGGGTCATACGGATAACCGCGAGTAACAACCGTTCCCTGAGCCGTATAAATCGGATAAAGAACCGGTTTTTCAATTCCAACAGGATAAAAATACGACGTGAAAAGTTGTCCGTCGTAAAGTACGTCAATCTTCCGCTCTGTTTCAGAAGGAACTATTGAAATACCCTTTTTTGTACCCCCACAGGCAGCAATAAAAACTGCTATAATACATAATACTAATACTTTAAAAAATGTTTTCATGTTTTTTTAGTTTAAAATTTCAAAACGCAAAAATACAATATTTTTTTAAACAAACAAAAAAAAAATATTTTTTTTTTCGGTACTACAACTTTTTGTGTGAAAGGTTGATAATGATTTAGAACACATAAAGAGATGCAATCCGTACCTTACATTTGCAAAATGAAAATTTAGGCATTAATTTTGTTAAAATAGTAATATTCAAAAAGAAAGGAACAAGCCAGTAACCTATCATTCCGTGTAA
>Ga0099364_10008111_pt1 | contig 14851 bp, 12 predicted proteins | sample TergutTh196P3_FD_73070 | JGI IMG/M metagenome (GOLD analysis project Ga0099364, IMG submission 73070) | Microcerotermes parvus P3 segment gut microbial communities from Pointe-Noire, Republic of the Congo - Th196 P3 | ecosystem: Host-associated > Arthropoda: Insects > Digestive system > Gut ... | reverse complement strand
GCCTTGATGACCAAAGGCCCATTCGCTTTCGTTGCCTGCGGCGGCGGTATGCTGGCTTTATGGGCGGTTCGCCAGGAAACGCTGTCGGTTCTCAGGCAACGCTGGGGCGCACACCTTCTTATGCTCGGATTGACATTCGCGTTGCCGCTGTTCTGGTATCTGCATGTGGATCATCTCTACGGCAAGGAATTGGCGCTTGTGGCCCAGGGCGAACTGGAAGCCCGCCAGATCGGCCTTTCCTTCGCCGTAATCGGCGGCATCGTCACTTTGTCGTTGCCATGGAGCTTCGTCGCCTTTCAGGGGCTTTGGTCTCTTCGTCATGAGCCACGGGTGCGCTTTGCCGCTACCTGGCTGCTGGCAACGCTTGTGCCATTTTTCTTCATCCGCAGCTTTGAGCGTTACCTGATCGGCTCGCTGCCCGCGCTGGCCTTGCTGGCAGCGTTCGCGCTCGAAACCGATCGCGCCGCCGCCTGGGGGCGGCGACTGGGCAGCCTGTCGGTGGCGCTGCCCGTGGCTTTGCTGGCGGCTCTGCTTTGGCGCTGGCAACTCGGCAGTTGGTGGTTGCTGGCGCTGTTTGTGGTCTTTTTTGTTTTCGTCTGGTGGCGTCCCGTATCGGGCGGACGGCAATTCGCGTCGAGTCCCTTCGGTCTCGCTATCGCTGCTGCGCTTCTCTGGAGCGTTGGCTGGGGCATCGCCTTTCCTGCCCTCGGCGTCAACAAAGTGCCCGAAGACGTTACGGCGCTCGCACACGGCAAGCCGGTGATCCTGTTTGGCGACATGCAACCGGCTTTGCTGCCCATGTTGGAAAAACGACCGCTACGCCGTCGCCTCGATCCGCCCACCGCGCCAGGCACGCTCATTACGATACGTGCCGAAAATCGCGCTGCTTTGGATAAGCGTCTTGCCGATCTCAATCTGAAAACCGTTTTGCGGCTCGAATACCAGGCACTGATTTCGGCGGGTTCCGGTATCCGTTTCGCCAAAGCGGGCGCAAAGCGTGACGACTGGAAGCAGGCATGGAATGAGCGCAGTCCGAACCCGCTGATGTCGACGGTGCAAGTATTCGAGGTGTTGCCATGAATGTTGGCCGGTGCACCCGTTATTTGCCAGTAGCGGTTTTTGCCATCGCCCTGGCGCTCGCCTTGCCGATGCTCAAGCCCTTGCCGGAATCGGCAGCGCGATCGGTAACACCATCAACAGCGGCAACGCCAACGACGATTGCGCAAAGCAATATGGAACGCCTCTTCCTGCCCAACCCGGCGGCTTCGGCGCATAGCGTCAGTCTCGCGGATCTGGGCGGGAGTCATATTGCCGCCGCCTGGTTCGCCGGCAGCCGCGAAGGCGCGCCGGATGTAGATATCGTCTTTGCCACTTTCGACGGCAAAGCATGGAGCCAGACCAGGCCGATCATGACGCGCGCCCGTGTCCAGAATGACACGGGACGGCGGGTGGGCAAGCTCGGCAATCCGGTGTTGTGGCGCGATACCGCCGGAAGACTGCACCTGTGGTTCGTCAGCGTCGGCTACGGCGGCTGGGCTGCCAGCGCCATCAATCACAGCCTGTCAAATGACAATGGTATTACCTGGTCGTCCGCGCGACGCCTGATTACTTCGCCTTTCTTCAACATTTCGACGCTGGTGCGGTGCGCGCCGATACTGCTCGCCGATGGCGGCGTCGCGTTGCCAATCTACCATGAGCTCGCAGCCAAGCGTCCTGAATGGCTGCGCTTCGACGCGCGCGGACAAATCGTTGACAAGCAACGGATACCGGCCAGCGTCGGCCTGTTGCAACCGTCGGCGGTGGCGTTCGGCGCGCATGACATTCTCGTCCTGATGCGCGATGCCAGTCGAAAACATCGCGTTCATGCGACGCGCAGCACCGATGGCGGCGCGCACTGGACGCCTGCTGTCGCCACCGATTTACCCAATCCAGATACCAGCGTTGCCCTGCTGCATCTTGCCGATGGCCGTCTGCTTCTGGCCTTGAACCCCACTGAGCGTGGACGCGCGCAGTTCGCCTTGCAGGTTTCATCGGATCGCGGGCAGAGTTGGTCGCCGCCGCAGTTCGTCGAACGCGACACGGACGAGAAGAATAAGGGGTATTCCTATCCATCGCTTTTTCAGGATGAAAGCGGCATAGTTCACCTGGCCTACACCTGGCGACGCGAAACCATTGTCCATTTGCGCTTTGCGCCAGCCGAACTGGGAGTCTCCCAATGATGCTGCACGCCCAGGGATTACTCTTCGCTCAGGCCTTGCTATTGACCTGGCTGTTTTCCCGCCTGCTACCGCGCCGCCTGCTCTGGCTGGCAGCCGTGCCTGGGCTTGCCGCGCTCGTGCCCCTGCCATGGCTTGGTCTGTCGCTTGCCCAGGCGCTACGCGCGTTCTGGGGCGACCCGAGTATCACCACCTTGCAGTTGGTGATCCTCGGCATCGCCCAACGCCCGCCCGCTGCTTTTGCGCGCGGTTGGCGAGCGCCTGCGATAATCGCCGCTTTCGGTCTGCTGTTCTATCCACTCGCGCTCGGCGCGAGCGACTTCGATCCCTACCGGCTCGGCTTTCAGCCCGCCCTGTTGTTGGCGGCATTGGCCGTGCCCGCGCTGGCGCTCTGGTGGCGCGGGCAGACGCTCTGGCTCTGGCTACTCGCCATCGACCTTTTCGCTTTCGCGTTCGGCCTGCTCGAATCGACCAATTTCTGGGATTATCTGATCGACCCGATATTGGTGATTGCCTGTATAAGCCTGGCGACGCGCAACTATACGGCCAACCGGCGGCAACGGAAACTCCGCCCCGTCATCACCGACCCAGTCGGTCAGAAATGAACATTGCAAAGCGCGGACTCGCCGTTGCATTCACACTGGCGTTCGCATACTGGCTGCTGGCAAAGCAGCAATGGACTGCCATTGGCGCGATGCTGGAACAACTCCCCGGCAGCGTGCTCGGGCTGGCAGCAGTGGGTTTTTTGCTGAGTTACCTGTTGCGTGCAGCACGGGTTTTCGATGAATTCCGCCATGAAATGCGTGGCCGATTCGGCGCTTGCCTGCGCCTCGTGCTCCTGCATAACGCTGCCGTAAACATCGTGCCGTTTCGTGGTGGCGAGGTGGCGTTTCCCGTGCTGCTCGGCAAGTTCTTCGGCACGCCGCTCACGCGCGCGCTGGCCTCTCTGTTCTGGTTCCGTTTGCAGGACGCACTGGTCGTCGCCGTGGTCGCGGTCATGGTCTGGCCGGGGCTGGCGCTTGCGTTACGCTTTGTGGGCGTGGCCGCGCTCGTTGCCTTTGCCTGGGCGCTACCACGATGGGCGCGTCGTCCACACCGCTCGTTCGGGACGAGCAGACTCACCCGCTTGCGCGAAGCCTTTGCCCAGTCGACCCAACATGCCCGCTTCGGCTGGCTATGGACCATTGCAAACTGGACGGTCAAACTCGCTGCGCAAGCATGGCTGCTGGCTGCACTGCTCGGAACAAGCATGAACACGGGCGTTGCAGGCGCGCTTGGTGCGGAACTCGCCGCCATCCTCCCCGTGCAGGGCGTGGCGGGATTCGGCACTTATGAGGCCGGGGCGGCGGCAGCCCTGCTGCCCAACGGCATCATGCTTGCCGACGGCCTGCGCGCGGCACTGGCACTGCATCTTTTTGTAATTGCCTGTTCCGTGTGCGCCGGTATCATCGCCTTGTTGCTGCCCCACGTCCGTCGGGCGGCAGAGTCGTCCGAATCCGTAGAAGTCCGAAACCCATGAACCAATCTCCCCTCCCCCCCGCCGAGCCGCGAATTCCAGCCTCCCTACTGCGCCATACCCTGTCTGTGGTCGTGCCGATGTACAACGAGGCCGAAAACGTCGAACCGCTCCTGGCGCGCATCCGCCTTGCGCTCAAACCCTACCCGTGGCCGTGGGAAATCATCCTGGTCGACGATGGCAGTATCGACGCCACGCCGTCGGAACTGGCGCGCTGCGCGGCCCTCGAAGGCCCACATGTACGCATCATCCGGCTCAGGCGCAATTTCAAACAGACGGCGGCCATGCAAGCCGGTATCGACGCCGCGCGCGGCACCGTCATCGCCACCCTGGATGGCGACCTGCAAAACGACCCCATCGACATCCCTCACATGGTCGGACGGTTGCTCGATGAAGACCTCGACCTAGTTGCCGGTTGGCGCAAGGATCGCCGTGACAACCTGCTCCGCAAGATTCCGTCGTGGATCGCCAATCGCCTCATCGCCCGGATGACCGGCGTCCATCTACAAGATTACGGTTGCAGCCTCAAGGTCTTTCGCGCCAGCGCCATCAAGAGCGTGCGGCTCTATGGCGAGATGCACCGCTTCATCCCCGCCTGGCTGGCGACGGTGACCACGCCAAAGCGCATCGCGCAGGAAGTTGTCACGCACCATGCCCGCGTCTTCGGGCAGTCCAAGTACGGCATCTCCCGCACCTTCCGCGTCCTGCTCGATCTCATCTTCGTCTATTTCTTCATGCGCTACCGCACCCGACCAGGACATTTCTTCGGCGGTATCGGCATCGTGCTCGGGGCGCTGGGCGGCCTCATCCTCGCCTATCTTGCCGGAATCAAATTCTTCCTCGGAGAGAGCATCGGCACGCGCCCGTTACTCTTCGGCGGTCTTTTTCTCGTCATTGCGGGCGTGCAAATGGTGACTTCCGGTGTGTTGGCCGAATTGTTGGCACGAATTTATTACGGTTCCAGCGGCACACATGCCTATCTGTTGGAGGAAACGCCAACTCTCGCCGAAGATGAATGCTGGCATTCGTCCGACTCCAACGGATGTAAAAAATGACAAGACACGGAAACCGGTGACATTCCGAATAGTGCGTCTTGGTTCGTTTTTGCTTGCTTGTCCTGTGATGCTGTGGATAGAACCAGGGCATGAACACCAGCACGTTCGACGCGCTCAAGGCTGCCAACAAGCTCAAAGCCGCCGGATTCACGCCTGAACAGGCTGAAGCGGTTGCGGCAACCATACGTGATTCCACAGAAAGCGCCGATCTTGTTACCCGCAAGGATTTGCAAATCGAACTTGCTCCAATCAAAGCAGACATCTTGCTGCTTAAATGGATGGTGGGTGTCATCGTCGCTGGCGTGGTCGCGCTGGTCGCCAAGGCGTTTTTCTGAACCCCGCGCAGGCTACTACACGTGGTAGGGCCGGACTGGAACAGTCCCAAAAACGGTACTGTTACGTCACAGCGTAACGCTACCGTAACGTTACGCTGCGCGTCTGCTGTGCATGTGCGTAGCAGATGGTGTCACCCTGCCGTGCGTAGAGGTATCACCTTCGCCCCGTACCTCAGACGGTCAAATCGGTGAGCAGCATTGGGGCACCCTCCAAATGCCCCCGGATGGAACGAGACCATTACGAACTATCCGGGACAATAAAAAAGCCCAGAAACCTTGTGGTTGCTGGGCTTTGCGTACTGTTTGGGACTATCTGGAACGTGCTAATGGTGGCCAGTCTCGGAATCGAACCAAGGACACGCGGATTTTCAGTCCGCTGCTCTACCAACTGAGCTAACTGGCCGGGAGAGGGCGAATTATAGCGACAGGGGCAATGAAGTCAATAGCAAAGGAGTTGACACACCAGCAAAAATGACAATTGCATATACGGTCGGTTTCTTGAGCAAATGCTCAAGCAGTCCTCTGAAGTTTACGGTTTTTTGGGAGAGAAATGTCGTACTGGGTGAAACCAGCAGACGCTCCCTCTATACGGGATGTTCAAACCCATTGTTATCGGTTGTTCTCACTTGGCTGTATCCGGCTTAAGCGCGTCACACACCATCCACATCTGCAATGGCTCCTTTCCACCGGAATAATCGACAACACACCAACCACCCATATGTCCACTAACCGTAGCTTTGTCTCCCGCAATTAAATACTTTTTTGATATATAGTAACCTGCCGGCCCATCATATAGATAGCTTTTTTACTTGACAACAACGGGTATATTTTCATCCTGAACCAGCAGTGGCACAAACGGGGATTTTAGCGCTTGCTGAATAGACTGCTTTGTTTGGTAAGGAAATCTGTAAGTAATATTGGCATTTGATAACCAGCTATAACCAAACCCAAACCACTTGGTCATGCGCAAATTGGGACGCAGGCTTGTATCGGTTTTATCATATACACTGACAGAATAATACACACCGGAGTAATCCGAATCCGCATCAGCAAGAGATTCACGGGCTTTTAAAGATTGAATTACAATAACTTCATCTTTGCCGTCATGGTCGACATCTAACAAAAAAACATCGACAATTTTTCCCGCTGTTCCATCATCATTCAATAGTTTACCGCCAATCAGAACGGGCTTACGTCCATGAGAAATAAAGTATACAACAGTCCACAAACCTTCATTTACTTTTGGATCGTCCCCAACAGGTTGTTCCACAAAACAAACAACACCTTCTGACATTTCCAGCGGTTTATGGTTTTGCTTTCCAGGAATGTCATTACATGTTGAATTGGCTAATGCAAGGCTGCTGTTAAGTAGAAGAAACAGCAAAAGAGTCTTGCTCAAAACGCCATGCCAAGAGGAAAATCCGGTTAAAATTAACCTGGACAGCCTTCTTTGAGGACAAAAGCCGAAATTGGTATTTTTATGCTTCTGTAACATCCGCGTAAACTCCATTTTTGTATACGGGATGTTCAAACCCATTGTTATCGGTTGTTCTCACTTGGCAGTATCCGGCTTAAGGTCGTCACACACCATCCACATCTGCAATGGCTTTTTCCCGCCGGAATAATCGACAACACACCAACCACCACTATGTCCGCTAACCGTAGCTTTGTCTCCTGCAATTAAATACTTTTTTGATTTATAATAACCTGCCGCTTGATCATATAGATAGCTTTTTTTCTTGACAACAACGGGTATATTTTCATCTCGAACCAGCAGTGGCGCAAACGGGGATTTTAGTGCTTGCTGAATAGACTGTCTTGTTTGGTAAGGAAATTTGTAAGTAATATTGTCGTTTGATAACCAGCTATAATCAGACCAAAACCACTTGGTCATGCGTAAATTGGGACGCAGGCTTGTATCGGTTTTATCATATACATCGACAATATAAAACACACCGGAGTAATCCGATTCCGCATCAGCACCACGATCACGAGCCGTTATAGATTGAATTACAATAACTTCATCTTTACCATCATGATCGACATCTAACAAAAAAGCATCGACAATTCTTCCTGCCGTTCCATCTTCATTCTTTAATTCCCCGCCAATCAGAACGGGCTTACGTCCATGAGAAATAAAGTATACAACAGTCCACAAACCTTCATTTACTTTTGGATCGTCCCCAACAGGTTGTTCCACAAAACAAACAACGCCTTCTGACATTTCCAGCGGTTTATGGTTTTGCTTCCCAAGAATATCATCACATGATGAGTTGGCTAATACGAAGCTGTTGTTAAGTAGAAGAAACAGCAAAAAAAGAGTCTTGCCCAAAACGCTATGCCAAGAGGAAAATCCAGTTAAAAATAATCTGGACAGCCCTCTTTGAGGGCAAAAGCCAAAATTGGTATTTTTATGCTTCTGTAACATCCGCGTAAACCCCATTTTTGTATACGGGATATTCAAACCCATTGTTATCGGTTGTTCTCACTTGGCTGTATCCGGCTTAAGCGCGTCGCACACCATCCACATCTGCAATGGCTTTTTTCCGCCGGAATAATCAACATAACACCAAGCACCTCGATGTTCACTAACCGTAGCTTTGTCTCCTGCAATTAAATACTTTTCTGATTTGTAATAACCTGCCGATCCATCATATAGATAGCTTTTTTTCTTGACAACAACGGGTATATTTTCATCTCGAACCAGCAGTGGCACAAACGGCGATTTTAGTGCTTGCTGAACAGACTGCCTTGTTTGGTAAGGAAATTTGTAAGTAATATTGGCATTTGATAGCCAGCTATAACCAAATCCAAACCAGTTGGTCATGCGCATATTGAGACTCAGGCTTGTATCGGTTTTATCATATACATTGACAGAATAATACACGCCGGAGTAATCCGAATCCGCATCAGCAATAGGTTCACGCGCCGTTATAGATTGAATTACAATAACTTCATCTTTACCATCATGATCGACATCTAACAAAAAAACATCAACAATTTTTCCTGCCGTTCTATCCTTATTCAATAGTCCTCCGCCAACCAGAACGGGCTTACGTCCATGAGAAATAAAGTATACAACAGTCCACAAACCTTCATTTACTTTTGGATCGTCCCCAGCAGGTTGTTCCACAAAACAAACAACACCTTCTGACATTTCCAGCGGTTTATGGTTTTGCTTTCCAGGAATGTCATTACAGGTTGGATTGGCTAATGCAAGGCTGCTGTTAAGTAGAAGAAACAGCAAAAAAAGAGTCTTGCTCAAAACGCTATGCCAAGAGGAAAATCCAGTTAAAATTAACCTGGACAGCCTTCTTTGAGGACAAAAGCCGAAATTGGTATTTTTATGCTTCTGTAACATCCGCGTAAACCCCATTTTTGTATACGGGATGTTCAACCCCATTGTTATCGGTTGTTCTCACTTGGCTGTATCCAGCTTAAGCGCGTCACACACCATAAACTTCTGCAATGGCTTTTTTCCGCCGGAATAATCGACAACACACCAACCACCCATATGTCCACTAACCGAAGCTTTGTCGCCTGCAATTAAATACTTTTTTGATTTATAATAACCTGCCGATCCATCATATAGATAGCTTTTTTTCTTGACAACTACGGGTATATTTTCATCTCGAACCAGCAGTGGCACAAACGGGGATTTTAGTGCTTTCTGAATAGACTGCCTTGTTTGGAAAGGAAATGTGTAAGTAATATTGTCATTTGATAACCAGCTATAACCAAACCCAAACCAGTTGGTCATGCGCATATTGCGACTCAGGCTTGTATCGGTTTTATCATATACATTGACAGAATAAAACACACCGGAGTAATCCGATTCCGCATCAGCAAGAGGTTCTCGGGCCGCAATGGATTGAATTATAATAACTTCATCTTTACCATCATGATCGACATCTAACAAAAAAGCATCGACAATTTTTCCCGCTGTTCCATCATCATTCAATAGTTTACCGCCAACCAGAACGGGCTTACGTCCATGAGAAATAAAGTATACAACAGTCCACAAACCTTCATTTACTTTTGGATCGTCCCCAACAGGTTGTTCCACAAAACAAACAACGCCTTCTGACATTTCCAGCGGTTTATGGTTTTGCTTTCCAGGAATGCCATCACATGTTGAATTGGCTAATGCAAGGCTACTGTTAGGTAGAAGAAACAGCAAAAAAAGAGTCTTGTTCAAAACGCTATGCCAAGAGGAAAATCCGGTTAAAAATAACCTGGACAGCCCTCTTTGTGGGCAAAAGCCAAAATTGGTATTTTTATGCTTCTGTAACATTTGCGTAAACCCCACTTTTGAATAGGTCAACCTCTTTTCTCCTTCGAGTTAGAAGACCATTATAATTAACGTTTGATGGCGAGGGAACCCGAGACATGATTATACTCATTGCCTCTTCCATCCTCCCTTCAGCAATACGTTTGGTAACAGGAACAATTGAGGCGCCCGGATTATAGGCAAAGCAAACTAAAGCATCATATTCGTGTTGCGCTAGAGGTACTGATATGTTTCTTTTTACAATTCCTTCATAGTGTGGCGCAATCAATTTTAATAAGGCATATTGCTGATTTTTGCTCAGATTTGCAAGATGCTTATGGTTTTTACAAAAAGCTTCGGCTGCATCTGACTCCAACTTCGATCCTCCTGAAAACGTTGTTGCAACGCTCTCTGGTAAACCAATGCTCATCATATCTCTTTTTATGACAGCAGGTAAACGCTCCTTCATATCATAACCTGGTCCAATCGTAACCCCACTTTTTCCTTTTGGCCAGTGAAGAGTTTTGGTTATATTAATGAGCCCTCCTACTTCAATATGAAATATAAACCAGTGCCCTTTTTCGGAAAGTCTGATATCCGTAGGGGTGGACTCTGGGGGCAGAGGCAACGCCACCGGTATTTGTCCTGTTAATCTTTTCCACGTGTTGCCATGAGGTTCAATCAGGCCGTCTGGCCTCTTCATGAAGCGAGCCTGAAACGTTCTGATCGCAGCAATCGTTTTGGGGCCGCAAAGAGCGTCGACCCTTCCTTGATAAACCCCTATGCCCTTAAGCAGGGTTTGTACCTTGCGTACATCTTCCGGAGCATTAGCCTCTATACCCCCTTGTCCTACTGGCCCAATAATTTTCTGCGTAGCCATGAGATGCCCCTTCTTAATGTTGTAATGGTTTTCCGTCTGATTATCGCTAACTAAACGACAAACGCCGTCAGTATAACACACCTGACTTCTAAAATGCAATCGGCCTTTCCGTGTTCTCGCCAAGTGTCGCTGATCGAGCCGTGCTATCCAAACATTTCCCAAAAAAATGGCCCCGCTTCAAGCGGGGCCATGTTCATTTCACGATGGGCTCGCGGACGACTTACATGTCCATGCCGCCCATTCCACCCATGCCGCCCATGCCGCCCATCGGAGGCATGGCGGGTTTTTCTTCGAGCAACTCGGCCACCATGCAGTCGGTGGTGAGCATCAGACCCGCGATGGAGGCGGCGTTTTGCAACGCGGTACGCGCAACCTTGGTGGGGTCGAGCACGCCTTGCTCAACCATGTCGCCGTATTCGCCGGTGGTGGCGTTGTAGCCGAAGTTGCCGCACCCTTCGATTACCTTGTTGACGACGACCGAGGGTTCGTCGCCCGCATTGGCGACGATTTCGCGCAGAGGCTGCTCCAGGGCGCGCATGACGATCTTGATGCCGGCATCCTGGTCGTGATTGTCGCCCTTGAGGCCGGCAACCTTGGCGCGGGCGCGCAGGAGCGCAACGCCGCCGCCAGGGACGATGCCTTCTTCCACGGCAGCGCGGGTGGCATGCAGGGCGTCTTCGACACGGGCCTTCTTCTCTTTCATCTCGACTTCGGTCGCGGCGCCGACCTTGATGACGGCCACGCCGCCCGCAAGCTTGGCAACGCGCTCTTGCAGCTTCTCGCGGTCGTAGTCGGAGGTGGCTTCCTCGATCTGGACGCGGATTTGCTTGACGCGGGCCTCGATGCGGGAGGCTTCACCCGCACCGTCGATGATGATGGTGTTTTCCTTGCCGACTTCGATCCGCTTGGCCTGCCCCAGGTCTTGCAGGGTGGTTTTTTCAAGGGTGAGGCCGACTTCTTCGGCAATGACCTGGCCGCCGGTCAGGACGGCGATGTCTTCGAGCATGGCCTTGCGACGGTCGCCGAAGCCCGGCGCCTTGACGGCAGCCGTCTTGAGGATGCCGCGAATGTTGTTCACGACGAGCGTGGCAAGGGCTTCGCCTTCGACATCTTCGGCAATGATGAGCAACGGACGGCCCGCCTTGGCAACCTGTTCCAGCACCGGCAGGAGGTCGCGGATGTTGGAAATCTTCTTGTCGAAGAGCAGGACGTAGGGGTTGTCGAGGATGGCAACCTGTTTGTCCGGGTTGTTGATGAAGTAGGGCGAGAGGTAGCCACGGTCGAACTGCATGCCTTCGACGACATCGAGCTCGTTGTTCAGGCTCTTGCCGTCTTCAACGGTGATGACGCCTTCCTTGCCGACCTTCTCCATCGCCTGGGCGATGATGCTGCCGACATCGGCATCGGAGTTGGCCGAGATGGTTCCGACCTGGGCGATTTCGATGTTGGACTGGCAGGGCTTGGAAATCTTCTTCAACTCGTCGACGGTGGCGACGACCGCTCTGTCGATACCGCGCTTGAGATCCATCGGGTTCATGCCGGCGGCGACGAATTTCATGCCTTCGCGCACGATGGATTGGGCCAGCACGGTGGCGGTAGTGGTTCCGTCACCGGCAATGTCGGACGTCTTGGAGGCGACTTCCTTGAGCATTTGCGCGCCCATGTTCTCGAACTTGTCCTTGAGCTCGATTTCCTTGGCGACGGAAACGCCGTCCTTGGTGACGGTGGGCGCGCCGAAGGAGCGCTCCAGCACGACGTTGCGACCCTTGGGGCCGAGGGTGATCTTGACGGCGTTGGAGAGAATGTTGACGCCGGCGACCATGCGATCACGAGCGGAATCGCCAAACTTGACTTCTTTAGATGCCATTTAATGGACTCCAGAAAAAATTCGGTTGGATGAAAACCGGAAAGAGGAAAAGGTCAGTGAGGGTCGGTGAGTTGAGGCGCTCAGGCTTCGACCACGCCCATGATGTCTTCTTCGCGCATGACGAGCAGTTCGTCGCCATCGACCTTGACGGTTTGTCCGGCGTACTTGCCGAACAGGACACGGTCGCCAGCCTTGACGGCCATCGGACGAACCTCGCCGTCTTCAAGGATTTTGCCTTTGCCCACGGCCAGTACCTCGCCCTGGTCGGGTTTTTCACCCGCAGAGTCCGGAATGACGATACCGCCAGCAGACTTGCGCTCGGCTTCCAGACGTTTGACGATCACACGATCGTGCAGGGGACGAATTTTCATTGGTTTGGCTCCTCTCTTTCAGAATCAACGAAGCGGGCATCGCGCCCGCCGAAAAATGGTTCGGATCCCGATGTTGATCGGGCGTTAGCACTCATGTGCAACGAGTGCTAATAATAGGGGCGAGGCAGAGGGTTTTCAAGCCCGTATGACGGAAAGAATCGCTGACCGGGAGCGGGAGGCCGGTATACCTCAAAAAAAACGGCTCTCAGCGTTAAAAAACCATGCCCTTTTCCTGGAAAAACAGGGCATGGTTTCGGGTCTCTGGATTTTCATGCCCTCTCCCCTCTCCCATGTCAGTCTCAAAGCGAGGCTTGCTTCCGATGAATTCGCTCCGATGAGTCTGTTTCCCCGGTTTTTCTCTCGTTTCCGGCCTGCAACCCCGCTCGACCCGGACGATCAGGCGGGGTTGCAGCGTATTGCGGCCCTGGTGGATAAAACGCTTGCCGTGGCTCCGGGTTTCGCCGCTCGGCTGGCCGCGCCGGTAGCGCATGCCCGCAAATTCTGCGCCGGGTTGGTGGATAGCCTTCCGCCGGCGGTGACGATCGACCGGCCCAGCTTTTCCAGCGATCCACTGGTGCACGCCCTGTTTGCCTCTGCCGACGACATCGACTCCATGCTGATTGCCAGCGAACCGGTACGTACCTATCTCGCCGAGCCTCGATCCTGGCAGGAAGACAGTTTCATCGCCCTGATGGCAGCGCGGCGGATGGACAAAAAAGTGCTGGGCGTGGCCTTGCAGGGCGAGATCGTTATGACCGATGTCCCGCAGACGCTGCTTCAGTTTGCCAATCAAACGGTCATTCTGCCCGCCGATAATCCTGCTTCGGCCCGCGATGCTTTTCTGAAAGCAGCTTTCGACAGCCTGTTGCTCACTTTCGCCGGACATCTCGCTCGCGCACGGGAGACTTACAGGTCACTCCATGCCGAACGCGAAATGGAACGGGTTCGCCGACGCACTCAGGCGGGCGCGATCTTCCCGGAGCGATGCATCACCGCGCTGGACGAACGTCTGCAACGGCAATTCCAGTCCCTGCAACCCAAGGAAATCATTGATGAACTGGCCGATTTTCTGATGCAGCCCGAACAGGCGTTGAGCCTCGATCCGATGCGGCTGTGGGTAACGCGCAGAGGCGTCATCCAGGAAGATGCCTGTCACGATGCCGACGCGGCGGCGATTCACTTCATGGAGCTCAAATCGCGGGATCGCCGCCGCCACCTCGTCCTGCCCGTGCGCGTCCGCTGCGCCGAAGCCATGGAGGCGTTGGCGCACGCAAGGGAAACGCGGGCGGCGCGTGAGTACATGTTGTTGTTGTAGGGGCGCGATTTATCGCGCCCAATGACGGCGGCCGCGATGCGTACAATGGTTACGAACGCGATGCACACCAGCAGACACCGTAATCCGGATGTGACCAACCAGGGCGCGATGAATCGCACCCCTACGCGAACACGCTATGGAGCATCTTGAGCGCGAGCAGGATCAGCAGCCCGGCGTAGAATTTTCTCAGCGTCGCTACCGGCATGCGGTGGGCGCAGGCCGCGCCGAGCGGGGCCACGAGTATGCTGACTCCGCCGATCAGCGCCAGGGAAGGCAAATGGATGTAACCCAGGGTATAGGGCGGCATGCCTTCCGCTGTCCAGCCGTTCAGGAGATAGCCTGCCGAGCCTGCCAGCGCAATGGGAAAGCCGATGGCCGCCGAGGTGCCGATGGCGCGCCGCGCCTCGACGTTGCACCAGATCATGAAAGGCACGGAAAGCGCGCCGCCGCCGATGGCGACCAGCGCCGAGATGAAACCGATGAAGAGCCCCACGGCAATCATGCTGGAACGGCCCGGCAATTCGCGTGTGGGTTTCGGTTTGACATCGCACAGCAGTTGAGCGGCAACGAAACCCAGGAAGCAGGCAAAGAACACCGCCAGCGGCACGGTATTGAGGCGCGAGGCGATGAAGGTGCCTAAAAAGGTGCCCGCGAGAATGCCCGGCGTGATTTGCCGGACGATTTCCCACTGCACTGCGCCACGCGCATGGTGCGCGCGCAGACTGGAGACCGAGGTGAGCATGATGGAGGCCATCGACGTGCCGAGCGCCATGTGAACCATTTGTTCGCGCGGAAATCCCTGGGCGAGAAAAAGGGTGATCAGCATCGGAACCATGATGCTGCCCCCACCTATCCCGAACAACCCGGCAAGAAACCCCACCACGATGCCCAGCAGGGGATAGGCAAGCCACAAGAGATCGAATGTCATCAAAATACAAGCCTTCGAGTTAGAGCCGTTTCGATTCGACTCCAGACATTCCCCTCCCGTGGAGGTGTGGCAGGCGGAGGCCGGCCGGGGGGGCGCGG
>Ga0099364_10008110_pt1 | contig 14852 bp, 11 predicted proteins | sample TergutTh196P3_FD_73070 | JGI IMG/M metagenome (GOLD analysis project Ga0099364, IMG submission 73070) | Microcerotermes parvus P3 segment gut microbial communities from Pointe-Noire, Republic of the Congo - Th196 P3 | ecosystem: Host-associated > Arthropoda: Insects > Digestive system > Gut ... | reverse complement strand
AAAGACGATAACTTGCCTCTACCCTGTTTTTATAATCAGAATTAAGCCTATCCATGTAGTATTTAAACCGATCTTCTGTAGCAGTAATTGGAATAAGATAAGTACGGGCAACATTTCCTACCGTATAATTAACTTCTATACCGTCATTTACAATTCCAAAATTATAATTTCCCTTTTCTACACTTTGCGTACCTGAATATAAAGTTTCACCAACACCGCTTACATCCGCATATTGAAGTGAAAACTGAGACTTCATTAAATCCATTGTTACTACTGTTGCAGATCTGTCATTATCAACATCCGGCGGAGTAGAATGCCATTCCGTACCTTTAATTTTATCCCTTAAAATTATACCGGCAGTTTCTGAAATAAACCGTAGCTGCAGATACTGATTTTCCAAAACCAATTCTTGTGGAATTTCCGCATCTTCTTCCATTGCATAACCTACAACAGGCTTAACTCTTGTTATCCTTCTGTTACAGGAAGCAAGAGAAAACAAAATACTAAAAATTACCAAAAGCCAAAATATTTTTTTCACTTTTCCTCCTCCTATAACACCCGGAACATTATTTCTTTATACAGCGATATAAAATACGCAATAGCATCGCTTACAAGACTGAAAAACACAACAAATACAAATACCATAACTCCCATTCCAACAATTGTTAACAGACTGGAAAATATGGTTTTTGTAAGACTATAATCATGTACCATCATCATTCCCGCAAGAATCAGTATACCTGTCCATAATGCGGAAAATCCTGCAAGCACCCAGTAAATTGCGCCTTCTTCAAAGGTAATAAACTGGCTTAAAAGAATCATGGCAGCGTTAATAATTACCCAAGGAGTCAGAGCATAGGCAACAGCCATATAAATCTCAAACATTTTTCCCTTGCCGTCCATAAGAGTAGTCAAACCCCAATTTGCAACAGTCCACAAAAATATTGGAAGAATAATACGCATTACCACAATAATTGCATTAAAGAATTCCATGTTGATAGTAACAAACTGGAAATTTGTTAAAGTCTGACGCAAAACTTCTATCATAACCGCCAAAAATACAATAAGATTAGCGGCGGCAATGGAACCGCGTTTTTCATGGGTTAAATCCCAAAAACCATCAAGGGGGTGAGTACACACATACAGCGAATATTTAAGTGTCTTGCCAAAATGCGACAATTTTTCTTTATCTATCAGATTTTTCATGCTTCTCTGATCTCCTTGATAGTATTAATAGTTTTTTTCACAGCAAACGGCACAATTATAATGATACTCAATATCAAAAGCATTTTCCAAAGATTATCTTCCATCCATTGTTTACGGTAAAGCTGGAAAGCTTTTCCATAACCTTCACGGTGGTGTTTTAGTTTGTAATATCTCATGGATCTTAGATAATCACCCTGTCTAAGAGATGCCCTGCCAATACCAATATAGGCAAGATCATAATTTCCGTTCATTTTAAGAACTTCTTCCCAAATATCTGCAGAAGATTCATAACGGCCGGCTTTATATTCATTAAGAGCATTATTTATAAGCTGCCCATAAAGAGTTAAATCAAAACGGGTAAGTGCTGCTGTTCTGGAATCTAAAGCGTAAAGAGAATTACCCATTTTATCCAAAGCTGCCGGCAATGAAAAATAACCTTCTCTGTTTCCTACACCGCCAAATGCGTACAAAAGGTTGCCCTGAAAATCGTACATAAAGATACGGCCGCGCGTTCTATCAAATGCTGCGTAGGAATCATTTTCAAATGCAACAATATCAATTAATCTTGAACGGCCTGAAATACCGCCTGCATTACCAAAAGTTAAATCTCCAACAGGATCTTCATAGCCGTTACGGATAAGAATATCCTGCCCCATCGCATTTAATCTTCTTACCGGATCTGTTTCTCCCGTAGCATTGGTAACATAAATAAAGCCATCACCATCTAAAGCAAGATTGGTGTATTCAGTAGGAATAAACAAATCCATTTGTTCTCTTTGGCTTTGTGTAGCAATGGTTTTCCAAATAAAATCAATTATATTGATAACTACCCTATTTGCTCCCATATAACCGGCAAACTCACCACGGTTATCAAATTCCAAAAGTCCTTTGTTAATATTTGTAGCCTGCACAAATATACGACCTGCAAAATCAACTACAAGTTTAACCGGAAGGAATTCCATATTATCTTCAAAACTTTCATCATCCGGTTTGTAAATGGCATAAACAAAATTCCAGTTTCTGTCCAGTTTTAACACCCGTTGGTTTCTGTTATCTGCAATATAAAGAGAACCGTCTCTGTCTTCAAAAATATCCGTGGGGCCAGCCAAAGCCGATTGTTCTCCGTCAATTAATACGGAAGAAACAATTCTTGTAACAGTATGATCTCCTGCATCATTTACTTCTATTAACACAATTCTGTTATTACCGGTATCACAAATATAAACACGGTTATCCCTTATAAAAAGTCCTTGCGGATCTCGGAAGTGCCCTACTCCCAAAGTTGACCCAAGAAAATACCCTGCCGGTCTATAAGCATCAGGAGAAGCAACCTGCTCCTGCCAAAAGTCATAGTTGTAAGTATAATTTGACGGCTCCGCAAATGCAAAGCCTGCAAAAACCAAAAAATATAGAGAAAAAATAATTTTTCTACCAATAAAACTCATTCTTTTATACTCCTTTTCACTTAGCTCTATCATATTTGTTACCTGCTACCTGCTACCTGCTAATTGATTTACTCCTTGATACCTGAGCTTGCCATGGTTTGCAAGACATTGCTTTGTGCAAAGATAAACATTACAAGCGGAACAATCATTATAAAGAGCGTTACCGCTGCTCCTACGCCGGCGCGGGCAATTGTTATGGCACCGCCCGTGATAATCTGAGAAAGTGCATAGGGCAATGTTTTTAATTCTTCAGAATAAATAACATTGGATGCCCTTGCATTCCACAAGTTCTGTACGGAAAAAATCATTACGGTAAGCCATGCCGGTTTAATCATTGGCAGGATTATCCATGTAAAAATGCCGAATTCTTTTGCACCGTCAACAGTTGCCGCTTCTAAAAGCGTATCCGGAATAGTATCTATAAACTGTTTAAGAAGGAAGAAGCCCATAGGCATTGCAAATGCAGGGATTACAACCGCAAGGTAAGTGTCTACCCATCCAAGGCTTGCTAAAACAAGGTAGTTAGGAATTGCCGTTACATACGGAGAAAACATAAGAGTAATGATAACACCGGAAAAGAAAATCTTTGCACCGGGGAATTTGTATTTGGAAACAACAAACGCTCCCATGCTTGCAACAATTATAAGGCCGGTAGTTCCTACTGCCGTAATAAATACCGTATTAAAAATGTAGCGAGAAAACGGAACCCAAGATTTACTCATCATTATAAATAAATCCTGAAAGTTATTCATTGTTGGATTGCGAACAAAAAGATTGGGCGGAAACAAGAAGATTTCATTTAATGGTTTGAACGCATGGTTAATGTTAAAAACAAGGGGAAAGGCAAAAAACAAGCCAAAAACAGTGAGTATAGAAATAATAAAAGCGTCTCCGCCGTAAGAACGATTAAGTCTTCTGCCGCCAATTAATTTTTTTATTTTTTTCATATTATACCCCTCATGTTCCTACTCGTTTAAGGAATTTTTGAATAATGAAATTACACAAAATCATTGTAAAGAACAGTATTGTAGCAATGGCGGAAGCGTACCCCATTTCAAAACGGATTGCACCGTAGTCAACAAGGTGGTTGACAACCGTATGCACCGCATAGTCCGTACTTGGGAAGCCCGCCAAAATTTGGGTAACCTCCCCTACGCCAAACGACTGCGTAATTGCCATAACCGCACCGAACATTAACATTCCTTTCATATTGGGAAGAGTTATGTACCAAAGTTCCTGCCAGCGGTTTGTAATTCCGTCAACTAACCCCGCTTCATACAAACTAGGATCAATCGTGCTTAACCCGGCAATAAACGCAAGGAAGCCCGCACCCAAGCTCATCCATAAAATAATTACAAGCATAACAGGCATCATGTATTTAGGGTCTGTCAGCCACAATATTGGCTGATCCAATAACCCAAGATTCATTAAGATACCGTTTATGTAACCGTAAGCATCGCCGGAGAATATTAGAGCCCAAATCATAAAAGCACTACCCGCTATTGACGGTGCGTAAAAAATCAAAGTTACAATAGCACGGACATATCTAGGAAGCTCATTAATAAACCAAGCAAACAAAAATGCCATAATATAACCAACAGGACCACAGATTGCTGCCATTATAAATGTGTTCTTTACCGCTACAAGGTATACATCATCGGCCAACAGCAAGTTAATATAATTGCGGAGTCCAATAAATCTGGGCGGTTCCAAAATATTAAAATAAGTAAAACTAAAGAAAACAGAAATTAAAAGAGGCGTTACAAAGAAAAGAATAAAAACAATTGCATAAGGCGCAAGAAAAAGATAACACACACGGTGTCTGTGAATTTCTCTTACCTGTCTTTCTCTAGCTTCCCTTTTTTTATCAAAGTATCGTGTTAAGCTCATTATTCCCCCTATTCCAATCCAAATTCTTTTCGTTTTTTTATTAACTCATCATTTATAGTGATGGTATAATCCAACAATGTTTCACGGGTGTCCTGCCCTTCATTAAGAATACGGCGCACAGCATTAACAATATGGCGGCTGACAAAGTAACCACCGGGAACTTCGGGAGTACCCACTGTCCAGTTACGCTGTTCATCAAGAACTGCCATTTGTTCAGAACCCCATGCAAGCTGTTTAAAGGCTTCATAGTTCGCGGTAGGATAGCGAGCCGCAGCACCCATGATACTTTCCAACTCCCGTCCATATCTAAGCTGAGTACCGGAACTAACCCACCACTTCATGAATTCCCAAGCTTGTTCTTGTCTTTCTGAAGCAGAAATAATCATGGACGCAATAGTTCCGGTGGATACAGATCGATCTATATATTCATTGCCGTCTGCGTCCAATCTTTTTAGACCCGGCATTCTTGCAAAACCCCAAAGCCCGCGAAGCTCAGGCGCAAATACTTCCAGTGTGTTAAAGTTTGTATAATCCGCAAAAGCAAGCGGCATTTCACCTGTCCTAAAACGGTTTACAAAGTCAAACGCTATGGGAGTTTTATAATGTGTATAAAATTTTGTGTAAATATCAAACGCATCAATTGCAATTTCCGTATCTAAAAGAGCGCGCGAACCTTCTTCATTGTAAAGCCTGCCTCCGCGCTGGAAAAGGTGCGCCATAAAGTTAGAAAAGTCCGGCATAACGCCGCGCGCAGGATCAGAGTTTGCTACAGAAGGAATACCAACATTCATATTGTTTTTTTGAATAATTGGCAAAATGTTTATTAAATCATCCCAAGTGTCGGGAAGCTGTAAATCAAGTTCTTCAAAAATATCTTTTCTGTAATACATTACATGGAAGTATTGAGTTTCCGGCAAACCCCACACACCGCCGCCATAAGTAAACGGAATAAGCACTTCCGGATTAAGTTCACTTACCGCTTCTTCATAGCCAGGGAATCTGGAAATATCCACAACGGCTTTTCGGATAGCATAGTTAATAACTTCACCCTGAGGAACTGTCAATACAATGTCCGGCCCTGTACCGGCAACAACTGCAGGCATAACCGCATCCGCCGCAACAAGCCTTACATTTACTTTGATTCCCGACAAAGGAGTAAAGGTATCATCTATCATCGCTTTAAGAATTGAACTTTGATCACGGCCTGCTATCATCCACACACTTATAACATTAGGATCTTTTCCTACTGCGTGCTTGTCTCCAATATCACTGTAATTTACAAAGAAAGACATAAAGAAAGATTTAATTTCATGCGCCGCAGCAACAAAGAAATTCTCCCGCACCGGCGGTATTACAGATTCTTCTCCGCTTACAACAATGTAATCAATATCCAGCTGAGACTGAGCAAGACCAAGCAAACTGTCACCAAGAGAACTGATGTTTCCTTTAAAGTTGACAAGCGTTCTTGGAATTTTATCCGGCCGTCTTACAAAAAGTTCAAGCTGACGCGCCAAAGTAAGAGTTGCCGCAGTCTGTGCACTTCTTTCACCAGTATAACTTGTTAAATCATCAACAAGTTTATAAAGAATCTTGCTTTCAAGATCCATAGCTGTCATTATTTCAGGATACACATGGTCAACACGATAATCGCGGTAAATGTCCGGCTCCGGTCCTGTTAGAACAAGAATCTTCCGGTAGATGGCATTTAATCGATACACACTTTCTTCCATTGTGTTAAGCATTTCACCCATACCGCCAAGAGTTGCCTGCAGCCTGATAGTATGACTGCCGCTTTCCAACGGGACTAAAATATCGCCCTGATTATCCTGCAAGGTAAGAAGGTTCCATCTATTGCTAAAAGAAAATGGAACTGCGGAAAATTCACTGTACGGAACATGTCCATTAATAAGCACAGTACGGTTAGATACAAAGCCTCGATTGTAATTCTGTCTGCCCTTTATGGTGATGCGATACATTCCATCTTCAGGGACATCAAAATCCCATTCAATCCACTGCCCCGCCACACGCCAGCTTTGTCCACCAATCATGTTAAGCCTTATCCTAGCAACGCTTGCAGGTTCAGTTGCACCGGAGGATCGATCATAAATTGGATATAGTGAAGGATCAGATCGATGTGTTGATCTTTCTCCCTGAATTTTTAAAAGGAAATTTTCATTGCCGCCGGAAAACTGTCTTGTATCGATATTAGCCAAAGCTTCTCTGTAAGGCTGTAATTCCGCAGGCGCCATTATAGAAAGTGCGCGAATAATTACAGGTTCATTTATTCCTTCCATTCTGATAATGTTTTCACCTTCACGCAAATAGAAGGTATAAGGTTCCACAATAAAACCAAGAGAGTCCCTGAACCGTGAACTTTCCCATCTGGGTTTTTCAACCTGTGAAGGACGGATTTCATTACCTTGATTATCAAAGGTGCTTTCTCTTGCATCGCCCCAAACCCGTTGGAAAGAAAGTCTATCCGCACCAAGGAAAGGGATTTCTCCATTAATTAACAACGCGCGTTCAATTGGAATACCCCGTGAAGGAAGCGGATGATACTCCATGTAAAAATTGTAGAGTCCCGCACTGTCAACATTAACACTGTACTCAACAAAGCTTGATTCTTCTGTTCGCAAAACTCTGGGTTCATTCTGAAAATCTTCAAGCACGGAAACACCCTGTGAAGATGAGTATGCAAATATATTGATTGGGATGTTACTCTGCCCAACAGGTGCATTCACATAACGTTCCATGTAGCGGGAATATGTATTGGTTCTTCCTGTGCTTGCGCCTGTTAAATCATAACCGGCATACTTGTGAGAAAAATCCGAATCCTGTCTTCCAGCAAACACAAACAATAATGCCACAACGGCAACTACTGCAACGATAATAATTGGTTTAAAAAATTTATTCATTTCTTTGACGCCTTTATAGGGATATTAAAGTATAATACACTGGATTATAAGAAGCGTCAACCTAGATTAACCATAAACATTGAAAAAAACTCAGGGTAGGTAACTTGGGCACTTTCCGCACTGGTAATTTCCACCAAGCTCTGGGCTTTGCCGCGCAAGCGTCCCCCAAGGGCGGCAACCGTAAGAGCCATAACAATACGGTGGTCTCCATGCCCTTCTAGCACAATGGGGAGGGAGGGGGCATTGTTGTTATATTGTGAATTATTGGGGGATTTTACTTGATAGCTGCTATCTTTTCCACAACCTTTGCCGTGGATAATGAGGCCGTCCGGCTTTTCGGTACATTTTACGCCTAATTTTGCCAGTTCCTGAGCCATAACAGCGATACGATCAGTCTCTTTAATGCGGGCATGGGCAACATTGGTTAAAGTTGTGTCCCCATCTGCATAGGCTGCAACCACCGCCGCCGCAGGAAGCAGGTCAGGGGTTTTATTAAGGTCAAACGAGCCGCCTTTCAGTGTCCCGCTACGAGAGATTGTTATACTATTTTCAAGGTTTGTCGTCCTCCAATTAATATCACAGCCCATTTCCCTAAGCATTTCCAAAAAATACTTGTCTCCCTGTGTATCTTGGGGGTCAAGCCCAAGAAGTGTGACAGTACCTCCGGTTATTGCAGCGGCGGCGGCAGGGAAAGCCGCTGAAGAAAAGTCCGCAGGCACCGAACTTGTAAACGACTCATAAGAGTACCCGCCATTTAAAACAAAACACCCGGAAAAATCGGCTTCAAAGGGTATTCCCTGATCCTTTAAATAAGAAAGAGTCATCTCTATATATGGAAGCTCATTGAGCAAGGGGACTTCAATTTCAGTTACCGTGCCGGCAGGGGCAAGGGGGGCGGCTATCAACATTGCCGACAAATACTGGCTTGTGGGACATGGCAAAACAACTTTGCCGCCCGCCCAAGGACCCTGTACCGTAATTGGAGCACAACCGTCTTTGCTTTGGCATTTAACGCCAACCCCTGAAAGGGCTTCCAGTAATGGGGCGGCACTGCGGCGTTGAATCTGTTCATCTCCAGTAAATTGAATGGGGCAAGTTTGCAGACCGGCAAGAGCAAGAGCTAAATAGAGAGTGGTGCCGGAATTGCCTACATCTATTTTAGTGGGAAGTGAGGAGTGGGGAGTGGGGAGCAGGCTTATTGTATCAGAATAGCGGGTTTTAAAGTTTGCGTTGCCTTTGATGGTGAGCTTGACCAGTTTTTCGTTTTCATAGTGTTCTTCTATTTGTGCGCCGAATACACGGCAGGCATCGATACAGGAGCGGGTGTCTAAAGAATCCAATGGGTAGAGAATTTCAGATTCACCATCTGCAAGAGAGGCAATTAATAGCTGCCTTATTGTATGTGATTTAGAAGCAGGAATCCTTGCGACACCTGAAAATTTTTGAGGCATTATGCGTACTATCAAAATTACAATCCTTCCGTTTTATTATATTCAAAAATATCCCAGGCTTTGGAATAAAAAGGATCATCGTTTACATAATTGCCGGGAATAATATCCGACACTACGCCGGGAACTGCCTGAAATATTTCGCAGAATAGTGAGCGTTTTTCTGTAAGAAATTCAATAAAGCTCCATGCGGCATCAGAATATGCGCTGTTTTTTCCAATGCCTGTGTAAATTCCCGTAATATTGATGTTATATCTTCCGACAGAGCCGTCTGTTGCGGTTGGTATTGATGTTAAGCCAAATGTACCATCATTCATTCTCTCTCTTAAGAAAGGAATAGCCCGGGTGGAAGCGGTTATGAGGGCAGCCCTTCCTTGCGCAAAATCTTCCAATTTTTGATCTGCCGATTTGTTGTTTTCCGGTGTGGAAAGATCATCCGAGTAAAGACCATGGTCTTGCACAGTCCTTGAATAAGTAATGTACTCCCCTCTTGTCCTAGGCGGACGGTCAAAACCAGCGGCGGACAAAGCATCAATATTATAAAAAAGCACATCCATAAAAGATACCAAGGGAATTGCCAATGTTATCTCTTCAGACTCATCTTCAATCCATGAATTCAAAATGGCAAGTGCGACAGCCTCATCCAGTGAATCGGGGTCATCATAAATAACGATGTCGGGTTCTCTGTCTGGCTGGTTTTTGTCGGCTTGAGAAAAGAGCCGCACACGAATATCGGGATTAGCTTCGTTAAATTCCTGCAGCAGGGTTTCTGCCATTTCTTTGCCAAACAACTCCTCAAAGCGCGGCGAAATGTACAGATTTGCAAGCCGAATATCCGCACTTATTTTATTAGCAAGGATGATGGCAAAAGGGGTTGCCAGTACAACCAACAAAGCAAGGATCATAAATAGATTGATTCTATTCTTTAGAAGGTTCATGTATGCACTCTCCAACTATCCATAATTATAAGCCGTAAATAATTGTACCCCAACCCGGGCAGTCTTTCAAGTCAAATTATTATAAATAGAGCCCTATCGTTTTTTCGTTTTTAATGCTACGCTTAAATATGTTTGGTATTTTCAAAAGGTTCATGTACGCTCTCTCCAATAAAATCTTCCAAACGGCTTCCGTTAGGACTCCTGACGGAAAACCAGAAGCAAGATTGGTTGTTGACTTTGCTAAAACAAAGTTTGCCCCGACAAAACAACATCTTTTTGATATTAAATCAGAAGAATCATATAATGCCTGCCTGTCAGACGGCGCTCTTAATCTGAGATTAAAAAAAACAAACTTTATAGCCTATGTCGATATCCCAAAAATGGAATATCAGGATCATATTATCGATGCTAAAATCAGACTGGACAGTATGGGCGGCTATGCGGCAACAGGTATCATTTTCCGAATTATGAGCCAGGATTCTTATTACATGGCACTGGTATCCAGCAAGGGATATTTCAGGTTTGATGTTGTAAAAGACAATACTCCCAGGACTCTTATTGCATGGACAGAAATTACAAATTTCAAAGACAATGATTACGATAATATCCTGCCGGCATTTGATATAAAAATTATTACTTACGGGTCTTACCTTATTTTTGTTGTTAACGGCACATGGGTTGCGGAAATCAGTGACGACTCTATCAGCAATGGCACTCTTGGTTTTGCTGCAGCATCTTATGATGTCGAGACAGACAAAAAAACTGATGAATATACTTGCAAAGCGCATTTAGATTTTATCAGTATCGATACTCGTGTCAGCGAAATAGAACGGCAATTTACAAAATGGACAAACGATACAAATATTAATGCGGACAGCCGCCTGAAACTTGCGGAAACTTTTGCGGTCATGGACAAACCCGCAAAAGCAATGGATCAAATTAACAGAGCATGGAAACGCAGGGACGATGTTATTCGCGGCATTGCAACCACTTATACGGAAGCCAGAACAAAAAAAGAGCTTCTTCTTGCTTCCAGAATGTCTTTCCGCCTTGGGCAATTTAATGAAGCGCTGGGGTTTATTGATTCAATACTGGATCAATGGCCGGATTCCGCAGAAGGCAAACTTGCATCTGTGGAAAAAATAAAAATACTAAATGAACTGAACAAGTTTGAAGACCTAAAAAAATTTTTACAAAACCAAAAAGATAAACTTACAAAGGATATTAATTACTATACAATGCTTGCGCGTTGTTGCTTTGAGCTTAAAGAATACAAAACATCCGCAAACGCATGGAAAGAAGCTTATAAAATAAACAGTGAAAACGGCGTATATGCCGCCAATGCCGCCAATTCTCTGGAGCAGATGGGTAAGAAAAAAGAGGCGATTGCCCTTTATCTTGAAGCAGGAAAGGTTTTCCTAAGACAGGATAATAATGCCGAACTTGAGGCTTTAATTCCAAAAATATTGATAATTGGCATTGATAATTGGGAAGCTCATGATCTTGCCGGAAAATGGTATTTTAGTATAGAAGACTATGATAATTGTAATAAAGAATTTGTAAAAGCGGAAAAACTCAGAATTGATACACGACCAAGACCGGCAGCAGACCCCGCTCTTTATTATTTATGGGGACTTGTTTATTTTATTAAGAATAACAAAAAAAGGGCTATCCGTCTTTTAGAGAAAGCCGTAAAACTTGCCCCGGATTATGAACTATTTAGCAAAAAACTGGAAGAAATTAAATTAGTGTTTAGTGGGTAGTGGGAAGGATATGCGGATTATAGAGTGGCAGGAATTTATTGAAAGCGGTTTACCTTATGACAAAGTCTCAATGACGGTGGGGGTTTTTGACGGCGTTCATAAAGGGCATAAAGCTTTAATTGAGCGGGTGGTTTTGCAAAGCGGGAAAGGCGGACAGAATGCCGTGCCTGTTGCGGTTACATTTAAGGAACCCATTAGTAAAAGTGAAGGTGTCCCGTTTATAATTCAGTCATTTGAAGAAAAGACCGCCGCTCTGGAAGCCCTTGGCGTAAAGGTATTGATCGTTATTGATTTTACGGAAGAATTCAGCCGCATGACGGGTTTACAGTTTCTAGAAACATTACTTGCCCATGCGGAAATTGAGTTTTTTGCGGTGGGTGCAAATTTCCGCTGCGGCTACGGACTGGACACGGATGCCTCTGCAATAAAAAACTTTTTTACAGAAAAGGGCATTGCCGTAGAAATTGTACCGGAAGTCCTCCATGACGGATCTCCAATCAGCTCAAGCAGAATCCGCACAGCCCTTGCACAAGGCGACATAGAGTTGGCAGAAGCTTTAATTGGTAAGACACTAAGCGGTTAAAGTCTGCAAAGGAACAACGGTTACTCCGTCTTTGCGGCGGCAGGCAAAACCGTTAGCTGTAATTACCGTTAACGCCGCAGGCGGCCCCATTTTACTTTGATCAACTTTTTTTGCAAAGGCAAGCAGATTTGCAGCAGCTTGGTTTTGGGAATTAAAGCCCATTTTTATTTCAAATGCCGCCCATGTTCTGTCGGGGTATTCTATTATTGCATCTACTTCCATATCTCTGGAGTCACGGTAGTGATACACTTTTCCGTCATTTACCTCGGCATAGATTCTTAAATCCCTTATAACAAGAGATTCAAACAAAAGACCAAAATAGTTCAAGTCTGACATTAATTTTCCTACGGAAAGTCCTAAAGCTCCAACAGCAAGGGAAGGGTCTGCAAAATGGCGTTTGGGCGCTTTTCTAAGAGTGTCCGCCGAACGGATGTGCGTATTCCATGCCGGCAAAGGTTCAACCACCATAAGCCGTTCAAGGGCTCCAAGATATTCAGCGGCAGTTTCATCAGTTATTTGAGCCTGCTGACGATTATCTGCAAAAATACCGCGCGTATCTTTTGCCAAAGAAGTAAGAGAGACTTCTGTAGAAATATTTCTGGCAAGAGATTGAATAAGCCGTATCAGTTTTAGAGGATCTCTTCTTTTTTTTCCAAATCTGTGTATATCAATTTCTACAATAAGAGCAATATAATCCTGTAAAAATCGCATTGCCGTTTTGGAGCCTTTCCCAATAAGGTTTGGCCATCCGCCAATAATGATTTTTTCTGCAAGTTCTTCAAGACTAAAATTAACCTGTTCAGAGGCAGGAGAACTGCCCTTTATTATTTTGGCAAGGCTGACTTCCCCGCTTGACCAGCCATTTTCAAACAAAGACATAGGACGCATTTTTATTACGGAAAATCGGCCTGCGCCGGAATGAAGCCTTACCCGTTCTTGAGGGTTTGCAGACCCGGTAAGTATAAACTGCCCCGTTTTTTTTCTATCATCTACTTCTCTTCTTACAAAATTCCATATTTGGGGGTATTCCTGCCATTCATCTATCAGCCGGGGAACAGAGCCTTTTAATACGGATTTAGGGTCAACTTCTATAAGAGTCTGCATGTCTACATCGGTATCAAGGCGAACAAGGCTTTTAGCTAACTGTATGGCAGTTTCAGTCTTTCCGCAGCTTTTTGGACCTTGTATTAGAATAGCCCCTGCTTCTTTTAGCCGGTCTTTGAGGATAATATCTGCAAACCTTTTCCTGTAATCCATACATAAAGTTTAATACATAACCGGGAAAATGTAAATACATAACCCGGAAAATATGATATTTTCAACCGGGAAATTATAACTTTTATAACCGGGAAAATGTAACTTTTTCAACCCGGAAAATGTAACTTTTTAGCTACTTGAAAATCCCATATTTTTTGGTTATTATCAATACTTATACAGAGGAGAACACTATGGACAAAGAAAAAGAAGCCTATCTAAAAACACAGGCTAAGGAAATCCGTAAATTAACACTTGAAGAAATTGCCACCTTGGGATCGGGACATGTTGGGGGGTCAATGTCTATTTCAGACCTTTTGGCTCTGCTGTATTTTCACCGTATGAAGATTGATCCGCAAAAACCCCGCTGGGAAGAAAGAGACCAGCTTATAGTTTCAAAAGGCCACTCAGGACCGGCGGTTTATGCCACTTTGGCGCTCAAAGGGTTTTTCCCAATGGATTGGCTAAAAACCCTGAATAAGGGCGGCACAAGTTTACCCAGCCACTGTGACCGTAACAAAACACCGGGTATTGATATGACAACGGGCTCTTTAGGGCAGGGTTTTTCCGCTGCTCTTGGCATCGCTCTTGGTTTAAAAATAGACAAGAGTTCTTCCACGGTTTATACGGTTATAGGTGACGGCGAATCTAATGAGGGGCAGATTTGGGAAGGTGCTCTTTTTGCGGCACACCAAAAATTATCAAACTTAATTGCCTTTACCGATTACAACAAACAGCAGTTAGACGGCTACACAAAAGATGTTATGGACTTGGATGATCTTGCCGCTAAATGGAAATCATTTAACTGGTTTACTCAGGAAGTTGACGGCCACGACATTGCCGCGCTGGATGCCGCTATAGAAAAAGCACTGGCAGAGAAGGAAAAACCGTCCATGATTGTTATGCACACACTTAAAGGAAAGGGTGCTTTCTTTGCAGAGGGCGTAGAAAAAAATCACAGCATGGTCTTTGATATGGAAAAAGCCAAAGAAGCCATTGCAAAATTGGAACAGGGGGAATAATCATGTCAGAACAAAAAGAAATTAGAGCAGCCTATGTTGATACTCTTGTAGAGTTAGGCGCAAAAAATAAAGATATAGTTGTACTGGAAGCAGACTTAATGAGCTGCACAAATACGGGCGCTTTTAAAAAAGCATATCCTGACCGTCACATTAACTGCGGTGTTGCGGAAGCAAACATGGTGGGTGTTGCGGCAGGGCTTTCTGCGGCAGGTAAAATTCCGTTTGCGGCAAGTTTTGGCTGTTTTTCATCTCGCCGTGTTTTTGATCAGTTCTTTCTTTCTGCCAACTATGCAAAGCTTAATGTAAAATTGATAGGTACAGACCCCGGCGTTACTGCCGCAATGAACGGCGGAACTCACATGCCTTTTGAAGATTTAGCTTTAATGAG
>Ga0099364_10008109_pt1 | contig 14853 bp, 1 predicted proteins | sample TergutTh196P3_FD_73070 | JGI IMG/M metagenome (GOLD analysis project Ga0099364, IMG submission 73070) | Microcerotermes parvus P3 segment gut microbial communities from Pointe-Noire, Republic of the Congo - Th196 P3 | ecosystem: Host-associated > Arthropoda: Insects > Digestive system > Gut ... | reverse complement strand
TGAGGACCTTGGGGTCCCTGAGGTCCAATACCAGTAGCAGTAACATCTTCTCCTTGGGGTCCAGCAGGACCCTGAGGACCAGTAGCTCCAGTAGGACCAGTATCTCCCTGAGGTCCAGTGTCTCCAGTATCTCCTTTAGGACCTACTTCTCCCTGAGGACCTTGAGGACCAGTGGCTCCAGTAAGACCTTGAGTTCCTCTAACTCCATCTATACCATCACTGCCGGTGGTACCAGTAGCTCCATCAACTCCATCTCTACCCGCAGAAGTATCAGTGGTAGAAGCTAGGAGATAAGATTCGGGAGAGGAATGAGAAGTGGTGGAGTTAGGATTGACTAAAGAATACTCGTAGTTACTATTATGATTAATACTAAACCTAGATAATAAAGGTCTCCTTAACCACCATAACAATAATACCAAAACCACAATGGCTGATAGTATCCAAATGATAATCCATTTAGATGGCTGATGTTGCTGCTTAGCTTGTCTGGACATCGAAGCTACTTTTATATGTTTTACTAGTGATTAGTATATAGGGTTAGGGGGGATTTGGCAAGGGGTTCTCTCTCCGACCCTGTGGGTTGAGGAACTGACGGAAATCACCGTATTTGCGTCAGTTGGATTGACGGAAATTGACGGATTTGCGTCAGTGTATTATAATAACCAGATGTTAATCAGTCGTACTATCAATATAGAAACTTTAGTTAAAGCTGGGAAAACCTTGTTGATCCTTGGCCCTAGGCGAGTGGGTAAGACCACTTTAGTGGAGGAGTTTGTTAAAGAAAGCCGACAAAGAATAGTGGTCTATAATGGTGATAATCTATCCACTCAAGAGAAGTTTTCGGTAAATGATATAATTAATTTATCGGTATTGGTGGATGGTTATGAGATTTTAGTCATTGATGAGGCACAAAATATTGCTAATATCGGTCAGAGCTTAAAAATCCTTAATGACCAAAAGCCTGAGTTGGTAATTGTAGCTACCGGATCTTCCTCGTTTACTCTGCGAGGACAAGTTGGCGAGCCCTTGGTGGGACGCAAGACGACTATTTATTTATATCCTTTGGCATTGTCGGAAATCCTGCGAGGTCGGCCGGATAGTCCTGACTTGTTGGTCTGGGAGGAGCTGCAAGAACAATTGTTAATTTATGGTTTTTATCCCAATAGTGTTCTGGCGGAGAACAATCAAGAGAGAGTACGGTTTTTGCAGGAGTTAGTGGACTCTTTATTGCTCAAAGATATTTTGAGATTTCAAGAGGTTAAGGGATCTGATGTATTGGTGAAGCTGTTGCGACTTTTAGCTTTCCAAGTTGGTAATGAAGTTTCTCTGGAGGAGTTAGGTAGGAGTTTGGGGATTAGCAAAAACACAGTGTTGCGATATCTCGATTTGTTGGAAAAATCTTATATTATTTTTCGACTGGGAGGCTTGAGCCGTAATCTGCGCAGCGAGATTAGTAAAATGTCGAAATATTATTTTTATGACGTGGGCGTTCGAAATGCGTTGATTAATAATTTTAACCCACCAGAGCTGCGCGACGATATGGGGGCTATTTGGGAGAACTTTGCGATTGTGGAGCGCATGAAAGTGCGATCGTATAGAGGAGATTACGCAAATCAATATTTTTGGCGGACTTGGCGGAAAAGTGAAATTGATTTAGTTGAAGAAAAAGACGGTAAGTTTGAGGGTTTTGAGTTCAAATGGGGGTTGGATAAGGAGGTAAAATTGCCGAAAGAATGGCGGGAAACATATGGCGACATACGGTTTGAGACGATAACACCGAAGACTTTGTTGGGGTGGGTTACTTAGTATATTTCACCCAGACGTCGTAGGTGTTGTTGTTGGTAATTGCTGTGGCGCCGCCTATGGTTAGTTGTAAATCTTTGGTGACCCAATGTACAGTCAGGGAACTCATGAAATTGATTGTGTTGTTTGTCCCTCGTGCTACTGAATCACCAACAGCTATAAAGCCGCTTTCGTCGCTGTTATAATTGTATCCGCCTCCACTAGATATGATAGTAGAGATATTTGAGTTGGGGATTAGAATTATGTTGACTCGTCCGTCCGCTGGATAGGTAACGCCGTCGCCGGTGAAGCGTTGGCCGTAGAGACCATCGCCGAAGTCGTATTCGGTGTTGGGAGTCCAGAGGTCGGGGCGGTCGAGGAGGTTGGAGTTGGCTTGGCGGATGATGGACCATTGGGATGGCACTGCAATGCCTGTACCGAAACTGTTGAGACGGTAACGGATCTCTATTTGATCTCCTGCATAAGCATACGCCACACCGGAAACTGCAGGCATGCCATTCATTTGCCAGTTAGTATGGGAGATTGCTATAACTGACCCTTGAGTTAGATTAAGCATAAGTACAGACTTGTCACCAACGGTAGCGCCAGTTAGCCCTCCGCCTGTGATGGAAAACTGATACAAACCATCTTCGGGGATAGTCACCATCTGGCCAGAGACGAGGCTGACATCACCCATAGTGGCGGTGAGGTTGTAGGGATTTTCGATGCCTACCGTTGTAGTTGAAAACGATGCTGTGCCACCTACCACAATATTGTCTCGGAAAGGCACACTCTCAGTAATACAGTTTTGCCAACGATTATCTTGATAGCACCTAAACTTCTCCAGAGCAGTGTTATAGTACATGGCTCCATTCTCGGCCAAGAGAGGATCGTCAGAGCCAGACTTGCTATCCAGAACCAGCATGACTGCTTGGACGTCACTGACGGAGGAGCCAACTTGAACTACTCCAGTCAGAGCATTAACGCTAAAGAAAGGAATAATGCCATCAATACTATCAATAGAACTATTAACCGAAAAAGCATCACTAGAGTTACTGTATAACTGCATAGTCTCTGCAGTAATGAAGTCTAGGGTATTGGTAATGCCGTTATTGGTTAAAACCCAGTCAGTACCGTCCCAGACCAGCATATCGCCAATGTCATTTCCGGCGGGGAGGGAAGTGCCTCCTCCTCCACTTACCAACCCTGCTTTCCATTGACCTTCTGCCTCATCCCACATCAACACTTGGCCGTCGGCACTGCCATCTTGAATGGTATAGCCGTTATTAGTGTAGCCATCAGCCTTGATGTAGTAGTATTGGCCTTGGGCGGTGGGGGCGTAGGAGGGGAGGATGATGTCAGTAAAGTCAAAATCAAGTTCACCAATACTGGTGTTTACGCCACCGTTATTAATACTAATTGCCAGACGATAATAACGGTAATCAGCAATGTTCACAAGGGGGTAATTCTTATCTTCGCCCGGAGCTGACCAACTAGATGCCTGATCAACTTGTGTGTCGAGAGTTGTCCAGCTACTCCCGTCATTGGATCCCTCAAAAGTCCAGTTTTGTGGATACTGCTCAGCACAATCACCACAATTATTGTGAGCGGGGCGACTAGTAATTGTATAGCCAGAAATCTTGCGTGGTAACGATAAGTCGATTTGTATCCAGCCACTACTGCCAGTGCCTCCCCAGAGCCCCAATGCTTCAGTGCCAATATTGGTTGGCTTTTGTTTATCAAAAGCGTACCACGGATAATATGTGTTTACAAAACTGTGTGCAGACACCACATAGGGGGCTGGCGTAGTATTGCTGGTCATGGGCGGTATAGAAAAGGTGGACAGAGCGTCAGCCAGAGCCGGATATTGTTCTGGATCAATTGTTTGGCCGTTCATCTTGAGCCAAGTTTCACCATTTTTCTTGACCACGTCTTGGGTCCAGACGGTTGGAACGATGACGCCGATTTGGATGGGGCCGCCGGCTCCGCCTCGGCGGACCCAAGAGCCGGGGGTTGTGAGACTTTCGCGTAGATATACACGGGTGTCGGCCAAAGCCACTACTTCTGTGCCGGCAGGGATGGTGGTACCGGCGAGAATGGTATTGCCTAGGTCGTCTTTGACGTTGACATCGGCGTAGGTGGCAGCGGTGAAGTTGTAGCGCTCGCCGACTTTGAGGTAGGCGACGGGGCGGGACTGACTAAAGGTGATGGTGTTGATGGAATTGAGGTAATTTGCTGGATCAGTTACTCCGCCAAACATCCAGACTGTATCTCCATACGTGGTGTAGCTCATGAGGCCTTTCGCGGGCACGCCACTTACCGTTAGGGTCTGCCAGTTATCACCAGCGATATCGTAAGCAAAGACGGTGTTGGCGAAGGCGGTTTGGGCGGCTTGACCACCGATATAGTAGAGCTGACCATCTTGATAGAATATTGCGCCATGGGCTCTAACGTCAGGGAGAGGCGCTAGTGATGTGGCGGCGGGAGGAGTTTGTGATAAATCTATGGCATAAACGGTGTCAGTCCAAGTATTGGGGACGATGGTGTTAAGGCCGCCCATAACGTAAGCTGTGCTACCTACTAAATAAACTCTCACACCAGCGCGGCCTTCTGGCAAGACATTTGCTATTGTGGTGTACATATCAGAGGCAATATCGTAAATGATGATACCGTCAGAGTTATTTGTGTTGCTGCTGGTGGTACGTCCGGCAAAGAGGTAAATCTTGCCGCCATAATAGACTGAGGAGGAATAATAGAGTGTGGTTGGCAGATTTGCTAATTGGGTGTAGGTATTGGTTGCTGGATCATAGCGATAGGCGGAGTCTCTTAAGACCGAACCAGAATGGCCGCCGAACAGGTAAATATAGCTGCCATCGGTTTGGGCCGTTAACTCAAAGGTGGGGCCTGCTGGGTAGTTGGCAATGGGGCTGGAGGTGCCAGTCAGCAAGCTATAGCGATAGGAGTTTGAAACAGCTGTGGTGGTTGCGGAGCCAGTCAGTCCACCAAAACTATAAAAGTATTGACCGATAGCAGCGCCATGATTCTGGGAAATGGCAGTAGGTGTTGTGGCAGGCATGGTTTTGGCTTCGATTATGTTGATTGGTCCGTTGAGGTATTCAAAGGTCAGCTCCTCGTCGATGAGCTGGTCGACTTCGGACTTGGTGTAGGCATCAACGTCATTGGCTGCCAGCGCGATGTTACCGCTGCTATCTGGCGGGATGTAGTTGATGGTAATGGCGGCGGAACTGCCGTCGCCTATGCAGTTTTTCCAGGTGTTGTCTTCGTAGCAGCGGAACTTGCCCATGTCTGTGTTGTAGTACATGGCGCCATTTACTTCTAGGGTGGGTGGGTCTGTGGAGGTGGTGTCCCCGAAGCTGTCTAGGATTAGGGCGAAGGCTATTTGGTCTATGTTGGCTCCGCTGCCTATGGAGACGTGGCCGTTGATGGTGTCTATGTTGAAGACTTGTTCGCCTGTGCCGTCGGCAACATTGAGGGCGCTGGTATTGGCGTAGTCTATGGAGATGGCTTCACCCGCTACCCAGTCTGTGCCGTTCCAGACTAGGGCTTGGCCGGCCCTAGTGCCGGTGGGGAGGTCTGCGCCTCCGGCGATGGTGCCGCCGCAGGTGTTGTCTATGAAGACCCAAGAGCCGGTGGTAGTGAGGTTTTCGAGGAGGAATAGGCGCGTTCCTTCGGTGATGCTCAATACTTCTGTTCCGGAGGGAATGGCTTGGCCGGCAGGGATGGTGTTGTTGGATGCGTCCTTCACATCCTTACTGGCGTAGGTAGCAGCATTGATCATAGCGCGGTCGTTTTGCTTAAGGTAGGTTAGCGATCCTGACGGTTTTATTTGGCGGATGGCGGAGTCGTAGGCGCTGCCTGAGGCTGCGCTACTGCCTCCCATGATCCACCAAGTGTCTCCTGTTTGAGCTGGGATGGCGTAGGAGCTAGGGATGACAGGGGAGGTGATGGTAGTCCAAGTATCGGTAGGTATGTGGTAACGGGCAGCGGTTGTTACGGCGCCGTTGTTAGCAGCATTACGACCGCCCAACAGATAGATGGAATCATCACGCCTAAAAGCTACCGATGAGTGAGTGGCGTATGGAATGTCGGCTAGTTTAGTTGAAATGCCAGTATCTAAATCAACTTTTACTGCAACATAGAAAGAGGAAGGCAAGTCATTATCTCCCATCAGGTATGCTGTATTTCCGACTAGGATTGTGGCTGGATAAGACACACCAGCAGCTAGGGTTCCAAATGATGCGTTCCAGGCATCAGAGACGATGTCGTACTCCCAGAAATTAACATTCCGTCGGTTACTTGAGCCAATAGATCCACCCATAACATAGATCTTGTTATTGTAGTAAACTGCACTAGCCCCATTTCTGGCAGCAGGGAGAGGCGCTAATGCTGTATATGAGTCACTAACAATATCATATCGCAAAAATGAATCAAGAACCGTAGTGTTGTTCCCGCCAGCGAGATAGATACTCCCTGCGCCGTCATAGGTAGCTGAGTAGGCTGTGTACCAGACGGAGGGGCTGGGTAAATTGGTGATTGGGGTGGCAACACCTGTTATTAGGTTGTATCTAAATGCCGATGAGGTAACGCCCGCAGTGCCCGTGCCACCAAAAAGGTACACATCATTGCCGACTTGGGTGGAGGTTTGGCCCCAGTTACTGCCCAGCGCAGATGGTAGAGAGCCGGCAGTTTGGCCGTAAAGGGTATTGATTGGCGGGGCAATCTGCTTCCAACCGCCCTGACACGTATCCATCCAAGTGAGTTCGTTGCTGGCATTAAGCATGAGAGATTGGCCGGCTTGGCCTAAGTTGCCGTGGTAGTCGCGGATGCCGGTGGAGTTGGTCATATCTAGGACATCAGAAATATTGACGCTTTCGGCATTCACAAAGTCTAGGGTCTGCACTCCCCCACTGCCGGTGAGTACCCAGTCTGAGCCGTTCCAGTAGAGCATTTCGCCGGGGTTGAGGCCAGCGGGAAGTTCGGCAGTACCTGTAGTAGTACCTGATGGAGTGGCCCAAATCAGCTCACCGTCAACTTTAGTGAGCACTTGACCATCTAGGCCAGCAGAGCCTGTGGCGTCGAGGAGTTGATCAGTTTGGAGATTACCGGAAATGATAACATCGCCAGCAATTAAGACATTGCCAAAGGGATCATACTTAACGCTGTTGTCTGGTTTGGGATTCCAGTCAATGCCGTCCCAAGTGAGGATGTCGCCGGGGTTGAGGCCATTGAGGAGCATGCTAAAGCCATTGCAGTCAGAGCCGATGATATTGACCTTGTACTGGTTGGGGGTATGGAAGGTTACTTCCAGAACTTGGGGGGTGGTGTATTGGTAGGTGTAGTCGCCAGCAGCACCCGCGTTGTTGACGCTGGCTGCCTTGCCCCAGCCGGGGAAGGTGACGAAAGAAAGGCTCATGTTAGCGAGTGAAGCCGCGTCGCCAGCATCACTAAGATCAAAGGCATAAGCAAAACGAAGCTGCTCATTGTCTCTTATGTTGGGGATATTGAGCAGGTCATCGAGGATTAAGTTGAACTCATTGGCGGGGATGCCTTCATTGATGACGGCTTGGGCAGTTAATGGCGAACCAGCGATTACATTCCAAGTGACGCCCGTATCAGGAGTAGTCAGCCAAGTAGCGCCATTGTTGATGCTTACTGCCAGTTTAAGCTCGCCTGTCCCTGCTTGGGTGTAGTTCAAGGTGCCGCCGGTCACGACGTCAATGGTACTAACGTCAAGGCTGGTTTGATCCATCACCAATTGAGATGGAGGCAGGGCTTGATAGTTTAACAGCAAATCATCGGCATCGCTGACAACCAAGAAATCATAATTATCTCCCAAGTCATTGATATTGCCCTGAGTCAGATCACTAAGGACAATTGAGCCATAAGTGAAAAAGTCAGCAAAACTGAGGTTGCTGACATTTTTGCCAACCAAGGTTTCCCAGCTGCCTCCCCCAGCGGGATCGAAATACTTAATGGCATCAGTGTCATTATCAACTGCCAGAATGAAATATTGGGATATCTGGGTTAGCCTCGCCATGCCATGAGTTAGGAGACCGCTTGCCATGGTCTGCCCGTAGTTAAGCGGGTCAGGCATAGCGGCGTTGCCGGCAATCATTACTGGATCGTCAAAAATATACCCACTGTGATGATGGGAACAGGTAACATCTGAGGCGGCAACTGCAATGGTACATTTGGCAGTGGTGTTGCTGGCAGAAGTGACGGCCACAGCTCCCAAGTATCCTGAGATATATGATGAACCACCGCCGGAGCCGCCAGTACAAACGCCACCACCACCGCCATAGTGTCCTCCGCCACCACCGCATCCATTGCCTCCGGTGCCATAAGTACCAGCTGTATAACCACCTGCTCCAGTCCCACCTGCTACTTGTGTAGCCCCTGCTCCAGAACGCCCCAGACCAGTCAGCGCTCCCCCGTGTGGGACAGCGGCATTTTCCGAAGACCCCCCTCCTGCAGCGATGATGATACGAGAGCGAAACCCATCCACATTGTTCCAGTTTCCAGACAATAGGCGAATATCGGTAGCGCCGCCTCCAGGAGGAGCATTGCCGCTGCCAGCACCTGCATTGAAGGCCGTGCCACCAGTTGTCAGTCTTTGACCAACATAGGCATAAAGGGTTTCGTTGTTCTGTAGAGTGAGGGTTCCGCTGGCATAAGCTCCTCTGCCTGGGTAAGTTCTCCCGCCTCCAGCACCCCACATTTCCATTTGGTACTCCCCAGCATAAAGCGAGAGAGCTGTGGCGGCACCAGAATAGGAGATGAGGCAAACAGGGTTTCCCTGATCATTAACGTATTGCTGGCAGCTGGTCGAAGAGCAGCCAAAGTCCGGACAGTTGGGGATGACCTCACCCCTTACCTTGGAAACACTGGCTGCAGTGAGCATTTTGAATTGTGAGAGATCAAGGTCTGAGCGGGAAAAGTAGTAAGTTTTGGAATCAGTGGGGTCAATGGTGTTTTGGAATTGGTCTATGAAAGTGAGCGGCTGAGAGTAATCAGTGCGGGGGCGAGTGCTGCCGTCGATGACTTGTAAAGCGGGGTTGTAGTTATAGCGTGATTGGTCGCCAATATTGAAAGTACGGACTGAAACATTGTTATTGGTGGCTGGGGGGACTCTTTTGAGCACTTCCACGCTGGGGCGGTTTTGGCTTTTGATGCGGTCTACGAGGATGGATTCGGTGGTGGGGGCGGAGGTGACATCAAAGTCATGCTGGATGTTGCAGGACTCATCGGCAGAAGTGACCCCTAAGAACATGGGGACGAAAGACTGCGTGGCGACGTCAAAGACCATGACTTGGCCATCGCGGATATTGTCGGTATTGGCGAAAAAAGAACCAATATTGCCTTTTTCGGTGATGTTGAGGGTGGTAAGACCGTTGAGGACGTCATCAGTGAGCTCATATGAGCCGCCAATGATGTTTAAGATGGGCCTATTGGGCATAGAGACCCCATTGTTTTGTATTTCCCAAGGAATAGCGGAGATGAAGCCCCTAGCGTCTGTCCAGCGCATCTGGCCTTCTTCATCGAAGACCAAGACCTGTTCGGGTCCGCCAAGACTGCCATAGGCATCCATGATGGCTCCGAAGTAGGTTGTGCCGGAGACAGTGGCGGTTTGGGCGGAGAAGGTGGCGGTCACGTCTAAGTTGGCAGAGATGGTGGCATTGCCATACTCGTCATAGCGGACAAAGCTGTCTAATTGTGCAAGAATGGAGGAGATGTCGTCTTGCAGTGCGGTGAGGTCTATCGGGGTAGGAGGAGCGGAGGGGTTCCAGTTTATGCCATCCCAAGTGAGGATGTCTCCTATGCTGGAGCCAGCGGGGAGGTCAAGTCCGCCTCCGGTGCCACCACAAGTATTGTCAATAAACACCCATGAGCCAGTAGCGGTAAGGTTTTCGAGGAGGAAAAGGCGGGTGCCTTCGGTGATGCTTAATATCTCTGTACCTGAGGGGATAGTTTGACCGGCGGGGATGGTGTTGTTTAGGGAATCTTTGACGTCTTGGTTGGCCTTGGTGGAGGCATTTATCATGATGCGGTCGTTTTGCTTTAGGTAGGCTAGGGGGAAGTTTTTTATGGTTACTGCGTAGGCGGAGTTTTGACCGAGCATCCAGAGTGTGTCGTCGTATATGCCTCTTGCGACCCTGCCTAGCGCTATTTTGCCCGAGACGATTGGAGTTTGCCATGAGTTATATGTGGTGTTGTAGATTTGAATGCTGTCCCGTGGATATACTTCGGTGCCTGAGCCGTACGTGCCGCCGATGGCGTAGATTTGGTCGCCGACTACGAAGGTGTTGGCGTATCTCGCCGTTATGGGCATGGCGGCTCTAGCTGTACCGGTAAGTGTGGTTTGGGACAAGTCGACTGAGGTGAGGGTCGTGATGTCGGCGCTTGACGAGTTACGGCCGCCGAAGGCGTAGAGAATGTTGCCTACGATGGCTACGTTTACATTGTGGGCGGTGGCGGGCAGGACGTTGGTGGCTGTGGTGTAGGAGTTTAGTGCGATGTCGTAAATGATGATGTTTCTGGTGGTTGAGGCGGGAGTCCAGCCTATGGTGGAGCCGCCTACGAGGTATATTTTGCCGTTATAATATGCTGCTCCGGCGGAGGAGAGAGTGGTTGGGAGGGGGGCTATAGATGTATAGGTGTCGGTCGTTGGGTCGTAGCGATATGCAAGGGCGGTGTTTGGATCATTGCTGGCAGCGCCTGTTGTACCACCAAACGTATAGACATAATCGCCGTCGGCGGCCACTGTTAAGTTACCTGCTTGTATGGGATAACCTGCTATTGGGGTGGCTTGTGTAGTTGTCATGTCGTATTTGTAGGATATGGGGGTGCCAAATGCGTAGATGTATTGGTCTATTGCTGCGCTGCCGAAAAAAGGGACTGCTGGGTCGTTAATAGGAGCGCCAAAATCTGGACCTGTCCTGTGGCTTGCCTCTATCATGTTGGCGTTTAGCGGGGGGTTTATTTGTTTCCACCCTCCTTGGCAAGTATCCATCCATGTGAGTTGGTTAGCTTCGTTCAACATCAGAGCTTGGCCGGGGAGGCCTGGGCTGCCGTGGTGGTCTAGGAGGGTTGTTGCGCCCGTTAGGTCTAGAGTTTCTGTGATGTTTAGGCTGGCGGCTGTTACAAAGTCGATGGTCTGAGTGCCGCCATTGCCAGTTAGTACCCAATCCGTGCCGTTCCAGTACAACATCTCGCCTGCCGTTGTGCCAGCGGGAAGCTCGGCAGTGCCTGTAGTAGTCCCTGACGGAGTAGCCCAAACCAGCTCGCCATCAACTTTGGTGAGCACTTGGCCGTCTAAACCGACGGATCCAGTGGAGTCGAGGAGTTGATCAGTTTGGAGATTGCCGGCAATGATAACGTCGCCAGCGATTAAGACATTGCCAAAGGGATCATACTTGACGCTGTTGTCTGGTTTGGGGCTCCAGTTGATGCCGTCCCAAGTTAAGATGTCGCCATAGTTTATCCCGTCTGGTAAACTGGCTCCTAGGCTAACCAAATCGACATTAATGGTGGGAATATTAACTTTGTAGCTCCCAGCTTGGGCAAAATCAATGCGCAGCAGACGCGGAGAAACATAAGTGTAGTTATAATCGGTCATATGTCTGGCTTTAATCCACTGATCGAAGCCGCGATATCTCACTATGAGCTGGTCAATGCTGGCAGAGGCGGTGTTGGGATTGTTGTTGGCTAGGCCATAAGCCAGATAAACACGCTCAGTGAGGGAGAAGTCTGGCAGGAGCCTAATTCTATCTTCAATGGCCACCAATTCTTCTTTGGTGAGGCCATAGTCGAGAGTGTTGGCTGCAGAAAGGGTAACTTGCTGGTAGCTAACGCCGGCATCGGTGGTGGTAAACCAGTCTTGGCCATCTGCGGAGATTAAGTATCTAGCCTGAGCCCCCGCGCCCATGGTTTCTTGAGCGATGAAGAAGATTTCTTGGGTGGCTGCGGATAGATCGAAGCCATTTTTGTCGCTCACCATGGCTGGCGGTAGATAGTATCTGGCAGTGACCGTGATATTGTCTAGGGCGGAAATCCCTCCCATGACGAACTCGAATTGATCGGGTAAGCTGTTATATGCCGCTGAGGGGACATTGGCCCAATTCATGCCGTAGGTGTCGAGGAGTGATTGGGTGGTGGTGGCAGTGCCAAGACCCACCCAACTGCCACTGTCGTAATAATGCAATTCTCCGTTAAAGAGCAGTAAGGTTTTCTCTCGATTGACCCTTTCCCAAGCGTATTCACCGCCATATAGCCCAATATGAGCTTGCTGGCCGTCGGCGTTAACCCCAGTGCCGGTGTTTTGCCAGCCAGAGGAAGTGATCCAGAGAGTTGTGGTGTCGCGAGTGACGCTAAAAAGAGCCGAGGTTTTGGTGCCGTTGGCGGGTTCCATGGCGGTGGCATGGGTGGAAGCAGTGTTGATGGCTTCTCCACGGAGGGGGTAGGAAGTGTGATATGAGTGGGGGTTGGCAGCGAATAGGCTGTTATTTACGCCAACTCGGGCAGTGGAAATGTTCCCATTCCAGCCACCATAAGCGACGCCGTCAATAGCCACATTAAAATAATTATTGCCCCAGTCATCGCCACCTAGATGGAAGAATCCAGTGACACTACGCCAGATTACGCCGTAAAAATTAAAGCTGATACGATAAGTATTATTGTTTTCAACGACCATGAGGTCGGTGGAGGTGGCGCGATTGGAAGTGAAAACCACTTCCCCCGGTTTGAGGGCGATAAAGTCCACGCGGAATTGATTAAACTTGCTGTTGATGTTCTGGCTAGTGCCGTCAACCATGGATGCCCAGTTATAGCTGCCAGCCTCAAATAATAGGGCGGTATTTTCTCTGTTGTTCTCGGCATGAATGATGTCCATCGCGCGGCGCACGGTTTGGTAGGGAGCGGCTTTAGTGCCATTGCCAAGAGTGTCTGAGCCGGTGGGGGAGAGGTAAACCACTCTTTGGTAGGTTTTGGAGGTGCGATTATAGGTGACAGTATTACCATCTACCACCACATTGCTATTGATAAAAGCAACTGGATGTCCCACGACGGTGGTTTTATCGAAAGGCAAGGAGTAAATGCTATAGCCATTAGTTTCACTGGACAGGCGATTGGCGGTGAGGGGAATGAGATTGTCGAACTCTAGCTTATTATTTAGGCGCAGATCTGTGCCTTGAGTGAGATTGAAGTCGGGGGCGGTACTGGGAGCGAAGTCGTGGAAAACATGATCGGACAAGTCTGAACCGGCATAGGTAAGTATTTCCGGAGCGAGGCGCCTATGCCCCACGTCATAATCCACTACAAAATATTGCGACTGCGGGGCAGTGACAATCTCTACTGGATGCTGGACAATGCCTGCGGCAGTAGCCATGCCGGCGGTGGCGATCTGGGCGGGAATGAATTTGTTCAGAGTTTGATCGTAAATGACGGTGCTTTCTTGCTGGAGGCCAGTGAGATCGACTTCCTTGTCGCCAATTAGGCCGTCACTATTAAAATTAGCTGGTTCGGGGACCCAGTAAGTCCCGTCCCAGACAAGAACATCGCCTTGGGCGACGCCATCAGGCAAATCGGCAGAAGGGACAGGCATATCCTCACAAGAAAAGTCTGTCCCATCCCAAGTTAGGTATTGGTCGGCTGTGCAGACGGGGATATCTAAGGAGATGGTATTAGTGGGGCCGGAGATGGTAATACCACTCCCCGCAGTATAGGTGGTGTCGGTGACTAAGCTGGCAACAGAGACACAACTGAGGGTGCCAAGAGAGGAAGAAGTAAGGACAGAGCCTGCAGAACACTGAGGAACTTGGCTCCAAGAGACATAGGGAGTGAAGTCAACAGCGGCAATGGCATCATCCACATACTGCTCTGAGGCAGAGGTTTTGCCACTGAGGTAAGTATCTAGCCAAGCAGTATTGACAGTGAGTAAGCCACTATTAAGGGTGATGGTGGTATTGTCTGGCGCCATGTAGTCGTCATGAACCTTAAAGAGGTGCATGACATTGCTGGCATCTTCATAGCACCAAGCCTTACCCGTATGTCCGGGCTCAGTCAAATCCATGTCTTGAATAAAGAAATGATCTCCGGGGTCGGTGCAGTCTAGGACTGAAATATCACTTTCATTGGCAATTTGCTGAGGGACCTTTAACCCTCCTGAGGGTACGGTTAACATTAGGGTATTTAGTAAATTATCCACCTCTGTCTTGTTGTAATACCCTGGAGTTAAGCTATTAATAGCTGTTTGGAGATTGGCAATTTGTAAGTACCCACTTAAATCATAGGTCGTATTCTCATCAGCAGCACATTGCCAGCTGCCAGCTGTAGTATTAAACTTGAGGATTTGATTATCCATGCAAGTTCTCAGGCCAAAAGTTGTGCCATCTAATACCAATCCTAAATTGTTATCCGCTGAGTAGTTATCTCCCTTATCTCCTTTGTCTCCTTTATCCCCCTTTAATCCTTGGATACCTTGGTCGCCGGTGTCGCCTTTGTCGCCCTTGTCTCCTTGCGCACCTTGAGATCCGATTAAGGTGTTTAAGAAATCAAGCTCAGAGCCTGTATTGCCCAAAAGCAGCCAAATGTCATAGGCAGAGAGGCCGTCAGCGCCTGCTGCTCCGTCTTGGCCATCTGTCCCATCCCTGCCATCTTGGCCATCGGCTCCATTTGAACCAGCAGCTCCAGTGGCTCCAGTTTCTCCTTGGAGGCCCTGCAGCCCCTGAATACCCTGCAATCCCTGGATACCTTGGGGGCCTTGAGGCCCAACTAAACTTGCTAAGAAATCAAGCTCAGTGCCGGAATTACCTAGGAGCAACCATAGAGCATAGACAGAGAGGCCATCCTCCCCATCAGCTCCATCCCTGCCGTCTGCACCATCCCTCCCATCAGCTCCAGCAGCTCCCTGAGGTCCTTGGGGGCCAATACCAGTAGCAGTACCATCTTCTCCTTGGGGTCCAGCAGGACCCGCAGGACCAGTAGCTCCAGTAGGACCAGTATCTCCCTGAGGTCCAACATCTCCAGAGTCTCCTTTAGGACCTACTTCTCCCT
>Ga0099364_10008108_pt1 | contig 14853 bp, 10 predicted proteins | sample TergutTh196P3_FD_73070 | JGI IMG/M metagenome (GOLD analysis project Ga0099364, IMG submission 73070) | Microcerotermes parvus P3 segment gut microbial communities from Pointe-Noire, Republic of the Congo - Th196 P3 | ecosystem: Host-associated > Arthropoda: Insects > Digestive system > Gut ... | reverse complement strand
GCGCAATGTCCTGACGGTTGTTTCCCCGCGTTTCTCTTCCGATCGCGAGGATTTCTTCGTAAAGTTCAAGGGCTTCGGTATAGCGCTCTTCAGACTCGGCAGTCCGAGCCGACTGCAGCAGGTCGGAGACGTCTTCCGCGCCTGCGGCTCCGAAAGCCGCGCCTGAAATTGCAAAAATGCAAAGCCCCGCGAAAATCGCCGATAAAATCGTTTTGCGCATAGTATCGCTCCTCTCCTCAACCGCTTCCTTATTCCAATAAGAAAAATTTGCCTTTGCTTGCCAGCTTATTTTCGCTAAAAAAATCGTCGGCCTTAGGGATGCTTCCGCGTGTGGCCGAGCTGTCCGGATACGTTAAAAAGCCTTCCCGATACAAACCCTGGATATCAAAGGCATTCTCGGCGGCGATAACGCGTACGTATTCCCATTTTTCTTCGAAAAGAAGCCCGTCCTCCTCGAAAGTGCGGGTTTCTCTCGGTTTTACCTCAGTAGATCCCAAGTTGGAGTATGGTAGAAATGGGAGAATATACGCGTCGGGCGTCGCGTTGACGCCGTAAAGATGAAAAGACCGCGAAGAGTGGTTGGCTGCCTTAATCTCCAAAAGCCTTTCCTCGGGCGCGAGTCTTACATCGTCGTCGTCGTCGGCGCTGATCGTTCTTGTCAGTTTCCATCTTTCGCCGGATATAGTTTTACGCTCCCATTCAGGCAATGTCTGCCATTCCTCCTCCGATACTTTCGCGAAAAGTTTGTATTCCACCAAAAGATCGAGCCCGCGGAACGGGACGTCGGGCATGTCCTGCAGAGCCCGCAGCGCCGCCAAGCTTGTCAAATTACTTCGCAGGACGTCAAGGCTTCCATTCTCGACGCTATCATCGTCCAGCGGTATTTTCAGGCTTTCCTGCCGATTGTATAGGGAGGCGTCCCTGGTATCCATCACCCACACTTGGGGCGACGTCCCGACGGCCGGATGTACGACCTGAAGATGTATACGACTATCCTCGGAGGACGCTACCAACGCGTAGTCGGGAAGAGCGCCGTCCTCGAAAATAGCAGTCAGCTTCGATAAAACGAGTTCGTCCGAAAGGCGGTCGGACTCGACGGATACGTTTATCGGCGCCGATTGAAGTTCAAAGGGGGTGGGTTTCGCGGGAAACAAGCGCGGGTACGCGGCGATAAATATCGCCGCGATAACCGGCGCGGCTACGGCAAGTCTCCGAAGAAGCAATCTTTTCTTGTATTTTCTCAAACGCGACGTCAATTTTTCACGCCATCCGCCGTCAAATTCCCCTTCCTGCGCTATGCCGTTGTTTTCCAGAACCTTGAGTATCTGCGAGACGACCTCCGCCGGATTCTTCTCGTTCATGATACCCTGCGTCGTGCTCAACATCAGAGCAAGCCCGGACGGCAACACGTCCATACTCTCAAAATAGACCGGAATGACTATTTTTTTCGGAAGCGTCAGCACGAATTCTATTTCACGGCGGACAAAATCGGACGCCATCGAATTTTTCGAAATAAACGCGAGGAACACGGTGCAATTTTTGATCGCAATCGCAATTTCCTCCGTCCAGGACGCGCTGATTTTAATGCCTCCGTCATACCAAATCTTGTAACCGTTCGCGCTGACGCCGTCTACGACTGGAAACACAAATTGCGCGTCTTTATGGGCGTAACTTACGAATATGAACGACGATTCGTCGTCAAGCTCGCATGAAACTGTGTTGCAGGTCGTCAAATCTTCTACCATATTATCTCGCCTCGCTTGCTCGTACGTCTTTTTGAAAATACCCCCGTCGGCGCTCGTTGTTCTTTCGCCGCGCGTAAAAACTTCGGGATGTTTTCGATGATATCACGATCGTTGTTCTTGAAGTCTCGCTCCCGTTCTTTCAAATTGCCGGCGCGGCGCGCTAATTCCCTGTATGCCTCGCTGATTTCATCCAATTCATCCCACGCGGCAAGACACACATGCACTCGAGTATTTGAGTCCCTGCGGCAAAAGTCGAGATGCTCTCGGGAATTTTTTTTGCCGCCATAATTTTCAAAACGCCGATTCATTTCTTCCAAACTCATAGGCAGATACCCCATTGCCGCTTTAAACGCAATCCAGCGAAGATGCTCCGTTTGCGCGAGAATTTCCGCAATTGTACCGTCGTCGGTGAGATTATCTTTAACCATCGCCTCTTTTTCATCAAGTTTGGCCAACTTAAGCATGGAGGGGATAAAATCCGCCGCGGCTCGATTGCTTTCCTGAGTAAACCAATCGAGATCCTGCCACGGCTGCTTCCCACCGGTATAAGCGTCGTTTACCGCCTTTGCCAAAAGATCGGCTTCATTACGGATTATTACCGACTCCTTATATAAATCTTCTTGCCCGCCAAAGCAAAAAATATTTTCAAATTGCGTTTCATCTTGCGAGCCTCCGCTTTTTTCATAAACCGCAATGAACGGAAATATACCGGCGCCGGCGCGTTCATAGTGCAGCCGAATATCGATCGCCGTCTTCTTGTTCATTTCATCGCTGTCCAACGCTACGACAATATAATCTGCGCGATCGATTTCTTTCAACAGCTCGAAAAATTTCGCGCTTCGCACATCATAGCCCATAAATTCCATTTCACAGCAAAGCTTCAATCCGGGACGGCGATGCAGAAAGGGGTCGCGTAAAAGATCGACGTCCTTGTCTACGATTATGGCATGCATTCGGCTTCCGACAAACTGCCCGTTCATCGCCAGGTGCAAAAACGCGCTCTGCCCCACCGCTCCGAAGCCAAGTATCATTACGGTAAAGTTATGCGACGCTACGCCAATTTCATTAAATTTAAGAGCATGGCATTCAGACGGCGGATGCATCTTAATCATCTGCCTTGTAATTAAATCTATATCGTGCGTTATATGAAACGTATATGGATATGCGCGCTTCTCCCCTTCTTTCTTTTGCGTTATTGCCTCGATTTCTTCTCTGTCCCATTCGGATGAAGGCAGCACAAAGATTTCCAAATCTTCAGGCCTTACGGCTTTTTCTTTTGCAAATATTACGATACGGTACGCATCGTCCGATGCGGATATTACGCTCGGCATTAAAACAATTTTAAATTTTTTTCTGCGTCGGCTTCTTTTTCCCATGCCGGCTTTTTCCAAGCAAGCTCTAAAATCATTATTCCCGTCCAGTATTTGTACGACGCCGCCGAAACTGGAGATTGTATCGTAAATTTTTTCCGCGTCGTCTTCTTCTCCGATTAAAAAGACAACGAGCCTGCTTACGTCGAGAGGTTGCCGTGGATTATCGTTAGAAGCGATATTTTCGCCTAATAAGAAGGCGTTTTTTTCGTTCCCCTTAATCATATATACTTCGCGGTGCAACCCGAAGCGCATGCGAAATTTATCAATAAGTTTCCGGCCGAATAAAGCAATTAAAGCGGCTTGTATTACTATTAACGCTAATACATGGCAGAACCAAAAAAGATTTTGCAGCCAAATACTCTCCGTAAACCATTGCGCTCCTTGCAGGTCGACTAAAGCCTCGTGATCGTGTTCAATTACAAGCATGCGCGCGGTACCGAAAAAACCGCGTAATACGGCGTGCAACGTATTGGCTAAACCCGAATCGTATGACGCATAGCTGAGCGTATAAAGCAAAAAAACCACAATACCGGAAAATAAAAACAACGCTATGCTGACTTTTAACATTATTTGCCTGCCACGCGTCATCAAATAAAATATGCCTAAAACAAAAACTAAAAATACCAACGGCAAAACAAGATGAATCGGCATTATTTATTATCCCTTGCTTTTAGCCGCGTGTAAAAACTTTGGGATGTTTTCGACGACGTCACGGTCGTTCTTCTTGAAATCCCGTTCCTGTTCCTTGGAGTTGCCTGCTTGTCGCGCTAATTCTCTGTAAGCTTCGCTGATTTCGTCCAATTCATCCCACGAAGCGAGACACACATGTAACCTTGCATTTGAGTCTCTGCGGCAAAAGTCGAGATGTTCTCGGGAATTTCTCTCGCCGCTATATATTTCAAACCGCCGGCGCATCTCTTCTATACTGAAAGAGCCGTACCCCATCGCCGCATGAAAGGCGTTCCAACGAAGATGCTCCGTTTGTGCGAGGATTTCCGCAAGAGCGCCGTCTTTTTCGGCGATAATATTTTTGTTCATCGCCTGCTCCTCGTCAAGTCCGGCCAACTTGAGCATAGCGGGAATAAAATCCGCCGCCGCTCTGTTGCTTTCCTGATAAAACCATTCAAGTTCATGCCATTTTTGTTCCCCGCCGTAAATTTTGTGTATCCCTTTTGCCATGCGATCCGTTTCTGCGCGGATAATCACAGATTCCTTATATAAATCTTCCCGCCTGCCAAAACAGAATATACTTTCATCAAGTTCGTCCGATCCCTCTTCTTTCTCGGAAACCGCAATAATGGGATGCCCATGCATATACTTGCGCTCATAATGCAGCCGGATATCCAACGCCGTCTGCTTGTTAAATTCGTCGCCGCTTAACGCAACGACAACATAATCTATGTTGCCGGTTTCATTTAAAAGTTTGAAAAATTTTTCACTTTGAACGTCAAAGTTTTTAAATTCCATTTCGCAGCAAAGATTCAGCCCAGGATAACGGTGGAGAAAACTATCGCGCAAATAGTCCATGTTTTTATCTATGATTATAGCGCGCATACGGCTTCCCATAAATTGCCCGTTCATCGCCAGGCGTAAAAGCGCGTGTTGCCCCACTGTTCCGAAACCCAATATCGTCACTGTGAAATCACGCGCCGCCACGCCGGTTTCATTAAAGTTAAGGGCATGGCATTTATATGGCGGATTTTTTTCAATCATCCGTCGGGTAAATAAATCCACTTCGCTTATTATATGAAACGTATATGGGTATATTCGCTTCCCTTCGTCTTTCATCTGCGTAATCGCTTCAATTTCTTCTCTGTTCCATCCCGAAGAGGTAAAGACGAAGATTTCCAAATTTTCCGGATTTACGCTCTTTTCCCTTGCATATTCCGCGATACGGCGAACCTCATCCGACGTGAATATATCGTTCGGCATAAAAATAACGTTATATTTTTTCGCATTCCCGTCCCGTTTTCCGAAACGGGTTTTTTTCAGGCAGGATAAAATAACATTATTACTTTCCATTGCTTGTATTACGCCGTTAAAGCGCGCGATTCTTGCATAAATTTTTTGCATATCGTCGTTTTCGTCAAGCAGGAATACAACGAGCCGCTTCATATCGGGGCGGCATTGCGGATCATCGTGAGCAGCTATGTTTTCACCTAACGTCAGAGCGTTTTTATCGCTCCCGTTAATAATATACACCTCGCGATAAGACCCGAAGCGTAACCGGAAAAAATTCATGAGTTTCCGCCCAAACAGGGAAATCAAAGCGACTTGCATTACTATCAGCGCCGATATATGGCAGAGCCAAAAAAGAATTCGCAGCCATATGTTATCCGACAAATATTGCGTTCCTACCGCCGAAGCAAAAATTTCGTAATCCGCGCAAAGAAAAAACATGCGCGTGGTATCGAATATTGCGCACAACACCGCAAGCGGAGCATTTGCTAAACCCGATCCGGACGATAAATGGCTGTATGAATAGATCATAAAACCTCCGCTCAAGGAAAACACAAACAATCCGGTACAGATTCTTAACATTATGAATTTATCTCGCGTCATTAAGTAAAATACGCCGAACGCAAAGGCGATAAATAAAATTATCGTTAACGGCCAAAGTGTGAAAATTGACATATTGTCTGCTCCTAAAAATTAAATAAATTTATCAACGAGTTAATTTTATCATGAAAACACGAAGCAATTTTTTGTTCGGCGGGATACGATTCACTGTCTTTACGTAAGGAAAAATTCACAGACGCAAACATCGCTGTTATAATAATAAAACTTGCGATATCGTCGGCAAGGATTTTATGGTGACGACGATTGAAAAAATGACAAGAATGACATAGTATTATGAGTAAACAAAGTTGTTAAAAGGTGAAAAAAATGTTTGACGTTTTTATTTCTTATTCGAGTAAAGATCAAAAAATAGTCGACGCCGTTTTAAGTAGGCATAACGGATCGCGCCGTATTGCGTCAAATGGTTTCCTTATATCATCGCTATATCAAGAGGAGGTAGGGGTAGTATGCGTAGATGGATTAGACGTAATTACATTGCGGCGGCCGCCGTTTTATTGATCCTGTGTTTATTCGCTTTTTCGCAATTCGGTAAAACGAAAACAATAGATGTCGATCAACCAATCGCTATCCGCATACTTTTTTCACCGTCCACTTCGGTAAACAACGCAATGGTGGTAATCTTAAAGGAAAAAATGTTCTTTGAGGAAGAATTGCCGGAGAATGTAACGGTTGAATGGATTTCGCTTGACTCGACGTCGGCCAGGAGAGACGCTATAACGGCGGGAAAAGGGGATATCACGATGGTTAATATGCCCAGTTTCATCGCGGCGAAAGAAGCCATGTTGCCGATCGGATTATTGTCAAACGTGACCATATCGGGAGCGGCATATTACTCTGTGAACGACAGGGGGTTTCCGTTAGAGAGTATCGGTGCGAACGACAAGCTCGCAATAACAGGTTCGATTGGAAACACCGCTCATTTATCCTTTCAAATCGCCTGCATGGAAATGTTTGGCAATAGCTCGATTTTTGATCAAAATGTTTTAGCTTTAGTGGAGGGCGACGTTGTGGCAATGGTTTCAAACACGAATGATTTAGCCGGCGTAATAGCGAACGACCGCATCGTCGGATGGCCCCAAAACATGAAAATGGTTATTGATCTAACTCCGTACATTCAAAAATACGGCGTATCCGGGGTATTTGCAGCTTCAACAACGTTCATGACAGAAAATCCCGCCATGATCGACGCATTTTATCGAGCGGAGCGGGCGGCAGTACAGTTCATTAAAGAAAATCCCGACGAGGCGGCGGCAATCTTAGCCTCATTTTGGGAAGGCGAGAATGCGGAAGACATGAAGAAAGCGCTCGTGTTATTCCCGCCTGAAATTGAGATTTCCGAATCGGGCTACGATTTGCTGGCGTCTTTCATGTATCAAAGCGGCCTAATCGACAATGAACCCATTAAATTCCGCGATTTTTCCAATTATGACGCATTGCCCAAGAAGGAGTAAGTATACTGCGCAGATGAAAAAATTTAAGGGACTGTTATATGACGATAAGCGGCTTCGGATGTTGATTTGGTTGATCGCTATCGTTGCCGCATGGGAGCTGTCCACGCGGGCAGGCTGGGTAAACGGCTACATCCTTCCGCCGTTTAGCAATGTATGTGCGGCGCTGTACAAAGGGCTCTTCGGCGGCAGGCTAGGGCGACAGACGTTATCGTCATTGCGCGTTGTGTTCATAGGATTCGCGCTTTCTTTCGCCCTAGCCGTGCTAACAACGCTCTTGTGCACAGTATCGCGCTGGACATCGAGCCTTTTTGACACGCTGGCCACGATTCTGATGCCATTGCCGTCAATCGCCGTCCTGCCTCTAATCATTATGTGGTTTGGCATTGATAAAAAAGCTGTGTATATACTGATCGTACACGGCGTCTTATGGACGATGGCGCGTCATTTGTTGGACGGCCTTCGTTCCGTGCCGAAGATATATATCGAATTTGGACGGAATATCGCTTTACCTCCGCATAGAATGTTCTTCGGTATCGTGATATTTGCTATCATGCCGGAGTTGTTGGCCGGACTGCGGACGGGATGGGGCAGGGCATGGCGCGCGCTGATCTCTGCGGAGATGGTGTTCGGCATGATTGGCGCGGCGGGCGGCTTGGGGTACTTCATATACATAGGGAGGGCATACGCCCGCATCTTGGACGTATTCGTGGGCATCATTGTGATAGCGGGGGTCGGTATTTTAGCGGAACATTTTGTGTTTTCACAGATTGAGCGCATGACGACGCGAAAATGGGGAATGACGCATGAATAGCGCAATATCCCTCATAAGCGTGAAAGGGATCTGCAAGAGTTTCGGAGATCTGGAAGTGTTGCGCAACGTCAGCTTTGACTTATATCAAAACGAAATAATCGCGGTGATCGGGCATTCAGGATGCGGGAAAACAACGCTGCTTCGAATTATGTGCGCATTCGAATATGCGGATTTAGGACATATCCTTCTCGAAAGCGTCGCGCATATCAAGCCCTGCAAAGAAGTGCTCATGCTCTTGCAGTCTTATGAACAGTTGCAACCTTGGCGAACCGTGCTGGGAAACGTGATATTTCCGCTTTTGGCGTCTTCATCCCGCTTCGTATCCGGCCCAAATGGGACGTATAGGATGAGAAAAAACGAAGCAAAGGCTCTGGCGATGAAGCGTATATCGGACGTGGGGCTTTTAGGATTTGAGAATTCGTACCCTCATACCCTGTCCGGCGGAATGAAGCAGAGGGCTGTAGTAGCCATGGCGATGGCACTATGTCCCAAGGTTCTCCTGATGGACGAGCCTTTCGCTTCGCTCGACGATATTACGCGAGAACAGTTGCAGGTTCTGACGTTGCGCGTCTGCGGCAAATACGGCATATCCGTCGTCTTGGTAACGCACAGCATCGAAGAGGCTATCTTGATGGCCGATCGAATCGTCGTAATGGACAGAAGTCCCGGCAGCGTAAAAGCGATTGTAGATAATCCGGATAAGCAAGAGCTTACCGTCCTCGGGGTGGCAGAGCAGAAAGAGCGGATACTCAAGTTGATGAAAGAATAACGCTTATCGGCGTTACTATTTTGAACGCCGATAAGATATCGGCAATACATTATATGGTAATAGCCGCGAGTCACGTCCGCCACGGCGTTAGAGTCGGAGCGTCCTTATTCGATTCGCTTGGTCAATTGCGATTTTCTGCCAGTCGATGTTCCAATCTGAAACGTTAATTTTCCCGTGGGAGTCATTTCCCACTGCGACGACCCTTCCGTCCGCGCGCAACCCTACGGTATGATTTTGTCCAGCCGCTACTGCGACGACGTCCCTCTAACCTAAATTCCCGAGAATTATATAGTATACTCTCGCTAAGGTGTTGCTATTCTTGAGTTTGAAGATATGGGCGAATAAATATGTATACTATATTTTTATAGGATACATAGATTCACGTCCCCAGCTTCGATACAGTAATAGCAAAGGAAAAATCTCTGTATACTATAAATCTGCGGGAATTTAGGTAATAAGCCTCCAAAATTTTGATTTGAGCGTCTTTATAGTCTCCCAACTGCGTAAACTCGCTCACGGCGACTTTGTAATCACCCGCGTCAAAGGCGGCCCGGCCCTTGACGTAGTAAACCTCCAGAATTTTCACCGGAGCGTCTTTATAGTTTCCCAACGCCGTGAATCCTCTCACGGCACTTTCGTAATCGCCGCGCAAAAGCGCTGCTTCCGCTTGCTCATAGTAATAATCCTGCATTCTTGTCGGCGCGTCTTGATAACTTCCTGCTCGGATGAAACGATCCGTTGCTTCCCCTATATCTCCGGCGTTCAAAGCCGTTACGCCGGCAGTATAGTGAACTTCGAGCATCCGGTTTTTCGAGTCCCGGTAATTGCCAAGTTTCGCGAAACCTTCCAGCGTTCCTTCGTAATCTTTTCCCGCCAACATTCTTTCCGCCCTGAAATAAGCCATACCTGGCGCGAGCACATTGAAATAAAGCATTCCGGCCAAGAATACGACGACTAATATAAATAGATTTTTACGATTGACGAATTTATGAATGGCAGCCGGGGGATGGCGCGACGGCGAAGGCTTTTTGGTATTAATGGCAATTCTTTCTCGATTTGCGGGATTTATTGTTTTTTTATCCATATTGAGCGCTCCTCAATTACCGCGGATTATTTTTCGCCGTTTATTATTTGTCCATAAAACCGCTCTTCTCAGCCGACAATTCTTTTACACTCTCACATACTTATCGCTTTCCGCAATTCTTCGTAACTCAGCAGATCCTCTTCGGTGATCTCGCATTTGACGTCGGTTTCGGATCTTACAATGCGCGACTTCATTTTGCGCTCGGTCATTTCGAAGATCGTGCGGGCAGTCCTGGCGTTGGCGAAATATTGGCACTCGGACAACCGTTCGATTATCGGCACGTAAATTTCCCTGACGCCGCTCGCGGCAGGATAGCCCTCCTTCGCGCAAAATGACTCGAAAATATCGTAAATTTGCTCGCTTGCGTAGTCCTCGAAATAAATGATCGCCCCGCGCGACAGTATTCCGCTGTTGGATCGGAAGAATTCTTCCATTTCCCTCTTATAACCGGCGAATATAATGCAACATTCCCTTCTGTTCTCGGCGTTATCCATGAAGGCCGTCAGTTCGGTCATTGCTTCCTTTTTAAATGTGTCGCCGCCGCCGTCTTGAGACGCGAGCCCGTATGCCTCGTCGACGAAAAGAGTCGCGTTTTTGGAGGATTTCAACAGGCGACGCGTTTTTTTGCCCGTTTCTCCTACATACTGCCCGATAAAATCCTCCGCCGTACATTCTATGAATTTGTCCGTTCTTATGACACCCAGTTCCTTCATCGCTTGAGCAAACAGCCTCGCGGCCGTCGTCTTGCCCGTTCCGGGATTGCCCAGAAAGAAATAATAGCCCGGTATGATTTTATCCATGCCGCGGCCGGTTCTTTTTGCGAACTCGATCTCGTCGCGTTTCGTTCTGGTCAATTCTTTGATGTTATCCATTCCTACCAAGCGGTTCAGCTCCTCCAATATCTCGTCGAGCGATTTTGGATTCAGCAACGCGTCTATCGCCATAACGTCGGCTTCGGGAATGTCCTCGTCAGTCAGTTCAAGCGCGTTCGTAAAATCGCCGGCGCCGGCAGTTCGTCCAATCCGGTTTAAATTCATTTTTTCGAGTAATTTTTCCACAATCCCGGCGTTACCGAAAGTTTCGTCGCGGATGTCGTACTTTCGTTTCAGAATTTTCCGCACCAGCCCCCCGGCTTCGTCCGTTATATCCAGGCCAAGCCTCTTAACCCCTCTGTCAAATATCTCCGCCAATTGCGCAGGATTGTAGTCCGGGAAATGGGCGACCTCCAGCCTGCGGCTCAGTCCCGCGTTTAGTTTAAGAAAATCGTCGACCCGGTTCTCGTACATGCCGAAGATGACCTTAAAATCAGCGGCGTTCTCGGTCATCTTTGTCATCATCGCCCCGATGATCTCCTGCGAATACCCCGCGTCGATTATCTGATAAGCTTCGTCTATAAAAAGGGTGGTATTTTTGTCGATAGCCTCCTGGAAAACTTTCGTCACGCGCTGCGCCGAGTCGCCGTAGTGAGTCCCCAGGATTTCCGAGGCGTCGCGGAACAGCGTCTCTCGCCCGCCTAAAACATCCAGCAGGTTGTAAAATTGCCCCATCAGCTTCCCCACAGTTGTTTTTCCGGTTCCGGGATTTCCCGCAAAAATATAGTGATCCGGAAGTTGTTTCAACTGTATTCCGCGAGCTTCGGCGTCTCTCTGAGCCCTTATTCTTAACTCCGCGTTCTGGAAAATCTCCTTCACAAATTCAAAGCCGACGTATTTGTCCAGTTCTTTGTATATTTCGTCGACTGAATCAACGTCCCGCTTCTCGAAATAATTCCGCCGCTCTCCGAAATCTTCCACTTTTATAATATGGTCGCCTCGACGATTCGCGTTTTGAACGACGCTTGTAGCGACGGCCTCTGCAGTTCGCGCGTTTGCAAAATTGCTCCTGTCGCGTTGTTTATGCAGATTTTCAAAGAACAGGTCAAGACTCAGCGCCTCTCCCGACGCGTCTTTCAAATCGAAATCAAAACCCTCTTTAGCGCAATACTTAACGAATATTTCCTTCAATATATCGGGATTATAGTCCTCGATGGTCAGGATGTTGTCGTCCGTGAAACGGTCTTTCCAACCCTTGTTCATTGTAAGAAGCTCGTCCATCTGTTCGGAGTAACCGGCAATAACGAGGGAAAAACGATTGTTTTTTTCGTCGGTCATTATCTGAACCAGAGTATCCACTGCTTCCTTGCAGTAATTGTGTTCGGTGCTCGCGTCATACAGGGAATAAGCGTCGTCTAGGAACAGCACGCCCTCTTTTGCGCTGTCCGCGCACGCTCTGGTTTTTATGGCGGATCCTCCGATATGTTCCGCAACCAAACCGCCTCTTGACGTCTCGACGGTATGCCCTCTTTTAAGAATGCCGGCGTCGAAAAAAATCCGGCCTATCAGCTTGGCAACGGTGGTTTTCCCCACGCCTGGATTTCCGCGCAGGACGAAGTGAGGTATTTTGTACCTGAATCCCGACGACGACTCGCGCAGGAAACGTTCGTTCGACCATTTGAAATCCTCTCCTTTTGAAACGCTACCCCATTCGATTTCATATTTTCGTTTCGCCCGTTCGAAATCGCTCAGAACCGCATTCACTCTGGAATAAATTTTTTCCCAACCGCGCGTATTCCTCAAGACTTCCAACGGCGCGATATCGTTAGTCTTTATGCCGGACTTGAACATCCGCTTCGCTTCTTTTTCGTCGAGATTGGTTATCCCGTCGCTGTTTTTCACGATTTGCTTCAATTCTTCGTCTATTGCGCGGAGATAACCCCTTTTTCTCGTTTTCACGGCAATTTCCTGACTTAAGAACATAATCTGCGATTTGAGTTTACGCCTGCCTTTTTCATCGAAATCAATTCGTCCGCCACCCTCGCCGATGATTCTGTAGTAATCCATCAGGAAACCTATTTCGTCCATATACGGCAGGCCGATTTCTATCAGAGTATCCTCGTTAACCGAATCGTCATGGTTGAAAAATTTGTTTATAAAGTTATCCCCTCCTTGAATTTCCCTAAACTTTATCAAAATATCGGCGGGTCTTTTTTCGGGGGCGAGGAAAATACAAATATTGTCGTTTTTTTCTCTATCCCATTTTCCCCACAGATATGACACGAGCTCGCGGTACGGCTGTTGCGGATTCGACGGATCGCCGGTAAAGTCGTCGATATTGACGAATACGATAGCCGATTTTTTTTCAGGATCGCGTTCATTCATCATAGATCTGGCTTCACTCAAAAATTCGACGGGAGTGATTTTGGGCTGTTTGTAAATCAGTTTCTTTTTTCCCGCGCTCCCTTCGGAGCCGTCTTTCGGCCGAGGCGGCGCCTCGGCGCTTTGGGCGCTTGAATTGACGCTTTTCGGATTTATTATTCTTTTCTTTTTCGCCGCGGCCCCTTGCGGCAATGAGGCTTCCCCGTCGGAATATTTGTTCGCATTTATAGCGAGTATTGCGCTTTCGTCGTCCAGTACGAACTTTCCAAGATTTTTCGCGCCGGAATAATACACGATTCTTTTGTAACCGAGCTCTCTTTTAAGATGAACATTGAGGAACGACTCAAAACCGCGCTTCTGAAGGTCGTTCATCATGAACATATCCTGCAAATCGCCGCAGACCAGGAATACGTTATAAAGGTGAGTATTCTGGAAAATTGAAAACAATTCGCTCCCTCCCGAAATTATCGAGCTTTCTCGTTCAGTTTTTCTTTAAGCGCCGTTTTCGTCGAAAGTTTGTTCAGCGTTTTTTCGTCGCACACAAGGCGGCATTTTGCCCCCGGAATACCTCCGGTGACGGCTTCTCCGACCGCTTCGCGATAAAAAGCCTTTCGTTCTTCGTTGGTTTCGTCGCCGCTTATCTGATCTATATCCACTTTTACGCCGACACTGTCTTTTTTCGTAAAATCCGGCGCAAGAGTGATAATCAGTTCCTCGCCCGTGACGTCGTTCTCAAGACCGAGATAAAGCGTCTTGCTGTGATCGCCGTCCTCGTAACCGTAACCGTTGAAGGCGAAATTATGTTCTTCGAAAAAGTCTATAATCTTCTCGCTCATTCCCTGACGCGTGAAGGCGTTGTTCATGTTGAGTATTCCGTTGTAAATTACGGTCATAGCTTGCGGATAAATTTTCTCGTTGAGATCGGCGGCGATCCGTTTCAACTCCGCCGTTGAGAGATTGGCCGGCGTCGCGGCCTCCAGGTCGCTCTGTATTTTTGAAGCCTGAGCGAGCAGATGTTCGAACGTCGTTTCGCCTGATTCCAGAACGTCCGTGTACTCGCCCAGCTTGACGCCGATCAGTTCCGCGTCCAGTTCGTATCCAGCAGCTTCGTCCAGCTTTTTTTTAACCTCCGGCGTAATTTCGGCCTGAGCTTCAAGATACGCTTTTACCTCGGCCGCGATCATTATTGAATGTTTGTGATAGTTCTCCCACTCCTGACGATTACGATCCGCTTCGAATATCTCGTTTAAAGCGCTAAGCGTCACGTTTTTTGCCACCGCGATCGACGTTTCAAAATTTCCGGCTTCGAACTGAGCTATTGCCTTACTCAGCTCTTCTCCAAGCCTTACCACGTCGCGAGGTGAAAAATCGCCGCCGCCGAAGTCGTCTTTCAACGATGATACGAGAGATTCCGCTTCTTTGATATAAGTCTCGGCCAGATTCCTTGCGACGTCTTTTTTTCTCGCGTCCTCCTCTTCGAAACCGCGCAGCTCTTCCATATTTTTCGTTACGCGCCCGTTCACAACCTCGCCAATATCTTTTATCGCCTTGGCAATATTGGCGCGGTAGCCGTTGGAAAAATCTTCCTGCATCTCCGCCATGGCGGCGCTGAACCCTGAACGCACCCGCTCGATCGAGCCGAGATATTCCCTGTATTTTGCCGGATTATTATCGGAAAGGGTCTCGGATACTTCCTCGCGGCACCTGTCCATTTCGGCGATAATACGATGGGAGGTCTCCGCGTTCAATTTTGTCTGGGAGTTCATCTCGTCCTTTATCGCCCGCCTGAACGAGGAAATATCCTCTGAGAGACCGCTTTGACGAATCATCTCCCTTTCCCGCCTAC
>Ga0099364_10008107_pt1 | contig 14855 bp, 11 predicted proteins | sample TergutTh196P3_FD_73070 | JGI IMG/M metagenome (GOLD analysis project Ga0099364, IMG submission 73070) | Microcerotermes parvus P3 segment gut microbial communities from Pointe-Noire, Republic of the Congo - Th196 P3 | ecosystem: Host-associated > Arthropoda: Insects > Digestive system > Gut ... | reverse complement strand
ATCTTGCCGTATGCCGCCATCCGGCCGATGGATAAATTATTGCACGACGCCTTTATTATATATACCGGATCTTAGTCATGTCCGGCACGTGCGGCGTTCCGCCGGGCGACTTCGCGTAGCCGACCAGGACCGCCATGCCGTACTCCCATCCTTCGGAGAAGCCGATCTTTTTCTTGTAGACTTCGCCTTTGTCGCCGGACAGGGGGACGCCCGCCATGCCGCAAATGACATTCCCCAGCCCGAGAGAGGCGGCAGCCAGGGCGATGTTCTCGCTGACAATGCCGCAGTCCAGGTTGGCGCCCGGCTTCTTCAGGATCATGAACATGCAGGGCGCGTTGTAGAATATCTTGCCGCCCCTGTCCATAAAACGATTATACGCAGATTTGTCTTCGGATTCCGCAAGTATCCGCATGGATTCCGTGTCCATTTCGTCAATAAACGCCTTGTCGTTAATGACAACGATCTGCCAGGGCTGGTTGTTACTGCCGCTGGGGGACTGCACGGCGGCCAGCGCGATGGCCTCCAGCTTCTCTTTCTCCGGGGCGCGGTCCTCATAAGCGCGGCAGGAATAACGTTCGGCGATGGTGCGCAGGGTCTCGTTCATGGTAATTTCCTTTCCCGTTTGGGCATTGCGCCACAAACATGCGTTAATATGTGATGTAATATATTATATAAAATGAATTATAGAATGTATAATGCAAGTATTGTTATTGCAAAGAATCGCTACTGCCCATGAATTGATACGGCCTAAAAAATGTTACTGCCCATGAATTGTTACTTCCCAAATATTGATACTGCCCATGAATTGCTACTTCCCAAGAATTGTTACTGCCAATGTTTGATACATAAATAATAGATTTGCATTAACAGTAATAACCATAAAATGTTATTTTTTATATTATGCTTTTATTTTTCATCACCCATGAGATTGCGAAATTCCTCGATGGTTCTCGGTTTTCGCTTGGTAGATACTAAAATATTGGAAGCGCTTGCTTGCACATGCTCAAACGCTTCATAAAGCAAAGGTTTCTTCAGCCCCGCTATTCTTAGCATTTCGCCTTGCTCGAACACATCGTCAACATTTGCATCGGCTATAATCTCCCCCTGCATAAATACAATGGCCCTCTGCGCGATGCGATAGGCGAAATTCACATCGTGCGTTGAAATGACTATCGTGATTCCCTTGCTGTTCAGCCCCCTTAAAATCTGCTCCAGCACGTCCGCGTTCTGCGGGTCGAGGGATGCGGTCGGCTCGTCTAGCAAAATCATCTCAGGCCGCATGGCCAGTATGTCAGCAATGCTCACCCGCTTTTTTTCACCCCCGCTGAGATACTGCGGTGCATAGTCCTTGTATCTACTTATATCCATTTGTGCCAGGGCTTCCTCTACGCGCAACGCAACTTCGTCATGCGACAAGCGCAGGTTCATCGGACCGAAGCTGACTTCGCTCTCGACACTCCCGGCGATAATCTGACTGTCCGGGTCCTGGAAAACAAGCCCCACGGCCTGCCTCAGTTTGTATATGTCCTTCTTGGATTTTGAAATTTCCTCCCCCTTATAAAATATCTTCCCGGACTGGGGGCGCAGTACACCGTTGCAACACAGGAAGAACGTGCTTTTCCCAGCGCCGTTGCCGCCAAGGACGGCGACTATCTCTCCTGTCCGGAATGTAGCGGATACATTTTTTAAGGCAACATAGTTGTTGTCATATTGAAAATTTATGTTTTCCATCTTTAGCAATTCGTCCATATCGTCCTCACAGCAGCGGTAAACCTAAATATAAATGATAAACAATAAATATAAATATAGCGACATTGTACCCAGGCAAATATAACACTCATGATTACAGCGGCATCAAACCAAGGCACAAAGAGACGCCCAGGAGCGCGGCGGAAAAGCAGCCATGCGCAAGCGTTATCTTTTTTGGATGTTCTATAAATCTGATCCCGGTATCGTAGCAGCGGCTTTCCATCGCGTCAAAATTCTGGCTCGCGAACTGATAGCTGCGGGCAAGCAGGTTCGCAAAAATGCTGCCGGTCGCCCGCAGACTTGCCCGATAGTCCCTATAACCAAGCCTGCTCCTGGCGGCATTTCGCATTTCGTGATGCAGGATGAGCAATATAAAAATGTAGCGATAGATCAAATACATCAAATCGATAATCAGGTCGGGGCAGCGCGCCCGCCGCAAAACGCCAATAATGTCCGGCATCGGCGTCGTAATGCTCAACACGCACAGGCAACTGACAGCGCCAAAAGCGCGGGATATCACGAGCGCGGTTTGCGACTGGGTTTTCTCGCTCACAGAGAGCCAAAATCCAAACACATTGAGGTTCAATACGCCCGCCGGACCGGACGAAACCTCGAACAGTAAAGCAAGCCCGCCGATCAATAGGAACGAAACGGGCAGCACCATGACTTGCACATAGTGATGCATGCCCGCCCCGCTGGCAAAGACCGCCAGCATAAAACACGCCAGCAGCAAAAATAGACCCGTATAGGGGTTCCTTGACGCGACGCTGACAACCATCAGGGCAAGAAGCGTCCAGAACTTTAGAAAGGGGCTAACTGTTTTCAGTCGGGAGATCTGCGCCAATATATCATTGGATAGGAACTGCGAGTGATTATGCCTGCGGGTGAGCGCAAAGAAAACCCCCAGCCCCGTGCATAACAGCAATAAAAAAGGCTGTGGAATCTGTCCATAGAACAGACTCCACACAAAGACAAAAGTCAGTATGGCCGCAATCATGCTTCCCCTGCTTGGCCCGCTCCCCCTACAGTCGTTTTGCCGGGTACGTTTGCTTCGTCCTCGTCCTCATTTTCTTTTCCGTATTTTTTCCTTGCAATCAAGTACCCGAAACAGAGGGCTATGACGCCTACGCCAATACCCGTCTGGATGCAGAAAAACAGCGTTTCCATTTCGCCGGGCAATTCCCCGCCAATCAACGTTTCAAGAATGGGTTCAAACCAGGGCTCGAAGTCCTCGCCCATGATCTCCTCTACCATTTCGCTGCCCTGGCCGTCGCTGCCTTCAAACTCAGCGCCCTGTAGCATAAACAACGGAAAAAGGATTACCAATGAGGTCAGCACTATCAAAATAACTACTATTTTTGTTCTCTTTTTCATCTTATTTCGCCTCCTCCATGAATGAAATAGAAGAAAGCTCCTTTTTTGCGAAGCTCTCCATGCCGATGATGACCAAAACGGTCAGCATGCCTTCCACGATGGCAAGGGGGATCTGCGTCGGTGCGAACACGCCGAGGAATTTTACTAAACTGGCGGCGACGCCACCCACTTCGCTCGGATACGCGACAGCCAATTGAAACGCCGTAATGCAGTATGTAAACAGGCAGCCCAGCGCGGACGCGATGAAGACATTGAGCAACTGGTTTATTTTGAGTTTTTTCCCGGCTTTGAACAGGAGCACCGTGAGCACCGGGCCGATGATGCCCATGCTGAATGTGTTTGCGCCAAGGGTCGTCAACCCGCCGTGGGCAAGCAGAATCGCTTGAAATATCAATACGATGATGGCGAGGACGCTAGTAGCTGGAACGCCGAAAAGTATAGCGGCGAGGCCGGTCCCCGTCATGTGGCTGCAGCTGCCCGTAACGGACGGTATTTTAAGCGATGAAATCACAAAGATAAACGCGCCCGACATAGCGAGGAGTATGAGGGAGCGCCTGTTATCCTGAAACGTCCGCCGCAAGCGCATAAAGCCTAAAACCAAAAACGGTATGCAGACCGCGCCCCACGCGATGCTGTACTCAAGCGGCAAAAACCCCTCCATGATGTGCATCGCGCTCGCGGAAACAGGCGAAAGCGAAAACGCCGCCAACGCGATTGAAAAGAATAAAATATTTTTTTCGATTTTACTAAGCTTCATTTTGATCATCCTTCCTATATCATGTAAATGTGTTTAGCGTATATTTCGGGTTTGCTTCGAAAAACCGCGCAATTTATAAAGCGCCCCTAACACAGTGTTTAGAGGCGCTTATGAACAAACCATCAGCATCGGTACCTCCTCTATCTCTCGTAGATTCCATTGGTACAAAAATCAGGCAGGTCTTCTGGCTCAGTATCATCATCCATTCAGCCTTCCCGATAAACTCAGTGGCACTTTAGAATGGACTCCACATTACAGCGGCGGGACCGCGCGGGGCTTTCACCCAACTTCCCTTTTAACCAAAACGACAAAAAATGTCTTTCGGCACCTGATTTTTACAATATTTAATTTTTGCGAGCAAACTTAATGTTGTTGTTGAAAATGAGTATATCAAATAAAACTATACTGTCAAGGAAAAATAATATCGAAATAATGACCCTCTGCGTAACTGTTCCTTTTCGTTCCTTGCGTTCTTTACTCCCCTAGTGTTTCTCCTATTAGATTATATGGTATGGACGCGAAAAGGCCGCGCAGTATTTCAAGCATTTAAGTAAATCTCCGCGCCCGAGCGCCCTGCCGATTTCTATTTACGCCCTCCCCGTGCCCACATCACCGCTTTCGGTCAGGCCAGATACAATTTGTAAATTGAACGCGTTCCGGACTTCGAAGTTTGGGATGTCCAGCACATATATTGGCGCGCCGTCTGTCGGCACGACTTCTTTTATTGTAAGGCATCCTGTTTGAAACATCAATGGCTCCGCCTCGATTTTATGGATGTCAAAGGCGTCCAGCATCCACTCCTCGAATTCAAGGTTTTTAAGCGAAATAAACGAAGCCGGCTTCTTTTTAATTATATCGATGAGGAACCATGGGGCGCCGCTCTCGTACCAATAGCTTCCGAACCTTTTTTGTTCGAAAAAACTCAACAGCGAATACGGGTTCAAAAGCTTAGTTGCGCCATCCCATGAATAACCGTCGTACCATTCGAGTATTTTATTATGTATGTCGTCCGTTTCCATAAAAGCCTTGCACGTATATAAGTCTGCGATATATTCGCCAAAATGCTCGCAAAGGCAATCCGTAGGGAAGCCGCATATATTCGCAAATTCTTCTGACAAGGTGATGTCCAATAAATTATTAAGCCCGGAAAAAATGGATGATTTAATGATTTTTGTCACACCGGTTATCATTATAAAGCAAAGGTACGGATCCATTGATTTTAAAATGCCGTAGAAGCCCATCAGTACCTGCCTATTTGCTTCAGCAGTCGCGATGTCGCTCAGTTGATCGAGGATCGGCTTGTCGTATTCGTCAATCAACACGGCGACCTGTCGTCCGTACTTTTTATATAGACCCATGATAAGGCGCTTAAAGACATTGGCAGGGTTTTGATCTGTAATATCGATCCCTTCGCTTTCCGCTTTAATCCTTAAATCATCAAAAAGCGAAGCTTCCAGCACGCTGGGTGAGTTATTTGATATATTGCTCATGTCCAGCCTGATAACCGGGTGTTTAGGGAAATTATAATCAGAGCCATATATCCAAAAACCTTTAAAAAGCTCTCTATCGCCGCTGAAAACCTCGCTTATGGTGTCAAGCAGGAGCGACTTACCAAAACGCCTAGGGCGCGACAGGAAAAAATACTTGGCTCCGTTTATAAGTTTGTATATATATTTTGTTTTGTCTATATAAAAATAATTGCATGTTACGATTTCCCGGAAGCATTGAATCCCCAATGGTAATTTTTTCATTTTGTACCACCTCTAAATTACAATAACACATGCGACAGGTGCGAACAAGACCAATCGACTACCCGCCTAAGGTACTACCAATGCTCTCAGTGCTTACGGTGTACACCCAGTGTTCCTCGTGTTACAATACGACCCCTGTCCTCGCGATTTTACCGTTGCCCTATGCGTTACCAACGTCGTTTTTGATGAAGCAAATTAACCCTTGCAAAATAAAGGTTAGACGTTATCGCATGGGTACAGATATTTTGTGATACTTGTTTTTTACTTACAGACGGTTTAGCTTTATTAACTATTTATCCAATATTATCTTTGTTCCTGACAGGATAAAAATTTCGGCGGGGCAATTCCTATGCCCCGCCGCATGATACGAAAAAATATTGGACTAGATAGAGGTTTCAAATCTTCATATGTGTTTATTTACCTAAATAACGCAGCAACATATATAGCATCATAGCTGTTTCGTCTCTTTTTGCGTCTTTTAATGGGTTAACATTATAAAGTGAGTCAATATTAATCATAGTATTTTTTAATGCGAATGCCACGTAGTCTTTTGCCCAAAATGATACATCAGAAAAATCCATTGCTTCTCCGACTTCTCCCTCGGTAATTGGCACTCCTAGTGCACGGACAACCATTGTAATCATTTCTTCTCGCGTAACATTATTGTTAGCATAAATATATATATTATTATAATGCAACGATCCCAATACAATCCTAGCTTCCACCAACGCCGCCACATATGGTTTAGACCAGTCGGGTACATCGTACCAATCAGCAAACGCCGAACCATCGTAATTATAAATCAACTTCAAACCAAGTGAATCGGTAATTAGTTTCATCAACTCCGCCCTAGTTATATCGTTTCCCGGCCTAAACTCAAGCTTGCCGTCCAAAGCCGGATAACCGCTCACAATACCTCTCGCCACAAGATCATTAATGTATAAGGCAGCCCAATAATTATCGCTTATGTCATCCATTTTTATAGTAGTTGTCGATCCTACCGGCGTATTTTGATCTCTGATATCGATGGAGGTAGGCGTTACCCTAGGTGTGGGTGTCGGTGTCGGTGTAGGAGTGGTTGTAGGTGTAGGTGTGGTTGAGCCACCAGTTCCTCCACCACCGCCTCCACCACCGCTTCCACGTCCGTTATTTGGTGTGGGCGTGGGTGGCGAATTAATTACCAACTTGTTCGTTTGGATTGTTTGCCCGCTATCTTCATGAGTTACTATTATTTGTGTTCCATTGTGAGTTATATCCAAAATAGTACTGTTCGTTGTGTTGACAATTAAACCATTGTCTGTAAAATCAGTATATGCCACATCCATTATAGTTAAGTCGGAATATTTTATAGAAATGATAAGCGCCGATAAATCCAATGGGTTACCAAGCGTATATGTCAATAATGGCTGTGTCTTTATGGAAAGCTCTGTGACAGTTACCGGGAGCGCATTTACTACTAACGGGCTTGTTTGTATTGATTGCCCGCTCCCTACATGGGTGATTGTTAGCCGGGTTCCGTTTTGTGCTGAGTTGAGAACAGTGCCGTTCGCTGTGTCGATAGTGAGGACACTATTTAAAAAACCTGAAAATGCTACATCGATTTTTGTTGAATCCGAATAATTTAATGTTATGACAAGTGCAGATAGATTTAATGTATTGCCTTCCGTATATGTAAGCGCAGGCTGTGTTTTTATGGATAGCCCTGTGACAGTTACCGGGAGCGCATTTACTACTAACGGGTTAGTTTGGATTGTTTGCCCGCTGCCCGCATGTGTGATTGTAAGACGTAACCCGCTGTGAGCACTAGTAAGGACAGTACCGTTTATATAGTTAACAATTAAACTATTTGTGGCGAAATCATTAAATGATACATCAAGAGTAGTAGAATCTGCAAAATTCATTGTCACGACAAGTTCATCCAAATTTAACAGATTGCCAATAGAATATGTCAGTATAGGTTGTGTTTTTATTGTAAGATTTTTTAGTACTATGACTGGCGGAGATACAGTCACAGACGCAACACTGCTCACCTCATCGTCAGCGCCATTAGCACTTACAACACAATAAAAATAATATGGACTTCCCGAAGCTGTTAGGGTAGTGGGAATATTGAAACTTGCGTTTGTTGCACCGTTTATCACTACACCACCCGTATTATTATCAATCGTGTTTGAGAACCATTGGTATGCCAATGCGCTGCTGGGTGATACTGATGCCGATATTGTCAGGCTGCCGGTAATATTCCCTTCATTTAAAGCGGTAGATAGAGCAGGTTGTGTGTCTATATTGATTATTGGTATAGAAGCAACATTTACTCTAGCTACATTGCTCGTAACAGGACTAATATTTGCATTACCTACAGCACTAACAACGCAATAAAAATAATATGGACTTCCCGAAGCTGTTAGGGTCGTGGGTATACTGAAACTCGCGCTTGTTGCACCGTCTATCACTACACCACCCGAATTATTATCAACCGTATTTGAATACCATTGGTATGCCAATGCGCTGCTGGGTGATACTGATGCCGATATTGTTAGGCTACCGCTGATATTCCCTTCAGTTATAGCGGTAGATAGAGCTGGTTGTGTGTTTATTACGATTATAGGATTACGTGTTACATTTATTATTGCTACATTACTGGATACAGAGGTAGTTCCAGCATTATTTGTTGAACTTATAATGCAATAAAAATAATATGGACTTCCCGAAGCCGTTAGGGTCGTGGGTATATTGTAACTCGCGCTTGTTGCACCCTCTATCACTAAACCACCTGTATTATTATCAATCGTGTTTGAAAACCATTGGTATGTCAGCGGGCTGTTAGGCGATACTGTTGCCGATACTTGAAGGTTAATATTTATATTGTCTTCAAACACGTTTATTGGTGATAATGGTTGTGTATTTATACTAATCGATGGTGGAGCTAATACATTAATTTGTATCATCGCAGTTGATGCTAATGAGCTATTAGTAGCATATTTATTTAAATCATTTGGTCCTTCATTATAATAACCATAACGGTTTTCATCAATTCTATATACCAGATATACTACCCCACTTGTGTTTCCCGCCTCAATGATTTGCCTACCTTGTTGGTCTGTTTTTAAATTAGCCACATCATTGCCTGAAATGCTAATATCATTGAAGTTTTCATCGAGCAAATTCCAATTTCCATATACCCTGTTAAAATCTATATATGGTACGCTATTAATATTTAATCCAACTATTTCAATATCACTTAAGTGAATCTCGCTACCACTGGATATCGTTTGTGTGCGTGCTTGTCCCGGTGCAACGTCTACCAATCCCAAAGGATACATTGGAAAATTTTTAACTGATGGCCTACTCCATTCTGAACGAATAGTCAGACTGCCATCCACATAATATGCTATTAAGTTATAATCAAGGGTATTTACATACTCTTCGATGTTTACCACAGCATTATTAGTCCAAGGAACACTTCTAATATTGTTATCGCTAGGCCCCATATATGACGTTTCTTGGCCAATGTTATTCTTTCGATATATCAAGCTGTCTACCGCATTATCGTTGTTATCTGGAGACATACTAAAATTATATACTTTAAATACATTTGCTCCGTCGTTTGTAGTATAATCCCCTAAATTCCTCAAAAACATTGGATGTGCAACTGTTTGAACTTTATATTTAACAACCACTAGATTGCTGTATGATTGCACAATTTTACTTGTTGTATAGCCTTCCGTCACTTGAACCGCTACAGACTCAGGGGGGATAAGTAAATTATATGCATCTTCAACTTCACTATATTTCGTTTCAGTATTTTCCATTAATATGGTTTTTGTGAGCACATCTGAAATACTGAATTCATAATTTGCAACAAAGTTAACCATTTCGGAAAATTTTACATTTAAGGTGGCTCCTCCCTTATATGCTATATTATGCTCTTCCGATATGCTGCTGCTATTGGTTATGCTGGTATTGATTCCTTCTCGTGTTGTTCTTGTAAAACTTATACTTGCATTTTTGTCTGAATTATATTGCAATTCATCATATATTGTTGGGAGAGCTATTAGCATATCATTTCCTATCTTTGTTTCGAGTTCCTCGTTTACTTTATTAATGTTTTCATCGTCTATCGGTTCAAGCACAAAATCATAAAAATATGTTGTAAGAAACATAAAATCAGTGCCAAGTAATGCTGATGTATCACGGTAAACACTTGATTGAAAAAATACCGGGCCTTTTGATTCATTTATTTGCGTCTGTGTAAAGTGATCGCCGGCTTTAGTATTAGCTAATGCAATCAAGCGGGCTCTATCGCTAAGGGTAAGGTTGTTACCGCTCATAGCATTAATTGAGGAAATGGCGCTATGAGGCGCTTGAGAAAGATTATCGGCATATAGCAATTCGGAATTCGCAAGTGCAGTATCGAATGTTCCTCTACCATCACTATACCCCCCAAAACGAAATACGCCTATTTTATTAAGTCTTCTTGATACTTCACCCCACATTGAACTAATATTAGTCGAAACGCCATATCCGTTTGTAAACTCGTAAGTTAATACATTTCTATAAAATGTTGCTACATCTTCAATATTTTGCATATCTACTACCTTGTACTTAGAATCTAAGGCTACCGATGTATTACATGGTAACATTAATATAACAAGCACAATTGCCAGTAACATAACAAGAACCTGCTTAATTATAAGATTAACCATTTCTCTCCGCATTCTTTTTATTCCTCCATTGTTCGCAAAAATTTTATTTGACTAGATGGCATAAATCTAAAAACCAATAAATACAAAAATTATTTGTGTTATAAAATATAAAATCAAAAATAATACATATAACTATCACTGTTCATGGTATGTCGAAGATTATCTGAAGTTTATTCTTTTATTTATAGTGAATATGCCTTCTAAAGGTATAATATTTTCATTTTTATTTTATGTAATATTATAGTTTTTATTATTTAAAATCGTCGGTTCGAAAATACGATTTATCGGTGCGAACAGAAGGTTCGTGCATCACGCGCCCGCGATGCGGGCGCGCGCAGCCTTGCGTCTCGACAGTCATCACAACTAAAGATTCGTGCCAGTTGGCAGCTGGCACTGTCGTGATTACAAGCCAGTGAATACTTTAAGCCGATAAAACATTTTAAACCTCCTATAACCCATGTCCCATTGTCCGCCTGATCATCATGCCCACCTACATTGCCACGAACCATCGGAACGCTGCGCTCCTGATAAAATAGCCCATAAATCTTAACAAAGCGGAATTGTTTGCCTGTATGTTGAGCGATTCCTTGCCCTGATCGCATGCGATTATGTAATTATTTCTTTATATTCCAAATTTTTATAGGACGGGTGGGCCTCGAGACATAGGATCATGGGTTGAAGAGGGATCATAATTTCTTTTATCATTAATGATCAATATAGAAAATTCTTCTATCACTAGATATATTTGTAAACTCTTTATTGATTGTTTTCCTCTTTGAATAAATGGTTCTGCTGTGGTTATGCTTTCTAACAAGCCAGAGAATTTATAAATACTCATTTTTACGCTCCTCTTATTTTAATCGATGAGCGTTGCATAACAAAAAGCGCGTAGGGGCATGAATGCTTTGCCTACGCGCTAAAATTCGCATTTATAGCATATTGATGCACAAAATATGAAACCATCACGAAAGCTGCGACTGCTGGTACCTCAACTATTGCTGTCTCTACTGCGCCTGCTTCGACTTCTTGAACATACCTAAAAAAGCAAGTATAATATCATTGTCGTGGTGGCGGACATTCCGTGTTTGTAGGCTTGGGTTAACTATTCCCTACATTCGCCGTGGTGGTGTTGTAGCACCCCGCGGTCACTGCGGCTCTTTTATTTCACATCGCTTGCTAGGTATCATACCATATTAATATTCCAAAAACAATACTAATATTCGTTAGTTTTAATAATTATTTAATGAATATATAGATACATTAGTATGTTATGTCTAATTATAAATAAACCATATACAATAATATACTTTTTAAGCGAAGTATAAAAAATGCATTTTTTAATATTCCAAAAATTGCCGGTAGGCGGGGAAGTCGCTCCCGCCCACCGGTTTTTAGAAGGCCATAATAAAAGGCGCGCAGGGGGGCATATGCCTTGCCTACGCGCCATAATAAACATGCTCAGCGTCATTAACAACGAAATATACGGCGCCGCGTTACGAATTTCAAAAACTTGAAAATACCATTGATAACAGATATACTGTCAACGTCGTAGCGGCGGGTACACCCGTGTTTGTAGGCTATGGGTAAACTTTTTCCCTACACTCGCCGTGATGGTGTTTGCCGCACCTCACGGTCGCTGCGGCCCTTTTATATGGCCTCACTTATGATATATCGTATCATACAGCAAAAATTTTAACAACACAGGTTTTAAATTTACACATAAATTATTCTATTTGGCGCGTATATCCGTATTTCTATGTCACTCCTACCAAGGAAGGTAAAACTACTTGATAAACTTCTTTGCCACTCCCTTGGAATTTATTTGGTTTGCACATCGTCGTTTTCGGTCATTGCAGCAAATCATGCATATTAAAAGCCCGTCTAACTTCATTGTTGGGCATCTCCAGGAGATAGACCGGCTCGTCTTGTATGATCTCTATTTCTTTAATGGTCAGGCATCCAGTTTGTAATAATAGAGGCTCCACAGTTAGCTTATAAATATCGGCGGAATCCAGCATCTGTTCCGTAATTTCTAAATGTTTTTGGTTTGTATATGATTTTGGATTATTTTTTTATCAATTCAAGCTGAAATCCCGGCGTCCCTCTGGCGAACCAAAATCCCAAAAATATGTATACTATAAGCAATTAATATTTAATAAAATTTGTATCAAAAACCGAGATACGTTTGCTTGTACATTATAAGCAAGAGGAGACGGTATGTTCTCTCAATTTTGCTAGAATTGTATCATAGTAATCTGGCATATGGGGCAAATGGCAGTCTACGCAGTTTTTTACGTTTTTGTTGTTTTTATTGATTGTATATTTGAAATGACCGCCGCATTTATCCCCTAAGAAATATAATGGGCAGAAGCAGAACAGGCAGTTAAAATTGTCCTTGTTTGGCGCAGAGTGGCATGGGTAATATTTGCACTCTGGATTGTTAAAATATTTGTGGCTGTTTATCATACCGACCTTCCCGTCGCTTTGTAGAGCAGCGCGTTACAAATGGCTGCCGCCACATTACTCCCACCTTTTTGGCCTCTGGCGACAATATACGGTACGTCAAGCTTTATAATCATCTCTTTTGATTCTACTACGTTCACAAAGCCCACCGGCGCCGCGATTATCAGAGACGGCGCAAGAACGCAGGCGGTTATCAGCTCATGAAGCCTGATAAGCGCGGTGGGGGCGTTGCCGACCGCGAATATCAATGGGTTTTGCAATGTTTCGGCAGCCCGATCCACCGCTTCCCGCGAGCGCGTGAAGCCGCTTTTCCGCGCGGCCTCGGCCACCTCCGGCGCATCGATGAAACAATGCAGATCGCAGCCAAGCTGCAGGGCGGCGCCTTTGTTTATCCCGGCTTTTACCATATTGGTGTCGGTAACAATCCGCGCCCCGCTTTTCAAGGATTCCAACGCAACCGCAGCCGCACCGTCGGAAAACGCCATATTATCAGCGTAGTCAAAATCGGCGGTCGTATGTATGACGCGCTTTATAATATATTCGTTTTGCGGATCCAGTTGCCTGCCGGCGAACGCGAGCCGCTCCGTGATGATTTCAAAACTCCGCCTTTCGATTTCAGCCGGATTTGTTATAAAACCCATATTTCAGCATCGCTCCCATCTACCGTGTTCTCTTGGATGTATCATCATTATATATTATTCATCCTTATATCGGTAGCAACGAACTATTATGAACATTATCCCTCTTATGTTTACCCGTCGAGAAACGTCAGCGTTTGCCTGTCCGCGTCCAGTGCGGCATTAACGCCAATCGAGAAAATTGCATGCCTCGTTCCATGACCGAAATCGTCGGTGTATACAACAGGAATATTATGCCTCCGACCAAATCGTTCAAGCACGTGCAACAAATCCTCGGGGACGTTATTTGAGTAATGTCCGAAAACCAAGCCAACGATATTATCCGCAAATGCGCTTTGACCGATAAATGACATGTATGTGCTCACCGCACCAACTCCACTGAACTTTTCATGGTCTTCGAGAAACAGCAGATACTTTTTTGCCGCATCGAACTTAAAATATTGGTTAGCTAGCATCAATCCAAACAGCGATGTGTAACCACCAATCAGCGTTCCCTCACAGCTCCCGCTTCGCAGGGTTTTCCACTTGCTGTCGCTATTAAATTGTTTCGCCTCATGCCCTTCTATAAAATGGGAACAGAACTGTAAATAATCATAATGTCGAAGGTCAATAAATTCGACTGGGCCTGCGCCATAATAGGTTATCAAGTCAGTCTGCGCATGAATGGCGTTAAGTATTGAAGTGCCGTCGCTATAGCTGCTGAAAATCTTCGGATGACGCCGGATGTTTTCGTAGTCAATCAGCGGCAGTATCTCGACTGCGCTTTCTCCTCCGCTAAATAGCACCATATGCACACTGTTATCCGCGACAAAGGCGTTGAGGTCATCTGCGCGCTCCTCTGCGCTGGCGGCATAACCATATGTATTTTTTACGATATTATCACCGAGTTTTACGGTAAAGCCTAAACGTTCAATTGCGGCGATACCCGGCGCATACCGTTCCATATCAGCGACATGGCTTGGACAGATAATCCCGATTGTACCGTTGCGAGGCATTCTTTTTGCGAACACTGTGAAACCCCCATACTCTCTTTATCTTGAAGATATAATATTGATTCCACTGCATGAACGCATTCAATACCACTATATGACAAATTTTACCAGCATGTGCAAGCCGAACAAAATTTACGTATTTGCTGAGCAGCAGATCCTTGACAATAGAATAACATAATCGCTCTTATTCAACAATGCAGGCAGTGTGTGAAATGACGCTGCAAGCCTTGATATCACTGGACTAGCGGTTCTTAATAGTGTATAATTATTACCATAAAATACGTGATATCGAGGGTGCCCCATGTTCAAAGAAAATCCGGAAAATAGGCAAGGCTCTCTTTTAGACGCAACCATGTGGATGAACAAACGAACCAGTGACAGGCTGATGAAATCGTGGGCGCCAATATTCTACGAAGAAGTGTTCT
>Ga0099364_10008106_pt1 | contig 14857 bp, 12 predicted proteins | sample TergutTh196P3_FD_73070 | JGI IMG/M metagenome (GOLD analysis project Ga0099364, IMG submission 73070) | Microcerotermes parvus P3 segment gut microbial communities from Pointe-Noire, Republic of the Congo - Th196 P3 | ecosystem: Host-associated > Arthropoda: Insects > Digestive system > Gut ... | reverse complement strand
GTTGGTATTTAACCGATGAGCAACGAAGTATTGCGGAAAAAGGCGGCGCAAGTATGTGGGGTTATTTTGAAAATGAAGTACTAGTGCGCGAAGGGGGCAGGGATTACATAACCTGTTGACATTGGCTTCCAAACTACCCCCGGAGGAAATCCGCCATGCTTGACAAAAGCGTACCCTATGTAGGCTTGTATATGCGCAGAAAGGCAGGGACGCGGCTCTCCGCCTGTCACCCCCTGCCTGACGGCTATAGCTTTGTGTTCTATACCGACGGCAGCGAATCTGACTGGGCCGCAATAGAGGCGTCTGTCCTCGAATTTGACAGTGAGTTCGCCGCCCTGCTGTATTTCGGCGGCAAATTCATGCAGCATCAGGATGAGCTGCGCCGCCGCTGCCTTTTTATAGAAAACAGCGGCGGCGAGAAAATAGCGACAGCAACGGCATGGTGGCACAATGTAAACGGAAAAAGGAGGCCCTGGCTGCAGTGGGTCGCAGTCCATCCGCTGTATCAGGGCTTGGGTTTGGGCAAGGCATTGATATCCCGGGCGACGGAACTGATGCTCAGTCTTGAGGGCGACGCCGATATCTTCCTGCACTCTCAGACGTGGAGCTACAAAGCAATAGACATCTACAAGTCAAACGGCTTTCAGTTGACGTCCGAAAAAGCCCTGTACAAGGATGGAAAGAGCAATTATAGAAAGGCAAAGAAGATACTGGCAAAGCTGAGGCGTGAATAATTATTATTGTTCTCCCAATATGTTCTTTTTGCAGGCGCTTATCGGATACCAGTTGCAATCGAAGCAAATATCGTCCATCATTGCGGATGTCATTTTTGCGTTGATATCACGAATAATGTCTTGGTATATATAGCTCTTTTCCTCGACGCCAAAGTATTCAATAACTTTTCTGTCAAAACGCTTGACCTTTTCGTTTTGTTCGCAAAGGTCAACACCAAGCATTTTTGGGCATTTGCTGCACATATCGTCAGTTGAGAACACAATATCGACCACGGCATTATCCCCGCTGCGTAAGCGATTGGTAATTCTTGTCATATTCGCGACAAAATCATCGCTATACCCTTTGCCGCTGTATCCTTGAGTACATAACAAATGGTGGGGGCGCAGTCTCATATCGGCACCCTTGCTTTCCTCAAAGCAAATCTTATGCTTTTGCTAAGCGCGGGCAGCACTGCAGTTCTGACGGCGCCCACGATAATAAATGGGGCGACCGCATAACCGAAAGAAACGGCTAACCCAAAATCGGTGATGAAGTTAAACCAAAGCAAGCCGGCAAGCCAATTAAATATGCTGCCTGCAGCAAGGCCGAGGTAAATCCAAATAATACCCCCCTTACGTTCCCCAAGCCCCGCGAGCAAAGCAACGACGGGGAAAGAGAGGATGAATCCGCCGGTAGGGCGCATGATAACTCCAAATCCGCCGGAAAATGCCGCAAAGACGGGGGCGCCGGCCGCACCAAGCAGCACATATACCAATGCCGCAATAGTCCCGTTTTTCGCGCCGAGCACCAGTCCTGCAAGCGAAATCGCCCAAGCCTGTAATGTAAATGGGACCCCACCCGGTTGAGGTATGGTTATTTGAGCGCAAACTGCAATAATTGCCACAAACATTCCGATTAGGCATAACTCGCGTATGGATATTTTTGACTTCTTTATAGTGTTCATCATCGCATCTCCCGGTACATAGTGCGTTGATTATATCATAAATAAGCCACATTGTCAACCTTTATTAAATATCAGGTTGACAATGTGGCTCAAAAAAATGTCTGATGACGGCAACCAATGCAAAAAGGAAACGATGGTCAAATCGTGCCGCTTGAGCCCTGTAATAATCGCCTCCACCGCTATCTGTTTTTGTGAAAACCCCTGTTTTGCCTCCATTGCGGCGACCGCGTACCCTGAATCGCTAATGAACCTCATATCATAGGCACGATGGGCAATAACAAGCTGACTACGCTTGAATAGTTCAATCCGTTTCTAAATTCTCCATTTTCTTGACTTCGGACACGATTTTATTCTTCAACTCAGGGCAGCATCGCTGAGTCAAAATGCATCGTTTAGTTTCCGCCAGATACCTTCTTATTTTCTCCGGATTGCCGCAAAAGGGCAAGTCATACAAGTTGGCTAATCTGTCCGCCAGCTTAATCGTTGCGACATATACTTCGCCTTCGTCATTGAATATACGATTTGCGTATTCGTCAAACGGTTCGCCTTCTGATTTTGTTAAAAGCCTAACGCCTTCCGCGGCTTCTTTTCCGAACTTTTCATTCAGTTCTTCATATGTTGTGTCCGTGTCTTCGAGCGTATCGTGCAGCGCGGCGATAATCAAATTCTGTTCCCAGCCGTCCCCATTTTCCAATAAAATATCAACCACATCCGTAATGTGCTTAAAATAGGGCTGCCCATCGTCTCTGAGCTGCCCTTTATGCTTTTCTTCCGCGAAGCGTAACGCCTCATAAACCTTATCGGTCATTTGACTTGGCTTATTCCAGCCTTCTTCGTGAAAGCTCATCCAATGACCTGAAACACGTTCATGCTGGGGCATATTTGCCATCCTTTCGATTCAAGACGGTCCGGCGTCTGTTAGCAGGTGTATATACCGGATTCGCCGTGCCGAATACTTTTTTATCCGGGTCTCATATGGGGCAATAAATTGTAGTGCAAGAGTATTCCCTTTTCACCTGACAGTGTCAATGATTTTATTGCTTCCAAACCCGCAATTTTACTCTTCTCTATGGCTCTGCGCCGCCGCCCCCAATTCCTCGTGTCCCTCTATCTGATGTTCCTTATCCGCATGAACCCATGCTACGGAACATAATTATTTCCATCAATATATCACAAGCCGTGCCCGATTTCCACAGTTTTTTCCGTTTGGCCAGGGCAATCGCATAAAGGCGTATTTGTCGTCAAAATGCACAAACCTCTGTAGGGACGGTTGCCAGGTTGAAATGCCGCAGATATTTGTAAAAGTGCAAAGCAACCTGCCAAACGGCTATGAGTTCGGCAACCGGGCCGACGTAGGCGGCAAGTATGCCTCAAGCTCAGAATGGATAATTGGAGGCGCAACCTGGGTGACAAGCATATACGCGCAGCCATCAAGACTGCCGAGGACAGGTTATTAGCTCTTGAAGGCTTCGCAAAAAAGCGATATAATAACAGAAGTCGGGCCAAGGGGGGCGCTAAAATGGACAATAACCGCTATGAGTTTCGTTTGTATGATACGGCGCTGCTCTCGTTTGAAATGACGAGCGGCGCACTCGGCGGCTATGAGGCGAACATAACAAACATGGCGGATTCCCGGAAACTGTTCCCGCTTGACCTGGAACTTGACGGGGACGGTATTATGAAATGGCTCCAGCGCAGGGTCATACCCAAGAACAGGACATTCGTGGAGGAAATACTGCGTTCGTTCGGGCTTTCAATAGGCAATACCAAAGGCATTATCGACGTATGCAAAGGGCTTTCGCTAAACGATAGCTACTGGATCGTGCCGGAAGGCTTTGAGGGCAGGTTCGCGGATTACAACCTTTACGAAAACAGGTTTTCCGAGATACTTTCGCTCGTAGCCTATACAGGCGTGACGCAGAGCGACGCGGCGTTTTCAACATCGCCGGAGCTTACCACTGACGGTATGCTGCCTAAAGCGTGGCGGTACATAGAGGGCGAAGGCATTTTCCTTTACAAAGGCGGGACAAGCGGCTTTGCAAACACAGGCAAGGAGCCGTACTGCGAGTTCTACGCAAGCCAAGTTGCGGCTGCTATGGGCCTTAACGCGGTGCATTACGGCCTTGAAAACTGGAAAGGCATACTTGCCTCAAAATGCAAGCTGTTCACGGACATAGACACCGCGTTCGTGCCGATTGGCAGGATTGTAAAATCAGGCGGCGTCAGCGCAGTGGTCAGTCATTACGACGGGCTCGGCAAAAACTTCTCGGACGCAGTACGTGACATGCTCGTTTTCGACGCGCTTATTTATAACGAGGACAGGCATTTCGGCAATTTCGGCTTGCTGCGCGACAATCATACCGGTGAGATCAAAGCGCCCGCGCCCATATTCGACAACGGCATTTCGCTGTTCAGCCTGGCCATGCCGGATGACTACGCGGACTTGGACGGGTACGCCAAAACACGTTTCCCGGCATACGGAAACACAACTTTTGAAGGTATCTGCGGGTCGTTAATGACCACACGGCAGGTTGATAAGCTGCGCAAAATGCTAAACTTCTCATTTACGAAGCATCCGAAGATAAACTTGCCGGAGGAACATCTTGCCGCTATTGAGAAACACCTGAGAAAACGCGCGTCACGGCTTATTGGACTGTCAAAAGAAAAGACGGCGAATGTGAAGCCCACGTTACAGGCCAAATTGGAAGACGTAAAACAAAAAGCGCAAAATGCGGCAAACGACCATAATCATGCGGAAAAGAAAGGCAAAGACAACGAAAGGCAGTGATTGCCTGATAAAGAGCAATAACCATACAACCGGACGGCGGCAGATTGAGTTCTGCCGCCCGGCTGCATAAACTGCTCTCAAAAAGTTTTCCTGACATGCTTTCATTGCCGGATAATATTTTGATGTTCACTTCGCTTGGAAAAAGCAAAATAGTCTTCCGGTATCCAACCATCGTCTATTAGCTTCAGTAGTATCTTCGATGTATTTACAGCATCGTCATATGCTGTGTGCCAATACCCGTCTGCAGCGACTCCAAGTTCCTCTGCCGCTTTTTTCAAGCCTGTGGTGTTTTTATCGCCTTTCATCTGCTTATATGCCGCCGCCAAATCCAAGCAGTCTTCCGCCAGCACAGGGTTCGGGAGCGCGTGTCGGCTGCACCCTTGCGCAAGGACACCGAAATCATGAGCGCAGAAGGGAGGGCTGAACATGCCGCGTGAATACACAAGACAGCGAAAAGCAGGGTTGCGGCTATCGCAAAAGAGGCGATGGGCGACACGGTAACACCGAAAGACATCGTGAACGCGTGTCTCAAAAACAGGATACCAAAAGCCGGTCAGGATAAACCCGACCGGCATATTTTTTGGAGCTACTGGTGAGATTCGAACTCACGACCTGTCGATTACGAATCGACTGCTCTACCCCTGAGCCACAGTAGCAAATTAGGGCGCGCTTGAAAAATCATCACATTAGGGGGTGTGGACACAAGTTGAAATGCCGATTTTTCGCCAAACTTCGTTGTTCTTCGGCTAAACACCAACGGGTATTCGCCCTCCCCACGGTTTGCCTATTATACTAAACCCAGTTTTGTTTTGTCAATTGCTATTTGCGGCGGTGATATCTTTTTTTAACGATATTCGCTTCGATGTGGTTGTGTGATATGTGCTATTAGATGTCACCAAACACCCATTTATACTAGCGAGCGAAAGTATAGCATGACAATATGCCGGCGGTGTGGTATAATATCGGGTATGGAGGTGTTTCAGATGAAGCAGCGATACATTCCGTTGGAAAAACGCTCCAAGCGGGAACAGCGCGAATACCACGCGGCGCAGCGCGGCAGTTGGGGGGGCATGAACCCTGTTACACGGAAACCGCCGAATCCAAAAGCGTATAGCCGCAAAAAACCCGGGCAACGGTACGAACACGAACCGCTGCCCGATTTTTTTATTTAGCTTTGGGCGTGTTTGAGAAATCACCGCACTTCATCTTATTACCGCGTCAAGCTCGCTTGACAGCGCGGACAGAATATTTTTCATTGTCTCGTCGGCCTGCTCATCCTTAAGCGTCTGTTCGTCAGAGCGGAGCGTCAGTGAGAAGGCTACGCTTTTTTTGCCCTCCGGGACCTGGCTTCCCGTGTAAACGTCAAAAAACTGCACCGAACGCAGGAGTTTTCCGCCTGAGCGGCTTATGCAGCCGGAAAGCTCCGCGGCAGTTACGGATAAATCGCACACCAGGGCAATATCCCTCGTGATAGACGGGAACTTAGGCAGCGGGGTATAAACAGTATCGTCCCCGGCGCATTCAAATATCGCCTGAAAATCAAGCTCTGCGGCAAATGTGTCATTCAAGCCGTAGTTCTTTGCCGCCTCCGGATGTACCTGGCCAACGACGCCAAGCCTGGCCTGCCCTGAATAAACCGCCGCCGTGCGGCCCGGATGATACGATAAGTTGTCCCGTTCCGCCATAAATCGGACGTCCGCAACGCGCATCTCGCGCAGCAGCGTCTCACATGCGCCCTTTATTTTGAAAAAGTCACAATCCCCATATGCCCCGAGTGTTATGATCAGCCGTTCGTCCGGAAGCCGGCCGCCCTTATCAATAAATACTTTCGCAAGCTCGTACAGCCACGCGCTCTGGATGCGGTGGCCGCGGTTTTTCTCCAAGGCGCCAAGCATCGACGGCAGAGTCAGCGTCCGCATCAGGCTGGTATCTTCACCAAGCGGGTTGAGTATCACGACGCCGCTGCGCAGCGGTGAATCAGCGGGTAATCGCACCTTGTCCAAATCTGTCTGCCCGAAAAATGAATACGTACAGATTTCTGAAAAGCCCATCCCCCGGCAGAGCTGCCCGATTAGGCGCTCCGCCGACTGCCGCGGTGTGAAGCCGCCTGTAGGCGACCCGCTGTGCAGCGTCGGCTCAATGACTTCATAACCGTAAAACCGCGCTATTTCTTCTGCCAAGTCTGTATAATGCTCCACATCTCCGCGCCATGAAGGGACGGTTACGACGCCGTCGCAGACTGTAAAACCCAGCCTTTGAAGGGTTTCCGTCATAAACCGCTCGTCTATCTCCGTTCCGAGCAGCTTGTTTATCCGCTCAGCGTCCAATGGCAGGGTGACAGGCGCAGACTCTTTTGCCCGGACGTCAATAATGCCATCGACGACCTCTCCGGCGCCGAGCATCTCCACCAATTGACACGCGCGCTGGACTGCGGGGTACGTGTTTTCGACGTCAAGCCCTTTTTCAAAACGGCTTGACGCGTCTGTTCGCATACCAAGGGCGGTCGCGGTCTTTCTTACCGAGACTCCGTTGAAAGTTGCCGATTCAAAAACCGCGTAACTTGTGTTTTCCGTTATTTCGCTGTTTTCACCGCCCATAACGCCGGCAACGCCGACAGGTTTTTTTGAGTCGGCGATGACAAGCATATCGGTCGAAAGGGCGCGGGGCGTACCGTCAAGGGTATTCATTACCTCGCCCTCCGCCGCCGTCCTGACAATTATTTTGTCTCCGTCGATGCAGGCATAGTCAAACGCGTGCATAGGCTGCCCGTATTCAAGCATGACATAATTCGTAATATCCACGATGTTGTTGATAGGACGTACGCCCGCCGCGCGTAGCCGCTGACGCATCCACTTGGGCGAAGGCTCGATTTTAATATTTTTTATCATCCTGGCAGTGTATCGCGGGCAAAGCTCCGGATTTGCTATTTCGATGGACAGAAGCTCCCCAATATCGCCGCCGCTTCCTTTGACGGCCGGGACGGGAAGGGTAAGCTCTGTCCCAAACGTCGCGGCGCTTTCCCGCGCAAGCCCGATCACCGAAAGGCAGTCCGGCCTGTTGCTCGTTATCTCAAACTCAACGATACTGTCGTCCGCGCCAATAACGCCCCTGATATCATCGCCCGGAGAGCATTCTTCACGCATGATGAATATTCCGTCTTCTTCCGCGTATGGGAAATCATGCAGGTCAAGCTTTAGTTCCACGAGGGAGCATAGCATCCCCTCTGACTTTACTCCCCGTATCTTTCCCTTTTCTATTTTGACGCCGCCCGGCAGACGCGATTTATGCAATGCCACAGGTACAATGTCCCCCGCTTTGACGTTTTGCGCGCCGGTCACTATCTGGACGGGCCCCTCCTTCCCGACGTCGGCAAGGCAGACCCACAGATGGTCTGAGTCCGGCAGCCGCTCAATGGACTGCACGCGGCCGACAACGACATTCTTAATCTCGCCGGACGGATCATGCGTAGCCTCGACCTTAGATCCGGACATTGTCATTGCGTCCTCATACTCCTTTGGGGACGCCTTTATATCTGTATAGTCAGATAACCATTTTCTTGATAATAACATATAATCACACCCTTAATCACACCTTAAAACTGATTTAAGAATCTCAAATCGTTTTCAAACAGCAGACGCATATCGTCTATGCCGAAACGCAGCATAGTCATGCGGTCAAGCCCGATTCCGAAAGCGAAGCCCGAGTATTCGTCCGGGTCTATGCCGCAGCCGGCAAGGACTTTTGGATGGACGACGCCGGCGCCCAGCAGCTCCAGCCATCCGCAATTCTTGCATGTACGGCATCCTCCGCCGCCGCAGACGACACACTGCACGTCAACCTCGCAGGAGGGTTCGGTAAACGGGAAATGGTGCGGGCGGAAACGCGTTTTCGTGCTTTCGCCGTACAGCTTGCCGACAATCATGTTAAGCGTCCCTTTCAAGTCGCCCATTGTAACCCCCCGGTCTACTACAAGGCCTTCGATCTGGTGGAACATCGGCGAGTGGGATGAGTCAACCTCATCCTTGCGGTAAACGCGGCCCGGCGCTATTATGCGTATCGGCGGCCTTTGTGCCTCCATCACGCGCACCTGCACCGGCGACGTCTGGCAGCGCAGGTGGACGCTCTCATCCTCTGCGGTATAAAACGTATCCGTCCACTCCCGGGCGGGGTGCGTTATTGGAATATTGAGCCTGTCAAAATCGTAGGACGACAGCTCGACCTCCGGACCCTCGGCTATATCGAAGCCCATCCCGATAAAAATATCTTTTACCTCGTCGAGTACGATTGTTATCGGGTGGCGGCGGCCCAGCGGAAAAACCTGTCCGGGAATCGTAACGTCAACCGCCTCATCAATAAGCCTTTCAGACATTTCGCGGGATTCGATTTCACGCGCTTTTTTTGCGATAGCGTTTTCGATATAGGCGCGGACCTGGTTGGCAAGCCCGCCGATAACGGGCCGCTCCTCGTCAGGCAGGGAACCCATCTGTTTTAAGATAGACGTTATTTCACCTTTTTTCCCTAAAAACCTGACCCGCAGTAATTCAAGCGCCTCCGCCGTAGCCGCCTCTCCAAGGGCGTCAACCGCCTCTTGCTTTATTTGCTCGAGTTTCTCTTTCATTAGCTTCTCTCTCCCATAACAAAGCCTTCCATCCACATAAATGGACGAAAGGCTTTTGCCTTTGCCGGAGTTTATCACATTTCTCAATATAATGCAACCATTTTTGAAGCTGATATGTTTGATTAGACACACCCGGGTTACTTGTCAGACCTTGCCGGAATGGGGCTGTTTTTTGCATTCCGCAGCGCGGAGCAAGGATGCGGAGCGCCGCGAATAGGCGCAGGATGCGCCTTTGAGCGACAGGAATGCAAAAAATAGCCCCATTCCGGCAAGGTCTTTGGTAAGCTCTGACCTGTAATACACACGGGCTGCAATTCACACCCGGGATTAATACCTCATGGGAATAATACTGAGGTAGTCCTCAAGAGTCGCGTCGCTTATGCATTTCTCAATTATTTCCCTGCCAACGCTGTTTAGCTCGGGTACGTTATACTTGGCTATCTCTTTTTTAAAGAAGTCACTTAATACTTTCGCCCCTTTATCGTAGCCTTCAAGACCGACCTCCGGCTGTATTTCCGGCCGCAGAAACGCTTTACCAATAAACTGCTTGTCAACTTTAAGATTATCGAGGCAATATCCGAGGATTGGCAGACGCGCCGGAACCAAATGCTCTTCTTTAAACTTTGCGCTGCCGCGCCTTGCCATGTATTCGCGCGCAATCCACTGCGGCATAAAGCCCACGTAGTAGTTGCCTATGTATTGATTTGGCATTAGTACATATCTTGTTGCCGGAGAATTGACTATTTGATCAAAGAGCAGATTTGCATGGTTGACCATTTTCCCTGTCGCAAAAGGCCAGTACGAACCCACGCCCTCGCTGGTCATGCCCTCGGTTTCAATAATGCTCGGGTTATTATGCCCTCTCGGTGCGGCAAGCCTCCACAGCCAAGCAAGTGCCGGAGGTATGATGTGCAGCATTCCAATAATGCCATAGGTCGGGCGCCGGGCGGTACACGGCGGGGTCCGCACGCCAAAACTCCGTACGTCAACCTCCACAGGGCTGGTTACCACATTCGGAACCATTTTACGCGGCAATATGACCCTCGGGTTCGGGCACGGTGAACCGTCCGAGTCAAGAGTGTGCTCCCAAATCAAGCATGTTGAGTTCGGCGCACCCTGAATATTCAGAAAAACAAGCGGCTCGGAAGGCTGGGTATATATCTTCTCGTAAAAAGGCTCCGTACCATATTCCTTAATGTTATCGACCCGCAGGAACCAACCGTCTTCAGCGTCGGCAATCACCAGTTTTCTGCTGTCATTTTGCATTTTTGGGTGACACAGCACCATATCGTCCGCAATCGGCCGCAGCTCGCAGGGTTCTTCAATTCTCAGATAGAATTTCTCCTTGCTTTCAAGGTTTTGGCCGATAACGATCTGCCCGTCGGGTTCGCGGTGAATGTTTTCGCCCATTTCACTCTTGCCGCCGCCTGAAGCGCCCTCATGCATTATGACGATTTCATTTTCATACGGCGTAATAAGCTTGACGGCGGATGCGTGGGCTGTCACCCACCCCTCCCTTTCGCCGACGTCTAGCAAAAAACCGTAAACACCCTTCTTGGCGCTTGGGCCGGGATAGAGGTTATACGAAAACATTTCATACAGCTCGGGCGTACGGTTATGAACGACGACCTGCTTCCCGCCAAACCGCGTATGCCTGAATGGCGGCGCAAGAAAGATCACAGCTTTCGGAGTGAATGTCCCCTCATAATCATTCAGACTGATGAAACTCTGCAAACCCGCGAGGCCGCAGGCAAAAAACGCGGCGTTTCTGGGCGCGATCAGAACCGCTTCGTATCCAAAATCAGCCCCTCCCGCCAGAAACGGCGTGATAATAAGCTCCTGCTCGCCAAGCCATTGATATGTCTCCTGCCGGAGCTTTGAGAAATTTTCCTTATATATCTCCTCAAATGTCAGCTTATCCGTGGGAAAGTCGTCAGCCACTACGAGGCTGTCGGGATCCCTTCTTCTCATGTAGTCTTCGGCGTAGTTGACAACTACGCCGTTTTTGCAGCGCACAACGTTTGCTTCCGTAATGAATTTGCCGTTTATATTGTACCGGACTTCAAACATGTCCGCCTCCGGGGTCCCCAGCGCCGCGTTAACAAGGTCTTCCCTGGTGTGCGGAATATGCAGCCCCTTGCATTTGTCAATAATATTCTGTATATCATCATTGAAATTGAATGTACTTAATTTAGCCATCCTAAAAGCCTCCGTAACTTTTTTCTTTCTTAAAGTATAACTATAGAATACTCTATATCGAAAGTCAATGTTGCATTTTGCTGTTTTTTTGTTTTTGTGTTGCAGTTTACGTCCAATCGGAATGACGGTACAACGTGGAAAAAAAGGGCAATCTTGTGGTTTGCCCCTTATTGTGGTATTCTGTGATGCGTTAGGGGTGATCTGATGAGGCTTTGCTATAGTGCCCAGATGCGCGAGATGGATAGGTATACCATAGAAAACTTGGGGGTCCCGGGCGCTGTTTTGATGTCAAACGCTGCCTCGCACATTGCGGCGGCAGCGATGGAGCATTTGGCGCCGGGCGGACTCGCCGCAGTTTTCTGCGGCACGGGCAATAACGGCGGCGACGGGATCGGCGCGGCCGCCTATTTGATCGATAAGGGCATACGCGTCAGCGTATTCCTTATTGGAAACGTGGAAAAGCTGACGCCCGATTCAACGGAAATGCTTCGGCGGCTGGCCGCAGCCGGCGGCTCTATAAAGCCTTTTTCTGTGTCTGACGAACTCAGAAGGCATGTGCATGATTGCACCGTGATAATCGACGCTATGTTTGGCATCGGGCTTAACTCTGACCTGCGCGGCGACGCCCTTTTAGCTGCGGAAATGATAAATGCGTCACGCGCCTTTGTGATAGCGGCCGACGTTCCGAGCGGAGTCAACGCCGATACCGGCGCGATAATGGGCGCTGCGGTAAAAGCAGATTTGACCGTCACCTTTTCCCTTGCAAAACCCGGCCATTTCATAGAGCCGGGCTGTATCTGCCGCGGCGAGCTTCGCGTCTGCGATATTGGCATACCCCGCGAAATAGTTGACGCCACTACGTCCGGCATATTTGCCGTCATGCCGGAAAGCATCAATCTTCCGAGGCGGCGTCCCGATTCCCATAAGGGCGACTACGGGCGCTGCCTTATTGCGGCAGGGAGCGTAGGATATACCGGCGCGCCGGCGCTGAGCGCGCGCGCGGCGTCACGTATGGGGGCGGGGCTTGTTTTTCTGGGAGTGCCGGAAAGTATATACGAAATAATGGCTGTAAAGCTGGACGAGGAAATGCCCTTTCCGCTGCCCGGTGACGGGCAGGGCCGCCTATCCGCCAAAGCCACAGGCGAGATAATACGCCGTGGTGGGCAGTGCGACGTGCTTCTTATCGGACCCGGGCTGGGACAGTCGGCTGAAATCACCGAACTGGTGCTGTCGGCAATAGGGCTGATAAAAGCGCCCATTGTACTGGACGCTGACGGTCTAAACGCAATCTCCGCAAATACAGAGAAACTCCGGAGCGCGGCGTGCCCCCTGATACTAACGCCGCATCCCGGCGAGTTTTTGCGGCTGGGCGGCAATCTTTCAGGCGGGGACAGGCTCGGCAAGGCGCGTGATTTCGCCCGGACCTTCGGGTGCGTCCTTGTCCTGAAAGGACACAGAACTATAACCTCCCTGCCGGACGGCACGGCATATATCAACACAACCGGCGGCCCGGCTCTGGCAAAAGGCGGCTCAGGCGACGTGCTCGCCGGCATGATCGCGGCGCTTATTGGCCAGAAATTGCCTGTAAAGGACGCTGTCCTGACCGCAGTTTACCTGCACGGGCTGGCGGGCGATATGTGCGCCGCCAAACACGGAGAATACTCCGTAACAGCGGGCGACATAATAGCCATGCTGCCCAAAGCGGTGATTCAGGTCAGCGGGCGCCTGAAACCACATTATTGTGTTTGTCCATAGTGCTTGACCATCTCCACTGTCTATACTATACTAAAGGTGTAGCGCAACAGCACTCAACACTCGCCGAGTTGGCGCATTATTGGGAGGTCTCTTGTGGAACGGTTTTTTAATACTGCGGGGCCGATGATCCGCGAACTCAACTACTGCATAGACCCGCTGACCCGCCTCGACTGGGACGATGTTCAAAGGCTGATTAATATGAGCCGCTACTTCGTGCTGCATGCGCCGCGCCAGACAGGCAAAACCAGCACGCTCATGGCGATGATGGGCGCGCTGAACGAAGAAGGGCGCTACGCTTGCGCCTACACCAATATTGAAATGGCGCAAACAGCGCGCAGCGACGTAGCACAAGGTATCCACTCCGTATGCGGCGCTGTCGCAAGCGATTTAGCCACATACCTGCGCCGGGATGATGTTGGGCAATGGTATATAGAAAATAGGGACGCGATCTCACCGCAGAATCAGCTTTTCAGTTTGCTAAGTCATTGGACCGCAACCTCGGATAAGCCCACGGTGCTCTTCATTGACGAAATCGACGCCCTTGTCGGCGACACACTTATCTCCGTACTGCGCCAGCTCCGAGCCGGGTACAACAAGCGCCCCGGGGAGTTCCCGCAAAGCATCATACTGTGCGGCGTGCGCGACGTGCGCGACTACCGCATCCATCAGGGCGGCGGCGAGATAATCACCGGTGGGAGCGCATTCAATGTCAAAACAGAATCATTGCGCATGGGGAACTTCTCGCAGGAAGAAACGAAAGCGCTGTGGCTGCAGCACACCGAGGAAACCGGGCAGGTGTTCGATGACGACATCTTCCCGGAGCTTTGGGAAGACACTTTCGGCCAGCCTTGGCTCGTAAACGCGCTCGGCAACGAAATTACATGGAAACTGCGCAGATGCCGCGACCGCAGCCGCAAGGTCACGCTTCAGGATTACAAAGAAGCGCGGGAGGAACTTATACAGTCCCGCGCCACCCACCTCGACCAGCTTACCGACAAACTGCAGGAACCGCGAGTGCACCGGGTCATTGAAGCGATGCTTTCCGGTGAGCAGGACAGCATAGACGGCATCCGTACGGATGACCAGCAATATGTTGAAGACCTTGGGCTTATCCGAACCAAGCCTACGGTGTGTATCAGCAACCGCATTTATAGGGAAGTCATCCCACGCGAACTCGTCTGGGTAGCGCAGACGCGCATACCCAATCAGGAAACGGAGTGGTATGTCACCGCTGAGCACAGGCTGGACATGCCCAAGCTGCTGGCCGCTTTCCAACAGTTTTTCCGCGAGCATGCCGACATATGGATCGAAGGGCTGAGCTACAAAGAAGCCGGGCCGCAGCTCCTGCTGCAGGCGTTTCTGCAGCGCATAGTAAACGGCGGCGGGCATATAAACCGGGAATACGGGCTCGGGCGCAAGCGGACTGACTTGCTGATAGAGTGGCCCCTAGACGAGAAAAAGGGCATGCACGGCCCGCTCCAGCGCATAGTGATCGAAATCAAGCTGCGGCGCGGCGCATTGGAGACCGTTATCTCCAAAGGCTTGGAGCAAACCGCCGATTACTTCAGGCGGGTAGGCGCGGATGAGGCGCATATGATAATCTTCGACCGGGACACGGATCGGACATGGGACGAGCGGATATGGCGCCGCGACGAGAGTTTTGGAGAGCTTGCCGTAATCGTATGGGGGGCGTAACTCCAAGACTGGAATAGCGGAGTCTGGTATACTTAGGGTCTGTCGAAAAATAACTTGTCATTTTGCCTTGTCTTTTTGCCGCCATGCGGCACGTCAAAACCTTGAAAGGCCACAGGCATTCCGG
>Ga0099364_10008105_pt1 | contig 14859 bp, 9 predicted proteins | sample TergutTh196P3_FD_73070 | JGI IMG/M metagenome (GOLD analysis project Ga0099364, IMG submission 73070) | Microcerotermes parvus P3 segment gut microbial communities from Pointe-Noire, Republic of the Congo - Th196 P3 | ecosystem: Host-associated > Arthropoda: Insects > Digestive system > Gut ... | reverse complement strand
AATATTGACGGCTCCAACCAGGCGGAAAACCGCGCCTGTAAGAATTTTACCGAAGATTATTGGGAAAATTTACGGATATTGTACAACGCCAATACCGCACTCATTGATGACAAGGTAGGTGAGATTCTGGCGGCAGTCAAGGAACGGTATGGGGACAATGCTCTGATTATTTTTACCGCCGACCACGGAGAGATGCTGGGCAACCACGGCCTGTGGGGGAAGCATAACTGCGGCTACGACGAAGTCTGGCGCATACCGATGTTCGTGAAACTTCCCCATGACAGTGAGATGCGGCGGCTTGACAGCATGGCAAACCTTACCGATATCCTCCCTACCTGTCTTGATGCGGCGGGGCTGCCGTCTGTTGCAGCTGACGGTCACAGCCTGTGTACGCCTGACGGTACAACCAACCGTCAGTATACATTTGCTGAAGGGGAAGGGTACATTGCCTGCACTGACGGCAGGTACAAGTATATTCATATTCAAAAAAAAGGAGAGGGTTATCGCGAGCTATTGGATATGGGCACAGACCCGGATGAATTTAGTAATTATCTCGGCAGCCCTGCCTCGTTGGAAGCCGAAAAATGTCTCAAGGAGCAGATAATTTGTCATTTTATGGCAAAGGTTCTGCCGTAAGATGGGAAAGTCAGGGGTGGAGTTACCGATGAACAGACCGAATTTGATTTACATTGTAGCTGACCAACTCAGGCTTACCAGTCTGAGTTATACCGGCGACAAACGGGCGCAAACTCACCATATCGATGCGCTGCGGGCGGAGAGCCTGAGTTTTTGCAATGCGGTGTCTGGGCATCCGGTGTGCGCCCCGTACCGCGCCAGCCTGTTTACCGGGAAGTACACCACCGGCACCGGCATGGTGATCAACGAGATACGGCTGAATCCTGCCCACCACCCGCGCTGTTTTGCCCATGTCCTCGATGAGGCCGGCTATGAATGCAGTTACCTGGGAAAATGGCATCTGTGGGCCGATCAACTTGGCAATCACTACGACCCGAAAAATTCTTTTGTCCCCCCCGGCCCTGACCGGCTGGGCTTTAACGGTTATTTTGCCCATTACAATTTCCATCATAATTTCTACGGGGCGGCGGCATATTACCACCGCGACACGCCGGAAAAGATATACACCTCCGGTTACGAGCCCGATGCACATACGGATATGGCGATTGCCGAGCTGGAACGGCTAAGTGCCGGGAACAAACCGTTTGCCTTTTTCTTTTCTCCGGGCACACCCCATGACCCGTGGGTTCCCGAAAACGTCCCCGGTGAATGTCTGGAACGGTTCAACGATACTGCATTTCCCCTGCCTGAAAATTACCTTCCCGAAAATGACCCGTATGCCGATAACTGGTCGAAGTTAAGCGATCGGGAACGCAGTGAACTTCCCTCGTGGATGCGGGTGTATTATGCCATGACAGCTAACCTGGACGGCAATATCGGGAAACTGACGATGGCGCTCAAGCGCTTGGGCCTGTATAACAATACCATTATTGTGTTTACCTCTGATCATGGTGAACTGTTCGGCGCGCATGGCAGGCGGGCAAAAAATATTTTTTATGACGAAGCGGTGCGGGTTCCCTTCCTCATGCGGTGGAAAGGCTGTTTGCAGGAAGGCAGTACTTCCGATGTATGCCTTAACACAGCAGACATCATGCCGACCCTGCTTGCCCTGATGGACATTCCGGTGCCGGATGCTGTGGAAGGGACAAGCGTGAAAGATTGCATTTTGGGCATATCCGGTGCGGCAGAACCGGACGGCGCGCTGATGATGAGTACCGGCGCGACTGCAAACTTTGAAGACGGCCACGAGTGGCGTGCCTTCAGAACAAAGAGCCATACCTACGCGGTGTATCGTGTTGATAATAAAGAATTACTGTTTGACAACATCGCCGATCCGCTGCAGATGCATAACATTGCCGGCGATCCTGCCCACAAGGCTGTTAAAAATGATCTGCGGGAAAAAATGCTGGCCGCCATGCAGCAGATTGGCGACACATTTGAGGCATGTTCCTGGTATGAAAAGAATTGGGTACGGGATCGGCATATTATCCGTACTGCCGGTACAGGAGGAAGAAAATGATTAATCGTAAGTATCGAACAATCGGACGGTTTAGCGGCGCTCTTGCCCTGGCATCTGCCGCATTTATACTTGACGGCTGCAACACTATCGATGACAGTGTGCCGCAGGAACATGACGGCCCCCTCAGTGATAAAGCGCCGAATATTATTTTTATTTTGGCAGACGATCTGGGGTACGGCGACATTTCGATGACCGATGGCTTTAATACGGTAAATTCGCGGATTGCAACCCCGAATATTGACCGCATTGCCGCACAGGGGTTCAATTTTTCCAATGCCTATGTGGCATCTCCTGTGTGCGCCCCTTCGCGCGGCGGGTTTTTTACTTCCCGTTTTCCGTCTGTTATGGGTTTTGAGGGTAATCAAAGCAGCCGGGACAACTTTGCCAACATAGGGGATAATACCATGGCTTCTCTGCTGAAAGAAGCCGGCTATTCCACCGCCCTTATTGGCAAGTGGGACATGGGCGGTAATGCGCAAGGTCAGGGCATTATTGCCAATCATGCCAATAGCGGCCTTTTCCCCCATGCGCGCGGCTTTGATTACTTTTGCGGTTTTATGGGCGGAACGAACAGTTTTTACCCAACCGGGAATGTCGGCGCAGGCACTGACGGCTGGCATCTTAACGGCGATGCCGCAGTCAAGGGCGGCCAATTATACGGAGATGTGAGCAGAAACATCCGCGAATACGGCCTCGCCGGTTCGCCGACTGACCGATACCCCCAATTAACCCCGCAGCAGCATTTGACGGATTTTTTTACCGACAAGGCGCTTACATACATTGATAGCCATGCCAATCAGGTAAAACCATTTTTCTTGTTTTTATCCCATCATGCCCCGCACGATCCTTTCCAGGTGCCGGATAAGTTTTATCAAAAGTATCCCGATATTACAGATGCCAGAACCCGCATCTATGCTGCAATGGTGCATCATATGGATGAGCGCATCGGCGAGGTTCTGGACAAATTGGATGAGTTAGGTATTACGGGCAACACGGTTGTTGTCTTTGCTTCGGATAACGGCGGCGTTTCCAACAGACGCAGTGACGGAGGTTTGGGACACGCTTTTAACGGCGGAATGCGCGACGGTAAATGGTCTGTTTTTGAAGGGGGCATACGGGTTCCGTTTGCTTTCAGCTGGCCGGATGTGTTTAAGGGTGGTCAACTATTTCATCAACCCATAACGCTCCTTGATCTCCTGCCTACGCTGTTACGGGCAGCAGGTGTAAGCGGCACATCAATAAAAACCAAGGGATTTGACGGTGTAGATATTCTCCCCTGGCTTTCCGGATGGCAAAGCGGGCCAATACATGATGTTCTTTTCTGGAGGTATATTTCGGACATACCACGGGGGAATAATGCGGTTATGTATGCGGTTCGAAAAGGAGAAATGAAATATGTCTTTACCAGAGTACCGGGACAGCCCGGTCAGGAATACCTTTTTAACCTGGTTTCCAACCGTGCCGAATCGGATGCCCAAAACCTCATACACAACCCGGCGCATACGGCTGAACTTGCAGCCATAAAGTCAGCCCTTGACAAATGGGAAGCGGCAATGAAGCCCTTACCGACGGGAACTCCCTCAAGGGAATAATTTACGGAGGAGGAAGAAACTATGATGATTAGAAAAAGCGGCCCTGTCGGTGACGAAACCGGCAGTAAGATCAGCGGAATAACTGCCAAGTCCCTTGCGGTTGCGGCGCTGTCTGCATCGCTGGCATTTGAAGCATGCCTTCCGGCGGCAGTTGATGATCCGCCGCCGGACACATCGCCGAACATCCTCTGGCTGGTGCTGGATCATGTTACGTTCCATCATTACATGGAGACGGAGGGGGCCAGACCGACACTTGCAGCGTATGAACGCCTTGCCACAGAAGGCATTGAATTTGAACGGGCTTATTCCATACATCCAATCTGCTGTCCTGCCCGTGCCAGTATGTTAACGGGAATGTACCCCATCAATCATGGGATATATACCAATACCGCAGATCGCCAGGATGTGCCCAAGATGCGATCGCAGATCCTGTACAACCAACACTTGAAAGCACGGGGGTATGCTGTTGCCCATTTTGGGAAAGTCCATGCCGGCATAGGTGCCATCACCACCCCCGCCAACGGTTTTGACGGCTGGGGCCCGGTTGGGTACGGCAACCCCTACCTGGAACCTCTTTACAAAGACTATATCGAGAGAAACGATTATGGGGACCCCTTGTATTACCTCGACTGGGGCGTCAGGGGCAGTCAGCCAAACAGAACATATAATTTATTTGAAGTACCCAACTTTAACGGCCCTTCCACTTCAGGTCCTACGGCAGGGTACCGCGGCTTTTCTACCGGCTACTTTACCAATCCCAACACTGAACGGGTACATGAAGCTGATTGGCTTGCCAGTGAAGCAATGGATTATATTAACCAACAAGTTACCCTCGGAAAAAAGTTCAGCGTTGCATTGAATGTCTGGGGGCCGCATCAGCCGTACCAGGTGCCGCAGGGGATGCGGGGTACCATTGACCCGCTTAAAATACCGGAATACCCCAATTTTCACGATCATGCGACAAACCGGCCGCAATTTGTCAGGGATGCCTTGGATCAACGGCGCAATGAAACAGAATTTACTACCTGGGAGCAATGGCAGACCGTAATGGCACGCGCTTATGAGGCCTATACCTATGTTGATATGGTTATGGGACGGATGCTTGATTACCTTGACGAAAAAGGCCTTGCCGGAAACACTCTGGTTATTTTAACCGCCGACCATGGCGACGAATTAGGTTCCTTCGGCGGCTTAATCGACAAAGCGGGGAACCTCAGCGAGGAAGTAAACCGCATCCCTCTGGTGATACGCTGGCCGGGTAAAATTACACCGGGAACAAAAAGCAGGGCGCTGGTCAGCAATGTTGACATTACCCCCACGATTATCGAGGCGAGCGGTTCAAATGCTTTTTCCAGCATGGACGGCAGAAGCCTTTTGCCCCTGTTCCGGGGGGATGAATCAAAATTCGGCGAATTGCTGCTTTTTCACTATGGTCATAACGACCGCTGGTCTACCCAGCGGGCTTTGTATTACGGCGACTACAAGTATATCGCTTCCAGAGGCGCCGCTATCACCCATGAGTTATACAATTTGAAGGATGACCCGTTTGAACTGACTAACCTTGCGCAAAGTACCGATCCGGAAATAAGAGCTGCGGCGCTGGATATGACGCAGCGGATGCTGGCATATATGGACAGAATAGGGGATGACATGAACTTATATAATACCCTGGCATTGAGAAATGATTTACAAAGTAGAATTAACAATTTGTCGGAGGGACTGTAATGAAAAATACACACAAACTGTTCGGCCTTGCATGTATCGCAGGCCTTGTTTTGGCGGGCTGCTTCCAGCAGGATACAGATGCCGGCATTATCTTTGATACCTACAGTATCGATCTGCAAGATGATGACGGCAGCTTGCTCGTTAACTACGAATTTGAAGACCCTCCACTGGCATTAACGGTAACAGTGGTAAACACCGGCACTACGGAAACCGGGCTGTTGTACATTATGAGGAGGGGTGCTGATGCCTTTGCCTTTGAACTGTCCGCAGCTTCACTGGACAGTATTCCCCCGGGCGGCAGCGATACTTTCACGGTAATACCTGCAGCCATATTGGATCCGGGCAGCTACACCGCAGACATAGAGGTTATCGGCAATGGCATTGGTTCCGGTTTTGCCGTGGAACACATAGAGCCTGCCATTCCTTACGGCATCAGTCTGAGATCGGGCGTTGCAGCACTTACGAGCCATACATTTTACACGCTTACTCCTGCAGCCTTAACCGTAACGGTAATGAATATCGGCGATGAGGAGACAGGCGCGCTCACCATAGCCATAGAAGACGGCGATGATAGTTTTGTGCTGTCTGCACAAACTATAAGCAATATTACTGCAGGCTCTTCGGTTGATTTCACCGTACAGCCTGAGGCCGGATTGCCCTCGGACAGCTACAGCGCAACCATAACGGTAAGCGGCGGCAACGGGATTAGCAGGAGTTTTACCGTATATTACACTGTGCCTATTGTCTACGATATTGAACTGCGCGATACAGACGAAGAACCCATACCGGCAGTTTACCGGTACCTGGGTTCTGCTGCAGAATTCGAGCAGGGGTTCACCGTGAAAGTGGTAAACACCGGCAACGCCGCAACCGGAAACCTCAATGTCAGCATGAGCGGCAGCGATTCTGATTCCTTTACTTTTTCCGGGCCTACCGCCATACCCGATATCCCTGCCAACGGAAATAACAGCTTTACCATTACTGCCAATCCGGATCTGGCGAATAGAATTTACAACATAACGATATCGGTAAGTAACAGCGTCATAACAGAATCCTTTGTCATAAATTACTGGGTATTCAAACAGGAGGATTTTTACGGGACCTTTATAAACACCGGTAATCGATTGATTGCTTTTACCGAAAATTCATTTTTATACCAAAGCAGGCTTGCCGGTACAAACACAATCGATGATCTTGACGCTGAATGTGAAATTACCAGTTGGAAGAAAGTATCCTTTACGATTCAAGATGGAAACCATGTAGCTTTTGCGGATGCCACACCTCACCCCGTAGTCACCGCCTGGGAAATAACCTGTAAAGTAACAAGGGTAGGCAGGTATCCTGCTAATGCCCCGCTTTTACGGCATGTGTATAATTTAGCCGCCAATAACACCCAACTGACGGTGGGACACGAATTTACCACATGGGTACTCTGCAGTGACCCTGCGACTATCAGGACATTCTCAAGCGACCTGTCGGCTGGAGTAGTTAACAGGGTTATGGGGGCTAATATCGGCTATCGTACGGTTACTACTCCCCGGACAAACACGACCGGGTGGATTAATTTCATCCTGCATGAGTAGTTTTTTGAAACAACGGAGAAAATAACTCCTTTTTAAATTTATATATGTGGAGGATTACATGAAAAAATGTATTTTTATCATTGCCGTGCTTGCGTTTGCCTTTGCGGCAGGCTGCATGGATTCGTCAGAAGGAGATTTTGATTTTAGTGAAGTTACCCCGTCCGCTCCGTTTAACACCCATTTTTACAATCCAATCAAGTCGGATTTAAACCTGGGAGACCCCTGGGTCTTCAAACATGGTAACCTGTATTACCATTGCGGCGGCGGTATTAATATCTTTGCGTCTCCATCCATTACGGCGATACTGTCGTATAACCGGGTCGCCATGGACAGAAAAGATATATGGTTTGACATTAAGCCGGAACACCTGGTTAATGTGTGGGCGCCTGAATTGTACTTCCACAAGGGTTTGTGGTATGTCTTTTTTACCGCTACACATGGAGTGGAGAACAGCGCGGATCTGCATCTAAACCGGCGTATGTATACCATACGCAGCCTTACCGATGACCCCATGGGAGATTGGGAATTCAGGGGAAAGCTTGAACTCCCCGAAGATCAATGGGCCATAGACGGAACATTCTTTGAGCATAATGACCGGCTTTTTACGATTTGGTCAGGCTGGGCAAATTATACTGAAGGAATTGGCACCTGGAGACAAAGGCTGTATATCTGCGAATTAGAGCCGGATGATCCGACCAGGGTGCTCGAGGGAACCACACGGGTTGAGATTGCCAATCCGACCTACGCTTGGGAAATTATTGGAAATTATCACAATGAGGGCGCGGCAGTTATCAAAAGCCCTGCCGGAACCGTGTTCTGTATATACTCCGGCAGTTACAGCGGCGGTAATAATTATGCGCTTGGGTATTTGAAACTGATAGGAGATGATCCCATGGTGGCCGAAAATTGGGTGAAAAACCCTGAGGCTTTATTATTACCCTCTGCGACAGATGATGTGTATTCCCCGGGGCATTGTTCCATTACCATGTCGCCGGATGGAACCGAGTATTGGGTAATATACCATGCCGCCAAGGCGCAAGGTGCAGGATGGGACAGGAATGCCCGCGCCCAAAGACTTTATTGGGAAAATGATGAACCATATATGATGAACTCAGCCGGGGTACGGCAGAGGCCCGAACCTGTCTCAACCCTGCTGCCCCTCCCTTCGGGCGAGATAGTCGATCGCACCATTTATCAGGCCGAAGACATGATTCTCGGCGGCAATGCACGAGTGGTCGATAAAACCGAGGGCGGGCAAGCGGTAAGGCTGGTAACGGGTAATTATGCCTCGGTATCATTAATCGCTTTTGTTGAACAGGCAGGCAGTTACGGGGTTACGGTGAGGCACACTAATCCTTCTGCCGACGCAGAGCGGTTTTTCCGGCTGTACATCAATGACTCGCACATTTGGGTGAGGATTCATGCAGGCAGAAGCGGGCAGGGTTTTACCCAGGGTGCAAATATTGCCATGCTTCACAGAGGTTTGAATAAGCTGACGCTTATGACTGAGTATAACAATTTGGATGTTGACTGTGTCATACTGGAGCGGTTACAGGTTATAGACGACTTAAAATGAAAAAACCGGTTGACAAATTTACCGGGTTTCGTATATTATAGATATTAACGATAATATTAACGTTAATAAATAAATCTTATGGGGGAAGTTATGAAAAAGAAAACGCTTTTTGGATGCTTCATCGCCGGTTTGCTGCTGCTGGTGATGGTGTTTGCCGGATGCCCGGATCCCGACCCTGATGATATTACCCTTGAAGCCATAGACATCAAAAAGGATGGTGTAAGGGTGAATGACGAAACCATTTACCTTGAACTGGACGGGGATAAGAAAACAGTGAAATTGACTGCTGAAAAAATTCCTTCTAACACCACTGTCACGGACGCTATAAGCTGGTCATCGGACGACACTGATGTCGCAAGCGTCAGCCCCGAAACGGGCAGCGAGGTAACCATAACTGCGGTATCAAAAGGAATTGCCGTCATAACGGCATCACTTGGCGGAATAAGCGCTGAGGTTACCATTACGACAGACGATCCGCCGGATATTAGGGCAGTTCCCGTTGCAGGCGTATTTATTGATTTAGATGTCGGAACTAATGCTGATTCCGGTGCAATCAATGCTACCGTTGACATAACTGATATCAAGCAAGCTGAAATAAGGTTCCCCGACAGCGACGGTATGCCCCCCAGCATGGTCAAACCTTTCGGTGACTATGATCCTGAAGATTCGGCTAAAAATGCGTTGCCTGTAATCCAAACACTGGCAAGCCTGGAAGCAGCGACATGGATGGCTCTTGGCGGCCAGAATCCCGGTATCACTACTTTGACCATTCGGCCTGATGAGCTTGTAGATGGTAAAACGCGGAATGTTGCGCGTTTCCATAAAATATCTAATGCCAATGTGCAGAATGTAGGTATGGCATACCGTTTTCTGCTTCCCGCATCTACGGTTGATAAGTATTACTATGTAAGCACCTATATAAAACTCATAAGCGGCCTTCCGGCTCAACCAAATTATCAGTATCGTTTAGGCGTATCCGAAGCGTTAACTACTGTGGGTCCTGGTGTTGACGGAGATGCCCGCATGATTATTACCATTACTGCCGCAGGTATCAAACCTCTTACTAATGATTGGCAGGAATTTTCATTTATCGTCCGTGTACCCGCAGAACAGCATGGGAAATGGTTTGAAGTAAGGACAACAACTCCCCCCGGTAATGCTATAACCGCTCAGCCGGAGCATGACGTGACTGCCGTGGAAATGTACGAAGTGGAACTGGTTACACCCTAACCGATGAATATGATTTTTGGAGGAAAACAATGATGAAGAACATGTACAGGTTTTTCGGCAGTATCCTTGCCGTGATAACGATTTTTGCTGCAACAGCATGCGATGATTTAAGCAAAGTTGTCCCGCCGGATGATTTGCTCGTACAGGTGCCGGTGATCGACCTTTCCGCGACCGCGAATAATCAACGATACATACACCATGATGAGCCCGGTAAATGGGTGATACCCCCTATACTAAGAGCCTCTCTCATTCCCCCGTACGGTGCTGTGGATACGGAATTACCGAAAGTAAATACCGGAACGCAATTTACGGCAAATACGTGGCTGGTACACGGGAATGCAGATAATGTGAATGACGCTACGTACTTTGGGAGAGTTCAGTCTAATGAAGAAATAGGCGGCAGGAACCGGGGCGTGCTGCGATTCAGCAAGAACAGCGGCCAAACCGCAAACTCAGGCCCGTTTATCCGCGTTCCGCTGGGGCCGCTTCCGGTTGACGGGCAATGGTTTTACATAAATACATGGCTCAACCTCATCACCATTTCCACCGCTAGTTTACCAACGCAGGATAATCAGGCCGAATACCGTATCGGCATATTTTCAAGCGAAACCCAGCCTGCCGGGGACGGGCCTATACGCTCCAAGGTATTTCTGGGCAATTTTACCAACAATGACGGCAGAGACAAACCAATTACCACAGCAGATCCATGGATGGATTACTCATTCCTGGTTTTTGTACCTCAGCGGTATCAAAACCATTTCCTGGAAGTACGGCTGTTTGTCCCTAATTCAAATAATCAAATAACTATTGATATGACCAATGTTGAGATGTTTGCAATATCTCCGCCGTCTGATGACGTGTAAATTCTTTTGGAGGTTTTAGATGAAAAAGCTACTAACGGTTTTTTTGCTTCTGGCTGCTGCGGGACTTGCCTTTGGCCAGTTTAAAATTGAAGTATACGGTGAATTAAATCCGGACTTTCTGCAGGTTATCACGCCCATAGGCGATGCAGGCGACTTTGACAATACGAGCGGCGTTCCCTACCAGGGCAGCTCAAGGATTGATTTTTTCACCGGCGGTGTATTTACCCCGGGCGGCGGATTCACCGATATAAACTCCCTGTACCTGCGTATGAGCTTTACCGGGAACAGTTATGATGCCGGCATGAGGATTAACGGTAACCATTTGGTGGAGTGGAACAGGGGCTTTTTTGCCAACGAGCCGCCCACCGGCGCCGACGGCCAGACAGACGGCAGCATTGGCAAGATGCTCGAATCCCTCATTGACGAGTACCATGTCCGCGGCGATCTGGGGCCCTTCACTATCTGGATAGGGAACAAGGATATCAACCAGGGTGTTGTAGACCCGATGAATAATTACAGCCCGTCGCTGTATGCCAGGGTAGAAGACTATGGTATCACGATTCCGGGCGTCGGCACACCGTCATATTATGATCTTGGAGGCCTTGAATTTGTCGAGTTGGTTACCCGCTCTCCCCACCGGACGATTAATTATCTGCCCCAAAATATCGCCAAAGCGGAAACAGCAGACCCCTATTTTCTTTTTACCTATGCGTTAAAAGACAGCGGTATTACTTTTAATCTGGGAACCCATTTGCAGGGGCCGGTTAACGCTCAAGCTCAAAACATCCATGATTTTTCCACCTTTGAAGCAAATGGCTATTTCCGTGTTTCCGGACAAAATTTGTTCGATTTGATCAACTTCGACGCTATTTACCGGATCCGGGGCGCAAACCAAAATATAGGGAATAAAGATCCCACAAAAATTTACCGGGCAAACTGGGCTGCTGCCGCCGGCGGCCAATCCAGAAGTAACGACGGAGAAGGCAGCTTTGGCCACAGTATCGGCCTGTTTATCCAGCCGCAGTTGGACAGCTTTGTGCAGGGTCTCGATGCGGCTGTCGGTTATTCGGTATATTTCCAAACCCTGGAAAAATTTGATGCAAATTACATAACGGGAGCTTCGGACAGCGAAGTAACACGCCGTGCCCCGGTCTTTACCGGCATAGATCTGAGGGCAGCATACAGCGGTATCGACAAGTTCCTGTTCACTACCCAGCATAACATCAGTTTCACCAGCGTCGAAGGCAGCGATCCGGCGGAAAAAATAACTTATGGCCTGCTGCCGACAGGCGGCGCTGCTGATTATCTCCCGGAGGATAATGCAAACAGCTGGATCTATTTCTACAACTCCCTTGCCGCTCAATACATGGTATCGGATATTTTTTCTGCCCACCTTGGTATTGCCAACCGGTACGGGGTGCTGACAAAAAAAGAACCGAGTTCTTACACTACTGACATATCCCGGATTACCAATAACTGGTTATCTGTTGATCTTATGGCTTCGTGGGTCTTTGCACGAGGGGTTGGATCATGGGAGTTGTGGACCGGCCTTTCCATGCTGCATCAGTACAGCACGCTTAAAAGCAATATTTTCACCGCAAAAGATCAAACCGGCGGCCGTTTTGTATTTGCCATACCCATTCATATTGTGTGGAGTATCGCAAATTAGTGCAGCAAACTGAAAGAGGTTTATGTATGAAAAAGATACTGATACTATTATTACTCTGTATCGTTCCGGTATTTGCTTTTGGCGAGTTCAGTGTGGAGCTTTGGGGTGATATTGCGCCCGACCTTCTGCAGATAATGACGCCTATCGGTGATGCCGGCGATCCCAGCAATGCAAACGGTGTTCCCTATTTTGGAACTTCCAGGGTTGATTTTTTTACCGGCGGCGTATTTCGTGCTCATAACCTGGAGAGCATTAACCCGGCATCCGGCGGGTTAATGGATGTGAACAGATTATTCCTGCGTTTAGCGTATGACGGGGGGTTCTTCGATGCCCGGCTGAGGATCAACGGCAACCGCTTGTCCGCCTGGGGGCTCGGCTTGTTTGCCCCAAGTGAACCTGAAAGAAGGACACCGGTTTTTATTGAAAATACCCTGACATTCAGCAATTTTCTCCACATATTTGCCGACCAGTACCGTGTCCGGTTTGATATAGGTTCCTTCAGAATCTGGTTTGGGAACGAAGACATTGGCGCCAATATGGGAAGAGTAGCACCATTGAACAACCACAGCCCGGCTCTTTTTGCCAAAGTTGATATCATGGGCCCAACTCTCCCGACCCGTATAAATTCTATTTTCAGAACTAATCCTGTGGGGAATGTGAACAGCACCAATTTTTTCCAGATTCCCGGCCCGTACGGAGGTTTTGGGTTTGCCAGTATTAACTCGCGGGATCCGCGGCGGACAATACGCTCCGCTTCAGGTACATTCAACCAGGGAGAAAATGAGGACCCCTATTTCCTGCTAACCTATACCCACCAAAAGCTTGATTTTGCCATTGGTACCCATCTGCAGGGACCCGATCCGAGAATTGGGGTAGAAGGGGATCCGCCATACTCCTGGGATTTTTTATCATATCTGGAACTGGCAGGTTACTTCCGTGTTTCGGGGAACAGGATGTTCGACTTGCTGACATTTGACTTAGTGTATCGTCTCCAGGGCGGAAACAGGAGCCTTGATGATTTGGATCCCGACGAATATTATGCACATTTAGTTCACCGCCATGACCCAGAACCTCAGCCCACCAGAAAACACGATGCAGAAGGCAGCATTGGCCACACCATCGCCTTGTTTGTCCAGCCATTCCTCAACCCGATAATTAACGGCTTGAATGTTACCGCCGGTTATTCGCTTACTTTCCAGACTCTGGAAAAAATAGACCCGTATTATAACGGCAATGATTTTTTCCGGGGTGTTGACTATGATGATGTTTTTATTGTCGATCCCTATGATCCTTCCCGATTCGACTACGACAATACCAAAGAATTAAAACGGAAAGCCCCGTTTTTTCATGGGATTGACCTGAGAGCAAACTATTCGGGCATCAGTAATTTTCTCTTCACAACCCAGAACAACATCAGCTTTGCATCTATCAGCGGCAGCAACACGACGGTTATATACAGTCTCCGCCCGAACGGCGCATATAACGCCAATGCTGACTGGGCCAACCCCTATGTTAAAGACGGCGAATCGGATAATTGGCTGTACCTGTACAATACCCTGGGCGTCCGGTACACCCTTTCCCCGGAAATTTCCTTTTTTGCCGGTGTCGCCAACCGTCATGGTATTTTAACGGAAGTACGGAACCGCGACGGCAGTTTTGAGACGGCAAGGTTCACGAATAACTGGTTTTCAGGTGAACTAATGACTATGTATATGCTGCCGGGAACGGGATGGGAAATATGGGCTGGTCTTGCCATGTTGCATCAGTACAGCACATACGAAAATAGTACAACGGGCAATACCGCTTCATCCGGACGGCTTACTCTGGCTATACCATTACGGATTATGTGGAGTTTAAGAAAATAGCGAGAGAGGGGCACATGATTATGCGAAAATATGGAATGAACATAAACATTGGCAAAACATTTGCCCTGGCATCCGCTGCATTTATGGCTAATGGCTGTAATACCGTTGATTCTGATTTGTCGCTCGATAATAACTTTGGCACCCTCAGGGAAGATGCGCCGAATATTGTCTTTATTTTTGTTGATGATCTGGGTTACGGCGATATTTCGCTGAATAATAGTGTTAACGCAAGAAATTCAACGGTTAACACACCGCATATTGACGCCATTGCCGCACGGGGTTTTAATTTTACCAATGCTTATATGGCATCTCCGGTATGCGCCCCCTCGCGGGCAGCTCTTATGACTTCCCGTAACCCCTCTGTCATGGGTTTTGAGAATAATATATTTGCCCGTGAACATTTTAACCGCATGGGGCAGCACACTTTAATTTCTGTGTTAAAAGAAATCGGTTATGCCACTGCCGCCATTGGCAAGTGGGACATAGGCGGCACCTTACCCGGTGAAGGTTACCTCAGCGATCTGGATAACCTTCACCTGCTTCCGCATGGACGCGGCGTCGATTACTTTTACGGTTTTATGGGCGGCGTAAACACTTTTTATCGGGTTGCAGCCGGTGCCGTGCCTGATGACGGCCGGCACATTGTAGACGGCGTGGCAGT
>Ga0099364_10008104_pt1 | contig 14862 bp, 6 predicted proteins | sample TergutTh196P3_FD_73070 | JGI IMG/M metagenome (GOLD analysis project Ga0099364, IMG submission 73070) | Microcerotermes parvus P3 segment gut microbial communities from Pointe-Noire, Republic of the Congo - Th196 P3 | ecosystem: Host-associated > Arthropoda: Insects > Digestive system > Gut ... | reverse complement strand
AGCGAGTAAACGGTGCTAACACTTCTACCACTATTCGCTGTCGAAAGTCTCTTTCACACGGTAGCTCTCCGTGTGTGTCCGCCAGCTTCCAAGTTTCAATTTTCAACAGGCAGTCTAACATGCGGTACGTCAAAAAGCGTCAGTAATTTCGCTGACGGGTGTCAAGGCGGCGGGAATTGTTTACAGAGCCCGGAGCGGCAGCTCCGGCGAGATAGCGACAACGCCGGAGCTGCCGCTCCGGGCTCTGTGAACGTTGCTCTGTGGACGTTTACCCGCCCAAGAGCGATGCCGCGTACTGCGGGAACTGATTCGCAATCGACAGCGTTCTCGTGCCTGCCTGTACCAAGATTTGCGCCCGGGTCAATTTTGAACTCTCCTCCGCAAAGTCCGCATTGGAAATCTGCGCCTCCGCCGATGATAACGCCACCAAGGAGTCCTGTAACGCATTGATCTGCGGTTCCAATGTGCTCCGCTGAATCGCTCCCAATCTTCCCCGGGTTTGTGCGACACTCATAATCGCTTCGTTGACAATGCGGTCTGCCAGTCGTCGGCTTGCGTCCGATGTCAGCAAGTCCGCAGCCCCGCCCGTCCGTAACTGGTACAGGAAGCCCGAAGCACCGCCGAGGTTCGCCGTGTTCACACTCTGGATTCCAAAACGCATCTGCTGATTCGATACAACATCCGTTCCCATCTGCACCACCGCTCCGCCGCCGGTAATCGTGAAGTTAATGTAATCCCCCGCCGTTACCCGCTCATCCATAATGATACCCAGTTTCAACATAGCCGACTCCAGCGTGAGCGACCGGCCATCCGCCGATGCTTTCATACCGTTGATTGTTGCGATCATATCGGAGCCGCTCGCGGTATCGGTGGTGTTGCCGTTGATGTCTGTAACTCGGAAGTCTCCGCCGGCCATCCAACGGAGCGATACAAACTGTCGGGAACCTTCGCCGATTGATTCCAGCGTCAGGCGATTGGCATCAGCATCTGCCGCCCCGAGCATCGCAGCACCGCCGCGATAACCGACATCGTGGAGACCGCCCCGCATCAAAAGGTAATCATCCTGTAACGACACGATGCCCGAACCGTTCCCCGGCAAGGTTGCTTCGAACAGGTTGCGGGTCTGTTCGCTTGTTTCGATAATCTGTTTGACTTGCCCCGCCGTTGTGCCTTCGTGAATGAAGACGGTGATCATCTTGTTGTAGCCGTCATATTCGGCATACATTTCGGCCATCGGGTCGGAGAGTTTGACGTACTTGAATCCGACTCCATTGAAGTCGGGGCCCGTGCTCTTTGCCCGAATGTCGAGCGAGGCATCCTTCCCATTTTGGGCGATGACGCTGCCGTAGGCGTTGCCCGGGCGGATATCTTGCCCATAAGAGAAGAACTCTATCGGGAAATACTCGATGTTATAGCAGTCATCAATCAGGTAGGTCGGCTGCAACAAACCATGTCCGTAGAGGTTATCGCAGAGTTGCTCTTCGATAATGTTTCCGCAACTGTCATACGACCATTTTCTATCAAGGTTATCAACACCCGCCGGCCGTACCACGCTCACGCTGATTCCGCGAGTCTGTTCCGGCGTGAGCAGGTCGAAGAACTTCACGAGGTCATTCGCCGTGGTGATCGAATTGCCGTTGGCATCGGTCGCAAGGTGGATGACCATGTAACTCGTGGCATTTTCATCGCTGCCGAGAATGCCCGTTACCATATTGACTTCATTGCGCCATTGCCCGTCGGAACCGAGTACCCGTTGAATGTTGTCTGCCCGGAAGTCGATGATCCCGCTTCCCGCTCCCACGCCGCCGATAGGATTGGCGGAGAACAAACTCTTCGTCGTCGGACTGCTGTTGATGGTATCAATCACCCGTTGAGCGGTAATTTCTTCATCTTTGCCTCCGACATAGACTTCGAGCACGCCCCCTTTGCGTCCGCCGGTGTTGCCGGTGTTGCCGATGACGGCTTCCGCCGTTCCCGTCGTGTTTAACAACCTCTCAAAGGTTGCCAGGCCGGGCCCATTGCTCTTGCTGCCGTCGGTCGGGTCAGTATTGAAACTGAAATCGAACTCCGCTTGGAAGGTTCCCTCTTTGTTGATGGCGGCCATCGCTTCGGAGAGCGTCGTCTCGCCGCTGTTCACCGTGATGATCAACCGGCCTGTCGTTTCGTCAAATCGGGCGGTTGCGGGTTCCGTCTGGTGAATGTCCAAGACGGCCACGATGTCCACATTATTGTATTTCTCCCCGCCCTGGTTGGCATAGACGATGAACTTCCCTTGCTCTTCGGGCGTGCCGTCCGTTGCGGCATCGTTGTAGATGCTGACATACGCCATCGCATTCGACGGGCCATCCTTATAGACGGCGTAACTGTCCGCCGCGGTATGGTTGTTATCCAGCCGGATCATTCGGACGACCATATCGTCGTAATCGGAACCGCCGAGCAATGCCTGTACCGAAAAGGCCGCATTGGCATTCGTGGCATTGAGACTCGCCACCGGCCGGTCATCGGTAATACACCCGGAACCGTAATTGTTCACAAAGGAAATCCCCAGTTCGGAATTCGGCCCATCAATGACGAACAGCACATCCGGCGAGTCTTTGGGGCCGAGGAATTGCAGGGCGTTATCATCAATCGGGCTGCCGTAATAGGCGGCTTCGTCGAAGAGCGTCAGGTATCCGTTGCCGACTTGTCCCCGTGCAACCTCGGCAACGAATAACTTGCTCAAAAGGGCATCGTTGTTAATCAGGTCGATCAATTCCTTTGCCGTAACATCCGTTTGCAAGCCGCTGTTCCCGCCGGTGAGTGCACCGGCAAACTGCCGGACATGCACTCCTTGGTCGAAGGCACTGCTGAAAATCGCCCCATTCCCATTGTTGTCGATGGAATTCGACACAATGAAATTGGAGGCAATTTGAGCGGCACTCCCCTTTGCATTGCGGAAGGCATCGACCACATCATTGGCGACGGCATCTTCGGCGACCATAATGTAGAGTGTTTGGGCGTTGGTGCCGATATCTCCGGCGAATTGCCCCGTCTTAATGAAGGCATTATTGTTTGCGCTATTGCTCTTCAAGCCCGTTGTGCCGCTGCCGGCGGAGGATAAACCGCCATGCAGTTTCCCGCTCAAGGGGAATGCCTTGTTATCGCTCGTGTTGGTGATATCAACTCTAAAGGGGGAAGCGGCTTCAACGGCGGCTTTCAGGGCACCATACGTCGCCGCATCGGTGCCTTCCAGTTGCCCGCGAATATGCAGGATTTTTCGGGCTTCGTCGTAAACGGCAGAAACATCTCCCGGTTTGAAATTTTGGGTATCCTGCTCGAAGACGATGGTAACATCGTTAAACTGCGTCCCGATTTCATCGGCAACGAAACGCATCTGCACTTCACCGTTATTCAGCGTAATCGTCGCCGCAGACCGAGTGGGCGTATCGTGATAACCCAAATGGACGTTACTCAAGTGCAAACTTGTTCCTGCCAGAGAACCCGCATTCACACTGTAATTGATCGCCGTCGTGCTCGTTAGTCCTGCGGGAGTCGTGAGGTTGAAACCGTAATTATTCAGTTTTGCTTCAACATCTTGGAGCGTCGCGGTAGGCGCAACACCGATGATGAGAACTCCGTTTTCGACCCGCTCATCGACGGGATCAGTTCCCGAAGGCCGAGACTGAAATTGAATCGCCGTAACCGGAGGAATCCTATCTTCTGGATTATCGTACTGATAACGGTCGGTGATATACAACTCCTGATGGCCGACTTTGAACATTTCCGTAAAGTTCGTGATTCCTTCTTTGGCTTTGAGGTAGGCGACATCGGTATTCTCGAATTTCGTGCCGGGAATGGCTGCCGTGATATTGATGGCATTGTTCGCCCGCATATCGTAGGCCGCCTTCGTGCCCGTCCCTTGCGAGGCGAGCCATTCTTGCAACGTGATGGATGCCGGTGTCGCCAGGACGGGATTCAAGGATAATGGAGTAGCAGTAGCGGTACTATGCGGGATGGGGGTACTCGGTATGATAATCGAGGAACCCTTCGCGTCCGTCCAAGCCAAGCCAAGCGTGTTGGCCGGGACAGTGAAATTGACTGCGGGTGGAACGGTCGTATCGCTATTCTCTGTAACCCAAGCCCTCGAATTCTTCAGGGCGGCAAGGACTTCATCGTAAGTCGTGTCGGGCATACCGTTGACCGTAATGGTGCCGGTAAACTCATCGAACTCAACACTTTGTACTCCCTTTGGGACTTCCACCCGGGTTGACCGGGGCGGGTCAATGTCGGAATCGACGGCGGCTTTGAGGCTTGTTGCTGGCGGTGCAACGGGAGTTGTGCTATCCAATATAGGCGTATCAGTCCCCCACGGAACGCCGGTGAAGGTTTCGATGCCTGTCTTATGTGCAAGAATCTGGTCATTGATGAACGTGGTATAGCCTGCATCGTCGTTAGAGCCGGTGTGCAACGCCATATTGATTCGCAGTACCCCCGTCGCGGCGGTGAAGGTCGTTTCTCCCGGCGGAACCGGCGGTGTTCCACCGGGATCGCCCGGATCATTGAAGAACGAGAATGTAACGCCTTCCAACAGCAGCGCATGGTCATAACTGAAATTGAGTTTAGCGGCACCGTTGCCCGTCGTTGCAATGGGATCGCCCGCGAGACTCGTAACATCAATCGCAAGGCTTAGTCCATTCCAATCGACGTGCGTGGTTTCGAGGAAAATGCTGGTAGGTACTGGAGTACTACTATTGTCCAGGACAATTTCGGTGTATCCCCTGCGGACGGTGCCATCCACGTTGCCGAGATGCGTACTGGTTCCATCTACCTGATCAGATACGCCGACATTCAAGCCCGTATGTGTTTCACCCCATTGATTCACGAACTGGAAACTGCCAGGCGGAATGCTACTGGGATCGCCAGTCCATGCCTCCGCGTCTTCATGGCGATTAAGGAGATCAAGGATATGCTGATACGTCGTATTTTCGTCGTCATCAACCGTAATGGTGAGCGTGTTTGTAGCGGCATCGTAGTCCGCAGTTGGTTCGTCTGCAATACCAGTATCTGTCTCGAACACAATGATAAGTCCATCGGCACTGGGATGCGTATGCTGGATGTAGTAACCGGAATCGGAGACAGCACCTGCATTATCCAGGGTGATTGCCGACATTGCGATATTGGGAATTTGCTTGAGTGCCGGCGGCGTAGTTGTGCTGGTCGGATCGGGTATAAACATTCCCTTGTATTCAAACCCGTCAATCGCATTGATTGCTTTGGCAAACATGTCTTCGGTCAGATTACCGCTGGCATCGTAGAGGATTTGCAACTTGCCTGTTACCTTGTCAAAGGTTGCCGCCACTCCGCCCGGTATGCTGGGGTTCGGCCCCGCACTCTGGACATATTCGATGTGCCGAATCTGGTGCCCATTGTTCGTTTGGACGACAATGTTCGGCTGTACGGAACTCGCCCCCTGCGGCCCGACACCGGAGATGCTGTATGTGAACATTCCGTTGTAGGATTCGTCGAGTCTTTCGGCGTAGGGTGCGACATTCGGCTGCATTTTCAACTGGAAGTCGATGATACCCGGATTCCCGTTGGACGGGTCGGTAATGGTGTACGTGGTGTAATCGGTGTTGCCCGCACTGAATTTGATGGTGTAATTCCCCGCATTGGCTCCCGCCATCAGAGCGGTGAGGTTGATATCATTATCCAGTCCTGCACTGGTCAGGAATATTTGCCCTGCGGTGGCATCGCGTCCGACGATAGCGCGAACGCCGGTGGAGTCGGAGACGAGGTTAATGGCATCGGCAATTTCGACGACGCTTTGCCCTCCGGCGATTTGGACGAGGCTCGAACCGTCGTTGCCGACGACTTCGAAGACGGTATCTTGGCTGACTCCGGCTTTATCGTAGAAGAGTTGCGCCCGGGCGGCATCGGCATAAATGTTGATACCGACATCGAATTCATCCCGGGTACCGAAGTTGGCTTGGTAAATGTTTAGTTGGTTGATGGCCTGCCGGTCGACTCCCCGGGTGGTGAAGTCGAGCGACCCGTCGAGGATGTTTTTGCCGAGGTAGTTGGTGGTTTTGGCGATTCGGTCGATGGAGTCGAGCGAGGCATCGACTTGGAGTTGGTTGGCGAGGATTTGTTCGTAGGTCATCGTGCCGGTGCTGGCGGCTTCGTTGATGAGTCCCTTGATGTCGTTGAGGAGTGCGCTGATTTGTCCCAGAGCGGCATCGGCGATGGCGACCATGCTGTTGGCGCGTTGGACGTTGCTGATCGCTTTTGTGGTGGCGGTCATGTCTGCTTTCATCAATTCGCTGGCGATGAGTCCGGCGGGGTCATCTTTCCCGGAGTTGATTCGCAATCCGGTGCTGAGCCGAGTCAGAACATCGCTGAGGCCGGCCATGTTCCGATTGAGTTGATTCTGCGCAGTAATCGACTGGACGTTCGTATTTACGTAGAGACCTGACATAGTTGCAATCCTTTGCTTTGTTGGGGTTAGCCGCGTCGCCTACGACGCGTTGCCTTCGCGTCGTGTTGCCTTCGCGTCGCAGGCGACGCGGCTAACGGGGTGCGCTTTGCGGGCAAAGCGGCTAACATTCCCCCTTCCTTGGGGTATCTTTCGACATTCGGTTTATCGGCGGGAGGGGGGCTTGTCTTTGTCTTTCGGCTTTTTTATCGGGTTACTTCGCATTATCCTAGAATAGCAATATGTCCTAGAATGACAAAGTATCCTAGAATGCCAGTGTATCCTAGAATAGCAATATGTCGGGGAATGGCAAAAAGTCGGGCTGTACCGGTTTTTTGGGAGGGGAAATTGCACCCGCAAGTTACGCTACGCTACACTTGCGGCTCTTTGAACATGTTATTACGATACAGTTCCTAATAACAAAAAAACGTTTACTCACTAAACTTGGACACACCCGGCGGACTGGGAAAAGATACCGCTATCCTTTACAGTGAAAGAACGATGTGCTACAATTTACCTTCCAGGAGGAGTTGTCATGCCGATACAATTAGTTTGCCCTAACGGGCACCGTTTAACAGCCAAAGAGTCCAATGCGGGGAAAACCGGTAAATGTCCGGTTTGTCAGGCTCCTGTTACCATTCCGATTCCCAATCGATCCGTTGCGGGCGACAGTGCGGTTGTCGTGGCGGTTCTGGGCGAACTTAATGCGCAATCTGCTGCCACAAGAGTCGGTAAAACCGTTCTGGCCCCCAAACGCAAGCCGGCTGCCGCCGTTCAGAACTCCAGCGTGTTGGCACGCACGAAAGTCTGCCCCAACTGCGAACGGGATATCGACCTGGGATACCATATTTGCCCCCACTGCCACGCCTATTTGACAGGATTAAACGAATTTTAGAACAGAAATTGCAGGGAAACCTCTGATAATACAAAAAATCCGGCAGGGTTGCACACTTGTGGACGCGGTGGGTGAAAACGCCTGTTTTGTAGGATTGCAGGAGGCAATTCAACAAATTTGGCACACAACCAAATTTTCGTGCCGTTTGCAGTATGGCCGCTTTGCCCCTTTGTCTGCCTTGCCCCTTTGTCCGCCTCTCAAAAACTTTTTGCCCAGTGGACTCCATCGACGGCTGTTTCTGCGTAGTAATCCAGTCCGCACCGTTCGGCAACCAATGCACTGGCAGCCGCTCCGCCGACGCAGATTTTCACGGTATTTCGTAATCCCGCATCATCAATCGCTTTCATCGTTGCCGTGATCGAGCGATAGCACGTTGTCAGTAAAAGACTCATCCCCACAAATTCGGGTTGATGTTCCCGGATCGCTTCAACGAATTGTTCCGGTGCGACATTCACGCCTAGGTCTATCACGTTGAAGCCGTTTCCGCGTAACATCATTGCCGCGATGTCTTTGCCGATGTCATGCACATCATGCTGTACGGTTCCGATGACAAAGTTTTTCCCCTTTTTGCCGGTCTGTTCGGTTGAGAGTTTTGGGGCGAGTTTCGTCATTATTTTTTTCATGATGAGTCCGCCGATCATCAGGTCGGGAATGAATGCTTCCCCTTGTTCGAAGCGTTCGCCGAGCAGTCCCATCCCTTCGTTGCAGAGTGCTGCGATTTCGTCGGCAGTGGTGCCCGCACTGTTCAAGCGGTCTATCACCGTCATCACTGCCGATTCATCGCAGGAGGCAAGAGATTTTTTCAATAGGTCTTTGTCTGACGAGATGTCTTTGTCTGACGAGTTCATGCTTTTTTCTCCGAAAATTACCTCTTATACTGTAAACGGTATGCAAATTGGACTCTGCACCCCTTGCGCATCCCCCCGTCCTTTGCGGTTAAAAAAGGCTGAACCGCAAAGGATACAAGGAGCGCAAAGAAGCAACGTTGCGCTTTCAGTATAAACATCAATGCAAAAAATTGATTTTTAGGGTCTCCCTTCCCGTTTCCTAAGGATTGATGCCTAACTGTTGATTTCATAGGGGGAACGTTTGGGCCGGGAGACGAACCGGGTGGCTTGGTCATCGCCGGTGAATTCCAACTTTTCGGCATCCCATTTAAGCGGACGATTCACACGATACCCGATGTGCATCAGTTGGCATGCTGTGGCAGTGACCGCTCCATAGAGGAAATCCTGGAATGGACGAAGCCGATGCCGGACACAAAACGCAAAGTCTTGAGCAAGCCGCGTGGTGCCGCCGTTATACTGGCGAACGTCCACCTGCCGAATCGGACGGATACGATTCCGGTCTCCGCTGTGCCGGAAAGTCCCTTCCGTGCCGACGAACGTGATGTCATGGTCGCGGCGGACATGGTGCATTTTGACCCCGCCCGGATAGATGAGGGTGAGATACTCATTCGGGTTCTGCTCGCTGCGCGGCGGCAAGACTTCGAGCGGTTCCAGATGGTCGATTCCCAGCACGTAGAGGGCACCGGCAAGTTTATGGGCACCCCAGTCGGCGAGGAATCCGTTGCCGTAGTCGCTGTACCTCCGCCATCCTCCGCCGTAACTGCCGCTTGCCCTTTCGGGATGATAGGGAACCCAAGCGGCGGGGCCAAGCCAACGATCCCAGTCAAATCCGGCGGGGATCGGCTCTTCGGGATAGTAAGCATCATCGGGAGGGCCGCCGACTTCAAAGAAGACTTCTTTAACTTCGCCAATCGCTCCGCTCTGTATGACGGCTGCCATATAGCCGTAGTCTTCCATCACGCGTTGTGATCCGCTGCAACAGACCCGATTGTACTGCCGTGCGGCGGCGACTATCTGCCGACTCTCGGCGGGAGTGAGTGTCAACGGCTTTTCGCAGTAAACATCCTTACCGGCTTTGCATGCTTCGACGGACATTTTGGTATGCCAGTGGTCGGGCGTGGAAATGGCGACGGCATCAATGTCTGTGCGTTCCAGTATTTCTTCATACTTGGCGTAGGCTTTGCAGTCGGAGTTGCCGTAGTCCCTGTTGACGCGTGCGACACCGTCATTGAGCCGTCCTTGGTCGCAATCGGAGACGGCGACCATTTGAAAATTCCGCCGGTCTCCGTTGAAGTCCCCCATAATTTCGCGTCCTCTGTTTCCGTAGCCGATCAAGCCCATCACGATGCGTTCGTTGGGGGCGATGACACCTTCCCGACCGAGAATGTGGGAAGGAAGAAAGAGCGGAGAAACGGCAGTCAAGGCACCGGCGGCGAGAAATTTCCGCCGGTTTATTCGTACTGATTGTTGAGTCATAAAACCTCCATCTATTGTGAGAAAAGACCGGTAGGGCAATCCGAACCGTTTCCGGCATTGTCCCATTCCGCTATTATACCATAAGGGATGGAGAAAAGATAGTCCCGTTTTGGACGCACGGGGTGTTCGGGATGTTCACAGAGTCTGTAACGTCAGTTAGAGAATCTGCGTACACGTCCCTAACTGACGTTACGGGCTCTGTGAACGTTTTTTTCTTTCTTTGCGTCCTTTGCGTCCTTTGCGGTTCAATCTTTTTTAACCGCAAAGGACGCAAAGTTCGCAAAGAAAACAACGTCCCATTTGTCCCCGTGTAAGGTATAACACCCATTCTAACAATGCCCAAAACACTTGGACACACCCGCATTTGCCGAGCGTGTAAGGTATCCCTAAATTTCACACGCCCTTCTGGTAAAATAGGAGGGCGGATGCGCCGGTTTTTCCCTCCATTTTTATGTTTACGGCAGTTTGCCCTCACTGTTCCCATACGTATACTCTTGCCGATTCGCTACTCGGCAAACGGGCAACCTGTAAAGACTGCCGAAACGTCTTTCTACTCGAAGATTCCATTGAGTCCCGTGGTACGGTCATCCAGTCTTTCGATCCCCATGCGAGTTCCAGTATCGATTTTGCTCTCCAGGAAGCACCCTCCCCCGAGCGCAAACCTGCCGTCGTAAAGAAGGTAGAATCCTTCGCCGCCGACTCGGGACTCTGGAACGTCGGCGATCTGATTCTCGGTATCTATGAAGTCAGGCCTATCGCCGAAGATGTGCCCTATGCCGCCGGAGGAGTCGGGGTCGTACACCGCATCTATCACCGTGAATGGGATATGGACCTTGCCGTCAAGAGTCCCAAACCGCAGTTCTTTCAAACGGAACATGGAAAACGAAGTTACGAACAGGAAGCCCAAACGTGGATCGAACTCGGACTGCATCCCAACATCGTTACCTGCTATCTCGCTCGCCGGATCGGCGGTATTCCCCGGCTGTTTGCGGAGTTCGTTCCCGACGGCAGTCTCCGAGACTGGATTTTCGATGGTCGTCTCTATCACGGCGGAACATCGGCCGCACTCCTTCGCATTCTCAACATTGCCATCCAATTTGCCTGGGGACTTGATCATGCCCATCGGCACTCCCTTTTGCATCTTGATGTGAAACCCGCCAACGTCATGATGTCCGGGCAAACGGCAAAAGTGGCAGACTTCGGACTGGCACAACCCTCAACACAACCCCCAAAGGAGGAGAAGGGCGGCGGGGAAGCGGCTGAACATTATATCACCGTAGGCATGACTCCCGGCTATTGCTCACCGGAACAATATCTTGCCGTAGAACTGCTCAAAAAACAGGCGTTCCATCATCTTCCGAAGATGACCGTTCAAACCGATATGTGGTCTTGGGCGGTGAGTGTTTTCGGGATGTTTTTCGGCGGCCCCCCCTGTAACAAACAGGGCGGACAGAATGCCCGGCAGGTCTTTCAGAAGTTTTTGCAAGCACCCCCACGCGAAAAATGCCCCATCATACCCGAGGCCGCCGCCGAACTCCTTATGCACTGCTTTGAACAGGAACCGGCCAACCGTCCCGAATCCATGGAGCAAGTCGCTGACCGTCTGACGAAAATTTACAAAGCCGTTGCCGGTTCCGAATTCCCGCGTCCTAAACCGGTCAATGCAGCGTGGACACCGGACAGCATCAACAATCGGGCAATCTCGCTTCTCGATTTGAACAAGCCCGATGAGGCGGCGAAATTGTTCAATCAAGCCATCATGTTGCAGCCTTGGCATCCTGCGGTAACATACAACCGGACGATCATCGCTTGGCGGCTTGCACAACTGACCGACCGTGCCGCCGTCGAACAACTGGAAACATTGGTCAAAATGCGTCCTCATGTTTCGGGAGCGTTTTATGGTTTGGGACTCGCCCATCGTGAACGGGGAAATTTGACTTCCGCTCTGGATGCCTTTAATGATGCACTGGCCATAGAGGATAGGGATGATGTCCGCCGCGCGGTTGCCGCCGCCGAAAAAAGACTTGCCGACGAAGCCCGATGCTTGGATAGTTTTACGCTCTCCGATATGCCCGCCCGAAAAGTCTATGTGGAAGGCGAGGGAAAATCTCTACTCTGTTGTACCGAACCGAAAACGCTGACACATTATTCAACCATTACCGGTCAGTTGCACCGGACATTCAAAATTCCCGATACACTCCCCAAAGAAGGGGAGCAGATTACCTTGAGCAGCGATCTGCTTTGGGAACTTTACGCAGAGCCGAGCGGGTTCGCCGTGCGCTCCGTCGGAACACCGCAGGCAGTCTATACTTTTCGGCAAATCAACTGGGGACGGCGTTTCACCAACGAAGGAGCCACGCGGCAAGTCCTTCTACTGGAAAAATCACTGCTGGGAACTGCGGTACAGAATCGAGTCGACCTCTCCAATATCGAAACAAAACAAAAAATCGGCACGTTGTCAGGGCACGAAGACAAGATCACGGCACTGGCGTTCAGTCCCGATGCCCGGTTTGCTGTAACTGCCGGTGATGACCATACCCTTCGGCTTTGGGAACTCCCTATGTGCCGATGTCTGCGGACATTTACGGTTCCGAAACAAACGATTGATGCAGTCTATCTTGACCCCAGCGGTTATTTTGCCCTGTCGGCCACGCCGGGAGGCTTACTGCGGCTTTGGTCGACGGCGGTCTTGTGCCGTGCCAAAGCATTTCGGGCACCGCTCCAACTGTCGCTTGTAACCAGCGCGGAGGAAGCGGGATGGCAGCAATCCAAAATGACGAAACTCTGCAATGAAATTCGGGAATCCGTTCGGCACAGAGATTACGTCACCGCCCTCGATTGCATCGAAAAAGCAAAGAAACTCAACGGCTGGGAGTCCGCACGCTATTCATTGGACATTGACGGTGTCGGAGATAAAATCAGAAGGCGTACTATTCGGGAATCGTTCGATTCCGCTCTCTGTACCCACCGATTGAGCGGACATCAAGATGCGGTGGCATGTCTTGCCATTTCGTTAGATGCCAATCTCATCGTCTCGGCAGGGAAAGACGGGGAAATCCGGGTCTGGAACATTACCGAGCAAAAATGCGTCGCCGAACTTGAAGGGCATCAAGATGAAGTGCGAAGTGTGGCGATGACGGCGGATGCAAAGTTTGTCATTTCCGGCAGCAGAGACGGCAGCGTGCGGATTTGGAACATTGAAACGGCCAGATGTGTTCGGACATTCGGCGAAAAAGTGATGACGCTCACGAAAATTGCGCTGCATCGGCAGAGAAAAATTGTCGCGGTGGCCGACGGTTCCGGGGCGATCCTCCTTTGGGATGTGCTGGCCAATTCGGTGCTTGCCCGATTCGCAAGCCGAAACGGCGGCGTGAGTGCACTCCAATTCAGCCGGGATGGACATCATCTTGCCGCAGGCGGGAATGACGGCTCCGTAACGATTTGGCATATCGGAAATGAGATGCCTATCCATATTTATAAGGATCACTCGTCCCCCATCACGTCGGCGGCATTAACGATAGACCGGAGCCGATGTTTTTCGGCAGACCGAAGCGGACAGATTTCCCTTCGGAACTTACAAACGAATAGACAAGAGCAGACTTTTCAGGAACACATCGGCGAAATTTCCGGTATGGAACTTTTGGCAGACTCCCGATTTCTCTTTTCGGCGGCGAAAGATGGAACGGTCAAAGTTTGGAGATTGGCGGAACCGATAACCTCTTCTACGATTGAGGGACATCCGGCGGCGGTAACGGCTATGCGGCTGGAAATATCGGGACGGCGGCTCATCACGGGAGATGCGGACGGCGTTGTTCGGGTCTGGGAACTCCTCTGGAATCATCATTTTCCGGGCTGGCAACCGGTTTCTGCAAGGGCGAAATCAGCGTTGTGGTCGTTGATGTCGTTATACTCGGAAAACGGCACGGGCAAGCCGAACATTGATGAGACGGCGATAAACCGCATCCTTTTGGAAATGGACTACTGCGGTTTCGGCACGATTCCACAGGAAACGTTAAAACAAACGCTTGCCGGTCTGCTTGCTGATTGGAAAAGCGAACAAGCGTTGTCTCGGCGTTAAACGGGAGTAGAACAGATGGGAACACTCCAAAACAGAGTCTTACTTCAGTGCTTTGGCGAATTCATCCAGCGATTGACAGGTTGCGGCTTGTACTGCCCAAGAGTCGAGCGCAATCGGGTCGGTCATTCGGCGAATGGTACTCTCGACTCCCTTCGGAACCTTCTTAAACTTCGCCCGAAGCACCGTCAAAACCGTCTCGATTTTGCCCCTGGCTTCACCCCTGGCTTCGCTCAGGGCAATATCCGGTGCGAATCTTTCCCTAAAATACGCATCCAATTTTTCCGACAGTGCAAGCCGTTCCAGTTGCTCCGCCGTCAAACCGCCCCGCAAACTTTTCAACCACAAATTATCGCTCTCCGGCAACTCTTCCGAAACGATAATCTGCGTCGGACAAGTATCTCCCTCCACAAAGTAAATGCCCGGCGGTACATGTGTTACCGTGTACTGCCTATTCAAAAATTTCAACAGCGTTCTCGGATGCCGGGTCGCCGCGACCGTTACCGACACATCGTTGATGTCCGCTTTGTTCGAAGCAACGTACAATCGAGCGTAACACTGTGTCCGGTGATACGCCTCGACTGTAGCACGATCATTGGGACTTTTATACTCAACGATATTGAATTGCCGAAATATCTGACCGATGTTCTTTTCGATGACAACATTCTTTTTCTTTCGCAGTAATGTCATCCATTGTTACTCTTGTTCTGCACACGGCTTCTGGTTCTCCCAGCCAGGGACCCACGGCGGAAAAATGGTCAAAAAAGATGGTGAACATCTTCTCGCTTCTCCGCGAAAGAGTGTTCACACCAAACTCTGTACCTTCGACAAAAACTGCTTCACTATCAGGATCTTCAGGGTCGCCAACAACAATTGTGTGCCCCAAAATATTCAGAGGACCGGCATTGGCAACGTAGTTGATACGGTTATCACTGCCGGAAATACCGCTACTCCTGCACTGCATTATAGGCAAGACCAAGTCGTAGAGTGCATTTGTCGGAGTACCAGAGTTGATTTCAGTCCAAGCCCTATTCTGTTCCATAAAGGGCAACAGAAATCCTACCCAAGTTAGTTCTGTGCCGTTCACGCCAGTCGCTGTATCACTATATTCCGCAGG
>Ga0099364_10008103_pt1 | contig 14863 bp, 12 predicted proteins | sample TergutTh196P3_FD_73070 | JGI IMG/M metagenome (GOLD analysis project Ga0099364, IMG submission 73070) | Microcerotermes parvus P3 segment gut microbial communities from Pointe-Noire, Republic of the Congo - Th196 P3 | ecosystem: Host-associated > Arthropoda: Insects > Digestive system > Gut ... | reverse complement strand
AAAGGTTTAACAGCGCAAATAGCAAACAGAGGCTCCACGACAATTACTATAAGTTTTGCAGGAGCTCCGTCAACAGATACTATGCTTGGAATTACTAATTCTATTATCCGAATCCCATTAGACTGCCTTGTTCAAAATACAAGCTCAACAGGCGTATTGGAGATTGCTGATATGATTAAATTTGATATATCAGCCGCATCTGCGCCCACGCCTTAACTTTAAACTCTCCAAATAAAATAAAACCGGGAGCGGACTTTATGTCCGCTCCCGTTATTTTTATTATTTCACAGAAAATTCATGAATGAGAACCCAGTAAACGCAGTCTTAATAAAAGATAAATCAAGATAAATTAAGATAATATAAAAATTTTTGAGAATTTTAGCAAATTGCCCTTGACAAATTGAAATATTACGTATATAATAGATAAGTCGGCAAAAATTATATAAATTTACGGAGGAAAAAAATAAATGTCCACTTATATGGCAAAAAAAGAACTGCTGGATAATAACCGCAAATGGTATATTATCGACGCCGCGGGAACGCCTCTCGGCAAAACCGCGGTCAAGGCCGCGACGATTCTCAGAGGTAAGCACAGACCCGAATTTACCCCCCACGCGGACTGCGGCGAATTCGTTATCGTAATCAACGCCGAAAAAGCCGTTTTGACGGGTAACAAACTGCAGGATAAAAAATATTACAGACACTCGGGTTATATAGGCGGCCTTAAAACCGAAAGCTACGGCGATATGATGAAAAACAACCCCGAAAAGGCTGTGCGCCTCGCCGTCAAAGGTATGCTTCCGCACAATAAATTAGGCGATTTGAGCATAAACCGTCTGAAAATATACAGAGGTCCCGAACATAAACAGTCGGCTCAGAACCCTGTACCGTGCGAACTGTGAACGTTATTGTTTTTTATTTATTAATTGTTAATTTGTATTATCGGAGGAGTATAATAAAATGGCTATAAAACCCTATTTTTACGGTACGGGAAGAAGAAAGAAATCAATCGCGCGCGTGCGTCTGCTTCCGGGCAGCGGCGCCGTTAAAATCAATAAGAGAGACATAGACGATTATTTCGGTCTGGGTACTCTCAAACTTATCGTTAATCAGCCGTTCGGAGTGACCGACACGGTCGGTAAATTCGATATATTCTGCACGGTTACGGGCGGAGGAGTTTCGGGGCAGGCGGGAGCGATCCGGCACGGCGTCGCGAGAGCTCTTCTCCAGTCGGACGAGGAATACAGGATATTACTGAAAAGGGCGGGATTTCTGACCCGTGACCCGCGCATGAAAGAAAGAAAGAAATACGGGCTCAAAGCGGCGAGAAGAGCTCCGCAGTTCTCGAAGAGATAATAAATATCAAAAAACCAAAGGCGGACTTTCGTCCGCCTTGATTATTTTGTTTTTGTTAAACAGAAATAAAAAATAAAGAAAGAGAGGATAATATTTATGAGTAAGTCAACAAAACGAGAACTGGTGATTTCAGCTTTATCCCATAAGCATACCGTTCCCGTACCCCATGAGATAGAACTCACGGTTCCGGTAGCTGAAAAATTATGCGGGGAGCTTAATATAACGAAAGAAGAACTGCCCGAATGGTTCGGAAATTGCGTTCGGTCGGCTTCCTACAGAAAAGGTCAATGGCTTGAAAACGAGGTGTATCTCGACCCGTTCGGCGTGCGGTGGGACAGAAGCGGAGCAGACAAAGACATAGGCATAATAAAAGAGTATATGCTTAAAGAACCTGAAATCGGCGGGTATAAATTTCCCGAGCCGAATCTTGACTACGTCGATGAAATAACAGAAGATATGCTTGAAAACGGCGGCGATTGCTATAAATTCGGCAAAATCGGCTTTTCTATGTTCGAACGCGCCTGGAGTCTGAGAGGATTTGAGAATTTTCTCGCGGATATCGCGGGCGAGGAGAGATTCGTATGCGAACTGTTTGAACATATTCTGGATTATAACATGAAAATAATCGGCAGGGCGCTGGAATATCCTATCGACGGATTTTTCTTCGGGGACGATTACGGACAGCAGAGAGGGCTGCTGATGAGCCCCTCGTCGTGGCGCAGACTGATTAAGCCGAATCTCGCGAAAATGTTTGATAAGGTAAAACGCTCGGGCAGGACCGTCGCTCTCCACTCGTGCGGTAATCTGTCCGATATACTGGGCGATTTGATTGACATAGGGCTTGATATATATCAGACGGTTCAGCCGGAAATATATGATTTGAGGAAAATCAAGAACAATTTCGGCGCGCATCTTACTTTCTGGGGAGGCATAAGTACGCAGAAAGTTCTCCCGAGCGCGTCTCCCGAGGAATTAAAGAAAATAGTTTATGAAACTATTGAAATCCTGGGCAGAAACGGAGGGTATATAGCCGCTCCGACCCATCAGATTCCGCCGGACGTTCCTCTCGGAAACGTTCTCGCGTTAGCCGAAGCGTTTAAACGACAGTAACAAATTAAAATAATTAATTAAATTTACAGAAAGGCAGGCAGTAAATAAATGAAAACAAAATTTAAAAAATCAAAGAGGGTTATTATTATCGCGGCGTTCATTATATTATGTTTTATATTTATCTCTTGTTCTCCGTCGGACGGCGGCGGGGAGAATATAGACGGCGGCTTAAATAATTATGCCGGCGGCCGGGATAATCCCGGCGAAGACGGCTCCGGTATAAACGGCGCGGAGCCCGAAGAAACGAAAGCCCTGCGCGAAACGGAACTCCCCGAAAAAAATTACGGCGGCTATGATTTCAGATTTCTCGTTAAAGAATTTAACGACGGCGGATACTGGGGCGCGGTCGATATATACGCCGCGGAAGAAAACGGCGACCCCATAAACGACATGGTTTACAAGAGAAACAGGATAATCGAGGACAGATACAATATTAGTATATCGGAAGTGAGAAGCGACGATATTCCCGGAAACGCGAGAAGGTCGATTCTCGTTTCTTCCCATGATTACGACGTTATCATGCCCGACCTTAACGGCGCCGCGCCTCTCGCGGCTCAGGGAATTTTTCTTGACGCAAGGTCTGAACTGCCGTTTCTTCAGCTGGACGGGGTATGGTGGGACCAGAGAGCGAACCGGATGCTCTCCCTGGCTGACCGTCAGTATTTTCTCATAGGCGACATGACTCTTATGGCAAACGACGCCACCTGGGTAATTATGTTCAATAAAAAAGTTACCGAAGAGTACGGACTCGGCAGCTTATATTCCCACGTAAAAGAAGATAACTGGACTTTCGATACGTTTTTCGGTCTTGTAAGAAGCGTTTCGAAAGATTTGAACGGAGACGGAATTATAGATATGGACGACCAGCTGGGTCTTCTGACAGACAACGGCGCAAAAACGATTTTGGTTTATAACACCGGTGAAATGGCGGCAAGAAAAGACGGGAACGACCTGCCTTATCTATCGCTCAACACCGAAAGGACAATCGACGCCGCGCGCAGGGTTTTTGAAGTTCTCGCCGATAAAACAATATCTATAAACGCTCATGAATCGGGGGATTTCAGAGGGATTCCGGACCCCTGGACCGACGGGGCGAACAGGATGTTCCAGGAAAACAGAGGTCTGTTCTATATGATAAGCCTTACGGTCATGCACAGAATGAGGGGAATGGACAGCGACTTCGGGGTTCTGCCCTCTCCCAAGCTCGACGGCTCGCAGGGCGAATACTATCACACCGTACAGCCGTCGACGACGAATTCCATTCTGTTCCCCAATACGTCGGCGGACCCCGAGATGGCGTCGATAATAATCGAGGATATGTGCTACGAATCGCGGGACACAGTACGTCACGCTTATTTCGACACGACAATCACAAACAAGACTATAAGAGACGAGGAGTCCGCCGAGATGCTGGATTTAATTTTCAGTACCAGAATATATGATTTGGGATTTATATTCAACTGGGGAAACATAGGCTATCTTCTCGAAAGCGTCTATCCGGACGCGGGCAGGTTTGTCTCAAGGTACGAAACCGCCGAGCCGAGAGCGCGGACGCAAATGGAAAGAACCCTTGACGAAATAGCGGGGATTTCTTAAACTCTAAACCTAAAAGACGACGTCGACTTCTTTACCGGCGGAAGCGGACCTTATTATGCCGTCGAGGATACCCTGGTTATAGATAATCTCGCTCGTGGGTATCGGCGCGGGTTTGTTATTTTTCACCGCGTCGATAAACGCGCGTATTTTCTTCTCGAATAATCCCGAGCCGTGATTTTCGTCGAGAGGTATAAGCGTTTCGACGGGTTTGCCCAGTATATCCTGCATTAATCTCACTTCCCCGACAGGACCGTCCCACGCTCCTCCCCATGTTCCGAGGCTCGGCTGCTTGACTTTTAATCCCGCTTCGGTTCCCAGGAATATAAAATCGCCGGCCGTGTCCATGTGCATTTTCCACGACATTCTGAAATCCAGGGTTATACCCCCTTCGAGACGGACGAACGCCGCGGAGAAATCGTCCACTTCAAAAGCGTCGCCGAAATGCTTCTTGCCGAGATGGTCGAACGAAGAAGCCGAAACGGTCAGAGGCTTCGGATAGCCGATAGAATGCATCGCAAAATCAAGGGAGTAACAGCCGATATCGACGAGACAGCCTGCCCCGCCGGTTTTTTTGTTTATGAAATTGCCGCCCGGCATACCGCTGCGTCTGCCGCCTCCGGTCTGCACGTAATATATTTTCCCGAGTACGCCCGAGTCGATTATCTGGCGGATTTTCTGCCAGTTCACGTCGTAGCGCGGATGGAATCCGACTGTTAGTATCAGACCGCTTTCTTTTTCCGCTTTAAGCATCGCAAGCGACTGCTCGAGGGTGACGCTCATGGGTTTTTCGAGCAGCACGTGAAGTCCGTTTTCGAGGGCGAACACCGCGCATTCGGAATGGGTGGCGTTGTAAGTACACACGCTTACAGCGTCGAGTTTTACGTTTTTGAGCATCTCCTCTTTGCTGTCGAAGCCTTTCGCGTCCGGCATATTATTACGCTTGAAAAACTCTTCCGCTTTACCCGGAACTATGTCGCACCCCGCGACTACTTCAACCTCGTCCTTGCCGACCGCGTTATAGGAATTTAAATGCGCGTGCGCTATCCCTCCCGTGCCGATTATGCCTACTTTTAACTTTGCCATGTTTTATTTTTCCTCCTAAAATTAAATATAAAAAAATTATAAAATTTAAACTATCAAGCTTCAACTATCCAGTCTTTGACGTCGTCCATAATAGAGCCGATAACGTCGCCGTCTTCCGAATGTATTATAAAATCGACCGGTTTCAGCAAATCGAGGACGTATATGCCCATAGGCGATTTCGCGTCTACGATATATCTTCCCTGCTGAAGGTCAAGCTCGACGCTTGTATACTTCGCGAATATATTCGCGAAATTTCTGATATGAGCTATATCAGAGAGTTTTATACGGATTTTTTCCATTAATATTTTCTCCTCTCAATAAATTAAATAATAAATATTTTTTAAATATTACCGCAATAATATAATACTATATTTAAAACCAAAAATCAATATATTTTTCAAAATTAATTTATTTAAATAAATTATACAGGCGCAGCATGGTTACTATACTCTGTTCTATCGTGTACGGATTTTTGGGAGAAAATGCGTTTATGCTTGCGCCGAGCATAATTTGCGCCGCTTGAACCCGGCCGACGGAAGAAACCGCCCACAGAGATATATCGCCCGAATCCGAAAATACCGGCTCTCTTTCCCGCAACGGTTTTCCCGCGGCGGACGCGAGGCGCGAGAGCATGACCGCGGCCTGTTCCCGGGTCAGTCCGGAGTCGGGGTCGAACCTGCCGCCTCCGACGCCTTCGGCAACGCCGATAAGCGTCGCTTTTATTATATTAATATCGCCGGTATCGGTATACGGACCGGCTGTATCTGTTTCTGTGCCTGCATCTATTTTTATTTCTTCGCCTGTAATATTCTCGTAAAAAGCGGCGGCGAGAGCGCAGAACTGCGCCCTGGTTATATTGCGCGTAAAGTTTTCCCGTAAAGAATCCGGAACGAGATTCGATTGAACCGCCTTTATAATTTGCGGCTTCGCCCACGCGGACGCCCGATTATCCTCGCTGAAATCAAAATCGAAACTTACGTGAACGGGCAGGGGAGGGGATATATCGGCGTAAGTTACTTCTCTGCCCGAAAGCGGGGCGATAACGTCATAGATTACGGTATCGGTATAAATCCCGTAAACGCCGCTCCTGAAAAACTCCAGGATTTCGTCCGCGTCGTTGACCGTGTGCGCATAGACGGCCGCTCCCGCGTCGTTAAGCCCGGCTATGAAATCTTTGTCTTTCGCGCGGAAATCCCACATTACGACGGCTTTTATATTTTCTTTTTTCACGAAATCTATAACCTGCCGATTGCTGTCGCTTGACATATACAGAGTGTACATATAGTTTTCACGCGGGAAGAGAGAATAATTTTCCGTTAGAAAATAATACATGGACTGATTATAAACCTGAATCGCGAATCTGTCCGCTAATTTGGGGTCTATCGCGTCTATCGCTTTGCTTATAATATCAAACGCCCTTTTATTTGAATCGTTATCCGTGTATTTACTGTCGGTCACGACGTAAAAATCCGGATACTCCAGCATTAAATAGCACAACTCCTCAAAAGTCATGAGAGTGTAGGGAACGGCGTCGTTTTCCTGCTTGAACGTCGTCGATTTACCGATACGGTGGTCGTGTATCGTAATTAATTTATCGTCGGACGTAATCTGCAAATCGACTTCAAAAACTCTGTGCCCGGCTTCGTAGTTTTGTTTAAACGCCTCCAGACTGTTCGTATAGGGAACCCCGTTGAGAGCGCCCATCGCGTGGGCGACGAGATAATAGCCGCCGGTAATATAATCCGGATAGTCCGGACCGGTTTTTTCCTGTGAAGCCGACGCTGTAATTGTCAGCGAAGGCAGAATTAAAATTAAAGCCAAAACAAATATAATTTTTTTCATAGATTCTCTCCGGTTATTAAATTTTTTTTAATTTAAATTATTTTATAATAATATCATAATTATAATAATTATTCAAGAGTGACGGCATATATATTTTATATATATAAAAAAATCGGGGTTAAAATATTCATGCTTGAGTTTACGCAGTTAATTAATAAAATAGGCGGGGCGCTCTGGAGTCCCGTGATGCTGTTTGTCCTCATGGGTTCGGCCGTCGTCCTGACTTTCAGATTTAAATTTTTCCAAATAACTCAAATCAAAAAAATACATAAAGAAACGCTCGGCTCGCTTTTCGGGAAACCGAACAAATCAAAACCGGGCAGGAAAAACAAAAAAGAAATCAGTCCGTTCGAGGCGGTATCGGCAGCGCTTGCGGGAACTATGGGCGTAGGCAATATAGCCGGGGTCGCGACCGCGATTACGGCCGGAGGCGCGGGAGCGATTTTCTGGATGTGGGTCAGCGCGTTTTTCTGCATGATTATAAAATATATAGAAGTCGTACTGGCCCAGCTCTATAAACAAAGCAGAAACGGAGAATATTCCGGAGGACCGATGTACTATATCTCGTTCGGGTTAAAAAACAGGGCGCTCGCCGTTATATTCGCGTTTTTCTGCGTCGTTTCTTCGTTTGGAATCGGCAACATGAGCCAGTCGAACACAATATCGAACGCTTTCCGAAACGCTTTTAACATCCCGGGGATAATAACCGGCATACTCGTCGCATTGATTTCCGGAGCGATAATTATCGGCGGGGTGAAAAGAATCGTTTCGTTTACGTCGAAATTTATTCCGTTGATGTCCGTAATATATATGCTCGCGGCGGTCATTGTTATAATTGCCAATTATAATAATATTATCCCGTCGATGAAATTAATTTTTGACGACGCTTTCGGGGCGCGCCGCGCGGGAGCGGGAATACTCGGGTTCATCATGTCGAGAGCCGTACGTTTCGGGACGTCGCGCGGAATCTTCTCGAACGAGGCGGGTCTGGGCAGCGCTCCGATTGCCCACGCCGTATCGTCTCCTCAGTCCGCCGCTCAGCAGGGCATGTGGGGAATATTCGAAGTATTTTTCGACACGATAATATCCTGCACCCTGACCGCTCTTGCGATACTCGCGTCGGACGCTTATAAAATAACCGGACTCGACGGGATAAATCTTACGGACGCGGCGTTCGCAAGCGTTTTCGGCAATATTTCAAGCGTTTTTCTCGCGGTTTCTATCGTTTTTTTCGCGCTCGCCACTCTTGTTACATGGAGTTTTTACGGAGAGCGCAGCATCGTCTATTTATTTGAAAACGCCCGCGATTCAACAATAAATCTATGCAGGAATATATATAAATTTATATTTCTGGTCTTAATAGTCGCCGGGTCGGTCATGAAAATAGAAATCGTCTGGAGTCTGTCCGATATATTCAACGCTCTGATGGCTCTGCCCAATATGGCCGCCGTAATATTTTTAAGCCCTGAGGTATATAAAGAAACCCGGGAATATTTAAGCCGTTACAAGTTTCGCAGTTGACGTATTTACTATCTTTGCCCTCTTTCGTAAAGAGGGTGCCGTCCGCAGACGGCGGGTGTTTTCGTCTCCCCGTATTCGGCGTCAGATTTCAAAAACACCCGTCAGCCGCTTACGCGACTGCCACCCTCTTTAAAAAAGAGGGCTTTGGAGCAAGTTAAAACTAACTGCGTAACTCGTAGCCGTTATTCTTCGCCCAGATAATTTCTTCCCAGAGTAGCGTCGTACTGGACTATGCGCATTTTTTCGTAAATGTCTTTGATTTTCTCAAAATCTCCGGAAGGCGAGTAGACGCCGTTTTCGCCGAGAATATAATGCCCGGTAAAACCTTTCGCCGTCTGTTTTATATTTTCAAGCATTTTTATATAGGCGGGTTTCGGCATTCCCGTTATGTTGAAAATTTCTTCGGTCAGCATTTGGGCGGTGACGGTTCCGATGTTTTGTATGATTAAATCGGTCTCCGGACTGTCTTTGTTCGACCAGATTACAAGCGGCGTGACGTATCTGTTATATAAAACCTCCGGGGTCATTTCAGTCGGTTCGGCCGATGCGTATAATTCGGCCATATCGACGATTGCCGCGGGAGAGTGGTCTCCGAACATGATTATATAGGTCGGACGCTCAATCTCTTTAAAATATTCGGTAAGATATATAAAAGCTTCGGAAGCGAATCTGACTCCCTCTGCAAAAGATTCGACGGCGTTTTTGGGATTGTCGTCAAGCTGATTTATAAGATTGATTTGTTTGTCGTCTCCGGAGTATCTGACGTAATACGGACCGTGGTTCTGCATCGTAACGGCGAAAGTGAACGCGGGCCTTTTATTATTGTCCGAGAACATTTTATAACGGCTTATGATTTCGTCGGAAACGGCCCTGTCCGAAATATACGAGCCCTTTACGTCTATATAGTTTAAACTTCCGTCGTTGAAATATATATTTTCAAAGCCGAGAAGGGGATAGACAGTATTTCTTTTCCAGAACCAGTCGTAATACGGGTGTATCGCGGTCGTCGCATAGCCGAAGTCTCTGAAATACCAGGCGAGAGACCAGTGTTTTTTCGTTACGAACTGCTGGTATACAATAGAAGCCGGAGGATAATATACTATATTTTTCCCGGTCAGAAACTCAAACTCTATATTTGAAGTTCCCCCGCCTATATGAGGAGAAAGCAGTTTCGCGTTGCCGTTTCTACGCATTATTTCCCGGACGGATTCCAGAGGGTCTCGGTTAAACGCAATCCCCGTAAGATTAGCGGTATCCCAGTAGGCTTCGTTCATAATAACTATAACGTTCGGCAGTTCTTCCGGAGTTTTATTAATATCCGGCATTATATAATCTTCGGGATAACCCAGATTAAGCGCGTACTGTTTAGTATTATTTCTGTTATAATCGGACGGAGCGAACATAAGGCTGCGTTTTACGCTCAGCATAAACTCAAGAATAAAGCCGTTCTGCCGGTATTCATAGGCAAGATTCCAGACGGTCTGGCGGGCCGTTTTTTCTATAAGCGTTTCTTCGGCGATAAAAGCGTGGGTAAAAAAAGATAAAATTATAATAAGCGCTGAAATTCCCGGAATCAGGCGTTTTATAATATTCAGCTTAATACGTCTCAAAAAAAGCGGCAGTATTATAAGCAGTACGAAAACCGGAATAAGAAACGGGAGATATTTATCTAATCCAAGCGGATACTGGGCCGCTATATCGATTGATTCTTTGAATAGAAGCAGGTCTGTGAAAACAAACGGCTCGTTCCTGAAATTGATTTTCGCGGCGTTCGCCGCTCCCGCGGCGGATAAGAGCGGGTAAAGCGCGAAAAGAGGAACGTATAAAAAAAACGTCAGGAAATATAAAAGCTCGCAGATAAGTAAAATAATAAGCCATGAAGTCAGAAATCTGGCGAACATTCCGGTAACGTACGGGAACTCGTCCGTTAGGAAAAGGGCGAGCGTGCTTCCCTCGAAATCCGTCAGCAGCTTGAATATAAAAAACGCTATGCAGAACGCGAGAAAAAAAAGATAGAGCTGCGATAAAATAATTACCGTAATATTTTTTTGGTTTCTTCTCTTTTCCGAAAAATTTAAAAATAATATAATAATACCCGCTTTAATCTTCTGCATTTTAAATATAATCCCCGTTTATAAAATTATTTAAAAATATTTTTAATACTATATACAAAACGTAATAAATATGCTATAATATTATAATATAACTTTAAAATGTAAAAAATATGAACAAACGGGAATTAAAATAAATAAAAGTCAAAATCGGAGGCAAATCAAAATTTTATGAAGGATAACAGAGATAATTTTAAATCCGGCGGAAAGCCTTTTTCAAGAGACGCGGGATATACGAGAGACAAAAATAAAGACGGCGGCGGCAGAAAAAAATACGGCGACCGGCCGAAACCGCCGCAGAATAAGCCGTATAAAAAACGGTACGAAGACAGAAACGCGGACAATAATCCCCGCGGATTCAGAAGTAAATCCGATTATTCTCCGAAAAATCAAGACAAGCCGGAAAGAAAATTCGTTCAGAGGTTCAGCAGACCCGAAAGACCTTTCCCGCAGAAATCCGAGAGAAAGCCCGGCCGGAATTTTGAAAAAAAATTCGGCGGAGACGGCAGAGACAATAAAAAATTCGAAGGAAAACCCGCGGTTCAAAAACGCGCCGAACCGGAAAGAACCCAGTCGGACGAGTATATCCGGGATTCCGGCATGGTATACGGCAGAAACGCCGTCCTCGAACTGCTCAAAAGCGGCAAGACCATAGATAAACTCTTTGTCCAGAGCGGGCAGAGGGAAGGCTCGATTACCAAAATATTTTCGGAAGCCGTAAAAGCGGGAGTTCCCGTTCTCGAAACTGAAAAGGCGAAGCTCGACTCTATGATAAACAGCTCTTCCCATCAGGGGGTTATAGCTATGGCGTCGGAGAAAGAATACTGCGCTCTCGAGGATATCTTGAAAATCGCCGAAGAAAGAGGCGAGAAGCCGTTTATATTAATCGCGGATAAAATCATGGACCCCCATAATCTGGGAGCGATAATCAGAACCGCCGAATGCGCGGGAGTCCACGGTATAGTCATACCCAAACGCCGCGCCGCCGGAGTTTCGTCCATAGTAAGCAAAACGTCCGCCGGAGCGTCGGTTCATATGGCGATAGCCAAGGTCGCAAACATCGCGAACGCAGTCGAAGAGCTTAAAAATAAAAACATCTGGATATTTTCGTCTTACGCTGACTCGAATATTTCTGAAGAAAATACGGAAAATATAAATATAAAGAATTATGCCGATGCGGACTATTCTATGCCGCTGGCCCTGGTCGTCGGAAACGAGGGAGAAGGGCTTTCGCCGGTTATAATACAGAAGAGCGATTTTGTCGTAAAAATCCCCATGTCAGGGAAAATAGAATCCCTGAACGTATCGTGCGCGTCGGCGGTTCTCATGTACGAAGCGGCCCGGCAAAGACGCAAAATAGCAAAATAAAAGAATAACGCAGATAAAAAAGGACGGAATCGAATAATTATGAAAGATACAAAAGAAAGTTCGTTGAAATTGAGCGATTTGTTCGACGAACTGCAGGAAACTATTAATAAATCGCCGTTTAACAGTCCGGATAATCCGGAAGACGGCGGAGATGAAACCAACGGCGCGTTCAGAGACGGGGCTGCCGTCTCGGAGCTGTTCGACATGATTAACTCAAAAAATACGGACGTTCCGGATTTTACCGGCGGAGAACCGGACGGGCGAAGCAGAAAAAGCAGCCCGGTCGAGTCGTTTATGTCTCGCGGCCGGGAAGATATCTATAGAAACGAAGACGTAAAAGAAACACGCGAAGAAATAACAAAAATAAGAGAAACGGAAGATTTTGAGATAAGCGGCGTCATGGACGATTCGGATGATTCCGGAGAAACGGACGATATCGACCTGGAGCTTCTGAAAGCTATCGGAATCGGCAAAGCGTCGGGGTATTACCCCGTCGGCGAAAAAGAAAACGACCGGACGCCCGGCAAAAAAAATCCGCGCGAAGCCAAAGAACGCGGAAAAAGCCGCGGGGACGTTTCGCCTGCGGAAAAATCCAAAACGAGACTGACCCCTATCCATCAAATATCGAACAGGGAATACTCGGGAAGCGGACAAGTACAGGAACTTTTCGCTTCGTACAGAAGAGTCTGCCGTTCTGAGTTCGCGAAGTTCGCGGTAAGTTTGATACTGTTTCTGATTTTGTTATATATGGAAACCGCTCCGTATATAGGTTTTCTGCCCGTGCCGAACGTTTTGAATATAGATTTTTATACTCTACCGTATATTTACGTAAATCTGCAGCTTCTTCTTATAGCCGCCGCGCTTAATCTCAAACCGCTGATTTACGGCGCGCTATCGGCGGCAAAGTCGAATATAAACGTTTATTCTATGTCGTGTTTGTTTTTTATTCTGGCTTTCGCCCATACGATGCTCACTCTGTATATGAGAGACAACGGTCTCGGCATAGCGCTCTATAACTCGACGGCCGTATACGCTATGCTCCTCTCGGGTCTTTATAATATACTCGATATGAACTCCGAAATAACGAGCCTCAAAACTATCTCGTCAAAAAAACTTAAATACGCCGTAAGCCTGAACTCCGCAGTCCGCGCGGAAAACTCGGCTTATTACAGCTCGCCCGAATTGGAAACGGAACTCTTCAGAGATATCTTCCCGTCGGGCGCTTTTTCCGGAGGGATATTCAAGACCCAGTTCATATCCAATTTTTTCTCCCGGACAAACAGAAACAAAACCCTCGGAGGTTCGCTGAAATATTTTGTTTATACGGCTCTGTTCGCCGCGGCTGTCCTGCTTGCGTTTTACGCCTTGTTCTATCAGCCGCATGAAAGAAACTGGTACGGGTTTCTGTCTTCGGCGGCGGTTCTGCTTTTGGGTTCTCTTCCCCTGTGTTCGTTTATTACGGAGGTTTACCCCGCGTTTAAAGCGCAGAAACAGGCCCGCATGTCCGGCGCCGCGTTTATCGGGGCCGAAAGCCTGAGGGAAAGCGCGGAAACGAAGATAATATCTCTTTACGACAATAATATTTTCCCGTCCGAACAGGTCAAAATCTCGGGAATAAAAGTCTACGGAAACAACAGGATAGACTCGGTACTCCAGAATTTATGCGTGATTTTCGACAAGCTTAACATGCCCCCCGCCGATACTTTTAAGGCGTCGACTAATTTTGACGGAGGATTTAACCAGAATATAAAAATATCAGGCATAGACGATAACGGGATATGCTACGACGCTAACGGACAGAAATTATTTCTCGGGACGGTGGAATATATATCGAATATGGGGCTCACCCCGCAGTACGACGCCAATTTTGACGACCCGTTCGTTAAAAGCTCGGGGAGCATAATGATTTTATCGTCCGAAACCGAAATAATCGCGAAAGTGTATATAAAATACGAAATAACGTCCGATTTCCACGATATAATAAAAAATATCAAGAAAATCAACGCCTGTTTATGCATACGCACGTTCGACCCCAATATAAACGACGCGCTAATCTCAAAACTGGGGAATATAAAAAAATATCCCATCAGAGTGCTGAAGCTGAAAAATCCCGGGGATATTCAGCTCGCGCCCGAGCGCGTCGATTCCCCTGTGGTCTCGAGAGAATCCGTCAAATCTCTGGTCGGCGCCGTTTCGATTGCGGTCAGAACGAGAAGCATAATAAAAAACAACGGACTAATCCGGGCCGTAGCTTTCGGCTGCGGGATAATATTAGCCGCCGCGCTCGGATTTACGGGTCATCTCTGGGGAGTAAACGCCGGACACTTGTTCTTGTTCCAGAGTTTCTGGATGCTTCCGGTAATTCTCATGCAGGGGGTTACTAACTAAATTTTAAACTGACTGTCGTATTTTAGTCTTTTATTTTTAACGGAATTTACAATCGCTTTTATTCCCGTGACTATGCCCAAAATTACGGCGTATATTATAACGAACGCAGTTGATAAATAGAGAACTGAGTTCGGTTCCATCGTATATTGGCTCAACGGAATAAATACCAGCAGAAAACACAGATACAGCAGTATAAAAAACGCCGTGTGACGGCTTATTAGATTTAGTTTTTTGAGTTTAAAAACCTGAACGGAGATTCCCGCGCCGAGAGAAGCCAGAGCGAACATAAAGCACGTATCGGCTCTGAGCGGCGTGTTAAGAAACCGTGAGACCGATATTATGACGAGTATCATCGCCGTAAAATATATACAGGCTTTTGTCAGGACGTCTTTTGTTATATTTAAAATATTTTTTATATTCATGATTTTATTTTTTTCGGGGAAAACTTTTAAGGAAAGTTTTCCCCGAACCCCTTTCAAACCTTTTTA
>Ga0099364_10008102_pt1 | contig 14865 bp, 11 predicted proteins | sample TergutTh196P3_FD_73070 | JGI IMG/M metagenome (GOLD analysis project Ga0099364, IMG submission 73070) | Microcerotermes parvus P3 segment gut microbial communities from Pointe-Noire, Republic of the Congo - Th196 P3 | ecosystem: Host-associated > Arthropoda: Insects > Digestive system > Gut ... | reverse complement strand
CCGAACACGCGAAGGCGCTGGCATACCGCCTGTTCACCATCGCCGAGCGCAAGGGCTGGGCGCATGAGGCGTATGCGTATAATTCGCTCGTCATCGCGTGGCCAGACGTACAGACGAAAGCGGCAGAGTTGCAGGCTGAGGCAAGAAGCGGCGGTGAGCAATTAACTTTTGATATGGGAGGGCAATAATATGGCTATCAATCGTGTGGAAATTAAGGATTTTCTCGTGTTCAAGGGCGAGTTTGCGGCAGACTTCTGCCCCGGCGTAAACGTGATTATAGGCGGGAATGCTACAGGTAAGACGACTTTGCTAAAAGCAATGTATACGTTTAATAACTCAACAAATTTTCACAGAGAAGGAATAACTATTGTTTCAGATACTAAACTCGATGCTGTTTTCATACCAGAAAATGATATGCTTTCCCATTCAAAAGGTTTGCTTTCATTATGGAATGAAAGGAATATTCCATTTATCCAGACAGAAATCGACATACTAGCAAAGGCACAAATCCCCGAAACACGCGAAATAAAACCAAATGCAAAAAGAATCATAGATTCGATTAAGGAAATAATCAATGGCGAAGTTTTGTATGAAGATGATATGTTTTATACAGTAAAAGAAGATGGTACGAAAATATCATTTACTCTCGAAGCGAGTGGATATAAAAAACTTGGATTGCTTTGGAAACTTCTTCGCAACGGTCTGCTCGAAAGCGGTACTATCCTTTTCTGGGACGAACCAGAGAATAGCCTCAACCCTGAACTTATCCCCATTCTCGTGGATATACTGCTCGAACTCTCGCGCAACGGTGTTCAAGTATTCCTTGCAACGCACAGCGAGATCATGGCAAGTTATTTTTCAGTTAATCGAAAGCGGAGCGACGCTGTAATGTTTCATTCACTCTACAGGGATAGCGAAATAATTAGGGTCGAGTCAGGTGACCGTTTTGACTTGCTGGATAACAACAAGCTTTCTTCCGAACCCGTCAAACTTTATAAAAAGCAACTTGAGAGAGGATTGAGCGGCAATGGTTAATACATTTTCCAAAGACGGCATGAGCGATATGGAATTTGTGTCCGAAAACGCTTTCCGTATCGAACAATCTCAGGTATACGAAAGCATTAAGCAGTATGGAATCGATTCTGTGGAGTTTGTTCGAATAAAAGATCATAAACTACTATTTGTCGAGGCAAAAACATCTTTTCCAAACCCAAATAATCCGGATACCGCAAACCTTGCTCGTTTTGATGAAGAAATTGGTGAAATACGCGAAAAGTTTATTAACTCTTTGGAGTTATACTCCTATATATTGAGCGGAATTGCCCATGAAAATTTACCGGACGACTTTATTCCGGAGAAGCAAATGCCGCTTATATTTATGCTCGTTATCAAAGACCACAAAATCGAATGGTGTTCACCTATCCAAAGAGCACTTACAGGTGTAATTCCAAAACACATAAAAAAGATATGCAAGCCGGAAGTGCGGGTTATTAACCAAGAGGAAGCAATAATACAGCAGTTAGCCAACAGTTAATAATGAAATCAGTAGATTTGCATATATAAGGAGGCCGTCATCATGGAAAATCGCGCGACAATCGACAAGGCGTTTACTATTCTAAGGGAATCGCTTGCGGCGTACATTGCTCAAGAATTGTCTCCCATATACGGCAGCAACATCTGGTGGCGTGAAGGCGTGATAAAAAAGTTGTATGATAACCAAAAGCAGAATTTGCCGCAATCAGGTGACTATGCTACATTGACGGATTCTTTGGACATTGCCTTGTGCCTGCTCCTGTTTGCCGACGTCCATTGGGCGGAAATCTTCAAGAAAAAGCTGTCCATCGACCATCGCACATGGGCGAAAGAGTTGGCGAACTTCCGCAACAAGTCGGCGCATATCGGCGGGAAAGATTTTTCTGATGATGACACATGGCGCGCTTTGGATACAATGTCGCGCCTTTCGGAGCAGATAGACCCCGAGGGAGCGGAGGAAATACGCGGACTGCTCCGCACATCCCGTTATGGCTCCGCCAGCGGTTCCACCAGCGTTACAGAAGTATCTTCCGCCCCTGCCGCGACCAAACAAAAGAACATAGGCATACTGAACGCCACGCCCATGAGTGGGCTTTCCGGTTGGCGCGAGGTCATGCAGCCGCATCCGGACGTTGCTCAGGGAAGATATAAAAACGCCGAGTTTGCCGCAGACCTCGCACAGGTAGCAAGAGGCGAAGGCGCGTATGAATACCGTGACCCTGTGGAATTTTTTGCCCGCACCTTTGTAACCGAAGGTATGGCAGGGCTTTTGGAACAATCGCTCCGGCGCGTCTGCGGGAAAGACGGCGAGCCTGTCATTCAACTCAAAACAGCGTTCGGCGGTGGAAAGACGCACAGTATGCTCGCACTCTATCACATGATGCGCGGTATGATTTCTGTTGATAAGATACCGAATATTAAAACTGTTCTTGGGCGGGCGGGAGTGACTACGCTGCCAAAAGCCAATGTAGCCGTACTGGTCGGCACCGCCCTCGACCCAACCAAAAGCAAACGCCCGAACAATATGCCGGGAATCACCATTAACACGCTTTGGGGCGAAATGGCAGCGCAGCTTGCGGAGTCGTCAGGAAAACCCGCTTTGTATGATTATGTGAAAGAATCAGACAAAAAAGGCGTCTCGCCCGGTTCGGAAGCATTGAAGAACCTTTTTGACGCGGCTGCGCCCTGCCTGATTTTGATGGACGAGTTAGTCGCTTATGCCAAGAAGATATATGGCGCAAGCGGACTGCCGGCAGGGACATTTGATAACTTTATCTCGTTCATTCAGGAAGTGACTGAAGCGGCAAGGGCAAGCAAGAACAGCCTTGTGGTCGCGTCAATCCCGGAGTCCGAAATCGAAATCGGCGGCGACGCGGGCAAGATCGCCCTTGAAACGATAGAACATACCTTTGGACGCATGGAGTCCATTTGGAAACCGGTCGCGGCAAATGAGGGCTTTGAGGTTGTGCGCCGCCGTCTATTTCTCGACTGTAAGAACCCGGACGGGCGCAAAGCGGCCTGTGCCGCGTTCAGTGCGTTTTACAATGAAAACCAGAGTGATTTCCCGCTGGAATCGCGCGAAGTTGAATATCTGGAACGCATGACTTCTTGTTATCCCATCCATCCCGAAGTGTTCGACCGTCTATATGAGGATTGGGCGACACTGGAGCGTTTTCAAAGGACACGCGGAGTTTTACGTTTGATGGCGGCAGTGATCCATGAACTCTGGATGGGTAATGACGCAGGGCTTATGATAATGCCCGGCTCTATTCCGCTTGATGTGCCGAACGTGCGCGACGAGCTTACACGTCATTTATCCGAAGGTTGGAACGCGCTTGTTGACCGTGAGGTTGATGGAAGAAACTCAGTCCCCTTCCAAAAAGATCAGTCAAATCCTCGTTACGGAGGCAAGTTAGCTGCTCGCCGTGTGGCGAGAACGGTTATGCTCGGCTCTGCACCAACCGTCCGTGACCAGACTGTGAGAGGTATAGAAGCATCGCGTATTCGGCTTGGCGTGATTCAACCCGGTGAGAATATCGCAAACTTCAATGATGCGCTTAACACGCTGACATCTTCGCTTGCGTATCTCTACACCAATCCATCGGGTGACCGTTTCTGGTATGATACCCGCCCGACGCTCCGTAAAACCGTGGAAGACCGCGCCACGCAAATATCTGCTCCGGATGTGGAGTATGAAATCGAGACGCGGCTTCATAAGCTGCGCGGTGAACAGCCTTTCCCGCGCCCGCATATTTGCCCCGTTTCTTCTCTTGACGTGCCGGATGAGCAGACAGCGCGGCTTGTCATATTACGCACGTCTGATGAATATAAGGTGACCACACAAACGAGCAGCGCAATGACGGCGGCAACGGATATTCTGAACAACCGAGGCAACACGCCGCGTATTTACAGAAATATGCTTGCGTTCATAGCGCCTGACCAAGACCTTATGGCGTCGCTGAAGCAGGCAGTACGGCTCTTTATAGCATGGAAATCCATAAAAGACGACAGCGAGGATTTGAACCTTGACGCGGCGCAAAACCGCGAAACCGATAACAATCTCAAGCGCGCGAATGAAACAGTTGATGCAAGGATAAAAGAAGCGTATTGCTGGCTTATCGTACCGTATATCGACAAGAATGTGGATATGAAAACCATTATCTGGGATACAATCAAAATCAGCGGCGGTGACGATGGTATTATCACGAAAGCCGCCAAGAAGATGCTCCAGAACGAGTCGGTGATTATTCAATGGGCACCGGCACTGCTTCGGATGGAGCTGGATAATATTTTATGGCGTGATGCAGATAACATTCCCGTCAAAAAACTCTGGGAATACCTTTGTACATACTGCTATCTTCCGCGTCTGGCAAACGAGGTTGTACTCCAAAACGCCATACAAGCCGGTGTTAATTCCACGGAGTATTTTGCCGTTGCTTCCGGCTTTGATGGTTCACGCTACATAGATTTGAAGTTCAATCAGTTTATCGGTATCGCCCCGTGGTCGGGATATTTGGTCAAAGCCGATGTTGCCAAGAAGCAGCTTGATGAGGAAGAAGCAAAACGACAAGCTGACGCGCAAACAGGCGGCGATATAGTCACTCCCGCAGGCGTGATAGGTGGGGGTGACAGGATGGTCTATGCGCCTCCGACAGAATCAGGCGGAGCAACAAGCGAAATCCGCGAAGCGCCGCCATCCCAGAAAAACAAAAGGTTCTATATGTCAGCCGACCTTGATACGACGCGGATCAACCGTGATGTGCAAAAATATGTTGAGGAAATTATCCAGCATTTGATTACAGTCGATGGCGCAACAGTTCAAGTTTCGCTTGAAGTCGAAGCGCAGTCCGCTGACGGATTCACACAGCAGACCGTGAGGACTATCTCCGAAAACTGCCAGACTTTAAGGGTCAGGGATTCGGGGTTTGAGGGATAGGAGGCAAGAAGTTGTGATTAGTCAGTTTTTATCGACTTGCGATAAGCGTTATCAAAACACACAGAGTTGTGATTCTTGTGATGACTGCTCATATAAAGATTTTTGTCCGCATGATTGCGAAAAGTGCCTTGACTTCATTCATACGCCGAGCCATGCTCCTGATGGTGCGCCGAACAGAAAGTACGACTGTGACCGAATGGCAGATTTTTATGTCTGCAAATATACCTGCCGCTATACGTCGGAGATGATATATGCATTGCGTCGCTTAAAGGATTTGAGCAATAAGCAATCCATAAAAGTCCTATCTTTGGGTTGCGGACCTTGTACAGATTTGTTGGCATTAGAATACCTTCAAGCAAAGAGAGAGTACAGTTTTGCGAACCTTGAATACCGGGGCATCGATTATAGCGAAGATGTTTGGAAGGAGATACACACCAATATCAAATCACTATCTCCAGATGGAATAGTAGCGAAATTTTACTATCAAGACATTTGCGACTTTATCGACAAAATCGGCAAAGGTGCATGGGTGCCGGATTTAGTGACATTTCAATATTTTCTTTCTGATTTACACAAGCATTCTGCAACCACAGCAGTCAACAACTTTATAAAGTCTTTTGCTCAGTTTGCGAACGACCACATGGCATCCAACTCATACATTGTTATGAATGACATCAACCTTGGAGCCGGCTATGGTGGTGGTAGAGACTATTTTGATACATTATACTCATTGCTAACGTCCTGCACTTGCCGACGGGGAAGATTTTGCAACGATAATTCCAGAAGCCCATTTTATCCACGGGGATACACTTACGGTGATGACGACGATGGTGAGTTTCCATGCAATAAGAATATGTTTCTGCTTTCACAATGGACAGCATATTCACCATTTGACACTTGTGCAAGCGCACAGATGCTAATAAAAAAGGAGGCGCGGGGGTGATTATCAGCGCAAGCCGACGAACTGACATACCATCATACTATTCTGATTGGTTCTATAACAGAATCAAAGAAGGGTATGCTTTTACACGCAATCCGATGAACTTCCGTCAAATAAGCAGAATCAGCCTTAAGCCGGATGTAGTAGACGGTATTGTCTTTTGGACAAAGAATCCATTACCCATGATTGACAGGCTCGGTGAGCTGAAAAACTATATGTACTACTTCCAGTTCACTATTACACCGTATGGCAAGGACGTGGAGCCAAATATTCCATCGAAAAATGATGTGATTTTACCCACTTTTAAGAAATTGTCGGAAATTATCGGAGCAGATAGAGTTATCTGGAGATATGACCCCATTTTCATAAGTGAAAAATACCCAATGGAATACCATGTCCATGCTTTCGGTAAAATCGCCGAAGAATTGCATGACTTTACCCGAAAGGTAACAATTAGCTTCATTGATACTAATTATCGTGGAGTCAAGAGCAATATAAATGAATTAGCTATGCAAAACTTTTTGCCTACAGTTCAGATTGAACTGAGTTCACAGCTTGCGGAAATTGCCCGCAATCACGGGTTGGCAATAGATACTTGTGCAGAAGAAATAGACTTAGAGCAGCTTGGAATTGAACACGCACGTTGCATTGATGAGAGACTTTTAGGAAGACTTTTGGAATGTAATTTGGATATAGGCAAAGATAAAAACCAACGTCTTGAATGTGGATGCATCACAAGCATTGATATTGGAATGTACAACACTTGTTTGAATGGATGCCGTTACTGTTACGCCAACTATAGCAGAAACACTGTTGACGGAAACTTCGCTAAGCATAATCCGCATTCACCGCTCATCTCAGGTGAAGTTGGCAAAGACGATATAATCAAAGAGAGAGAGATGAAGTCGTGTCGCAACGCGCAAATACGGTTTTTTGAATCGTGAAAAACGTAATATATTTCGCACCAGATGCACGAAAGTAAATAGGAGGGCTGCCGTAATGCTTACCCTAAACCAACTTCTCATCGCGGAAGCAACTGAATATGAATTCAAATCCATTGTCGAGGCTAACAAGCCGCGCAGTTGGCTGAAAACTGTAAGTGCATTCGCTAACGGCGTTGGCGGGAGTATCTATTTCGGAGTGTCTGATAACGGTGTCCCCCTCGGCCTTGAAAACCCTCAACAAGCAGCAGAGCAAATTAGCGAACTCATCAAAGCGCGAATAGATCCCGCCTTAAAGAATTTTGTACTTGAGCCGCTTCGCGCTGATGGGGAAGACATTTTGCGTTTACAGATTTCCGGTGATACAAACACGCCATACTATTACACGGGCGACGGAACCAAAATTGCTTATTACCGTATTGGCAATGAATCCGCGCAGGCCCCGGCCGCTGTGCTTAACGAGTTATTGCTAAAGGGGCTGCACCAGACATTTGATGTGCTTGAAACGAAGTATCGTTTTTCAGATTACAGCTACACATTATTCGAGGCAACATACAAGCATAAAACTGGTAGTGCCGTGGAAAAGCCGAGGGACTATCACTCGTTTGGAATGATGACCGACAATGACACCCTGACATTCGTGGGAGCACTCTTTGCCGACCAATGCCCGATATACCAGTCGCGCATATTTTGCACACGTTGGAACGGCTTAAAAAAGGGCGGCTTATATGTTGATGCTCTCGACAGCGATGAGTTCCAAAGCAACGCGGTATCCTTGCTTACAGACGCGCTGAAATTCATCCGCCACAACTCGTCTGTCAAATGGAAAAAGACCGGCACAGGCAGAATAGAGATGCCGGATTATCCGTCCGAGGCGGCACATGAATCTTTGGTAAATGCGCTCGTACACCGCGACTACATGATTCGTGGAAGCGAGATCCATGTCGATATGTACGATGACCGCCTTGAAATTGTTTCTCCTGGTGGAATGCCGGACGGCAAAAGGATTCAGGATTTGAATATTGATGATGTATCATCAATCCGGCGCAACCCTGTCATTTGCGATGTCTTCAGCAGACTCAAGTTGATGGAGCGTAGAGGAAGCGGTCTGCGAAAGATCATAGACGAATATCCAAAAGACATTGCGCCATCTTTCCGTTCGACGGAGCAATCGTTTATCGTCACTCTACCCAATTTGAATTATGGAAAAACATCAACGCCAAATGGCGATGATGTTGGCGTAGATAATGGCGATGATATTGGCGCAGAAAGCAACGCCAATAGAATCTTAGGTGTCATTGCCGAAGAACCAAAGATAACACAGAGGAATTTAGCAACCAAGACCGGGCTATCAACGCGCACGGTTTCGCGTGAAATAAAAAAACTTCACGACTCAGGCGTTATAAGGCGTATCGGTGGACACGCTAGGAGAAAAGTGAACCAAAATGGATCACTCTGATAAGTGCAAACCGATCCAGCACCCTTAGCAGAAAACGGAAAACGCTAAATGAACGATGTGCCGACAACTGATCCACCTCCAAAGTGCCAATCATAATTTAAATTGGCATGGAAGGAACTGCCAAAGCAGTTCCGGCAATCGGCAGCCCGCCCGCCGCCCCCAAACCCGCCATCCAAAATCTGACGCGAATAAAAATGCAAAAAGAGTGGAACGAGCTTAACTTTTCAGGTATTATTTTGTTGCGACCAAAAAAACCCCGAAAGCAAACCGTCCCACATGCATATACTATCATATTCAGCATCAATAGAGAACACACCAGCCGGAGAAATCCATGTAGCCTTCGCCGATAGCGAAGGACGTCCCTTTCGATGGCGCCGTAAAAGTTGGCGAACGGCGCTACAAGCTCGAATACAGGCACAAGGACTATGAAGTTGTCTGCAATGAGTACGAAAGCCCAGACGGCGGCACTTTCTTAGCGTTCCCGTACTATCTACTCCAAAGAAGAAAATACCCTGCCCACGTATACATATACGCGATAATCCTATACAGCTCAAATCAAAAAATGAGCCAGCGGGCGGTTGCCAAAGCAACGCGCGAGGAGTTTGGGCTGCAAAAGTTTTCGCACTCTACGCTCTGCCGCACGTTCAAAGCGCTTGAAGAATCACTAGAGAAAACCAAGGCAGCCCCGGCGCCATATGGCAGCATCCCGCCTGCCCAGCCTGCCGGGCAGACAGGCGGCGAACAAGCCGCCATCAAAAAGACCGGTGCAAAAAGCGGCAATGAGCTGGCATTCCCATCTCTCAACGATACAATTAAACGCCGCGAGGCCATGTCGGCGTTCATCAGTGGCATAGTAGGAAGCTGCGAAGCGGCCCTCGCAATTGAGTTCAGCAGCACAATTATTAAGCATTGGCATGCCACATACGGGCGCCTGCTGATTTGATATACATGCACCAACCCCCGCCAATATCATATGGTCAACAAACAGGAAGGGGGATTGATGCAAATTGAAAGAAAAAAAGAACGCCGTATGCACGGTTGGCTTACGGCAAATTGAAAAAAACAGGGATTTGGCCTTGGGCGCGCCGCAAAAAGACATCGCCAGCTATGAGAAGATAGCATTGGCATACGGCAACGTTGCGCCTGCGGTGGTCTTAGCGGATGGAGGCATGTACCGCCTGATAGACGGGCATGCGCGGGTTGAAGCATACACCCGCGCCGGCGTCAGCAACGTCCCTGTCGTCGTCGCGCAGGCCGATGACGAGGCGGAAGGGATCAAGCTTTCGTTGCTGCTCGCAACTTCGCGGGAAAGCAGCAGCCCCATCAGCGAGGGGGCAATGATAGAAAGGCTCATAAAAGAGCATGGGCATTCGCTTCAAGGCCTGTCCAAATTTGTGGGCAAGTCAAAGTCATGGCTGTCCAAACGCCAGACAATGACGCGCAATCTGTCGCCGCCCTTGTGTGACATGATCCTAAAAGGCACCGTCTGCGCAAGAGCCGCAGAGGAGATCGCCAAACTTCCATGCGGCGAACAGGCACAGTTTGCGGCGAATGCAATCAGGGACGGGCTTAGCAAAGACGACATCCATTCTCTAGTGCGGGTGTACCGGTCGCCGGACGCCACCGACGTGCTGCGCAAGTCAATAATAGAATCGCCGTCGGATGCGTTGCCCGCATGCTCGCGCGGGGACAAGACCAGCAAAAGTCGCGCCAAGGGAAGCGCGGCAGGCCGGATCGCCGGCACGGCGCGTTTTGCAATAAGCATATTGGATGAAATCGGTAAAATGTCCATTGAATATGGCGATGAGGACATCTTGGCAGCCAAAGCGCATCTTTTGCAGCTTCACAGCAAATTGCTGGTTATCGCCACATTGATTGCCTCGCGCGTGGACACTGGCGTTTCCCCGGGGAAACGGGAGGGGCAAGATGATTACTTGGGATAAATATGCGCAAATCCGAAAGTGCAAGGCAGATGGGCTAACAATGCGGTGCACAGCAAAAAATCTGGGCATATCAAGGAACACCGTCACGCGTTACTGGGACGGCGCGCATACCCCTGACGACAAAAAAGATTACCCCGCTACGGTCACCCCACCCGAAAAGGCCGAAGTCATGGAAGCGTTGGCTGAGTACTTTGAGCAACACAAAGACGCGCCCAAAAAACAGCGGCCAAATGCAAAGACAGCGTGGGAGGCGCTGCGCGGCAGATTTAATTATGGGGAGTCGACCATACGCGGGTTTGTCAGGGAGCTAAAAGACAAACATCCGGAGGCGTTCGTGCCGCTTGACTTTGAACCCGGGGAAATGATGCAGGTTGACTGGTGCGAGATAACCGCCGTCATAGACGGCTACACGCACAAAAAAGTCCCCGTATTCTGCGCCGCTTTGCCGTACAGCTATGCGATATTCATAGCTGTTATGCCCAACACGACGATGGAAAGTTTTGTCGAGGGGCATATGATGGCGATGGAGTGGTTCGGCGGGGTGACAGAGCGCGTTTTGTATGACAATCTTCGTACAGCCGTATTTTTCGGCACCGGGAAACACGCCGTTAAACAGGAGCGTTTTAAAGCGCTGGAGGCGCATTACTCATTTGAAGCTGTATTTGCCAATCTCGACTCAGGGAATGAAAAAGGGTCCGTAGAGGATCTGTGCAAACTCAGTCGCGGCATCGCGTTTACACCGGTTCCCAATGCTGCCAGCCTCAAAGAGCTTCAAGACCACGTAATCGTTCAATGCACCAATTACATCAAGTATCACAAAGTTAAGGATCGCAATGCCCCAATCAGGCAGATGTATGAGCTAGAGCGGGGTGCGCTGCGCCCGCTCCCAGCCAAAAGGATTGAAGCGGCCGTTTCCATACAGGCAGTGGTCGGGCATGACCTGACATTCCGCTTTGAGACAACTAAATATTCGCTCCCCATGGAATACGTCGGCAAAACGGTCACGGTCCGCGCCCACGCGTATTCCATAGAAGCTTGGCACGGCGGCGCTCTCGTATTTGCCCATGACCGGCCATATGCCAAAGGCAAGCATCAGTATATCCCTGAACACTACCTGCCGCTGCTTGAGCGCAAGCAGCGCGCCATTCGCAACGCCGCGCCTCTAAAATATGGGGTGCTGCCGCCCCAGCTGGATCAGTTTCGTGAACGGTGCAAAGACAAGGATCGTCTCGAACAGTTGGTGAATATCTTGCTGCTAGGGCGTGAAGTGGACGCCGGCCAGCTGCTGCGTGCCGTTGAGTGCGCCAATAGCTCCGGGCGCCCGACATACAGCGCAGTCCGTTTCTACTTAAGATTAGAGGGCGAGTCAAAAAACGCAGCCAACGCTCAAATATGCGACACCGTTGATGTGAAGCATGCAGACTTGAAACAATATGACGACTTGTTATTTGGGGAGGGTTATGATGATTGACAGCAAGGCGCCGATGGCGGCGGATGAACTTCGCGCCGCGATATCAAAGCTGGCCAATGGCCTGTATATACCGGTATTTGCGCAGTATGATAAATACATCAATGCCTCGATCTCTTTTGAGGAAAATCTTTATGCGCTGCTGTCGGAGCAGCAGAACCTGTCATTTGAAAAAAGGGTTAAGCGCCGCTTAAAAACCGCAGGCTTCCCTTACATTAAAACAATGAATATGTTCTCAATGGATAAGGAGCTGCTGCCGAATCTTAACTTTGACGAAGTGCGGGAGATTTCGACATGCAAGTTCATTGACGAAAAAATTGACGTGTGCGCAGTAGGCCCATCCGGTCACGGCAAGAGCCATTTGGCACTCGCCATAGGCTATGAGGCAATCCGCCGCGGCTACTCCGTGAAATACAAGCGCGCGTGCGATCTGCTCAACGAAATGAAGGAAGCGGCGTCCGAGAAACACCTCATGGATTACTCCAGAATGATGGTTCGATGCTCTTTGCTCATCATCGACGACGTTGGTTATTACAACTATGATGATGAGGCGTCAAGTTTCCTCTTTCAAATAATTAGCGCAAGGTACGAAGCCATGAGCACTTTTTATACATCGAACTTTAAATTCTCCGAATGGCCTCAATTCATTGGAAAAGACGTGCTTGCCAATGCAATTGCTACCAGAATTGCGCATAATTCAATCGTGCTTGACATGAACGGCCCTGCTGCCTGGCGCCTTGAACATGCCAGAAGCCGCCGGGGCAAAGCTGCGCCAACTGGGGTATCTGAAAACGGAGGCGGGGGGGGTAATATATGAGCGCGCCTGTTCGGCTGTTGGTGCATAACCGGTGCGAAGCCGGTATGGCAAGGGCTAGCCACCCACCATTACCCAGTCCCTTGGAGCGAAAACGGTAACGTTTAGCCTAAGCGTAGGGCGGGGAGATGGCGAGCCGCGGGATTGAGCCTCGTAAATTTTACAACCAGAAGCCGATGCTTTTCATTTGGCAGCAGGCAATAAGAACAAGGCGAAAAGGCGATGCCTTGTGAGATTCTGGCGGGGTCTAAGGCCGGGGCGAGCTATACATAGTTGCACCAGCGGTACCAGGGAGAGCCTGTGTGTTCCCGGGTTTTGGGTAGGAAGCGACAATGCCGGAAAAGCAGAGGAGCAGACGAAGATGCACAGGCAGTCTTACCAGTTCATAGTACCGATGAAGCGCGTCAATAAACGCGTGGAGGGAAGGGACTGGCGAGCGACCAATGCTATTCACAGAAACATGAACACCTACCGGAGAGGGGGAGAGAAGTGGGAACGGAAGTGGATAGAATAAGGCAGTTAGCAGAGGAGCACCCCGAGAGGAAACACCAGACATTAATACATTGCGTCAACAAAGAAGCGCTTATTGCGGCGCACATGAAACAAAGCGCCAAGAAAGCAGGAGGTATTGACGGCGAGGTAAAGGATAGCTACGGCGAGAATCTTGAAGAGAATATAGAAACACTGTTGTCAAGAATGAAGCAGTTCAGTTACAGGCCGCAACCAGTAAAGCGTGTGTATATACCAAAAGAGGGCGACAAAGGTGAAGTCAGGCCGCTAGGCATACCCGCATATGAAGATAAACTGGTGCAAAGCTGCATGGCGGACGTGCTGAACGCGATATATGAGCCGAAGTTCTATGACTTTTCTTTTGGGTTCAGACCGGGAAAAGACCAGCATCAAGCGTTATCATATCTTGATGACAAACTTATGGGCAAGACGCTATGGGTATTAGACGCGGACATCAAAAGCTTTTTCGACAACGTAGACCACGAATGGATAATGAAATTTCTTGGACACAACATAGCTGATAAGAACTTCCTTAGGTACATAACGCGATTTCTAAAAGCGGGAATCATGGAGGAAGGCAAATACATGGAGACTGATGCCGGAGTACCGCAGGGCGGGTCAATTAGCCCTGTGCTGGCAAATATTTATCTTCATTATGTAGTGGACATGTGGTTTGCGGTTGAAGCAAAGCCGAAGATAGCCAAAGGTGAATGTCACATGGTCAGGTTTGCTGATGATATAGTGCTGTGCTTTCAACGCGAAGAGGACATGATAAATATACACAAAGCGTTAAAAGAACGGCTTGCAAAGTTTGGTCTTGAACTATCTGACGACAAGACGAAGAGAATAAAGTTTGGGAGATTCGCCGGGGAAGAAGCAGGGACGTTTGACTTTTTGGGCTTCACATTCATAACAGGCAAAACACGAAATGGCAAGTTTACTGTAATTAAAGTTACAAGCCAGAAGAAGCTAAAGCAGAAGCGCCGGAAAGTCAAGGAATGGATTCATAAGAACATGCATCAACCTATTAAGGCAATTATTAAAAGGCTCAATCTAGGCTTACGTGGACACTATAATTATTATGGTTTATCCCATAACCTGCATCGACTGAGAATGTTTTACGGATATGTAGTTCGCCAATTGAAATATTGGTTAAGCAGGCGTAGCCAGAGAGGGTATTTGTCATGGGAAAAGTTCAATAAAATCCTGCTTTATAACCCATTGCTAAAACCAGCCATAACAAGGAAGTTATGGTGAAGCTGAATGGTCGCCCGAGGAACCGGATGCCTTAGTTGGGCAAGTCCGGGTCTGAGGGGGATATAAGAAGTTCAATTTACTAGAGAAGGAGAATTATTATGTCTACCTACAAAAATCAAATCCAAAGCAAACTTGAACTATTTGCGGAAAACGCCCGCATCATCAAACCGGAGTTTACGTGGCAAGGCGCTTCGGCGAAAAGGCTGGCGGCGATGGTGTATGCGCTGAACGACCGGAAAATCGACTGCACCGTAATTGCGGGCAGCCATGATTTAATCAAAAACAATACCAGCGTATTTTCAACATTCCGGGGGAATATGGCTCTGTGCATTGCTGCGATGTTATCCCTCAAAGAGAATCGGGAGGAACTATTCGCCCGCACCGTCGCCGTGTACGAGGCTATGAAGAAGGTGAAATTCCGGGCATCGGATTATCTTGCGGTGGCGGCTTACGAGATTGCTTCACAAAGCGAAATGCCAGATTATCATGTCGCCCGTGCAAAGGAATTTTATGACGGTATGAAAGCCAACTCCAGTTGGTTTCGTGTCGGCGAGGACGATTATA
>Ga0099364_10008101_pt1 | contig 14866 bp, 14 predicted proteins | sample TergutTh196P3_FD_73070 | JGI IMG/M metagenome (GOLD analysis project Ga0099364, IMG submission 73070) | Microcerotermes parvus P3 segment gut microbial communities from Pointe-Noire, Republic of the Congo - Th196 P3 | ecosystem: Host-associated > Arthropoda: Insects > Digestive system > Gut ... | reverse complement strand
TGTCGCCGCGCCGCATCGAGCGTGTGGTGGGGGTCATCAAGTGTTACACCACGCGCGTCGGGGGGGGGCCCTTCCCGACGGAGCTTGACAACGCGGTCGGCGAGCACCTGCGCCAGAAGGGGGGGGAGTTCGGCGCGACGACCGGGCGCCCGCGCCGTTGCGGGTGGTTCGACGCGGTGGTCGGGCGCTACTCGGCCATGGTCAACGGCGTGGACTTCTGGGCGATGACGAAGCTGGATGTGCTGGACGAGACGCCGGTGATCAAAATCTGCACCGCGTACCGCCGTGACGACGGGGTGGTGTACGAGACGTTCCCGGCGGACCTGAGCGTGCTGGACCGCTGCGAGCCTGTGTACGAGGAGATGCCGGGGTGGCTGGAGCCGACGAGCCATGTCACGCGCTATGAGGACCTCCCGGCAAAGGCGCGGGCGTATGTCGAGCGGCTCGTGGATCTCATCGGTGGCAAGCTCGGTATCCTCTCCGTGGGACCCGCGCGAGAGACAACGCTAATAATTGAAAATTGACAATTGAGAATTGAGAATGGGAGGTTGGCTAGTGGGAGATAATATTGTTCTTGTGAAAAGTAAGTCTTTTGCCATTCGGGTGGTAAGGCTTTACCAGCATTTGACTGAGACAAAAAAGGAGTTCGTTCTGTCGAAACAGTTGCTACGGTCAGGGACAAGTGTCGGTGCCAATGTGAGAGAGGCTGTAAACGCCCAAAGCAAGAAAGATTTTGTCTCCAAGATGGGTGTCGCCTTGAAAGAGGCAGCCGAAAGCGAATATTGGATTGAACTGTTGGCAGAAACAAGCTACCTGACAACAGTGGAATCCGAAAGTATCGCGCAGGACTGCAAGGAGTTGGTCCGACTTTTGGTTAGCATCATCAAAAGCGGAAAGCAAGGGTTAATAAACAATTGAAAATTGACAATTGACAATTGAAAATGGGAAATGGCAAATTGACAATGAGTGATGAAACGCAGAATAGAGATGGCAAAGAATTGTCAATTTCGCCACGGCACGTGGCGATGATCATGGATGGTAACGGGCGGTGGGCGCGGCAGCGGGGGCTGCCGCGTTTGGCGGGGCATGAAGCTGGCACCGAGACCGTGCGGCGCGTGATGAACTATTGCCGTGACGCGGGGGTGCGCTACCTCACACTGTATGCGTTCAGCACGGAGAATTGGTCGCGCCCGCTGGAGGAGGTCACAGGGCTGATGACGCTGCTCGGCACGTTCATCCGCAAGCATGAGGAGGAGTTGATCGAGAAGCAGGTGCGGCTGCGGGTCATCGGCAACCGCGCGGATATTCCTGCGCCGTTGATGGCGGAGATCGAGCGGATCGAACGGACGACGGCGCATTTCGAGCGTCAGGTCATTATCGCGCTGAGCTACAGCGGGCGGAGCGAGCTGGTACGCGCGGTGCGGAAAATTGCGGAGAGGGTGCGCGACGGGTCGCTCGCGCCGGAGTCGGTTGACGAGGGGGTCGTGGCTGCGCACCTCGATGCACCCGACGTGCCGGATCCGGACTTAATCGTCCGCACGAGCGGCGAGATGCGCGTCAGCAATTTTCTGTTGTGGCAGTGCGCGTACAGTGAGTTCCACGTCACGCCCGTGCTGTGGCCCGACTTCGGGGAGAAGGATTTCACGGAGGCGCTGGAGGCGTTCGCGAAACGCTCGCGGCGGTTCGGGGGGGTGTAGGGTGATGTTTTTTTTGACAGGATTAACAGGATTTTCAGGATTAGGTTGCTGTAGGGGCGTAGGGCATACGCCCAATAGGGCTGAAAGTCCGGCATGGCTCAGGAGACCTAGGGGACGTAGGGGACCTAGGGGACGAAAGGGCTTGCGAAAATATTCTGCGCCCCCTAGGTCTCCTGTGTCCCCTGCGTCCCCTCATGCTTTGCCAACTGAAAATTATCAACTGAAAACGGTTTCATCATGTTAAAAAAACGCATTACCACTGGGGTTCTTTTTCTGGCGTTCTTCACGCCGACAATCCTGTTCATGCCGGCGTGGGTGCTGGTGGCGTTGCTATGCGTGGTCTATTTCCTCGCGCAGTTGGAGTATTGCGAGATATGCGAGGCGGGCGGGTATAAGCTGGAGCGTATCGGGATTTTCACGTGCGGCTTTCTCTTCCTCGGCGCGACATTGTGGGAACGTGGCATTTTTTATCAGTTTTTGCCGACCGAAAAAATTTGCGAACATTGGACACATTTTCTTGCGTACCCACACAAGCCTGTAGAAATTTTATTTTTTTTCATTCCCGCATTCCTAATGATTCAAAACATCTTGCGACGCAAGACGGAGAAGGCGGCGGAGTGCCTTGGGCTTTCTATTCTCGGCGTTTGGTATGTCGCCGTGCTGATGAGCTTCATGGTGCGTATTGTGTTTCTGGAGACATTCATGGGGCGGTGGTTATTCATCTTCTTTATCCTGCTTGTCAAGATGGGCGACACGGGGGCGTATATGTTCGGGAGCCTCTGGGGGCATAAAATTAAGCGCAGGCTCATCCCTGAAATCTCGCCCGCAAAATCGATCCCAGGGTTAGTCGGGGCGTATGTCGGGAGTTTGCTGGTGTCGGTCGCAGGATTGTTCGTGGGCGTACCGTGGTTTATCTGCGTCGCGCTCGCGCTCCTGATGGCGACGGTGGGGGTACTGGGTGATTTGGCGGAGTCGCTGCTGAAACGTTCGTTCGGGGTCAAGGATTCGAGCAAGCGGTTTCCCGGGATGGGGGGGTTCTTGGACGTGATTGACAGCCTCCTCCTCGCCGCGCCGTTCATGTATTTCTTTTTGATGTTGCTTTCGTGAGGATTTTGAATGGGCACGCAGATGACGCAGACTTTTTTTGACAGGATTTACAGGATTTTCCATAAAAACCTTTGTGACCTTTGTGTGAGTAAAAAAAACAGATGAAACGCATCGTCATACTTGGTTCGACAGGCTCGATCGGCGAGAACACCTTGAAGATTGTCGAGGCGTTGCCGGGGATGTTTGAGGTGGTGGGGCTGGCCGCAAACACGAATGAGAAGCGTCTCTTGGAACAGGCGAAACAGTTTAATGTCAAGGCGACCGTACTTGCCGGGAAAGACGGGCAGGATGCGCTTTGCGAACTGGTCTCGCGCCCTGACATTGACATCGTCGTCTGCGCGATGGTGGGCATGGCGGCGTTGAAACCTGTGCTTGCAGCAATCGAGGCTGGGCATGATGTGGCGTTCGCGACCAAGGAGGTGCTGGTGGCGGCGGGGGAGCTGGTGATGCGTGAACGCGCAAAGGCGGGCGTCCGGCTGCTGCCGATTGACAGTGAGCACAGCGCAATCTTCCAGTGCCTTCAGGATTCGCGGCGGTTGCCGTGGTGCGTGGAAAAAAGTGGCGCTACTCCCAATGCCGTCGAGACGTTGACGCTGACGGCGTCGGGGGGGCCGTTCGAGGGGCGGGCGGATGTGGATTTCGAGCGCGTCAGCGTGGGGGAGGTGCTGGACCACCCGCGCTGGAAGATGGGGCGCAAGGTGACGGTGGATTCGGCGACGATGATGAACAAGGGGCTTGAGATTCTGGAGGCGCGGTGGATGTTCAATGTCCCCGTGGGGCAGATTGACGTGGTGGTGCACCCGGAGAGCGTGGTGCATTCGATGGTGACGTTCGTGGACGGCGCGTCGGTGGCGCAGTTGTCGGTGCCGGATATGCGTTTCGCGATCCAGTACGCGCTGACGTGGCCGGAGCGTGTCGCATCGGGGATGCCGCGGCTCGACCTGGCGCAGGTGGGGCGGCTGACGTTCCGCGCGCCGGACGAGGGGCGGTTTCCGTGCCTGCGGCTGGCGCGTGAGGCGGCGGTGGCGGGGGGGACCCTGCCGGCGGTGATGAACGCGGCGGATGAGGTGGCGGTGGAGGCGTTCCTCGGGGGGCGGCTGTCGTTCGCGGGCATCTGGCGCACGGTCGGACAGGTGATGGCGGCGCACACGGTTTGCGCGTGCGGGGATTTGGAAACGGTTGTTGAGGCGGACGCGTGGGCGCGCCGCAAAGCGAAAGGCGTCATCGAATGCAACGAATGAATACGAATCAATCGTTTACGGGCATTCGCATTATTCGATGACACAAGAGAGAAAGGCGTCATCGAATGCAATGAATGAATACGAATCAATCGTTTACGGGCATTCGCGTTGTTCGATGACACAAGAGAGAAAGGAGTCATCGGATGCAACGAATGAATACGAATCAATCGTTTACGGGCATTCGCGTTGTTCGATGACACAAGAGAGAAAGGATGATGATGATGGAGATGTTGTTGTGGTTGGGCAGTAAGGTGTTGTTCTGGAGCGGGGGGTTGCTGCTGCTGGGGCTTGCGATTTTCGTGCATGAGCTGGGGCATTTCTTGGCGGCGCGGTGGTTGGGGTTCAAGGTGGAGGTGTTCTCGATCGGGTTCGGGCCCGCAATCTGGAAGCGCAGGGTCAGGGGCATCGAGTACAAGGTCTGCTGGATTCCGTTCGGGGGGTATGTGTCGGTGCCGCAGCTCGACCCGTCGGGGATGGAGCACCTGCAAGGGGAGTCGGAGGAGCCGCGCGAGGAGTTGCCGGACATGCCGCCGTGGAAGCGGATCATCGTCTCGCTGGCGGGGCCGCTGGGGAACGTTGTGCTGGCGGTGGTGCTGGCGTTCCTGATCTACTGGCTTCCGAATTCCGGCGCGGGGCTGATTGATACCCGCGTGGGGGCGATCAAGGAGTCGTCCGAGGCATGGCAGGCCGGGCTGAGGAGCGGCGACCGCATCCTTTCGGTGGACGGCAAGAAGATTGACAACTGGATGTTCCTGCAATACGAGAGTTCGCTCACGGGCGGGAAAGGGGCCGTCACGCTTACGTTCGAACGGGAAGGGCAGATAAGGGAAATTGAGGTCCCCCTGGCGAAAGAGGATATTTACGGGATGCATCTGCTGGACGGTGTGTTCCCGAAAATGTCCTGTGTGGTCACGAAGGTGACCGACCATTTCCCTGCCGCCAACGCGGGGGTGCAACTGGGGGATGTGTTGCGGACCGTTGACGGGCAGATCGTCTGGGACTGGAACCATTTCATTACGCTGATTCAACAGAAAGGAGAAAACCCGCTGACGCTCGGTATCACGCGTGGCGAGGAAGACCTGGAGATGGAGATGACCCCGCAATTCGACACGACGTTGGGCCGGGCGCTGGTGGGGCTCAGCTGCAGGTCGGGCAGCCCCTTCATGCTGTACAAGAAACCGTGGGATCAGCTCAAGAACGACACGTTGCTGGTGACACGTCTGTTGCATGTTCTGGTGAAACCCAAAAACAAGCAACAGTTGAAGGAGGTGACCGACGGCATGGGCGGGCCCTTCGCGATTTTGGACGGGCTGCAGGAGACGCTTCAATACCGGGCGATGGATGCGATCGGGTTCCTGCGGATGATCTGCGTGAACCTCGCGATTTTGAACCTGCTGCCCATCCCTGTGTTGGACGGTGGGCACATCCTGTTTGCGCTGTACGAGGTGGTGACGCGCCGCAAGCCGCACCCGCGCGTGGTGGCGGTGCTGGTGAACGCGTTCGCGATCCTGCTCATCGGGCTGATGATCCTGCTCGTCGGGCGCGACGTGGTGCGCAAGGGCAAGGCCGTCCGGCGCGATGCCGAACAACGGCAGCAGATGCACCCGGAGCAGAAGTAGTTGGGACGTGCACAACTAAGGGTTTGACAATTGCGGCCCAACGGCGTATGCTTTGACACATCCTTTTCAAGAAGGGTTGTTTACACGGAGGACTGATGATGAAGAGACGTGATTTTCTGAACTTGACGACACTGGCCGCCGGCACGGCGGCGTTGGCTTCGTTGACCCGTGCGCAAGATGCGGCGCCCGCAGGCACCGCCGACCCGGTCTGGGTCCCGCTCACCAAAGACGTGAAGGTGACGCGCGTCGGATTCGGCACCGGGATGCGCGGGTGGCAGCGGCGGTCTGACATCACCCGCGCCGGCTACCCCAAGGCCATCGAGCTGTTGCGTTTCGCCTACGACCGCGGGATCCGGCTGTTCGACCTTGCGGACCTGTACGGCACACACGATGTCTTCGCGGAGGCGATGAAGGGTAAGCCGCGCGACAGTTATGTCGTCGTCTCCAAAATGTGGCTTCATGCGAACGGCCTGCCCGAGGTGGAGCGGCTTGACCCGCAGGTCACCATCAAGCGTTTCCTTCAGGAAACGAAGACCACCTATATTGACGTGGTGCAGATCCACTGCATGATGAACGCCAAATGGAACGAGGAATTTGGCGGCGCGATGGAGAGCCTCGAGAAGCTCAAGAAAGAGGGGGTGATCCGCGCGCACGGCATCAGCTCGCACTCGAACGCCGCAACGGAACTCGCCGCCGCGACGGACTGGTGCGACGTCATCCATGTCCGCATGAACAGCGAGGGGATGTGCATGGACGGCCCGCAGGACGATGCCGCCAAGCGTGTCGAGGAGAGCCTCCGTGCCGCCAAGAAGGCGCACGACGCGGGCAAAGGCATCATCTGCATGAAGGTCCTCGGCGAGGGGCGGATGGCGGACAAGCCTGACCTGCGGCAGAAATCGGCGACGTTCATCTCGAAGCTCGACAGCGTCAACACCATGATCGTCGGCTTCTCCGAGAAAGAGCACATCACCGAGTTCCTCACCCATGTCGCCTCGGCGTAACAACAGACCGTGTTCCGTTTTCCTGCAACAGAAAGGGCAGGCTCATCCTTATGAGAAAAAAGGAACGGTTGGATACGTTGCTGGTGGCGGCGGGGCTGGCGGAGAGCAAGGAGCTTGCGCAACGCCTGATTCTTGCGGGTGAGGTACGCGTAGCTGGACAGGTGGCGGCGAAACCGGGGCATCGGGTTGCGATGGATGTCGCGTTGTCGGTCGCCACCCCCCCGCGTTTTGTGAGCAGGGGGGGGGAGAAACTGGAGGGCGCTTTTGCGGCGTTCCCGTCGTTCGGGGTGGCCGGTAAGGTGTGCCTCGACGTGGGGGCCTCCACGGGGGGGTTCACAGATTGCCTGTTGCAGCGGGGGGCCCTGCGCGTGATGGCGGTGGATGTGGGCAAGGGGCAGTTGCATTGGAAGTTGCGGCAGGACCCGCGCGTGTTTGTGAGGGAGTCGTTCAACGCGCGTTTCCTGAAGGCGTCGGATTTGCCGGAGCAGCCGGAGCGCGCGGTGGCGGATGTGTCGTTCATCTCGCTGGAGCTCATCCTGCCGCCGATACGCGATGTGCTGCCGGTGGGGGGGGAGATGGTGTCGCTGATCAAGCCGCAGTTTGAGGCGGGGCGGGGTCAGGCACCAGGGGGGGTCGTGCGTGACCCCGCCGTGCGTGAGGCGGCCGTGGAGAAGATCCGGACTTTCGGGACGGGAGCTCTGGGTTTGGTGTGGCTGGGTTGTGTGCCGTCGCCGCTCCTAGGGCCCGAGGGGAATGTGGAGTTTTTGGCGTGGTGGAGGAAAGAGAGGGATACATAATGTTCTCACACAAAGACACAAAGGACACACTGTCTTTTGACAAGATTGTGAGAATACAAAGGGAGCAAGAAAGCGATGAAGCGGATTGGGCTGGTTGTCAATTTCCAGAAACGCCAAGCAGTGGAGGAGGTGAAGCGCGTGGCGTCGCTGGCGGCGGAGATGGGCTTTGACCTGTATGCGGACGCGGCGACGGCGAAGTTGAGCCCGACCATCCAGGTCTGCGACGTTCAGGTCTTTGCGCGTCTCGGTGTGGAGGGGGTGGTCGTGCTGGGGGGGGACGGCACCATGCTGGAGGCGTCGCACACGCTGACCGGGCAGGGACTCCCTATGATGGGACTGAACATGGGATCCCTCGGCTATTTGACGAGCGTGGAAAACAGCCAGTTCACGGAGGCGTTGCAGAAGTTGCGCGAAGACCGCTTCACCGTGAGTAACCGTACCGCGTTGGCCGTCCGCATCGTCCGCAAGGGGGGGGGCATTGATACGCTCCCGGACGCGCTGAACGAGGCGGTCGTTGACCACGGCGCGCGCGCCAAGGCGGTGGAGCTTGAGCTCCTGCTGGACGAGAAGCCTGTCGCGAGTTTCCTGTGCGACGGGATTATCGTGGCGACGCCGACGGGCAGCACGGCGTACTCGCTGTCGTCGGGGGGGCCCATTGTGCTGCCGGATGCGGAGGCGCTGGTGGTGAACGTGATTTGCCCGCACACGCTGACGTTCCGCCCGCTGGTCGTGCGCGACACCACGCGCGTCGCTATCCGCGTGGTGCAGTGCCCTGTGCCGATGGTGGTCAGCTCGGACGGCCGCGACAACGCGAAGCTGAACATCGGAGACTGCGTGGAGGTCGCCCGCAGCAACGATGCGGTGCCGGTGATCGAGCTGAGTGGCTACAACCCGTATGATGTGCTGCGGCGTAAGCTGCGTTGGGGGCAGAGGGGGAGTTTCGAGTGGCTAGAGCATTTTCGGGAATAGTGTACCCGTTTGACAGGAGTGCGGGTTTTCCAACCCACCCAATTCTATTGAGCGGACAGGAATGTCCGCACTCCTTTTTACGGGCACATTATTTCAGAAAATGTGCTAAAACGCGGTGCTGCGCCAATAACGGGAAATATGGCGCAAAGGATGGCGAGCGCGAAGTACAGGGTTCGTATGTGTGCGTTCATGGCAGAGTTTCCCGTCCCCACGTCATTTAGTTTGCTTTTGTGTTTCTAGAGCATTTTAAGAAATTTCGTGTCCGCATCCCACCAAAGGCTGAAAGCCCTCGCGTCTGTGTCGAGAAGGCGCAACCTCTGGAGTGCGGCGGCTCGCCGCCGCTTTCCGTCGCGGGGGCTCGCCCCCGCGCGATAGGGCTGAAAGCCCTTCGGCACTTCAAAACAGAAATGATGAAATCCCCCTAAAATTGACGAAAACCCAGCCTTAGTGATTTAATGGTCTTAACTGTTCCGCCAAATTCCGCCACGAAAAAAGGAAAGGAAAGGTGCGAGATGTTGAGGCAGAAGAAGGATGTGATCAAAGGCATACGGCGTATCGAGCGTGTCATAAAAGGGCAGGGGAGGACGTATTACGAGGCGTATGCGGGAACGAATGCGAAAGGGCAGAAAATACGGTTCAGCCGACCGACGAAGGAATCGCTGTTGGCCGCGCTGAATGATTTTTACACGCTCCACAAAAAGAACGGGGACACGGCAGTAGCGGTACTCACTGCGTACCAAATCCATGACGCGAGGGCGGCACTGGACGAGTTGTCAAATGCGGGGAAACAAGGCATAGGCCTTAGGGAATGCGTGAGGGAATACCTGCGGATGCTCGGCGACGATTCCCGCATGAAAGACAAACTCCTGAAGGATGCGTACAGCGAATATCTGGCGTCGTTCCCGGAGGCGACGAAGAAGCTGCACCGCACAACAATCCGTTCGCGCGTCGGGAAGTGGGTCGCGACAGAGGGGGCCGACAGGATGTGCGGCGAGGTTACGGCGGCGGATGTGTCGGCGTACTTGTCCATGAGGAAGGATATTCCTGTGACGACGTACAACGGTATCCTTAATTACATCAAGACGTTCCTCGGTTGGTGCGCGGCTCCTGAACGCAGGTATATCCGGGAAAACCCGGTCGTGACGATGAGGAAACAGGACAAGCCGTATGAGGAGCCGGAATATATGCGCGCCGATGATGTCGAGGCCCTGCTCCGCATCTTCGAGCGGCACGGGGACAAGTCGCTCCTCTGCTACCTCGTGCTTAGTTTTCTCATGGGGATGCGTAGCGCGGAGATAAGGCGCGTCTCGGAGGAGCCGGGCGCATTCAGGCTTGAGGACGGGACGATACGGCTGGCGAAACCAAAGGGGTGGACGAAAGGGCGGCCGCCGAGGATTATCCATGTGCCGGAGAACACGCTGGCATGGCTTCGGAGGTATGACGTGCAGGAAAACATTAAACGCCTTGTCGTTGACCCGATCGGGAAAATCAAACTCGTCGTCAAAAGGGCTGGGGCCGGCATTCGTATCCCGTATAACGCGGGACGGCACACGTTCATCACGATGCACTATGCGGCGTACTGCGACCCCGCGAAGACAAGGGCGTTGTGCGGGACATCACAATCCATGATGAATGAGCATTATATGGCCCTTGGGGATAAGGCGGAGGGGCTTAGGTACTTCGGCATTATGCCGTCGGCGGAATGAGGGGCGGACAGGATGGCGGGGGCGGAGGGGTTAGGGATGGCACGGGTTCCTAACCCCTCTTCTCTTGTTTCCCAAGGCCAAAAGCCTGTTGCCGCCTGAAGTTCGCCAGCCGTTCCCTTGCGCCATCATAATATGCCTTGTCTATTTCGCACCCCACGAGGTCAAATCCCGTTTCGTGACAGGCAAGCGCAATGCTCCCGCTTCCGAGGTGAGTGTCGAGTATCCGGCTGCCGGGTTCCGCGAAGTTATCCAAAATCCATTTGTAGAGATTGACTGGCTTTTGCGTAGGGTGTATCTTTCCGCCCGTGCGGTTGTCGAGACGGAACAGTTTGGCTGGTCTGTTAAATGATGTCCAGGCCATTTCACACTGCGAGAAGTTCTTCCAGGGCTGTACCTTATCCCAGCAGATAATGCACCGGGCGCGGGGCAGGCTGAAGTAATTCCCGCCCCAGATGATTTGATTTTCGGATACGCGGAACAGTTCGCTAAAGTATTCCGCCGTTGGCGCGACATCCCACGATGTGCTGTATCTCTGGATTGCCCTTCCTTTTAGTTTTCCTGCACCCCTTGAGAATTTTCCGGCGCGTGTTGAATTGCCGCCAATGCCATAGGGCGGGTCAACGATGGCGAGGCCGAACGCTTTGTCATGCAGCCCCCGCATATAGTCCATGCAATCCGTGTGGAGAAGCTCGATCATGTTCCCGCCCTGCCGTTTCCTTTGGTTCCCTCCACCATTGCAATCCTCATGCACAGCCATCTCGCGCAGTTGACGGCCCATGAGTTGCCGCAAACCTTGTAACGTGGGGCATCGGGGCAATCCCCGGCTGGTTTGCCGCGCCAAGGGATGCGGGTGTAATCGTCGGGGAAACCCATCAGCCGTTCGCATTCGAGCGGAGTCAGGCGGCGGAGCATCTTTCCTGCGGCGACACCGTGCCTCTCCACGGTGTTGATCGTGAAACTCACGTCGTCGCCGATACCGGAGCCTCTGTGCGACGGGCGCGAGCCGTTACCCTCGATAGCGTGGCAGACAATAGGCGTGCCGCCTCGCACATGGTCGCAGTTCGTGGCGGTAAGCATGGCGACATGACTCTCCTTCGGCACATGGTGCTGGCTCGGCTGATACGCCACCAGCGGGAGATTGTTCCCGCCTGTCCCCGCCCTCAATGTGATCGTCGGGGACAAGTCGCCGTGTTCCTTTACGCGCGAGTCGTTCGGGTGGTTCTCGAAACAGACGATGTTTTCAAGCCCATTGTTTGCCCCGACCCCATTCGCAAGGTTTTCCCCAACACACGGGTCTTGCGATCCGTGAACGACTATCGGCGGGTGGCTTCTTCTGGAGGCAGTGATTGTCCCCGTCACGCCGCCATGGACGTTTATGGTTTCGCCGCCCTGGTCATCCAGCACAAAGAAGTCACCGCTGAACGCCTCCTGATTGCCGAGGAACAATTTCTCGCCCTGCCTCGCGGAGATGGTCGGGAACACCTCCTTGTTGTTTGCGGTACGCCCGATAATCGGTGCCTCATGGTTGCAGGAAAGCGCACCGCAATAGTCCTTTGTGGCAGAGGCATTGGATTGCCCGGAGGGAAGACAGAGGAACGTGTCGCCCGCCCGCTCCGCTAGGATTGGCGGGGCAATGCCGTGTCCCACGTTGAACATCTCAAAGTTCATCGCAACCGTCTGGTCGTTCCTCGTCGCCAGTGTGTGCGACAGGTTACGCCCGATCAGCGGGCCTTTCCCTCCTCCTTCGCAACCCTCCCGCATCCTGACTGAAAGCGCAGCATCCTCTCCAGTATCGGGGGTAACGCCTTGCCCCTTTTGTCGGCGCGGCGGAGGATTCCCGCACAGGCCCTCGCCGACAAAAAATACTTGGGCAGGACGTTTCCAATCTCCAAGATGTCCGACAACCCACACACGCCTTCGTCTCTGCGGCACGGCGCGAGCGTATCCGTCCACTCTGGCGTATTGAGCGTCAAGTATCCTCCATGCGAGCCCGTAGGTTCCGCCGTCGTGACTGGCGGCAACCCCGCTGCTCCGCCATCCGTCCTTGGGGACAGCAATGTCCCACCCGCACAGGCTAGAAAGGAGTGCCGCGAAATCCCCCCCTTTTCCTGATGACAGGCAGCCCGGGACGTTTTCCCACACAAACCACTTTGGCTTAATCTGGTGTACAAGTCTTGCAAAGTGGAGCATAAGGCTACCCCTTGCATCGTCAAGCCCTTTCCGGTTTCCCGCGACGCTGAATGACTGGCAGGGGGTTCCCCCAGCGATAATGTCAACTGTTCCATAATAGCCTTCTCCTTTTATTTCCCTCATGTCGCCTAAATTAGGCACGTCAGGAAAGTGATGCTTCAGCACCGCACAGGGGAACGGCTCTATCTCCGAAAAGAACACAGGTGTCCATCCCATCCCCCTTACGGCAAGGGACATCCCCTCAACACCCGAGCATACCGTCGCGTATCTCACCGCATTGCCTCCCCGCATCTCATGCGGTCACATTCCCCGCACCCTGTCCCGTCGCAGCCGCGGCATTGGCAGCCGCCGCCGTTCATGCAGCGTTCGCCAATCCACCCGCAATACGGGTACTCGCTCTCCCAGTCGCAATCGGTGCAGGGGGCGTTCCTGTCGGTGCAGAGTGTGCCGCACGGTGTGTCACAGGCGGAGGGGCAGTTATGATGGTTTCTGCTCATGGCGGGGTTTCCTTAGAACGGCGGTGTGGTGAGTTTGTGGACAAGCATCTCGTGGATTTCGGCTGTGCGGTCGGCGCACTCGATGACCTCCGCGCCGCCCTCCCTGACGTGGATGAGGGCGCGGCGGATTTGTGTCCCGGCGGGGACGTACCGCTGGGAGCGGAGAATCGTCTCGTAGGCGGAAAGCTGGAGTTCGTACTTGGACAGGTCACAGGCGGGCAGATGCTCCACGGGAAACAATGCGTTCTCACCATACGGGCTGGCACGCTTGATTTCCTTGCTGGTCTTCCAGTCCAGCAGCCACAGCGCACCGCCGCCGTCTTTGACGCAGAGGTCTATCGTCCCCGCGATGCGGGTCGGGGTGTGGAACACAATGTGCTCGACGCAGACAACCCTGGACACGGCTTTTACCTTTTGGGCTTCCCCCCAGGCAATCTCGAAAACCTTGCGCTCCCTCTCGCTGCCGGGGCTGTGGCGGGGCGGGTTGCCGAGCAGACAGTCCTCGCAAATCTCGTGGACCCGCGTGCCGGAGCGGGAAGCGTCTTGGCGGAGGTATGCCCATTCGTTGAGGATGAGGCCGGGAGTGGTGTTCCGTCTCCTCGCCGTGCGTTCGGCGGCTTCGCGCTCGTTGAACACCGGGAAGAACCGGGACACAAAGGCTGTGACGGATTCGTACAGGATGGGAAGGGAGTCGTCGGGGTGCGGCTCGCCATGGGCGGGGGTCGCGTTGCAGGTTGACCAATAAATGTGGTCTCTGGCGTTGAAAAAGATTTCAGTGCCCTGGGGGTCGGAGGCTCTTTTGTCTATGGTGTTCATGTCGGGTAAACGGTCTCGATGATGCCGATGGATTTGTCGCCCTTGATGCCGACGATTTTGACGGGGAAGGCTTCCCCCCCCTGCACGTTCTCGCCTGTCCAGAGGATGCCGGAGCGCCGGAGCTTGCCTTTGCTCCCGCGCCCGTCGTTGGGGTAGCGCGTGACCTTCTTGTCGGCTTGTTTGAGCAGCCCCATCTTGACGTAGTTGCGGATATCCTGGATGGATATTTTCGCGGCGTTGTGTATGCCGGACATCCAGAGGTTGAGCGTGTCGGAGCGGATAAACACCTTGTCCTCGCCTGGGGTAATCCCAAGCCCTTGGAGTTGTGCGGTAATCTCGTCCTCGATCTGCCGCGCCTGTTCCTCCTCGATGTTCGTCTCGGCGCGGGACTCGGCGATTGCGGAGCAGACCATCCCGTAGTTTTCCTCGGAGCCGCACATGGCCTGCAGAATCTCCGTCTCAAATTCGGGGCAGCGCGAGACAGGGGCGCGGTCGAACGGCTGGTGGTTCTCGAGAATGTCGATGATGTCCGCGAAAATGCGGAAGCGGTGGGCGTTGATATAGCCGATCACGTCGCGTTTCCAGTGGGATTGTGTGCCGGGGCGTTTCAGGTAGATGATGAACGAGCGCGAGGCTATATCGTTGTCGAGGGACGCGGAGTTGGAGGTGACGCAGTAGGTGAGGTTGTTGGGGCGCGACTCCTCGCCCCTGCCGTACGGCGGCTTGCCGCTGATGTGCCATGACGTGACGAGCTCGGCGAACGTCGAGGAGCGGAAATCGCCCGTGACGTTATCCACGAGCAGCACACGGCTGTTGCGCCCCTCCGTCGAAATCAGCCGCTTCACGAGTTCCTTATAGTCGTAGCCGAGTTCCTGCTTGGTGGTCTTGACGGGCTTGCAGTCGTACAGGTAGGAGAGCATCTCCGGCAGCGTTGACTTGCCGACGCCCGCGCCGTCCACGGAGTCAATGACCCAGCAGGGGCGGTGCACGGCGAAGCGGTAGCAGATCGGGGCGGCGAACATCGCGCGTATCAGGAGGCGCGAGGCAAGGTCGTTCGGCGAGAAGAAATCCATCAGGCGGTTGAAGAAACGGTGGCCGGGGTCGGGTTCGGGGATTTCGCCGTGGGCGTAATACACGTCGGGACGCTTGGGGTAGTCCGGGATGAGGGATACCGCCTCGTAGCTTGTCGCGTGCTGGATGACCGCCGAAAAGAACTCGGCCTTGGA
>Ga0099364_10008100_pt1 | contig 14867 bp, 14 predicted proteins | sample TergutTh196P3_FD_73070 | JGI IMG/M metagenome (GOLD analysis project Ga0099364, IMG submission 73070) | Microcerotermes parvus P3 segment gut microbial communities from Pointe-Noire, Republic of the Congo - Th196 P3 | ecosystem: Host-associated > Arthropoda: Insects > Digestive system > Gut ... | reverse complement strand
AACTTGTTTTCTCCGAACTGCTCATTGTCCCATCTGCCATCGCTATCACAATACTGCCTAGCCTTTGCATCTTGCGTATCTTGCCTGTGCATGCCAAAGTCAAATACTTGTGGGGTATAACGAGGGCAGCTGTTAGCCCCGTCTGCGGGGCGGCGCACAGACGAGACGAATCAACTTGGACGACACGGTAAAGTGATATCAGGGTGTGAGTTCTTTCATGGTAACCACTGGAATATCTTTCCGATCGGTTATTTTCAGTTCCGGTCGGTTATCGTTAAAGGCGTAACCTTCGTTTTCTTTCAGTTGCCAAACGAGGGGGGCAAGACATAAGACCGCCGTCTTGAATCCCTGCATGGTAGCACCCGGATTGCCGGTGTGCGCCGAATTCGCCGCCTCATTTTCGATGACAAACGGCTTGTCGAATCCCAGCCCCATCAGTGTTTCGAGAAATTCACGCCAGTCCATACTGTCATAACCGCCGAAGCCCGGCAACATCGCCTCGTAAGGAACCCTGTCCCATTCATGCTGCGGAACAGGAACGCCCGCCTTTTGGGCAAGCTCCTCGTTCACATACTGTTTGGGATACATAGCTCCCCAGTAAATGCTCGACTGACTCCGCAAGTTGCGAGTGGCTTTAATATGGACTCTGTGCAGCCGGTTAGGATCCGTTGCCTTGATGACATCTGCCGGATTGATGTGTTGCCAAATGTCATGCGACGGGTCGTAAGTTTCGCCGTGCGCCATGCTCGGTATCAGGGCATACATCAGTTTCCGTGCTGCCAGCGTGCCGGGAAGGTTGTTGTAAATGACGGGGCAAGTTCGGGGACGCCACCCCTCCATTGGACAATTTTCATAGGCTATCGTAACGCCTAAATCTTCGGCGTACTTCACGATGGGCGCAAACACCCGTTGGTACTCGTAAAGATTCTTCTCGAATCCGCCGTCCTGCATTCCCAGTTCGTCGTTGTAACCGACGAATGTGCCGACCTTTACATCGTTTTCGTCTCCGCCGCAAAGATGTGCAATGCGGATAAGTTTCAACAGATGATCCTGATTGGCAACTCTTTCAGCGGGATTGCCGCCTATCAGATCGACGTAGGAGCCGACGGAGAACCGTAATTTTTCGCGTGCAAAGAGTTCCAGAACTTGTTTTGCCTGCTCGGTTCCAAAGGTTTCGTAGTCGAGGTGAGTCGCTACATGGTCGCTCCGTGAGCTGTCGCGAGGAAAGACGCACAGTTCTAAACCTTGTACTCCTGCTTCTTTTGCCTTTTCCACGATTTGTTCCAGCCTGAAAGGCTTGAATGCGGATGTCATCATCCAAATCTGATTATTCATAGATTGTGTCTCCTTGAATACGCCGTAACCTGTCTCTCGTTATTGTCAATAATTTTACAGCATTGTCAATAGAGTGAGGGTGTGTAAAAAATTTGTGGGTATTTTCAGCATTGCGCAAGCGAGTGGGCAAGTGCGCAAGCGAGCGGGGGGCGTTAGCCCCCCGATGGAAAACTAAAACACTTCTCAACCCAACGGGGGGCTAACGCCCCCCGCTCGCTGCGCAATGTTTAAAAATACTCACAAACTTTTACACACCCGCATCATATCCCCTCCGAGGGATGTCCATCTGTACAATTTCACTTGTATAAATTATCATATTGGCAAAGAAACTTTTGCAGACGAAATTTTCAACAAGACAGAGTGGACGAACTTAAACCTCAAATTTCCAAGTACTATCGGTTCAAATGGTACATCGATGTTCTCGTGTCGGTTGTAACGTTGCCCGTGATCGGACCAGTTATTCTTTTCTTTATGTTGTTGACTTGGCTTACCTCCAAAGGTCCCGTCATTTACACACAAGTCCGCTGTACAAAAGATGAAAAGCCGTTCAAAATGTATAAAATCCGTTCGATGGTCGTCGAAGCCGAAACGCAGGGCGAAGCGGTCTGGGCAGGACGGCGTGATCCGCGGATCACTGCTGTCGGCAGATTTATGCGAAAATTTCACATCGATGAACTGCCGCAAATTGTGAATGTTTGGCGAGGCGAAATGACGGTCATCGGACCGCGTCCAGAGCGTCCTGAAATTATCAAACAACTCAAAAAGGAGATTCCAGGCTACGAACATCGAATGCTGGTTATTCCCGGTATGACAGGGTACTCTCAACTCAATCGTCCGCCCGACACCGATGTAAGAGATGTGCGGAAAAAACTGATTCTCGATTTTGAATATATCGAGGGAGCCTCTCTTTGGTTGGACTTTCGAATTCTACTCGGTACGGCATTTAAGTTTCTCCGGGTTAGACATAAACGTTTCAACCGATTACCGCTACGGCTTTTCGGCATTTATCGTGATCCGCAGGAGTCTCCCTGGGCAGATAAAATCGGTGCAGAAGATTTTGACGATTCAACGATTATCTATTAGGCAAGCGAAAAACGTTAAAGGGACCTCTAATAACACAAAATTTTTGCGTTCCTTGCGTACTTTTCGGTTAAATCCTTTTTTTAACCGCAAGGTACGCAAAGGGCGCAAAGGAATGCTCGACGAAATAAGGGTATATGAGTTTCTGGTAAAAGCCTAATACTTGGCATTTTACGGTATAAGCAAGAGAAACAACATGAAAAAAGCAAAACGATCCGCTAAAAAAGTTACGCGAAAAAACACCAAAAGGGTGTCCAGGCGGTCAGCGAAAAAGGTGAGCCGCAAGAGCAGCATATTCGGCAATAATTCCGGCAATAATTCCGGCAAGGACTTGCCGGAAGAACACCGATTGCAAAAAATACTCGCTTCCGCCGGCTTCGGCAGTCGCCGCCGATGCGAAGAACTTATCGAGCAAGGGCGCGTCGAAGTCGATGGTCAGATTGCAAAGCTCGGTTGCAAAGTCTTGCCGGGTAGTACGGAAATCAAAGTCGACGGCGAACGTCTCAAGTCGGCAAAACCGGTTTATCTAGCGCTGTTCAAACCGAAAGGCTATCTTTGTACCGATGTCGACCAGCAGGGACGTGCGAGAGCCATTGACTTGATCCCGCAGTCGTTTGGACGGCTGTTCTTGATTGGGCGGCTCGACAAAGAAAGCGAAGGACTCATTTTATTGACCAACGACGGCGCACTATCGGAACGGCTAACGCATCCGAAGTATGCCGTACCGAAAGTTTATCGTGTGCAAGTTGCCGGCGAGTTGACGGAATCGGGTGCTCGGCAGCTTCGCGAAGGAGTGCATCTTGCCGAAGGATTTGCCAAAGCGGAGAACGTCGTCATCAAAGGTCGGTACAAGCAGAGTACGATTTTAGATATAACGTTAACAGAGGGGTTGAATCGTGAAGTCCGCCGTTTGTTAGTGCGAATCGGACACAAGGTGTTGACGTTGGTGCGGACTGCGGTGGGACCGGTAAAGTTGGGCAAAATGGTACCCGGCGAGTGGCGAAAGTTAACGCAAAGCGAAGTGGAACGCCTCTACGCGTCAGGAAAACGGTCGTAAATCAACACAGAATCAGAAATGCACTACTGCGTGGGTGTGTAAAAATAAAGTGGGTGCGGCGCAGCGAGCGGGGGCGTTAGCCCCCGTTGGATTGCGAAACGTATGAGGGGCATCGGGGGGCTAATGCCCCCCGCTCACTTTCTCACTTGCCCGCTCGCTTGCGCAATGCTGAAAATACCCACAAATTTTTACACACCCTACTGCGTTGTAAATCTCCATACTGGGGATACAAAAAAAGCCGGAATAACGACATTTTGCCTTCCGACGCAAGCCTTACGTTTCAGTAGGTTTAACGGCAATTCCCAGTTCGTCGAGTTGCTTCACCGCCACCGGACTCGGCGCACCGGTCATCAAATCCGCCGCCTTCATCGTCTTCGGAAATGCAATGCAGTCCCGAATGTTGTCCAAGCCGCCGAAGAGCATTACCAAGCGATCCAATCCCAATGCAATGCCGCCGTGCGGCGGTGCACCGTATTGCAATGCGTCCAACAGAAAACCAAACTGCTCCCTTGCCGACTCCGGCGTAAAGCCCAGCAAATCAAAGACATGCGATTGAACCGGCGAGTCATGGATTCTTATCGTACCGCCGCCGACCTCGAAACCGTTGAGAGTCAAATCGTATGCTTGCGCTCGCGCTTGCGCCGGAGTACCGGCTAAATGGGGGAGGTCGTTATCCAATGGCGCTGTGAACGGATGATGAATCGCAACCCAACGGTTTGACTCCTCGTCCCTGTCGAACATCGGAAACTTCACAATCCAACAGAAATTCATTTCGGCAGGATCAATGAGTCCCAACTCCGTTGCAAGACGACGACGCAGACCATTAAGCACACGACACGTCATCGGAAAATCGTCCGCCGAAAACAAAATAAAATCGTTAACCTCTGCATTCAACCGCTTTGCCATTGCGGTAAGATGTTCTTTCGTAAAGTTTTTGGCAATCGGGCCCGCCAGTTTGCCGTCGGCATCGACTTTGAGCCACGCCACCCCCTTCGCACCGAATTGGTCAATCACCCAAGCGTTCAAACCGTCAATGTCTTTGCGGGAATACTTCTCGGCTACCCCCTTTGCGTTGATGGCACGAACACGACCGCCAGCATCCGCAACGCTGCGAAACACTCGAAACTCGACCTCCTTTGCAATGTCGGTCAAGTCAATCAACTCCATAGCATACCGCAGGTCGGGCGCGTCATGTCCGAACCGCTCCATTGCTTCGTCGTAATCCATTCTCGGAATCGGCAATTTTAATTCACGACCGAGTACATCTTTCATAAGACGAACCATCAGGTTGCTGATGAGGGCGATAATGTCTTCGTTATCCACGAAAGACATTTCGACATCTAACTGCGTGAACTCCGGCTGCCGGTCTGCCCGGAGGTCTTCGTCGCGGAAACACCGGGCGATTTGAAAGTATCGGTCGTAACCGGCAATCATTAGAATCTGTTTGTAAATCTGCGGCGACTGCGGCAGAGCGTAAAACTGTCCCGGTGCAACGCGGCTAGGAACGAGATAATCCCTTGCCCCTTCCGGCGTGCTTTTGCCGAGCATCGGCGTTTCGATTTCGACGAATCTGAGTTCGTCGAAGTAGTCACGCATCACTTTGGTAATCCGATGCCGAAGGAGCAACGTTTTTTGCATTGTCGGTCGGCGGAGATCGAGATAGCGGTATTTGAGCCGCATCTCTTCGGAAGGCACTTCGGGAGCGGAAGGTTGAAATGGCACGACTTCCGTGCGGTTCAGTATGGTCAGCGATTCGGCGGTAACTTCGATTTCGCCGGTCGGAATTTTCTTGTTGACGATTCCTTCGGGACGCAGTCCGACGGTGCCAGCGATTTGCACGACATCTTCGGGATGGAGTGTGCGTACGGTTTCGGATAATTTTTCGTTGTTCTCTTGTAGAAAGACGATTTGTGTGAGTCCGTATCGGTCCCGCAGGTTGATAAAGAGTACGCCGCTGTGGTCTCGGATGGTATCGACCCAGCCGACAAGCGTAACGGTCTGTCCTTCGTGTTCTTTGCGAAGTTCGCCGCAAGTGTGTGTTCGTAACATGGAGTTATTGTAGCAGAAAATAACAGAGCCGCAATCGGAAGATGGCATCCGCAGAGACCGTAACGTAAGTTAGGAACATCCTTACTAACACGGAGGACTCTGTGAACACTCGGTCCCATTGACAAAAAAAGGGAGCTTGTTAGAATGGATTTGTTCCGTAACCTCTCAAGCAAGGGGATAAATCCCCTTGTCAGGGCAATAATAAGGGATAAACAAGGGGCTTTAGCCCCTTGAAACCATCGAAAACTAGGGTTATGGAACAGGTCTAATACTTGTCGTGTCCCTCGGAGTGCTTCAAATTTAACCACAAAGTGAGGAGGTAGGTTATGCAAAAATATCAAAAATTTTCCGTACTGTGCAATTTTCCGTACTGTGCTTGGTGGTTGCTATATTGTGTCGGGGAGTGATTTGCTTCGGTGATGATACTGCTAATGTATGGCCATCGGTAGATTGTGAAGCGGATGACGTGGGATATTTTCCCCCTTGTGGTTGTGGACCACTCAGTCGTGGTTGTGGACCACTCAGTCCCGTGAATGCTTGGTGCGTGGGTACCATTGACGACATAACCATTCCAAATCCTGGTGCCAAAAGGTGGATTGAACGTAAGGAAATGGCTCAAAACTGCACGAGTGCTTGTGGAGACGCAGAAAAAAAGGATCCAAACCCAATAACTGTAACAGTGGATGCTTCCGTGCAGTACACGAATTCTGTTACAGAGGGCATTACAGGAGGGATAGAGGGAGGCACTTTTCTGGCTGGTATCAAAGCATCGCTGGCATATGAAACTGCCGTCCAGAATGGCGTGGTAACCACTGTGGGTAGCAGCATTTCTGTAAATCTACCCCCTTGTGAGTGGCAAGTTCTCAAATCCAAGCTCAGGGTAGTCGAGGGGAAAAAGATACAAGGGTCGGGTGCCATAAGTAAAGCCGCCACGTTTACGTGTCTCCATGAAACATACACTCATGTGTGGACTCCAATAAACGTTACCGTGACAAGGGTGGTAGATGGAGCAGTACAGGGGTCTGGTTGGTCTGGAAGCATAGATAATGGGGAATGTCCGCCGGACCCTCCCGAAGAGTATTAGACCTGTTGCATAACCTCCAAAACACGCTCCAAACCATCCGGTTTTTGCCGAAAATGGACATTGGTCGCCGTTTTATGGGGTTATTTTGGGGCACTATATGAGGGTTATGCAACAGGTCTATTGAACTCGAAGAGTATTGAACGCTGTAAAATGGCATGAAATTTATCTCCCGTCTGGAAGGGAATAACGTTTTTGGAGGGTGATGTATGTGGAACGTGAGAATCTGTTTTTTTTCTTTTTTGGTTGGTTTCGTCGCAATTTGCGCTGTGTTTCCAACGTGTCGGGTTTCGGCAGGGCAGAATGTAGTTACTGACCCTATATCGGAATTGTTGCAAGAATACCGGAAACTTTCCCTTTCCGGGGCATCTGAAGCAGAAAGAGTTGCGATGTACGAAGAATGGCGACGGTTCCTCACAGTTGCAGTCAGAGATAATCCCGAAAGTGAATCTAAACGGATTGCTTTGAATGAGATAGTACGTATTTGTAATGCCATGGGAGATCAAGACCAAGCATTGCGATTACTCGAAGAGTTGATGGACGACGAAGAAATTTCTCTCTGGGAGCGGTATGATTTACAAGCACAGCACGCTGGCATATCGCGGATGAAACTTTTGTTGAGCCCTTCTCCCACCGAGGAGGAAGGTGCAGAAGTAGTGGAGTCTTTCAGCAAATTAAACGACTTGATAAATCGACTCCTCATAGACATGAGCGGTGCTCCCGTCCTCACAATGGCTACAGCAGATGGTGGTGTACACAAGGTATCACCTTTTGATCGGTTATCGGAGCAAAAAATAATTAAATGGGGTATGCGGTTTGCTCCTTCTTTGTTTCCTCGAAAAACCGTCAAACACTTATAAAACAAGCGTGAAACGAGTTTAATGCAGTTGAAATTGCAATCTGCAAAATTTTGGCGTAACTCTTTGACTACAAAGGAGAAACGAGTTTTTAGGAGGAGCAAACCGCATACCCCACTATAATTAATTTTGCACACTCAGGGAACGCAATGTTTACTTTTCGCGACTCGGTGGAATCGATGTGATTTGCGAAGGATTATTTTCAGCAAGCAAGAAAAAAACTCGCCGAATGGGGAGTTCCGAGGGCAAATCTTATGGGTAAAGGCATTGACTTGGAAAGTCTGGCAATGTCTGAAGCCCGGGCTGCCGCTTATGCGGGTGATATTCAGGATACTTATGAGGCTTTGAAATTTTTGAATACCCTCGAAAATAAACGTTGGCCCACTTCGTTTTATGTCAATGATATTGCAACAAGGTTTTTTCTTGCCAGGGGAAAAGAACCAAGAGATTTTTTAATCAGGTGGATCGAACAAAATGAAGATGATGAAAGGACCGCTCTCCTTGTATCAGGAATAACGGACTCGTTTATGCGCGAGAGACCACCCGGATATTTGGACTTAGTTTTGCCCTATCTGGAATCCTTGGTTGATGGGAAGTACGCCGAACCACTTATGAAGATAGACGGCACTGGTATATCACAAGGAAACAGCGGAAACTATGCCATGGCTCTTCATAATATTGTAGAAATTTATAAAACGAAGAAAGAATACGATAAAGCAATCCAATACAATAACCGATTGCTTGAGATGTTTCCGAATTACGGCGGACTGACTGCTTCGGCAAAATTAGACACTGCAATACTGGCTCAAAGGAAGGAAGCACAAGAAAACGAGGAAATTCTGGCTACACTGCTCGCTAGTCCCTGGACTCCAGTAAAGATAGCAAGAACAGTTTTCCTTGTACTTGGGATTGCCATTTGTGCGTATGTATTTTATAGGAAGTTCCGGCGGCGTACGAAAATGAACATGTCGCAATAGCAACAGAAGGAGGAGAGATATGAGATGTGTGCTGTTTTTTGTTGTTTCTCTTTCTATGGTTTTGTTATGTGGATGTTCGGTCGTAGAGGATACTCTCACTATGCCAATTGAAAGTAATCATGTTTTTTCTGGATTGCAAACCAATCAGATACCAGTCGAACAAACACCAATCGGACAAAATGTTTATCTGGCTGTCAGTCCGGCAACGAATGATTTGGGCAACGCTTACGAATTTGATGTTGTCGAAGGTCAAGTGTTGGTTCGTAGCATGGAGTTATTGTAGCATAAAACGGGGGGACTGCAATTGACAAATGACACAAAATAGGTAAAATACACAAGACAATGATGAAGGACAAAAAGAAAAAGAAGAACAAAAAAGCAGACATCGACACACTTCCGAGTGGTAACGGAGAGAACACGGTCGATAGTTGTCTATATCGTCTCCTTGAAATTAGCCGTCAAATCTAATCCCTGCGTTGCGAACAGGAGCGGTTGCTTCAATCGTTGATCCCGAATGCGGAGCCCGAATTATCCTTTGATGACAATCGCCGCCGGATTGGGTGGCAGAGCGGATCGGTCAAACTCGGCAAAAAGTCTTATCGTTTTGTCAAGACGATCTGGCTCGGCGAAAATCATCAGGCCGAGTTTGCCGAGTTAGAAGAAAACGTCTGGGGGCAACAACTCAAAAAGAAGATGTTCGTGCCTTTGAGTACGGTTGCAATGCTTGTACGGCACACACAAAAAAATCTTACGGAGGCACATTTTCCTTACAAAATTGAGCCTATCAAAAATTTTTCCAGCCGGGAATTAGAGGGCTTTCGCCTGATTTCCCGAATTGCAAGAAAAAAATCTTAATGCCGGAAAAGGCTGCCCCGGTATAATACCGCCAAGATGCTGGGAAGGTTCCCGGCACAACACCCAACACGAAAGGAATAATGAGAAAAAGCACAACGCTTTCACACAACCCCGCATTCACACTCGTCGAATTACTGGTCGTCATTGCGATCATCGGCATGCTCATCGGCTTACTCCTGCCTGCCGTGCAAGCGGCACGCGAAGCCGCTAGACGAATGCAATGCACCAATCACTTGAAACAACTCGGCTTGGCTCTGCACAATTACCACGACACCAAAAATGCGTTTCCGGCGGGAGTGTATCGGTACGGAGGAAGCAGCACTCGTAAGGGACAAAAAATCGCGATACTGCCGTTCATCGAGCAGGCTCCCCTGTACGCTCGATACCTCGCCGTTCCGGTTACCGATAACAATCCCTACTCAACGACTTCACCCGATACTCCTGCCATATTCTCGACCTGGATCGATATTTACCTGTGTCCGTCCGACGATGGAAGAAGCACACCTCGGTATGGTGTTTACGGCAGACCGACGAATTATCGGGAAAGTTACGCTGATTGGCCCTCCTACGGAGACTCTACCTGGGGACGGCACAAGACTCCCAATCCGCGAGGTCTTTTTTCCACTCATCATGCCAGTACATTCGATCCGCAACGATCAGAGTCCAGAACTGTCTCATCTATCAAGGACGGCACCAGCAACACGATTGCGATGAGCGAAGCCGCCATCGGCACCGCAGGTAATTCAGCGACGAAGTACCGGTCCATTCTGGGAACCCTGGTCGATAGTGTAGAGGACATGGGAAACCCTGTTACCAATCCCGGCACCGGGGCGGTTACGTCCCCTACGGCAGTAGCCAGTGTCAAGGCGTGTTGGGACACGATGGGGCAGAACAAGCGATATCTCGACAGCATCCCTGACAGTCGATTATGGAGTGACCGCGCAGGTCGCAGTTGGGGAGACAATCAAACGTGGCGGTCTGGTTTTATGACCATTTTTCCGCCAAACGGCGGTCCCAACTGTCTTGCAGGTACCATCTCAGGCTTTGATCAAAGTCTGAACATTTCGACAGCCTCCAGTTACCACAACGGCGGCGTGAACTGTGTGATGGTCGATGGTGCCGTCCGTTTCGTCTCGAATACGATTAACAGCCTGTCGTCCGGCATTCCCGGAGATTACAGCGTTCCTACCGGAATGACGACGCTCATCGTTGGTGACGGTCCTTCGTCCTTCGGTGTGTGGGGCGCACTGGGAAGTATCAACGGCGGAGAATCGTCCTCTCTGTAACGTTTTTTATTCTTCACAAGGCACGAAGGAACCGAGATTTTACTTGTTTCTTCGTGTCCTTTGTGAGAGTCCCTTCCACTTTCCTACCATAGATTTACATTATGCGACACATTCAATTTGTTTTTCTCCTTTGCTGCCTGTGCTTTTTCATAGTGAGTTCAGGTTGCTCCACGTCTTCCAGACAGGAGATTCCTTCGCTTGCGGCGGATGAGGCACTTCGTTCTGCTCAGTCGATCCTGGAATCTTGCGCTCGTACAGGAAAACGCGGAGATGACTTGGCAAACTACAAAGACATCGTTGATGCGATCCGTCCGACTCACCGCGACAGGGCTGCTGTCCTTGAAGCGGGGTTTGAAGAATTGCTTTCGGTGCCGGGAAGCGAAATTAAAACAACCGCTCGAAGAATTATGGCACAAGCCCAATTCGAAATCGACTTTGATTAGGAGTTGAACAGCCTCGGCATTTACAGGGCTGCAATCGTTCAGAGCCGCGTCCTTCCAGACGCGGTTCTGGTTGCCCCTGCCCCTTTAACCCTTCATACACAAATATGAGAATTATCATTGTAATACTTGTAATCCTTACCGGCCATGTCGTACTGGCTGGTTGAGGCGGTAAGCCTCGCGGCTCCGCTGTACTAACCCCCAACCTCTCTCGCAAAACGAGAGGACTAACACCATGAAAACACGTAGAAATTTTTTGAAGGCTTCCGCTCTGTTCGGAGCGGCGGCAGTTGCACTTCCGATGCAATACGCACTCGGTCAAGAAGGCACACCGACGGAACGTGATCCTCGATTGTTCACCTCTGGACATGGCAACCTTCGTCCAACCAATCCGAGACCGCGAGTGATTACCATTCCCGATGTCCCCGCTGCTAACGGCAAGGCGTATAAAGTCCTCAAAGGGGACTTTCACATCCACACACTCTTTTCCGACGGACAAGTGATGCCGAGAGTCCGGGTGCAAGAGGCAGTTCATAACGGACTCGATTGCATTTCGATTACCGATCATATCGAAGTACGTCCCAATCTCGGCGGCAATTCGATCAAACTGGCGGAGAATAACGATGATCACAACATCGCTTACAATATCGCAAAGCCGGAGGCGGACAGAAACAACCTGATCCTCGTTCGCGGGACGGAAATCACGAAGCGGACGATGCCGCCCGGACACTTCAATGCAATCTTTATTAAAGATGCAAACAAGATTGCCGAAGTGGAGGATGACTGGAAGAAGATGCTTGCCGTTGCTGCTGATCAAGGGGGGTTCGTTTTTTGGAATCATCCCGGCTGGGTTGCTCCAAACAGCGGCGGACTTGCCGCCGGTGTGCCGATGGCGTTCACTGACGAACATGAAGATGTCCGTAAGAAGGGACACTTGCATGGCATTGAGGTCTTCAACGGCACGAGCCACTATCCGATTGTTTCCGATTGGTGTAATGAACGTGACCTCGGACTTGTTACCGTGAGTGATATTCATTCGTCGGAAAGGGAAATGTACGGAGTGCAGAATCTTCGCCGTCCCATGACGTTGATTTTAGCGGAAGAGCGGACGGAGGAGTCGATACGTGAGGCGTTTTTTGCTCATCGGACGGTCGGCTGGGTGGCGGACATGATCTTCGGCAGACCAGAGTGGGTGGAGAAACTCTTTGCTGCGTGCGTGGAGATCGGTGCGTTGGATGTTTCCGGTGGCAGTGGGTCGGCAACGGTTAAGAACAAGGGGGACATTCCCATGCACTTGCAGGTGCGAGGAGAGAAGTGCGAATTGAAGCCGCAAGGGGAGGTTCGAGTCAGTTTCGTTACCCAAGAAAAGTGTCAGGTAACGAATTGGTTCGTCGGCACGAACAAGCCGTTGGAGTTTACGTTTGCGTCGCTCAATGGTTAACAGAGCCCGAATTATCCTTTGATGACAATCGCCGCTGTGTTCTCTGCGTAGTTCGCTGCAAGTGTGTGTTCGTAGCATGGAAACATTGCAGCATAAAACGAGGGGGGACTGTAATTGACAAATGACGCAAAATAGATAAAATACACAAGACAATGATGAAAGACAAAAAGAAAAAGAAGACCAAAAAGGTAAACATCGACGCTCTTCCGAGTAGTAACGGAAAGGGCACGGTCGATAGTTGTCTGTACCGGCTCCTTGAAATTAGCCGTCAAATCGAATCCCTTCGTTGCGAACAGGAGCGGTTGCTTCAATCGTTGTTCCCGAATACGGAGCCTGAATTATCCTTTGATGACAATCGCCGCCGGATTGGGTGGCAGAGCGGGTCGGTCAAACTCGGCAAAAAGTCTTATCGGTTCGTCAAGACGATCTGGCTCGGCGAAAATCATCAGGTAGAGTTTGCCGAGTTAGAAGAAAACGTCTGGGGGCAACAAATTAAAAAGAAAATGTTTGTGCCTTTGAGTACGGTTGCAATGCTTGTACGGCACACACAAAAAAATCTTACAGAGGCACATTTTCCTTACAAAATTGAGCCTATCAAAAATTTTTCCAGCCGGGAATTAGAGGGTTTTCGCCTGATTTCCCGAATTGCAAGAAAAAAATCTTAATGCCGGAAAAGGCTGCCCCGGTATAATACCGCCAAGATGTCGGGAAGGTTCCCGGCACAACATCCAACACGAAAGGAATAAATGAGAAAAAGCATAACGCTTTCACACAACTCCGCCTTCACCCTCGTCGAACTGCTCGTCGTCATCGCCATCATCGGTATGCTCATCGGCTTGCTCTTGCCCGCCGTTCAGTCGGCACGCGAAGCCGCACGAAGAATGCAATGCACCAACAAACTCAAACAACTGGTACTTGCAATGCACAACTACCACGATACGTTCGACAAACTTCCCGGTCATGGCACAGGACCCAACGCCAACCGAACCGCCTTCGTGCCGATGCTCCCTTACTTTGAACAGACAGCCCGGCACAGCGATATTGTCAGTAATGACGATTGGTCTCTGCCGGTAGGCACTTATGCTTCCAGCGGCAATCCTTACACGGATAACCCGCGCTGGCAAGGTCTGATCAGCGATTTGATGTGTCCTTCCGATTCTGGAGTCCGACAGCCCTACACGATTTCAGGACACGCGGGGAATCTTGTGCCGACCAATTACGTCTTTTCCGAAGCCGACTGGGTGATGAATGGCAGAGGCTGGATCGGCAATACACGCTCCCCCTTTTGTATGGAATCGTCGCAACGCCATTCTAACTGGGGGGAAGATGCAAGACATTCATTCTCCGCCATTCAAGACGGATTGAGCAATACGGTATTCATGAGCGAACGCTGTGCTTCGCCCGGCACAGGCGAGCAGCGCAATGACCGAATCAAGGGAGGAGTCGCCCTTTATAATGCATGGACTAACAGACCTCAGGGTTGTCTGAACCAACGCGGGACAGGCGGACAATACAGCGGTGAAGGACGAGAAGGTTCCGGCAGTAACTTCGCTTATTATGGCGTTCTCAATGTCTTTTTTCACACGATTCTCCCGCCGAATGCTCCGTCGTGTTATAACACTCCAGCGAGTCCCAGCGAAACATTGGCAGCGGGGGGAGCCACTGTTGCAGCACTGCTCTCGGCGACAAGTGCACACAACGGCGGTGCGAATGCGGCGTTCGGAGACGGCTCCGTGCGCTTTATCCCCGAAACGATTGATACTGGACCGGATTTGACCCAATGGTTCGTGTACATCGGTATCGGCGGCGGTCGGGAGTCCGGTGCCTCGGTATTCGGTGTTTGGGGAGCACTGGGGTCAATAAGCGGCGGTGAAAACGCGTCGCTTTAGAATCAAGCAGAGCCGCGACCGGAATGCTGCTACACCAACCGCAACCGGCGGTTGCGGCTCTGATATTCCTTTTTGCCCTTTTACCAAACTATGCAAAAGTTTTCATTATTCACAGCGTCGATAATTTGTTTAGCAATGTTCGGTTGCAATCAGACTCCGCAACTGACGGGACTTGTACCGGCATCGGGAACGGTTATGTTTAATGACGCACCCGTCGAAGGGGCAACGGTAATGTTCATTCCTGTTTCCGCTGGCGGAACAGAGATGCGGGCGGCATCGGCAACGACTGGCACAGGCGGCAAGTTTTCGTTGATGACGTTGCAGCCAGCGGACGGTGCGTTTCCGGGCAGTTACAAAGTTATCGTAGAAAAAACGGAAACGACCGGCGAACTGCGTTCGGAAGGCGACGATGAACGATCCCGAATTGTCGATACCCGAATGATTACGGACTTGTTGCCCTTGAAGTACATTGATGTGAACACTTCGGACTTGACGGTGGAGATTCCGCCGAAGGGGGACA
>Ga0099364_10008099_pt1 | contig 14868 bp, 11 predicted proteins | sample TergutTh196P3_FD_73070 | JGI IMG/M metagenome (GOLD analysis project Ga0099364, IMG submission 73070) | Microcerotermes parvus P3 segment gut microbial communities from Pointe-Noire, Republic of the Congo - Th196 P3 | ecosystem: Host-associated > Arthropoda: Insects > Digestive system > Gut ... | reverse complement strand
ATGATGAAATCCAGACTTTATATTCGAGTGGCCTTATGAGTAAGATGATTACGCAGATGGGATTGTATGTGGAGTATACAAAACCTTATATATTTTGGATTAAAATGTATGGGGAAGAGCCGATTAAAATAACGTGCGACCCCACTACGCTTGCCAATATGGATGAATCTGTGCTATTTAAAGTATCCGTACCGAAAACCGGTAAAATACAAATCAGGACAAAGACCCAAAAAGAAAAACATAAATTCCTGTTTGATTCCTTTCCGGCTGTGATTGACTTGAAACAGGGGCGTTTTGTCATAATAAAAAACCCGATGTCGTCAGAAACATCTTTTAAAATCAATGCGGAATTTTTTCCTCCAAGATGGGTTGCCGAAACGCTCAGAGATGGTTTGCTAATCGAAGATTATTCAAATTCGTCGAATATCATCGAATTTACATACAGCGACCATGAGAGACAACGCGCTAAAGACATCATGAACACCTTGATTGCATTGTATAATGAAGACACCTATGCGTACAAGAAAAAAATAGGTGGCGCATCGCTTGTATTTTTAAACGGAAGGATTGAAAGTGTTATGACAGATCTAACTGTTGTTGAACGAGATATCGAATTATTTAAAATCACAAACAAGTTGACGGATGTGCAATTTGATATTCAATATTATGCAGAATATATGAGAGATCTGAAAGCAAAAATGATTGAATTAGATATACAAACAAAAATGATTGAATTCATGGATGCCTATGCAAAAAATCCGAACAATAAATATGCGTTAATTCCTTCGTTATTCACATCAACACAGGATGCCGAAAGCAATCCGGTCAGTTCATATAACGATTTGTTGTTGTCGCGTGAGCGTGCCATCAAAAATTCCGGAAGTGAAGATAATCCGATGGTTGCTGATTTAACCATGCAAGCCGATAAAATGCGGGAAAGTGTGTTTCAGATGATAGATATGGCCCATCAAAGCATGTTGTTGTCCAAACAGGATCTGGAAGCAAAGGAAAATCAACTGTTAAGCAGAATGGGCGCTGTTCCCGAACAGGAAAAAATCTATCGCGACCTCCTGCGCAAACATGAAATATTTCAGGGAATTTATTTGGTATTGCTTCAAAAACGTGAAGAGATTGCGCTATCTATCGGACAAAACATTGATAAAGCTAAGGTGATTGATACGGCTTTTGTTAAGAAGAAACCGGTACACCCCCGCAAATTATATGCTGCCTTTGGAGTCATTTTATTAACATTTATACTATCCGTGTCCTGGATATTCGCAAAAGACACCTATCTGTCTTTAAAAGAAGAATTTAAACGAACAGTCTGACATGCCATTTTTTAAAATCAATTTCGGAAGATTTGCACCGATTCTCAAAAATGCTTCCTGGCTGTCTGTGTTTGAAATCATGCGTATGGTAATGCCTTTAATTGCATTGCCGTATCTTTTTAGTACGGTGGGGGGTGAGAATTATGGTACAGTCGTTTTTGTGCAGTCGATTATTGCGTGCTTTGCCTTGCTTATCAACTTTGGACTTGATACTTCTGCAGTCAAAGAAGTGTCTGTCTTCCGCAACGACCCCAAAAAGTTGAATCAAATCGTTTCATCCGTAATCATTATTAAATCATTATTTACCTGTGTTTCATTTATTCTTCTGACCTGTCTATTGGTTGTTATTCCCAAATTAGGCGCTTTATCAACTGTTTTCTATTTTGCTTTCATCGCATGTTTATCCGATATTCTTCTGCCGGTATGGTACTTTCAAGGGAAAGAAGAAATGAAAAAATTGACAATCGTGCGATTTTTTTCGATAACGATTTACACAGTGTCCATTTTTGTTTTTATCAGGAAGGTAGAAGATTATCCATATATTGCTCTTTTACAATCAGCCAGCTTAGTGCTGTCATCAACTATATCCTGTTACTTTGTTTTTGTAAAGGACAAAATCCGTCTTTATATTCCTCCCACAGCATCTATAAGGAAGATGTTCAAAATATCAAGCCCGTTTTTTATATCGCGTGTATCTTTGACGGTTAATTCTTATATGGCAAAGATCATGAGTTATTTTTTTCTTTCCGGAACGGTCGTTGCTGCTTTCGATGTAGCGCAAAAAATCATTAACGGCGGAATGGTGCCAATGCAGATGTTTAATCAAGCGTTATATCCAAACCTTTCGAAGTCACAGGATAAAACAATGTTACGTCGCAGTTTTGGTATTACGGCTGTTATTACATCGTGTGTCTCCGTGGGTATCTTTTTCATATCAGATTTTGCCGTTCAATTATTGTCCAAAGGGCAATCACCTGAAGCGATTGGTATTTTACGCATCTTGTGTATATACTTGTTTTTTGCCGGTTTTGCTGTGTTTATGGGGACTTCCTCGCTTGTTGCATTTGGGTATCAAAAGCCCTATAATTTGAGTGTGGTATGGTCGACGCTGGTATTGATTGTTTGTTATGTGTTGATGATTGCTACAGGAAACAATTCTATCCATTTGTATGCATTGGCATTAGTTGCAGCTGAGTTGGTAGTTTTTGGGTATCGTTTTTATTATTGCAACAAGTATCGGTTGCTTTCGGTAAAAGATCTAACTTTGTAATATATACCATATACTAAAATCAAGTCAATTTCGTTTGATGATATAGAAGGCTTCACTTTTCAATAGATGGTTTTATGATAAAAGAAAACAAAAGAAACATGATTCAATTATTCATTAACAGATATTTTTTCTTTTTGTTTATTTTCTCACTGATATTCGTCGTTTTACTGTATAACCTTATCGGTTTTGATTATGTAGACGAAATATGTGCGGTATTACTGTTTATTTTATTTTTTTATGCAGTAATTAAAACTCCCAACTGGGAATTTAATAAGGTTTTCCTGTTTACGCTTGGCGTTTTTCTTTTTTATACTGTCTATTCCATACTGATAGCGAGTAATACGAAAAGAGCCATCTTCAATGATCTCATAATACAAATCAAGCCATATTTGGGTTTCTTTTGTGTATATCAACTGAAACCATATTTGGATGATTCCAGAAAAAAAATAGTAAAAGATATTTCGCTGCTCATCTGGTTGGTCTTTTTACTTCCTGTCGGGATTATTTCTATCATTAATGTCAACATCTTGACTGTGACAATGGGTCATCCTGCCTATTTCGGAATTGCCACTACAATTGTATCCCTGTGTTATCTGTATAACAGTGATTATACATGGAGAGATAAAACCGTCTTTTTTATAATCCTTTCTACCGGTCTTTTTTCCGGCAGGTCAAAATTCTACGGTTTCTTTATCCTGTCGTTTTTTCTTATTTTCTTTTTTAACTACATTCGTCAATTCAAATTAAATTTCAAAAGCATACTGCTCTTGTGCAGCATGCTTGGCGCCATGGTCTTAGTGGCATGGCAGAAAATTTCCCTTTATTTTTTTCAAGTAATATCCGGAAGCGCTAATATAGATGAAGATATGATTGCCAGGTTTGTGCTGTATCGTACTTTTCCGGAAATTCTCAGGGATTATTTTCCTTTTGGTAGCGGCTTTGCCAGTTTTGCGACTCATTCTTCCGGTGTGTACTATTCGAAAATATACATGGAATATGGAATAGAGCACGTTTGGGGAATCAGTAAAAGTTATACCAGCTTCGTTTCTGACACCTATTATCCGTCATTGGCGCAATTTGGAGTCGTTGGAATCATTTTATTTATGTTATTTTGGCTTTATATCGCAGGAAAGGCTATCAGCCTGTATAAAAAAAACGATTATACACAATTAAAACACATAGTTACTATATTGTTGATTATTGGCTTTTTGGCGATAGAAAGTACGACAGGATCCACCTTCATTGCGCAAGGTGGCTTTTTTACAATGATGATGTTTGGCATAATTCTTTCAGACATGCAAAAAGATAATACTAATATAAAAATTGTCTAAACCCCCATGTCAAACCGCTTAACAGATATAGATGTTGCAAAGGGTATATGCATTATTTTGGTTGTGATAGGACACTATATCCCTGCAAATTCTCCTCAATGGTATCTTACCCTGATTGATGTCATTTACAGCTTTCACATGCCATTATTTATGTATGCGAGCGGATTTATTTATTATGCCACAAAAAAACCTGTAAAATATAACACTTTTGTGCTGAAAAAATTCAAGCGCTTAGGAATTCCTTATATGCTTGTCTCCTGGTTCATTATATGCGTCAAACTTCTTACGGAGAAAAAAATGTTTGTGGAAAATCCGGTTTCTCTTTCTTCTTTCTATGAAATACTGTATATTCCTTCTGCCGGATATTTCCTTTGGTTTGTGTATGTGTTGTTTCTTATTTTTTTGATCATACCCATCTTTAATACACCCAGAAAAATCATTCTTTTGCTCTTATTAGCGCTGATATGGCTGATAATACCTGTACAAACAACTGATCTATTTTGTATCGCTCAGTTCAAATCACATCTCTTTTATTTCGTTTCAGGTTGTTTCTTTAGTCAATATCAAAGCATCATACGCAAAAAAGTGGCGAATATTAATGTTTTTATTCTTGTATTATGCTTTATCGTTTTGTATCTGCCTGCTCATTTCTACAACTATTTATCGAATCCTGTCATTTTACAATGTATTGATGTTTGCCTTGCTTTAACTGGAATTTGGATAACACTAAAGATTTCACGATATATAGCGATGAATGCATTAAAATTAATGCGCCTTTTTGTGAAATTAGCTATGTATTCCTATACTGTTTATCTATTTCATACCTCTTTTGAAGGATTCGCTAAATCGTTTTTCATCAAATACCCTTTAACAGAATACTTAAACTATAACACTTCATTTTGCATAATGGTTCTGATTACGGTATCCACAGGAATTGCAGGACCTGTTTTTCTGCATCATACCTACCTGCGGGTTAAAAATGTATTGAAAAATAAAACATTCTTCTGAAACATTCTCCTGTTATTTGATTTTAAAAAGAATAATAAATGGCGAATCCGGACTGGTAGCCGCTTAAATCAAAGCCAATCCCTTCACGTTTTCCTCCGATTCCATTGCCGTCGTTGTAGCCTGCAAATCCAAATTGAAATGTAAGTTTAACTCTGTCGGAAAGATGAATAGCCATTCCCGGTTTACATCCTATCTGAAAACCGTCAATATCACCCATTCCAAATTCAATGCCACTGTCAACAAAAAACTGTAAATAACCTTTTTGAAAGGCATTGTAGCGCAAATAGGGGTTCAATATTAATCCATGGCTGTCGTCCCAATCATCGTATATGTAAGAATAGATACCTGCGGAAGCAGCCAATGTTAATTTATTGGTAAGATGATACCCAACTTCCGGCGCCATAATTGCAGTGATCCCGTCCGAGACGATCCACAAGGTCGCTTTTCCGCCCACCATCCATTTATAATCCTGGGCGCTTACTACTGCTAAAGTTAGAACAGTGAAAATAATTGACAAAGTAATTTTTCTCATAAATCTTTGATAAATAAGTTATTATATTCATTAATCCTTATATTTGTAGTACATGTCGCTTATATGATTTCGACGCTTTTCATCCGGAGGTATTTGTAAATAATTTCCATATAACGCTGACAAATAGGCATGGGGATCTTCGACGCCTGTCAGTGTAATGTTTTCAAACGGGTATACTTGCGAAGCGCCAAATACTTCCTTGCGGATAATTCCTTTTTTTCGCAATCTGCCATAATAACTTACTAAATAGCAGGATTTTTCCTTTGTGCGTCGACTGATTAGTTTTTCAATGGATGCAAGCCTTTTGGGGATAGAGATAAGGTTGGTTTTGCGCAAGAGAATGGCTATCCATTTTTTGAATCCCCGGCGGTATTTAGGGTCGAAATACAGATAATCTATGAGAATTAATCGGAAGAAAATACAGGCAGCAAAAAGCCTCGTCAACCAATAACCGACGCATCCATGATCAAGCGGAAATATATCAATCCAGATTCCGATGCCTCTTTCATCATCACGCCAATGTTCAATGACTTCGGTCCGGGTATCTTCGATTTTAAGGAAATTATAAAATACATGATTGCAATTTTCCAATGTAGTAACTTTAAGATGATCAGGCAGTTCTTCGGACAACGCTTTGATAAGTCTGGGGAAATATCTGCGTTCGACGCCGAAATCCATATCATCATCCCAAGGTATGAAACCTTGATGACGTATGGCTCCAAGCATGGTTCCGTTAAGCATATAATAAGGGATATGATGGCGTTTGCATATCCCGTCAAATGCAGAAGCCAGCGTAATCAATATATGTTGACATTCGTTAATATTTATTTTTCGCATGAGCGTTTATATTCATTATTTTTTTATAAACCAGGGCTGTATCTTCGGCGATCGTTTCCCAATTATAGTTTGTTAAATCGTATGTAACGGCAGAAAGTTTGCTTTTTAATTTTTCTTCCAATAATCCGGATAACGCCATTTCATCGTCAGGAGGAAAATAACAGTCTTCGGGCAAACCGACCGGTCGGTTTGCCGGAATGTCGCTTGCAATGACCGGCAGGCGGTAACTCATCGCTTCCAACAGCGCTATCGGCAACCCTTCGTGCAAAGAAGGCAGCACAAACAGGCAGGCATGCGAAAGCAACGCCTGTAACCGGGTTTCTTTGATAAAGCCCGGCAGGATCACGCCGTTATTTTTCGCTAATCGTTTCAGTTCTTTTGAGTAGTTGTCTTCAATATCGGCATCGCCAGCTAAAACAAGTTTGTATTCATGTTGTTTCAAGTTGGCAAATGCCTGAATCAATGTATGAAAATTCTTTTCCGGAACAAATCGTCCCATAGCGAATATATATTTTTGCGGTTCGACGCCAATTTCATATAAATAGCTTGTGTCATCAATGATTACAGGATCTGGTACTCCATTGTATATCAGGTGTGCATCGTAGCGTTTGTATTTTCGTCGGATCGTTTCGTTTATCATGTTTGATATCACAATTACTTCGTTTGCGAATCTGCATCCTGTACGTTCGCCAAGCCGTAAAACGAATTTAGCAATTTTGCCCCATTTGGCACGATCGTAGTCGGGTCCATGATGGGTGAACACGACTTTCATTCCAAGCATATGTGCCAATGGAGTAAGAATAGCCGGACCTATAGCATGAATGTGAACAATATCTGCTTTCAATTTCCATTTGGCATTCCAGATTGCAAGCAAGGTATGAACAATCGTCTCCAATGATTTTTTCCGGATGGAAGGAAGATCATAAAGACAAATCCCTTCATAGGATGTTAGCTGATCTTTTACATAATTTTTCCGGCGAATAAGGGTGATATCAAATCCTTTGGTTGCCAACCGGGGAAACAGTTCCTCGCAATGTGTTTCTATCCCGCCCTGAATATTGGGGATTCCACGCGTACCGGTGACTACTACCTTGTGGGTTAAGAGTTGAGTGTCGAGAGTTGAAAGACCGGAATTAACCATTAACATTAACCATTAATCATTAATCTTATAACGGCGTTTGTCGATACATGCCGGCTTACCGGTTATGCTTCGCCATTTGTTTTTGAGCGCCCATAGAAGAGGATAGGTGATGTATTTTTTGGTTACGGGAGCGGCCGTGCCCATCATCCAGCAGTTTTTGGGACAAGTGCGGACTTTTTCGCGTACCATTTGTGCCTGTTCGCTATTCCATATCTTGTCAAAATCGGGTGTTTCACGAATATTACCCATCCGTTCTTTCCAATAACATTCTTCAAGCCCATTGCACGGATATACATCGCCATAGGGTTCGACAAAGAAGTTCATCGTTCCGGCTTCGCACGGCAACATGCGCCTTTTGCCTTCAATATAATTGATTAATCCCATATTAAAATACGCACGAAACCACGATTTCGGACGAGATTCTTTGAGTTGCATATTGATCAATTTTTCAAAGTTGGCACACACTTCCTCTTTATTGGTGATTACATTATCCGATTTGTGGAAATAGTAAGAATTATGAAATGCAGCCGTAGCAAATTCAAGATTTAATGCGCGACTTAATTTATATAAGGAGAGCATATCGGCAGAATTGTAGTTTGATACCGTGCAGCCAAAACCTATATCTTTCAATCCCATTTCTTTAAGAGTCAACAATGTACGCAATCCTTTATCGAATCCGCCTTGCTGGCCTCTCAATGCGTCGTTTTTACAGGATAAACCTTCAATACTTATCCGTATTCCAACTTTGGGGAATTTTTCAGCAATTTCAATCACGCGCTCTTCTAACCAACCTGAAGTAGATATGACGACACGAGGCGCTTTTGTGAAACATACTTTTAAAATTTCATCCAGGTCGTCACGCACAAAAGGTTCGCCCCCAGTCAAATTAATAAATCGGGCAGAAGGAAGACACTTTATCTCTTCGGCTGTAATTTCTTTTGAGCGTTCCGTCGGATACTTCCATATATTGCACATTGTACAGTGCATTGGACATCGGTACGTCAAAATAATACAAATATCTGTAGGTTTACACGATTTAACGGCCATAAATGTTTAACAGTTTTTTATAAAACGATTCGGAACCGAATTTATTTTGTGCCGGATCGCCTATTTTTTCAAAATCGTAATCGGGATGAAAAAAACTGAAACACATACCTATTTTTTCCTTCAATTCGGATATATTTTTGGGGGTAAACAGAAAGCCGTTGACGCTTTCTTCGATCAATTCTGGGATACCTCCTATTCGTGCACCGAGTACGGGAGCGCCCAGACATAGCGCTTCGATTACACTGTATGGATTGTTTTCATACCACACTGAGGGAATCACGATGAATCTCGCCTCTTTAACAAGCTCATAGACTTTATCAGAAGGCTGATATCCTAAAAAATCAATATTTTCCTGCGTGAAATCATTACGGTATGTATTCAATAACGGCCCATCACCTATTATTTTAAGTTTGTACGGTAATTGCGACGCTGCATCAAGTAATGTATCAATCCCTTTTTCTTTCGAAATACGTCCTACATAGCAGTAATATTCTTTTTTACTGGTGGCCGGATTTATTGTTTGGGACATGAAATTCGGTATCACTTCTATTTGTTCTGCCGAAAAACCGGCTTCTACCATTTTTGTTTTAAGAAACAGGCTTGGACTGATGAAGCAGTCGGTTATTTTTGCCAGTTTCTTTTTATTCCAGTATATCGCTTCCATCCACCCAAGTAAACTTGCCGGATAGCTGTTTTTAATACATTTGTTTATCAATACATTGAATTTATTGGTAAAACAGCGTTCGCATACTTCTCCGCCTCTGAGACATGTGTAAGCAGGGCAGATTAATTTGTAATCGTGCATTGTCCAAACGACGCGTATCCCTTTTTGATGTGCAATGTCTGCCACGACCGGTGAAATATAGGAATGAATATTGTGTAAATGGACTACATCGGGTTTAAAATCATTTAATAAGCAATTAAATTTACCTGCAACATCTTTGGGCTTGAATAAACGAAATGAGGCTTGTATTTTGTCGGACAGGTTACGGTCTGAAAAATTTATTTCATCCGGAAAATAGCTTTCCCATTCCGACGGCAAATTCTTTTTGTGTTTCATGCTAAAAACAGCAACTTCATGTCCTTTTGCTTTTAGCAGTTGCTCGGCGCTTAACATTGCCGTACAATCTCCACCCCTGTTATAGTAAAATTTATTAACAAGTAATATCTTAGCCATACCGTCAAACTTATTCAACGGACAAAAATAATAAAATTATCTACATACACCATACAACAGATGTACTTTGCTTTATCTTTTCCTGCATATATAGACCCTGTTATCATCATAATCTGCCGGACCTGTTATTCCACAGATTTCAGCCGGCAGGGCGCTACCATCTATAACTTCAACCTGGAAACCACATTTTTTCAATATATTTTCAAAATCATTACCAAATATTCTTAGATGATCAAATTGTCCAAAATGCTTTTTGCGATCTTCTTCTTTTACAATATCCGGATCTTCATAAACAGTTTCACAATACCGGTCCGTCGGAACGGTTATTTCCAAAATACCGGTTTTACTCAAGATTCGCTTCAGTTCCTTCAAGGCAACTTTATAATCAGGTACATGTTCAAGTACGTGATTACAAATTATTAAATTCCAACTTTCGTCGGGAAGAGGTATGTTCTGTATATCAATTTTAAACTCAGAACTCCTGTCAAACAAGTCTGCCGTCCGATAATGGAAATCATTTATATCAAACCATTTTCTTATTGAAAATTCGGCGCCAAACATTAAAATGTTGTTTTTTGTACTAACTTGTTTGTTTTCATCCAAATAATAACAAATAATTCTATGCCGGGGCATGGAAGTACAATACGGACATATTGTGTTTTTATACGTACTAATGTAACGTTCTTTATTATTAATTTTGGTTACGGAAAAATCCATAAAACGACTGAATCTCTTCCTGCAACACGGACAATAGACGGTATCACCACTATAACGTTTTTCATTTTTCCGGCCGACCGTTTCATGATAGTTATCCTTTACAATTCGCAAAAACTTCTTTGGGAAAAATCTTTTCACTAAAAACTTTATAAAATGCATAAAAACCAAAACATTAAGTTAAACACTAAAAATGATAATAAAGTTATGCTTAAAGATAGCTACAAATATTGAAGTACAATAACATTTGGATAGTAAAAACTTGTAGCGCCGAAAAAGGTCACATAAATCACCTTCTTTTTCGTATCAATGGCATAAATATTGAATGTATTATTGCGTAAACCGATTTCGGTTCGTTCGATTTGTGATGTTGAACGATAATCGGACGGGGACATATTGTTGGCAATGATCATAATTTGTTTTGGCAGTGTTGAATCTGTTGTACTTTTGACTTCATAGTCAAGGTATGTATGCAAATGTCCGCCAAGATAACAGATAAATTCGCCCGGCGTATTGTCGAAAGATACATTGACGGAAATGCTGTCCGAAACATTCAACCTGTTCAAGTATTTTTGGGTCAATGTATTTTTTGTACGGAATGATTCGATAATTTCCGGAATCATGCGCCAGCTGTACAGAAACTCATTGTAAACAATATTGTTAAGTATTTCATCGTTGGCAGGTGGAAGCGGATGATGGATGAGGATAATGACGCTATGATGTTCTGTCATGTCCTTTTTCAATGCCGTGTGGCAAAGCCAGTCGATTTGTTTTTGTGAAAGTATCGCATTATGCTGTGCGTTGTAAACAAAATGTTCCTGATCGGTTACATCTAATGCAATAATACGAATTGTTCCGTCCATCGGATTTTTCAGATCTGCATAGTAATAGTTTTCCATGCCATCCGAATAGATCGTATGGTTTATTTTCGATGTCAGGAGGTTATATAAGTATGTTTTGCTTAATGTATGCGTTGCATAATCCGGATTAATCATATTTGCATCATGATTTCCTGTGGATGTGAATGTGGGTATATAATTATTATGATATAATGAGTTTGTGAAATGGGTTAAATATTTAATTGCTTCGTTTTGCGTGGTTGTCGTATGATTACTGATATGATCACCCGTCGCTACAATGGCATTTATTTTTGCTACTGTGTCATTAGCAAATCGAACTGCTTCTATAATATTATACAGATGATGAATATGATTACCATTTGACCACGGTGATACATGTGCATCCGAAATATGTATAAATTTGAACAGTTCTTCCTGCCTGCTGTCAGAATTGTTGTACATAACAGGTCTAAACATTCTCAAGGTATTTTGCCTGTTTAGCTCATAATATTCGAAACGTTCTTCTTCACTGATGGATGATTTGCTACAACCTGTAACAAACCCGACTATCAACACCAGGTTACATGACATCACACATAAAAATCTGCTCATCATTAGAAATTAACGTGTTTGTTATGCTGTAAGTCATTTGATATGCTAAGACCTTATGGTTTTTTAGATCATATAATTCAACAAGTCTTCGGAAAACTCTTCATAATCATTGCTTTCAACTCCAAAGCCAGCTTTATTTAGAATGGACTCGTTGGATTGGTTTGGTGTATGTTTCATAGCAGGTTTATTTGTTATTGTTTCTTTATATGGCGGAGATTGAGTAAAATATATACTATTTTCATCGTTTATCTCTATGATGGGAACTGGCTTAATAACCGGCGTTGACTCTATTACGGGTAATTTAATTACAGGAGTTGGTTCAATGACCGGTGCTGACTCTATTACAGGTAATATTGTTACAGGAGTTGGTTCAATGACAGGCGCTGACTCTTCAACAGGTACTGCGAATTGAGGAATCTCTTCAATTTCACTAAATATCTCTTCTTCATCGGTTTCTTCTTCCACCTCATCCTCCCATTCATATTCATCCTCAAACACATCTTCCCACTCATCTTCCTCCCCGACGAATAGTGCAGAGGGTTGAACAGCAACTGTGATTTGTTGTTTATTTTCAAGAGATTCGGATTGATTCAAAGAATCATTGACGGTGGTTGAAATGACTTCTTTATTTTCTTCCTTAAGGGTCAGCTCGTTTGATTGGTTATCTTTGACCACTGGGGTAATCTGATTCGAAACAGGATTCGAAACAGCAGGAACTTCCCTGTTTTCAATGACCGGTTCTTGTTTCCTGACCGGGTCCGGAGGGGTTAAATACGTTATCTCAGGGAAGGTTTGTGCTTTTCTGTTGAAAAGAAATAATCTTTTCCCTGATGATCGGATGATTTGAAGCGGCGAGAGTTTCTTTTTCTTTTTTTCTGTTTTGACGCTGTTCAACAGTAAAGTTTCGGTATCTTCCGGTTTACCTAAAAGAACTCCAATAAACATCATCATAAAATAACCTTTGTTACTTGTAAAAAAAGAGTCCGAAATGTTTTCAATAAAAATAAATGTTGCAAGGATAAGAGTGATTATAAAAGGCTGTATATCACCGTTTTGTCTGAATCTGATAATGGAGATTGCAATGATATATACCCAGAAAGCTAAGTAAAACATGATACCGATAACCCCAAGCTGCGCCAAAACGGGATAATAAGAGCCTGAGAAGGACGCCCATTCCTGAGAAATCAAGCCATTGAGCGACTGAACACCTAATTCGTTCAGTTGGTAATAGAATCCGGATGCTTGTACGGCAAGGCTGGCAAATCCTTTGCCTGTAACGCCAACCGGAAAGAGATAATTCAAAATTTCTAATCTCGACATATATATAATAAGACCTGCTATGGATGCTAATGCTAATCCTGTTCGCAGATTATTTTTTAAAACGTCGACATGATGGAAATACATGAGTAATCCACAAGCTAAAAGGAAAAAGATATAGAATTGGGAATGAATCACAATCAACCCGATAGCAAGCATAAAGATGGAAGTGAGCTTTTCTTTGACAGAAAAGTCGCCACAATACAGGTAAACGATGGATAAACATGTGATGCAGGCTGTAAAGTTCGAAGGTTGATCCATCATTGAACTTAGAAATGAAGGATTTACAGTTGCATAGAGTCCAATGGGTATAAAAAACAGCCAGATATAAAAACAAATCTTTTTAAGCAACGATTTTTGCGATTCGGAAAAGGTTGGCGATATTTGTGAAACTATAAAAAACGTAACATACGGCCTTAGCTGAGTCAGGAAATCAAATGCTATGGCATTCCGCGTATTGTCGGATATATAAAAAGAATAGTTGAGATAAAACAGAAAAACAAGGATTGTGATAAGAAACCAAATATTAAAGTTGCTGTTTTTAGTTCCGATAAGGTAAATAACATAAAAAATGAATAGGATAATGCCTGATAACATATCCAATCCTTTAAATCCTGTCGTATTGTACAGTAAAACTCCAAAACACAGCGTAAATACAAACAGGTAAAAGAAATATTTTTTTACAATATTCTGTATCATTTTCAACTTACTCCGTTAATTTTCGGGCTGCAAATATACAATAATATTTTCATTTATCAACAAATAAAAACAACAAAAATTAGAGTATATGTAAAAAAACGCCTACTTTTGTGTATTGAATATCAAGAAAAGTATACCATATGAAGATAGCAATAGTAGGAATTGGTTATGTCGGTTTAGTCACAGGTACCTGTTTTGCCGAGATGGGTACAGAAGTATATTGTGTTGATATAGACCATGATAAAATCGAGAACCTAAAAAAAGGAGTGATACCGATTTACGAACCCGGTTTGGCAGAAATGGTATCGCGGAATTATGAAGTGGGGCGATTGCATTTCGAAACAGATTTGAAAGCAATATTGAACGAAGTGGATGTATTATTTTCTGCCGTTGGCACTCCTTCTGACGAAGATGGCAGCGCCGATTTGCACTATGTGTTGGATGTGGCGCATACCGTTGGTCAGGCTATGAACAAATATCTTTTAGTCGTGACCAAGAGTACAGTGCCTGTTGGTACTGCTCAAAAAATCAAACAGATTATCCTGAATGAACAAGCGAAGCGAGTCGTTTCAATCGATTTTGATATTGCTTCCAATCCGGAATTTCTGAAAGAAGGAACTGCAGTAAAGGACTTTATGCATCCGGACCGCGTGGTTGTAGGCGTGGAGTCTGATAGAGCCAGAAAGTTGATGGAAAAACTGTATCATCCCTTTATGTTGAATAATTTTCGGATTATCTTTATGGATATCTCATCGGCCGAAATGACCAAATATGCAGCCAATGCAATGTTAGCCACTCGAATAAGTTTCATGAACGAAATTGCCAATCTCTGCGAACTCATTGGCGCCGATATCAATATGATACGTAAAGGAATCGGTACGGATACCCGTATAGGAAATAAATTCCTGTATGCCGGTTGCGGCTATGGCGGTTCCTGTTTCCCGAAAGACTTAAAAGCCCTGATAAAGACAGCAGAAGCCAATCATCACTCCATGCGCATACTAAAGGCTGTAGAA
>Ga0099364_10008098_pt1 | contig 14869 bp, 12 predicted proteins | sample TergutTh196P3_FD_73070 | JGI IMG/M metagenome (GOLD analysis project Ga0099364, IMG submission 73070) | Microcerotermes parvus P3 segment gut microbial communities from Pointe-Noire, Republic of the Congo - Th196 P3 | ecosystem: Host-associated > Arthropoda: Insects > Digestive system > Gut ... | reverse complement strand
CCTGAACGACATATTTCTTATCATATTCAATTGTCCCACCCCTTCGGGGTGGGATATGTGGTGGTAATCGTTTTCTATAAAGAGTCACATCTCTCCGAGATGTGTAAGGAATATCAATAATTAATTTAAAACCGACTTTTCGGAGTGGACTCCTACGGCATGTGTAAGGTAGGACTTTTTAGAGTGCCCTCATTTATTCGTTCCGAGTTCTGTATGGAAATAATTCATGTATTTCAAATCAATTGAGAACTCGGAACGAATAAATGCGTTCCCTACAGATTTGGGTGCGTTCCACATTACGTAAGTTAAATTAAATTAAAAATCTTGACAAAATTAAGTGTATTTTATTTATTGTCTCAATAACGAGTTTTTCGGTTTTTCCGTCAAGCTCAAAAATAAAAAAACAGGAGTACAAAATGAAAAATCTACTTGCCCTTACCACATTATTGATGTTTGTTTGGCTATCTACTCATGCATTAGAACTCATCCAAATAAACCCAACTGAACAAGAACCCGTAACTGTCAATGTCCTTGAAAGTTATGACGAAACGACTATTGTTGAAGTACTACTGAACCATTATTACATTGGTTCAACAGAAATTGAAGATGATGAATATTACAATATCCATATACCTTCTCTGGCGACAAACCTTGATTTTGGTTATCCCGAAACCCCTGTTCTCTCGCGAAGTTTAATGATTCCCGCACAAGCTAAAATGCACATAGAGATTTTGGAATCTACCTTTTCTATTATTTATGGACAAATTATGCCTTCAAAAGGTTATTTGTCTAATGACCAAGACCCAAATGAAATTCCATTTGTTTTTTCAAACGTATATCAAACAGACGCTTACTTTCCTGAAGATTTAGCTGAATTAACAGACCCCTATATTTTAAGGGAACTTCGTGGAATAACTTTTCGCGTTACACCTCTCGCAGTAAACCCTGTACAAAACCAAATTAGAATATATGATAGAATTGTGATAAAGGTTTATGCTGATGGTTTTGATACTAAAAGTGTTTTAGATAACTCGTCTTCGACTATAACAAAAGACTTTGAGAATATGTATAAAACTCATTTTTTAAACTATGAAAATGCCAATTCTAGAAATTTAATTTCAGAACAAGGCTCTATGCTCGTTATTTGTCACGATGATTTTATGCAAGCTATACAACCTTTTGTCGACTGGAAAAACCAAAAAGGGATTAAAACAGTTGTTATACCTTTTTCCTCCATTGGTACCAATAACCCTAATAATATAAGACAGTTTATTCAGAATTATCAAATTGCAAACCAAAACCTAGCTTATATTCAACTTGTTGGAAATAATTCGCATATTCCTACGATGATGTTTCTTGTTAATCATGGAACAATTGCACAGCCTAGAATAGTAGAGTATGCCTCTGATGTTTCATATGTAATACCCGACAACAATAATCATAGACCAAATTTATTTATAGGTCGTTTCTCGGCGGATACAATTTCTGATGTTGAAACTCAAGTTGAAAGAACTATATATTACGAAAAATATATAGGTAGAAATGATCATGAACCTAGTAATAATGTTGATATGGCTTGGTTATCAAAAGCGATGGGGTTAGTACAAGATACTGAAACTGATTTTGGGCATAACGGATTAATTAGAAGAGAACATATGGAAGAAGTTAGAAAACTTTTAATTAACAAACCATATCAACATATTGATAGGTTATATTCACATAATGAAAACGATTTTGTTACTTTTAATGCTGATGATGTTTTCGATCTTATTGATGAAGGACGTTCACTCATAAATTTCTCGGGACATGGACAACCACAAGCGTGGTGTCTAGTTGGTACAGCATACTATACTTTCAAGTATGTTATCGACCAAACCAATGACTGGATGTTACCACATGTGGTATCAGCAACTTGCTATACAGGTGATTTTGTTAATGGAAATCCAAGTTTTGCCGAAACATGGTTACGTGCTACCAATCCTATAACATTAGCACCAACAGGAGCCATAGCCGCTTATATGTCATCGATGTCTGCTCAACGAGCAATGCTACAATGTACTCAACTCAATATAGCAGCATCTATTAGTTCACAAATGTTTACATCAATTGGTGCTCTATATTTCAATGGCGCTATAAACATGCTTAACGATTACCCAAATCAACATGGCTACGACACAATTAGAACATATATCATTTTCGGCGATGCCTCTTTAATAATACGCAACACTCCACCGGACATAATATTAGTTTCTGCTTCCAATACAATACCTCAATGGTCAAACGATTTTAGCGTTAGGGTAACATCACCTATTAATAACCTAGATAACGAAAGAAATGATCCAAACGATTTTGTTCTTTTCGGTGCTTTACAAGGTGCATTAGTCAGCTTATACAACCCTGTCACAAAGGTGTTATACGGTTCAGCTTATACAGATATTAATGGATATGTTACAATTAATTTTTCTCAAACGCTTGATACAGACAACGATTTATTATTAACAGTAACTGCATATAACAAAATCACAGAAATTAGTCAAATAAAAGTAACAGATGTAACAACAATGGTTATAAATCCAGGTGACTGTTTTCAAACTAGATTAGATGATTTATTACCCGGTGGTGTTGTTTATATATCCCCTGGCACTTATGAGCTAGGCACAACATTATACATATCAGGAAAAGACTTTACATTACTTGGAATGTCTAACAATCCAGCTGATACAGTAATAATAGGTGATTTTGACATTTCGGACATAATAGATGGATTAATTGTTATTGAAAATTTAACTCTAGTACATCCGGATGACATATGGGTTTCTAACGTCCTTAAATTAACCAACGCACCTGCCAGAATAGAAAACGTAGTTTTTAATTTGAAAGACGATGTTCCTTCTTTGGGTATTCTATCAACTTTTTCAATACAAAATTTTGAGAACAATTTAGACATAATTAGCTGTAGATTTAATTATGGTCAAGGTGTTTTTTTTAATGGCAATGAGTTAAATATATCATCTTCTGTTTTCTATCAAAACACAATATTTGAAGATGGTAGCTCAATACATTTCACTGGTAATAATCTTGATATCAACAATTCAAAAATCGATGTTTTGTCTAATAACAACTCTTTTATAAACGCTTTGTATATAAACTTGCTTCCAAATTTCATTAATAAAGAGATAAATTTCTATAAAAATGATTTTACAACTGGTGTTGCAAGCGGCAGAAACTTTAAATCAGACTTAATTGGTGGTGAAGTTACACCTATTGACACATATAACCGACAATTAATTAGAATCAGTGGTGACGATAAATACAACTTAAACATAGAAAGAAATATATTCAGAAAAAAATCGCATGATAATTTGATTAATGATTATTGTGTTGTAAGATTAGTAACAGCGCCCAATGGTTATTTAGGTTTTTCAAACACTATCGTTAATAATACGGATACAGAATATACAGAGTTAAATTACACTCCTAAGTTTCTCGTGTTAAATCCTTCTAGTTATGCCTTTATGCCTACAATACCACAGTTGGGGTTAACAGTTAGAAACAATATATTTTCAAGTGCTTTTAATGATGTAAAACAAAATGATGTGCCTTTCAACTGGTTTATTCCAATACAAGGAGATCCTTTAGTTGATATAATTACTTTACAGCCAAGATGGGAGCAAAATGTCAAATCGCCACTTATTGGAGCAGGTTATGTCCCCGATAGGCTAAGTTGGTTTGATAACCCTGAATACAACGATCCTGTAAATGCAAGATTGACAATAGGTGCTCTTCCTACAATAGATCACACAAGCCAGAAAATAAGTTTAGAACGTGTTCCATATAATTTTAATGCTTCTAATAAAATGGTACAATATAACTGGGTTTCATTTAGCTATTTAGATAAGCTTTATACAGGCCAACCAACTACGGTATATCATGTATTACACGAACACAATGACAATAACCTACTCGATCTAGAAGACAGATTTCTAGTTAATGTGCAATGGAACTCAACAGGTGTTACGCAAAATGTTTCATTAGTTGACGGCGCGTGGACAAATACTGGTCATATATTAGACAGTCGTTATGGTTACAAAATTGCAGTTGCGATTAAAGATGAAGATACACATTATGACATAATAACTTCCGGTTTTTTAATTGGAACGCCAAATAACCCTGCAACCACAATGACTGTACACCCACCTGTATCCGGACAATATAACGAATATTGGTTTGCTTTTACTTTATCTTTTCCTATTGAACCATTAGTTGCACTTTCTATGGTAGAGCCTTGGCTGATAGAAATAAAAACTCGTGACTGGGCATATAGCAGAAACCCCAATAACAATAATGATTGGGAAATTCCAGCGGGTAATCCTTATATCAATCCCGGTGAATTAGTTTCGATACGATATATAGGCACAGAAATTAAACATTTTGAATGGAACTTTTATACTGTTTCACCATTTACAAAATATACACATCCACAAACGCATCATTTTAAATATCAAGAAGAAGCCGACTATATACCAATCTATGTTCATTTACCTGAAGAAATGGTGGGTGAAGGACGTGGAGAAATAGGTTTTTTAATTAACGGTGAACCGTATGGTGCCGAAGTAATAATGGACGACCCATGGCTACAGATTAATGCGTATATAGTTGATATGGAGTTCGAAGAGCCAGAAATAGAGTTCGCTTTCTTTGAATACGGTATGCGTTCTGGTGCAAAACGCATCGAGAATTTTGCCGTTTTAAACAATGAAGACAGATCGTTTTCTGAACGTACTATCGACTTAAACACCAAACAACCTTTCTATGTTGTTTCATTTAATAATGAAGATTTAGGTTCTAACGACATTGAACCACCATCGCATACACACATTTACGCAAATTACCCTAACCCATTTAATCCTACTACAACAATTTCTTTTGATATTGCAAAAGAAACTAATGTTAGAATAGATATATATAACATTAGAGGACAAAGAATTAAAACATTAGTAAACACACATCATAAAGTCGGTAGATATAAAGTAGACTGGCATGGTACAGACGACAACGAAAGAAAAGTATCAAGCGGTGTTTATTTCTATCAAATGCGTACAGAAGATTACACTGACATACGCAGAATGGTGTTATTAAAATAGGAGGAGGAAAAGATGAAAACAAAACAAATCATCAAAATCATTTTAGCAATCATGATAGGCATTATTATGTCATCATGCGACAACAGCACAAAATTTGTACCAACCCGTGACATAACCCTAAATTTTACTAGTGTTGAGATTGGTGTAAATGAAGAAATCCAATTGCAAGTAACAATCTCTCCAGACAACGCAACCAATCAAACCGTTACTTGGCAAAGCAGTAACGAAGAAGTTGCAACAGTAACCCAAGATGGTGTTGTTACGACATTAACAGTTGGTATAGCAAACATCAGTGTATCAACAGAAGATGACCTATTTACAGCGACTTGTAACGTTTATGTCGCTGAACACTTTTTCACAGTTGCTAATGAAGAACAATGGAATCAAGCAATAAACACTATAAAAAACAATGGCAATGATAAATCATATATCATCAATGTAATTGATGATTTTTCAGTTCAAGGATCTGGGGATCCTCACGATACTGATTCTCCCTTTCCTGATTTTCCTTATCCTGGTATACTCGAATTAACTTTTGGGGATGTAACTGGTGTTACAGTTCATATAAATGGAAATCAAACTATAAAACTATCTTCTGAAGGAAGCATACTCAATATCACTGAACATCAAGAGATCATAGTTCATGATATTATTTTTGAAGGTATTGAAGATAATTATCATTTTTTATTTTATGTATTAGGTTACGGAGCAAAATTTACGATGGCAGGAAAGGCAACAATACAGAACAACTTTTTTGGTATTTATCTACAACATGATGCAAACTTTTTTATGCAAGATAACTCCAAGATAGAATATATTGAGAAAGCTGCTGTAAGAATGTACAATGGCAGTTATTTTCATATGTCTGGTGGAACAATACAAAACAATGATGCTGATGACTTTTTTTTTGATGGATATAGTGCAATTATTATGGTATGGAATAGTACATTTTTAATGACCGATGGGGTTATAACCAATAACGCGCGATCATTTGCTGCTGTTAATGTTCGTGAGAATAGTTTTTTTACGATGCATGGAGGATTTATTCATGACAATATAGATGGATTTAATGTATGTGTTTGGAATAATAGTACCTTCAATTTTTATGATGGAACTATATCAGGTGTTCGCGAACGTTCACAAGGAGTTAGAGTGAGTTCAAATAGCATTTTTAACATGTATGGAGGTTCTATAACAGGTCACCGTGGATGTGCAGTTTCTCTTATATATGATGTGACCTTCAGCATGTATGGCGGGGAGATTTATAATAATCACAGTCCCAGTAGTCTTCCAGGAGGTGTCTTTATATGCGATTCGAGTTCACTTTTTATGTATAGTGGTATTATTTATGGAAGCGTTGAAAATGGAGTTCCAGTAGAATTGGCAAACAGTAGTAGATTAGGAGGCGCATCAATAAGCGGATATCCACCGTCTGTTGTAAAATATGGCGATGGCACTGATATTGAATTAATGGAGCGTGATGGTATTGGTAGGGGACTTCATTCAGATGAAACTATAATAGGGAGAAGATAAATTCTGTACGGAACGCAACCCATTTCTGTAGGGAACGCATTTATTCGTTCCTAGTTCGATTGTGTTCCATACGGAGCAGGAACGAATAAATGCGTTCCGTACAGGCAACTCCCCCCCTACCCCCCTCAGAGAGGGGGGGGGTGAGGAACTAATAAATGCGTTCCCTACGTTTTTTTATCGATAAAATGTGATTTTAAATGTGCCTGACTATATTGTGATACAGCCTTAACACCTAATTCTTGTTTAGAAATATCCAATTTCATTTTTTCTCTTAAACTTTGTAGCTCCACACTATTTTTGTCTTCTTGTTTTATAATGTCTTTAATTGTAGAGTGAATTTCGTCAATAATTTCATTAGCTTTAATCTTTTTTTTATCAAAATCGTGATATTCATTGAACATTTTGAAATTTGTTTTTTGAATAGTTTCTTCTATTTTATTAAGAATTTCATCTTTTTTGTTAATAATAAATTCAAAATCATCTATTTGATCTTCATTGATTATTCTACTCTCTTCTACTACAAGTCCATAAAATGTTTTATATAATATATTTAATTTAGATAAGTTATCTATGGTTTCTTGTTCTTGTTTTAAATTAGGTTTCAGAAAATATGAAATAGAAGCATAAGCAGAAGTGGTTTCTGGTTGTTCTATCTCAGAAGAAGGTTCTAATTTATCATCGTTTACTTCAATCACATTTAGAATATTTTTATTTTTTAGCTTTAAAAACAATTTCATCTCCATATTACGTTTTTTAAAAACTAGTCTGCCAAACTCTATCAGCTCATTTATATCAAGATCTTCTATTACAAGATTATCAATCTGTTGGTGTTTCTTTTCTTTTTTTTTCTTGTTTTCTTGTTGATTTTGAGGTGTGTCCTGACGCGGTGTAACTCGTATATCACCAGTTGGGAAACGTATTGATTCGTTTGAATCAGACATAAAACCTCCTAAAATATATCATCAAAAAAATAATACCTTGATGGTAATAACTCTTCTTCAAATTCTATTACAGGTACATCTAAGGGGTCTCTACCTATGCTAATAATAAAATTAACTTCAACACCCGCCATTGTTATTTGTCCCGGTGCAGGTATGGTAGAAATTATAAATCCTGATTGAACTTCAGTTGAGTAATGTTGCGTTATTGTGCCTAATCTTAGTTCATAAGTCCTTAGAATTTCGTTTATATTTTGAAAAAGAATGCCTGTTAAGTCTGGCATATCGATTATTTTAGCCCCACGACTAGTAATCACCTGAATAGTTCGATTCTGATATATTTGTCTACCACTTGAAGGTATTTGTGATATAATTAAACCTTCTGAAAATTCGCTGTATTCAGTATCAATAACTTCAATGCTCAAATGCTGATTTTCTAGTAACCTTGTAGCATAGTTCATATTTAGCCCTAATAAATCCGGCACGGTTGCAACCCCACGCGATGTTATCATGCTAGCAATTAAAGAATTAGATATAAATATGAAAATTATAATAAAAACAATAAAAGAAAACCCGGCTATTAAGATCGCCATTAGATGTTTTAACATGATATCTCCTTTAAATTCATTTGATTGATTTATATTTTTTTTCTAAGTTTAGCGGCAAATGCTCCATCCATATGATGTTTATGTGGAATAGTTTTTAAAAATCCTGATTCTGTATATTCCAGTGGTAAAAAATCTTCAGCGGGGATAAGTTCATATTCTTTATTTAATTGCATAAATTTATAAATCTGGTTTTCGTTTTCATCTGGATTAATTGTGCAAGTGCTATAAACCATTATCCCGCCGGGTTTTACAAATAAACTAGCTCTTTGAAGTGCTTTTTCTTGCAATTTAATAAGTTCTTGCATATTTTGTTTTTCTTGCCATCTAAGTTCAGGTTTTTTTTGGAACACTCCCCAGCCAGAGCAAGGTACATCAATTAAAACTCTGTCATAAAAAGCTGCTACTGGTCCGAATTTAAAAGCATCTTCTACAATAAGCATAACATTAGTGGCTTGTATTCTGCCCAAAGTTTGCTTCATTTCTTTTATTTTAAATGGAACTTTATCAACAGCAATTATCTCACCTGTATTTTGCATTAATTCGGCAATATACGATGTTTTTCCTCCTCTTCCAGCAAACAAATCAAGTATATTTTCATCTTTTTGAGGGTCTAATAATTCAATAGCTAGAACAGCAGAAATATCTTGAATAGTGAAATAGCCCTCTTCAAAAGAAACGTCGTTAAGAACAGCATTAGCATTATCAGAGATTAACACGTTTTTTGAAGCAATGCTTTCTTGTAAATCTACGTTCTTTTTTTTAAAATAGTTAATAAGTTTTTGTTTGTTAGTTTCTAAAGAATTAACACGTAAATACAATTTTGGTGGCTCGTTGTAATACATACATAAATATTCAACCTGATCAACATCCCAATGTTGTAATAGTTTTTCAATAATTTCTTTAGGAAAAGAATACTCAACAGAAATTCTTTCAGCGTCTTCAATAGGGAAAGAAAATTTTGGGTTCCTCTGATATTCCCTTAGAACAGCGTTTACAAACCCTGCAATTTGATCGTTAAAGTTCCGTCTAGCCAGTTCTACAGTTTCATTAACAGCGGCATGTTCAGGTATTCCTTTACAGTACAACAACTGGTACATAGCAAGATATAGTAAAGATTTAATTTTAATATCTGTATTTTTATATTTATCTTTATCAACATATTGAGAAATAATGAAATCAAGCTGTAAATGAATTTTAATCACACCTCTCACTAAATAATACAGTAAATCTTGATTTTCATCACTGTCTTTAATCTTTTTTGTAGCTTGTGAAAGTAATTTATCAGAGAACATGTTATTTTTGAGTACTTTGACAATAATAGACCAAGCTTCTTGTCTTATATTCATATTTCATTCCTTTTTAGATATATAAATTTAATGCAATCTTTTACTATATCTTGAGTTAATGCGCTATCTGTAATTTTTATAGATTGCATTGCCTTTCTGATCTCGAAGTTTTTGAAACCTAAGGAAGATAAAGCAGTTTCGACCTCAGACATGACAGTATTATTAGAACTTATTTTATGAGAGTTTGTTACATCAGAAAAGTGCTGTTCTGTATCTAATTCAGAAATAAATTCTATTTTGTCTTTTAGTTCAATAATCAACCTTTCAGCGGATTTTTTACCTAATCCGGGCGTTTTTGACACCAATATTGTATTGTTTGTTATAATAGCTGAAATTAAATCCCTTAATGAAATGGTGCTTAATATAGCTAATGCTAGTTTAGGTCCGATACGGTTTATATTTATTAATAGTTTAAAAAGTTCTTTTTCTTGTTTAGTAAAAAAACCGAATAATTTAGTACCTTCATCGTTGTGATATGTGTAGACATATAGTTTTATGTCTTGATATAAATCCGGCAACATATCGTAGGTAGACAAAGGAATTCTTAATTCAAAACCAATGCCAGAACAGTCGATAACTACAATATCTGCATTTTTTTCTGATAATATACCTTTTAGATACGAATACATTATTTGTTCTCCATTTATATTGCAAACCTGATTTTATTAAACAAACAAATAGCACATGCTAAACCGTCTGCAGCATCTTCTTTTGCAGGAACTTTTAGATTTAATATAGATTGAACTACATATTCAACTTGCTTTTTAGATGCGTTACCCCTACCTGTTACAGATTGCTTAATTTCACGCGGAGAATAAGATATTATTGGTATCTTCTTTTCAGCCAAACAATACATAATAACCCCTCTAACATGCCCCAAGATAAATGCTGTTTGTATGTTTTTTCCGTAAAATATTGATTCAACAGCAGAATAATCAGGCTTATATTCTTCTATTATCTCTTTAAGTTTTGTAGATAATTCAAGAAGTTTTTCTTCTTGTTTTAATTTCTGAGATAATATTATTACTCCATTCCCGGCAGCAATTATTTTCTTGTTCTCAACATGTAAAATCCCATAACCACATTGTTTACTGCCGGGGTCGATGCCTAATATTATCATAAATTTTTAAGAATTTCCTCAGATATTTCAAAATTAGCATAAACTTTTTGAACATCATCTAAATCTTCAAGTTTATCCATTAGTTTTAATAGTTTTTCGGCAACATCATCTGCATTTATTGTGTTTTTAGGTATTCTTGTAAGTTCTGCTTTCTCTATAGTAAACCCGTTTTCTTCGAAAGAACTTAAAACTTTATAGAAGTCTGTTAATGCTGTGTATACATAAAATAAGTTCTCATGTTTTTCTACATCTTCTGCTCCTAAATCTAGGGCTTGAAGCATAAAATCATCTTCTTCAAGATTTTCTGATTGTATTTCTATCAATCCTTTTTGTTCAAATATCCAACCAACTGCACCATTTTCAGCTAAATTTCCTCCATGTTTTGAAAAAATATGTCGCACATCTGCTACTGTTCTATTTCTGTTATCTGTCATAGTTTCTACGATTATAGCCACTCCGTTGTGACCATAACCTTCATATACAATTTCTTCATATATTATACCATCGGCATCGCCTGTGCCACGTTTTATCGCTTTTTCTATGTTATCTTTTGGCATATTAGCAACCCGTGCATTTTGGACTGCTGTTCGTAATCGGGAATTAGAATTAATATCTCCACCACCTTCACGTGCTGAAATAATTATCTCTCTTGCGATACGCGTAAAAAGTTTACCGCGCTTAGCATCTGCTGCACCTTTACGGTGTTTAATTTGGCTCCATTTATTGTGACCTGCCATAGATCCTCCTATATTTTTATTTGATAGTTTTCAATTGTATCTTTAATGCCTTGTTCTAAGCTATACTCCGGCATCCAATTAAGAATATTTTTAGCTTTTTCAATGTTTAAACAACTCTTTCTAATGTCACCCGGTCGTGGTTCATCAAATAATGGTTTTATTCTTTTATTTAGTTGTTTTGAAATTTCATTATATAAGCATAGGGTAGTGGTTTGTGTACCTGTACCTATATTTATTGCTTCTGTATTAGCACTATCTAATGCTAAAACATTTGCTCTAACTACATCATTTACATATACATAATCGCGTATCATGCCTTCAGGTTCTGATTTGTAGGTATATATACAAGATGCTTCTTCTTTTAATAATCTATTGATAAATATTGAAACTACACCAGCTTCTCCTTCCGGCATTTGTCTTGGTCCGTAAACATTAGCATATCTTAAAGTTGTGTAATTTAAATTATACTTTGTATAATAATAATGTAAATATTTTTCAGAAACAAATTTGTGAATTGCATAAGGAGATAGTGGAATAGGTTGATAGGTTTCAGAAGTGGGGAACTCTTCAGCTTCACCGTAAATTGCACCCCCAGATGAGATAAAAATAACTTTTTTCAGATTATATTTAACACAGTTTTGTAGAAGATTCAAGAAACCTAAAACATTTATTTCTGCATCAAGAATGGGGTTTTTAACAGAAGCGGGCACGCTTATTTGAGCCGCATGATGATTGAGAATGTCAGGTTTCTCTTTCTCAATAATAAACTCGATGTTTTTGTTACATATGTCTATCTGATAAAATAATGCCTTTTTGTTGATATTTCTTTCTTTCCCGGTTGATAGGTTGACGATTACAACAACATCGTGTCCCAAACTAATATATTTATCAACTACATGTGAACCAATAAAACCAGCACCGCCAGTAACTAAAATTTTCATAAAAACTTCTCTTACCTCATTTATAAACACAAATATAAAAAGTACAAATTTTTGTCAAGAAAAATTTCACAATAAAAAAACTTGACAAGATTTTACAAATATAAATAATGGGAACGATGGAAACAGATTATATAAAAGAATTAGGGCTGGTAAAAGGCTTTTCAGGTAACCAACTAATTATAGAAAAAACAGGTTCTGATAATTGTAACGCCTGTAGATTAAAGACATTTTGCAGTTTAAAAAATAATCTTGAGTTTACAATAACCACTGATGAAGATTTTCAAATTGGTGAGATTGTAGATATTCTTATTAGTCCTAAAAAACGGCTTTATTCTTCATTTATTGTGTATATTCTGCCGTTAATAGTAATGTTTCTTTTTTTTTATGTAGCACATAATTTCCTTAATCTAAGCGAGAACATAGCTGCAATCATTTCAATTTTAAGTTTAACAGTTTCTTTTAGCTTAATTTTTTTAATAAATAATAAACAAAAAAATAATGACAATATTCAAATAAAACGTAGGCACTTAAAAGGAGAAGATTAATATGAAAATTCATTTAAACGAAATGCTATTTTATGGTTATCATGGAGTTTACCCAGAAGAAAGAAAATTAGGGCAAAAATTCTATGTAACACTTACAGTTTTTATTGATGATAGCTTAGATGCTAATATCTGTAATCTATCTGATACCGTAGATTATACTAAAATTTATGAAACTGTAAAACAAATCATGGAAAAAGAGCAGTTTTATTTACTAGAAGAATGTGCAAACAAAATTATTAATTCCATCTTCAACGCTTTTAGTCTTATCTCAGGTGTGAAGATTTTAATTGAAAAACCCTGCGTTCCCATGAAATGCAACTTAAAAAGCGTATCTGTAGAAATGGAGAGACAAAGATCATGATTTATTACATAGGACTAGGAACTAACATTGGTGACCTTTACCAGAATTTAGAAAATGTAATTATAAATATATCAAACATTAAAGCTTTACGAATATTAAAAAAAAGCAGTTTTCACAAAACTCAACCTTGGGGAAAAACAGACCAATCAGATTTCTTAAATGCCGTTATTATGATTGAAACAGACATAGAACCAATAAATTTATTAATGATTTTCAAGAATATTGAAACTGAAATGGGGAAAAACATTAAAGAGAAATGGGGACCCAGAATCATTGATATTGATATATTATTCTGTGATGATATTACTATGAATAATGAAAACTTAACAATTCCTCATCCTTATTTACATGAAAGAGAATTTGTGCTGTTACCCATGATAGAAATTGCTTCTGATTTTATACATCCCGTGTTTAATTTGTCTATTAAAGATGTTTTTAAAAGGTATATTTACACGAAAAACTTTAAAAATAAAAAAATTATTGTTGCTGGTGATTTAATGCTTGATCATTATCTATTTGGGAATGTTGAAAGAATTTCACCCGAAGCACCAGTTCCTATAGTTGATATTAAGCAACAAGAATATAGGCTGGGTGGTGCTGCTAATGTGGTCAATAATATCCATTCATTATCAGCAACTCCGATTGTAGTGGGTTTGACCGGCGTAGATTCATATTCTGATATCCTTATTAACCATTTGAATAAAAAGGGCATAACTACTGAATATATAATTAAAGATAATACACGACCAACAACTGTTAAATCGCGGATTTTTGCCTCAGGACAACAAATTATGCGTTATGATCAGGAGCAAAGGCAGGATGTTTCAGAAAAAATAGAAATCATGATAATTGAAGCTCTTGAAAATTCAATTGATAAAGCTGATGCAATTATTTTAGAAGATTATAATAAAGGTCTTCTTACGCCTAAAATAATAGAATATGCCATAGAAAAAGCGAATAAAAAAGAAATTCCCATAACAGTTGACCCAAAATTTAAAAATTTCTTTTTATATAAAAACTGTACTGTCTTTAAACCAAATTTTAACGAGTTGCAAAAAAACTTGAATATTGATATAGTAGATGATGATTCTCTTAAAATTGCTGCAAAAAACTTATTTGCTAAAATTAGCCCTAAATACTTGATTATTACACTTGGAGAACGCGGTCTTATGCTGTTTGATAAAACTGATAACATAATGCATATTCCAACTTTTGCAAAAGAAGTGTTTGACGTCTCAGGTGCTGGGGATACAGTGATTAGCGTGCTAACATTATGTTTAGCAGCAGGTGAAGATATTAAAAACGCAGCTACAATTGCTAATAAAGCAGCAGGCATAGTTTGTGGAAAAATGGGGATACACCCTATTACGATTAATGAAATATTTGCCCTGTAGGGAACGCATTTATTCGTTCCTAGTTCAGTTTTGTTCCCCATTTTGCCGGAACGAATTATCATGATCAACTGCCCTACCCGTCATAATACGAAAATGAATGGACAAAATGGTCGGCTATCTGCTTCATATACATCATGATGCCGAATCGCAATCTTCATTTTCATGCATGGTGGTGAAGCTGTTTCATGGTCGATTGCGAGCC
>Ga0099364_10008097_pt1 | contig 14869 bp, 17 predicted proteins | sample TergutTh196P3_FD_73070 | JGI IMG/M metagenome (GOLD analysis project Ga0099364, IMG submission 73070) | Microcerotermes parvus P3 segment gut microbial communities from Pointe-Noire, Republic of the Congo - Th196 P3 | ecosystem: Host-associated > Arthropoda: Insects > Digestive system > Gut ... | reverse complement strand
TTCATTCCCGTGCGTTCCATTGGGATGGGCGGGTGCGCTTGGGGGGAGGGGCGGAAACGGGGGCGGCGGCAATAGGGCCGCCGCTGTTTCCGCCCTTTGTCCATCGCAGTTGTCGTCATTCCGAACGAAGCGTAGCAAAGTGAGGAATCTACAAATCTACAAAAAATGCACCCGCCGATGTTACATTTTTGCTTTCAGTTTGTCTTTAATTTAAATTTCGAGTTATTATAAACGATGGAGTTGCATCAATTTAAGGAAGAGGCGTTGCCCGTGCGGGGAAAAATTCTCAACTACGCACTAAAAATGCTCGAAAGCAGGGATGAGGCGGAGGATACGGTACAAGAAGTTCTTTTGAAACTTTGGGAAATGCGGGCGAAACTGTCCGAATACGACAGCGTCGAAGCGCTCGCCGTTACGATGACGAAAAATATCTGTCTGAACAAAATATCGTACCGGCAACGGCATGGCAGAGAGGTGTTGTCGCAGATTCAGAGCGTTTGGAGCAACGAAACAGTTGAGCGACAGATAGAAAACGCCGACGCCGTGGATTGGGTAAAACAAATCATCGAAACCCTGCCGCCTCTGCAAAAGACGATAATAAAAATGCGCGATATAGAAGATTATGAGTTGAATACGATAGCAGAAATAACCGGATGTACCGAAGAAGCCGTCAGAATGAACCTCTCTCGCGCACGTAAAAAAGTAAAAGAAGTGTTTTTTAAGATAAATAAAACTAATTGATTATGAACAAGTCGGAAGTAAAAATGTTATTGGAGAAGTATTTTGATGGAGATACATCCTTACAGGAAGAACGGCATTTGCGCGACTACTTCTCTTCTCAAACCGTTGATAAAGAGTTCAGTGAATACGCTCCGCTCTTCCAATATTTCAAAGCGGAAAGAGTAGAGAAAGTGGGCTTCCGTCGTTTTTACGACAGAAACATCATGTTGCGGACGCTGATAGGCGCGGCAGCCTGTGTGTTGCTTGTTCTGGGAACCGTTTTATCGCCCGACCGCGGCGTTTCGATCGTTGAAGACGAATTTGGCTGCGTCGGCACCTACGTCCGCATCGAAGGCACCTGCTACAACGACATCAACTTGGTCTTTTCACACGCCGCCCAAGCCATCTCCGACTTGGACATACTGCTGGCAGAAGACCACTCCGGCATGGAAATAAACAGTAACGGAAAATAATAGAAGCACCATGAAGAAGACCCTCATATTCATTACCATATTATTATCGTCCGCCGTTGCCGTTCCTGCGCAAAAGTCGGTGATAGACCTGTTTTTGGAACAAAATCAAGGCATCGCCCAACAAGCCACCTGCGTCAACATCTCCGACGAGATGCTGAATATGTGCTACGAAACTTCGTCATTGCTTCCCCCAGAACGCTATCAAAGCCTTTCACTGTGCAACGTCCCCGCCTTGATGGAGCAATTTGAAAAAAGCGACGCTTTCAAAAAATACAACCCGCTGATGGAAATCAAAAAAGAAGACGGACGCATCATACGCTATTTCCAACGTATCCAAGATAAAAAAGGAGTCATAAAACGGGAAATCGTCGTCTGCACCCAATACCGCAACGACTTCTCCGTAATCTACCTCAAAGGCGACAACCTTTCCACCGGCACGCTTAACACCCATTTGGAACTGATTCGCAGTTTTATAGATAAAAATAAAAATATCAATACATATCATTAATTTATTAACTTATTTAAAAATTTTCAAGACATGAAAAAACAAATTTTAATTGTAGCATTTTTATGCAGTCTGGCTTCGCTTTATGCGCAAGACGCAGTACAAGCCGAAGAAGTTAACAAAAACGCGCCCGTCATCACTTTCGACGACCGTTTTATTGAGCCTACCGGCGCCATCTCTTACGACTATGGCACGATCACCAAAGGCGCCAACGGACAGACGTACTTCGTCTTCACCAACACCGGAAAAGAGCCGCTTATCATCGAAAAAGCCTCCTCTTCCTGCGGATGCACCGTTCCTAATCATCCGAAGTATCCCATTCTGTCTGGCGCAAAAGACTCTATTGCGGTGAAGTACGACACCAACCGGGTAGGCGCGATTAACAAAACCGTTACCGTGATCTCCAACGCGACGAACAGCCCGACCATCATGCGGATCAAAGGCAACATCCTCGCACCGGAACCGGCGCCAAAACCGGAAGAACCGACAGAAACCCAAGAGTAATGCTTTTTAAATGTACTTTTTAAAGTAAAGAGAGGCGCTCTCATGAAGAACGCCTCTTTTTTAATTGGATTTATTAAAAATAAATAAACGAAGAACGCCTGCACTTGATAACACAGTTTCGCTTAGCAGTGCAAAAACCAGATTTCGTATCTTTGCAAAAACTTTTAGAGATATGTTGTATTTATTAAAACACCCGGGCAGGAGAAATTTCGTAAAGCACTCCTTATTATGTAGCATATTGTGCGTGTTATGCACTGTAAACTTGTTTGCCGACAATCCGGTATCTGTAAAATCGGGTGATGTGTCGGTTTTGAGACGACCGTCGAAGGCGCTTTTAGAATTTGATTATTCAGCCACGAAAGTTGGCGACCAAACACTTGATGAGTATCTGCAAGGGCGCGGCGACGATTTTGTAAGAGATTGGTCCCAAGACAGGGAAACGGCTGCAAGTTATTTCAAAAGGTATTTCAAAGGGATGAAACTGTTTGCGTCCTTTATGTGGATGAAGTACAAGGGATGTCCAACCTTTCGGAAACCATTCGCTTGGGATTGCTGTATGAGGAGTTAGCATGGAAAATTTGCAAGTTGAAATAAGGAAAGCATGAAGCAGCAAAATATTTTCACCCTGCCCGGCGTTAGTTTTGTATTAATTTGAAAGCCAATGAAAGGAATTGTCTTAGCCGGAGGCTCCGGAACGCGGTTACATCCGATTACCAAGGGGGTTTCCAAACAGATATTGCCGGTTTACGATAAGCCGATGATCTACTATCCCATCTCCGTGTTGATGCTGGCAGGCATTCGGGAGATTTTGATTATCTCAACGCCGCACGACCTTCCGGCGTTCCGGCGACTGCTCGGCAACGGCGACGACTATGGCGTGCAGTTCTCTTACGCCGAACAGCCCTCGCCCGATGGTTTGGCGCAAGCCTTTATCATCGGTGAAACGTTTATCGGCAACGACGACGTCTGTCTCGTCCTGGGAGATAACATCTTCCACGGACAGGGTTTCTCCGCAATGCTGAAACAAGCCGTCGAAGATGTTGAAAAAGAGCGCAAAGCCACCGTCTTCGGCTATTGGGTCAACGACCCGGAACGTTACGGCGTAGCCGAGTTTGACGCCGCCGGCAACGTGTTGAGCATTGAAGAAAAACCGCAAAACCCCAAGTCGAATTACGCCGTCGTCGGACTTTATTTCTATCCCAACAGCGTCGTCTCCATCGCCAAACAGGTAAAACCGTCCGCCCGCGGAGAACTGGAGATAACCTCCGTAAACCAATCGTACCTACAGCAAAACCAACTGAAAGTGCAACTCTTCGGACGCGGTTTCGTCTGGCTTGACACCGGAACGCACGAAGCCCTCTCCGAAGCGTCGGAATACGTGAAAGCCATCGAAAACCGCACCGGACTGAAAATCGCCTGCCTCGAAGAGATCGCTTTCCGCAAAAATTGGATTTCCGCAACCCAACTGCAACATATAGCAGAACCGATGGAGAAAAACCAATACGGACAATATTTATTGAAAATTGTTTCAACCCATAATATAAAAATATGACCAGTGAATTTCGAGTAGGAAGATTTCAAATATTACCACTTGTGGTAAAAAATCTGTTGATTATCAACGGACTGTTTTTCCTTGCAACTTACGCATTCCACCTCCCCCGCATAGATATTGACCTGAACGACATCTTCGGGTTGCACTTTATCGCCGCCTCAAAGTTTCGTTTCTATCAACTTGTTACCTACATGTTTATGCACGGTAGCATTTCGCATATTATCCTTAATATGTTTGCTCTGTGGATGTTCGGCTCGGCGCTTGAGAGTTTTTGGGGAGCAAAACGGTTTTTACTCTATTATTTCGTTACCGGCATCGGAGCGGGACTCTTGCAGGAAATAACATGGGCTATCGAACTGCGGGATGTTTTACTGCCGCACATCGAAATGATTAATCTCGGAGGATACGAGTTGATCCCAAAAGCAGACTTTTTAGACCGTTTGGTTACCGTTGGCGCCTCCGGTTCTGTGTATGGACTGCTGCTCGCTTTCGGCATGATATTCCCTAATGCCGTGATATACATCTACTTCCTCTTCCCCATGAAAGCCAAATGGTTCGTCATCCTCTACGGCGCCATCGAACTGTTTAGCGGCATCACAGGAACCAACGACGGCATCGCACACTTTGCCCATCTCGGCGGGATGATATTCGGCTTCTTCCTGATACTCTACTGGAAAAATCAAGCGAAACGGAAAATCAAACGGATGCAGGAACAGTATTATTTTTCGCAAACATGATTCGATTTCCAAATTGCAAAATCAACATCGGACTCTCAGTAGTGGAAAAACGGACGGACGGCTATCATAACATCGAAACCGTTTTTTACCCACTCGCCGTGGAGGATGCGTTGGAGATTGTGCCTGCGCCGGATGGTAATTCGTTACACGTTACCCGTTACCCGTTACTTTTTCAGCACAAGACCCCTTTGGTTCCCCCGAAGGGGGAAAAAGCAGAGAACACGGAGGTTCACAGAGAAAACAGTCAGTTGTTCGGAAATGGCGAGGACAACTTAGTCATCCAAGCCTACAAACTGTTGCTTCGGCATTTTCCGCTCCCGCCGTTGCATTTTCACCTTCACAAAGTCATTCCAATCGAAGCCGGCTTGGGCGGAGGCTCATCCGATGCCGCCTGTACTTTGAAGATGATTGATGAGATGTTCAAACTGTCGCTCTCAAAACAACAGTTACACGCCTTTGCGGAGCAACTTGGGGCGGATTGTCCGTTTTTTATCGAAAATATTCCCCTCTTTGCTACCGGCAAAGGAGAGGTTTTGCAAAAAATTGCGTTAGACCTGTCGGATTATAAGATATTGATAGTCAAGCCACCATGCTCGGTCAGTACCAAAGAGGCTTACGGCAACATCGTTCCTCAAAAAGCAAAATATCCGCTTTCCGAAGCAATAAAACAATCTGTTTCCGAGTGGAAAAATCTGATTCTCAATGACTTTGAGCCTTTTGCTTTTGCCAAACATCCCGAAATCAAAGCCATCAAAGAGACACTATACGAACATGGCGCCTTATACGCCGCGATGAGCGGAAGCGGAAGCGCCGTTTACGGTATCTTCGACCGAATGCCAAATATCTCATTTTCAGAAAATTACACCATCTTTCAAATTTAACGGAATATGCACACCATCAAAGAACTTCAAGACATTTTCACGGAACACCTCGCCAAGCAGGATTTTTTCTCCGACCCGAAAGAACTGTACGAGCCTATCGTCTATTCGATGAACATGGGCGGCAAGAGGCTGCGTCCGGTTTGTCTGCTGGCGGCTTGCGAACTGTTCGGCGGCGACTACCGCAAAGCGCTCGACCCGGCTGTGGGGATAGAGATGTTCCACAACTTCACCTTAGTCCACGACGACATCATGGACAACGCCCACCTGCGACGCGGAAAAGAGACCGTTTACAAAAAATGGGATACCAACATCGGCATCCTTTCGGGTGACACCATGTTTGCCATCGCTTTCGACTACATCATGCGCATTGACGACGATTTGATGCGAAAAGCCGTGTTGCTGTTCGACAAAACCGCCATAGAGGTGTGCGAAGGGCAGCAATTCGACCTGAACTACGAAACAATGCCCTCCGTAACCATCCCCGACTACCTCAACATGATCCGGCTGAAAACGGGTGTACTCGTCGCCGCTTCGTTGAAGATGGGTGCCATCATCGCACAGGCGGAAGAAGCGCAAGCCGATGCCATCTACAACTTCGGACTCTATACCGGATTGGTCTTCCAACTCGTTGACGACCTGCTGGATGTCTTTTCCCGCGACCACAAGTTCGGCAAAGCACACGGCGGTGACATCGTCTGCAACAAAAAAACCTACCTCTACCTCAAAGGCTACGAATTAGCCGGAGAAGAGGAAAAACAGGCATTAGACCATCTTTTCAGCGACAAAACCATCGAGCCGGAAGAAAAAGTACAAGCCGTTGCCGCAATATGGGAAAAACTCGGTGTGCCGGACGTTGCACGAAACGAAATCCGACAGTATCACCGGAAAGCCGTTGATTATCTGGATGCTCTGAACGTTCCGAAGAAATATACGGGCGAACTGCGACGGTTTGCGGATGAACTGCTGGGGCGGACATATTAGTTCTTCCGTTTCCTCAAGCCTTACAGGGGGTATATCGTGCAGTTGTTTTTGGGGTTGGTGCTGGGAGCGCTGTTGCAGTTGATCTTTCCGTTTTTGACGCAAGGCATTGTGGATTACGGGATTAGAGATCAGAATCTGAGGTTTGTTTTTGCCACGAATACACCAATTAAACCCCCGTGTTAATTCGTGCAATTCGTTATTCGGAACCGCCGAATCATCACGAAAGATTTGCGGCTGATTGAGCGGTTTTCCCATCCTATTAAAACATTGATTAAGAGGTGAAACCGTTGCTACCTCACCTCAATAGCATTATACCGGCACACCTCGTGGCAACAGAAACAGCGGATACATTCTTTATTGCTAATGATAATCTTTTTCTGATTTTTCGGACTGACGTGTAACGCCTGCACCGAACAAATATCCACACAAGCCTTGCAACCGACACAGCGACTTTCGAAAAAGACCGGGCGGCGTTCCAACCGGCGCAACAGAGGAACACGCCTCAAAACAATGTTGGCAGACATCTTCCAAAGCGATATTTTCTTAATCAATTTAAAGTCAGTTCGGATATACTGTTCTATATCAACACCTTGCACGATGATTTCTTCGAAGGATGAGAGCCATTTTTTTCGTTTCAATCCTTCGACGTTGGTTTCAATATCCAACGGATGGTATCCGATGATTTTTGTTGCGACGATGTCGAGCGCCAGTAGATTGGTAGAGCCAAGCACAAGTTGTAGCGGAAAGGGATGACCGTTGCCGGGACCGGGACCTTCCATCGCTAAGATAGCGTCCATGAAAATAAAGTCGGGGGTGATGCTTTCGTTCAGGTCAACCAGGAAGGAAGCCATCGAGCGGGAACTTCGGTGGAAGGCGTGTTGTTTGGTTTTGTGAAGGTGCGGAATCACGCCGAAGGTGTTTTTGATGGCGCCGGTGTAGCCCATCAACTCGTGCGTCTTCAACTTGGGGAGCGAGAAAATATAATCAACCTCGCGGACGATGCTTGCCACCGGCGTTTTTCCCGAAGGTAAGGCGAGGGATGCGGGATTTTTTCCGAAATAGACCCATTCGGCGCCCGTCTTTTCGCAAACTTCCGTGATGCCCGACTTGCGGGGTTTGAACGATGCCGTGTGCATGGCGGGGGCGTCGCCGACGAAAATCTTCCCGACCTGACGGCTTTGTAGAAAACGGATGACGGCTTCCACAAAAACGGGATGGGTCGTAACCGCCTTGTTGGGGTCTTCGTCGAACAGGAGGTTGGGTTTCAGCAAAACGGTTTTTCCGGACAGTTCGGGGCCTTGCGTTTGGGTGTAGATCTCCTCCAGCAGCGGTAAAATCTTGTCAATATCATATTCCGGACAGGAATGGCAACTTACGATGGGATTCATATTTCAATGTGTCTAAATGTTGTTCCAAGTCAATGGCGATGTTGTTGAGATGTTCTATGCGTTGTCGGTGTTTCGCTATTTTTGCCGGCGGAGCGTCGGGCGTTATCTCTTCAATGGAAAAAACAAACCCGAAAGCGGACGTTTTTTCGATAAACCGGTCAACGTTCTCTCGCCGTTCTCTTTTTTCTATCAGCAAAAACGTTTCCGACGACAGCGCAGCCGGTTTTTCCAATGGTGTTACCAAAAAATAATCAATGGCGTTCGGCGAAGACCAACGGTAAAGGTTATAAGGTAGCGATTCCGCCTTTTTCGGGTCATAAACCGACAACTCCGGCAACTTCCTGAAATCAATCCTCATGCCATTATTCAAAGACCACGTAAACTGATAATCAGCCAATTGCGACTGAATTTGAACAGCATAATAATGCTCGCCGAAACTGTACTCTTGTGAAATCTTTTTTTTCATTTTTTTAATATTAAATGCAAAAAACAGCATACAACGGAACGGATTTCACCTTGTTTTCAAAGCCGAAATTCTTTTTTGAAATGCGAATTGCATATTCTGACTTGTATTTTTCCATAAAGACGCCTAAACTTTTTGAGCGGTTACGCCTGCCTTTTTTCACTTCTATCGGCACCACTTTCCCGTCTATTTGTAAGACAAAATCTATTTCCGCCTTGCCTTCGCTTTGCCAATATGCCAAGCGGTATTTTTTTGCCTTAAAGCATTGTGCCACATAGTTTTCAGTCATTGCGCCAAGAAAAGTGTTATCGGTTTCTATGGGTGATAAAATGGTTTGCAACGGGATTTCGGAGCGCAAAGTCAAAATGCCGATATCGCCCATATACAACTTAAAATTTATCAAATCCATATAGGCATTTATGGGAATAAATCCGTGTTCCAGGCGCTGACATTTGAGGGTGATATTTGCCTGATTAAGCCATTCGATTGCTTCGCCGAAAATGGTTGCCGTACCACCGCGTTGCACCACCTTATATTGAAATTTCGTGTTTTCTTTGGCGAGTTGGGCGGGAATGGAATCGTAGCAGGCACGGATTTTTACGCTCGTAGCCGCGTCGGCATATTTTGCCATATCGGCAATATATTCGTTAAGTATGTCATTTTGAACGATTTGCACTTTAAGAAAACTGTCTGTTTTGATAAACGACTTTACCGCAGCAGGCATTCCGCCGACGATAAAATATTGCTGATACAACTCTAATGCTACATTGTGCAAGGCATCGGGCATTGCTTCGTCGTGTGCATAGTGATTTTTGATTTCTTCTGCCAATTTTTCATAACCCAATGCCCAAAGAAACTCCTCAAAATCAAAAGGATACATGTAAAACTCGTTCACTTTTCCTACAGGAAAAGAGTATTTTTCACGGTTGATCGCCACGCCGAGCAAAGAGCCGGCAGCCGCAATGTGGTATTCGGGCGTTTGTTCACAAAAATATTTCAACGAAGTCAAAGCCCTTTCGCACGCTTGAATCTCGTCAAAGAAAATGAGGGTTTTATCAGGCGTAATTTCTTGCTTTTTAGTGGATTCGATAAACTGAATGATTTTTCGGGGAGACAACTCTTTTTCAATAAAATCACGCACAGCCCCTTCTATTTCCATGTTGAGATAAACAACATTTTCAAAATGTTCCGCCCCAAACTGTTCCAAAATATAGGTCTTGCCAACTTGACGCGCACCATTCAAAATCAACGGTTTACGCTCATCGCTGTTCTTCCACTCAACCAATAAATCCAAAATTTTCCGTTTCATGTATATGATATAATCTCCGACTGCAAAGATACTAAAACGTTCCAAAAAATCAAAATTTCCTGATTTTTCGGAACATAACGATTGAAAAAGGTTTTTTTTCCGGATCTTTTCATTTTCAAAACTGTTTTACCAATAAATAAGCAATGCCGGTAGCCAACAACCCCAAAATCACGCTGGCGAGAACGTACAGCGCAGCATATCCGGCATATCCTTCCCGAAACAGGACGAGCGTCTCATTGGAAAAGGCGGAAAAGGTGGTGAACCCGCCCAGAATGCCCGTCGCAAGAAACATTTTCCACTCATGCGACATCTGTCCCTTATCGAAAATTCCGATAACAACGCCGATGAAAAAACAACCGATAATGTTGACTATCAACGTAGATAGCGGAAACAGCGAAGTCGTCTTTGCCTGTATCAGCAATGATAACAGATAGCGAAACGCCCCGCCGATAAAACTGCCTGTGCCGATGATGAGAATTAATTTCATTATTTTGATGGCAAAGATACGGCTTTTTCTTAATCCACAAAGGAATGAAATAAAATTATAAACATGAAAGAATTTAAGTTATTAATTTTTTGTTGCACAGAGAGCCACAGAGAAGACACAGAGTGGAACAGAGGGTTTAATCATGTTCATGGTTGTTATGTTTTATATATGAAAAAATCAGCGATTATAAATCAAGTCCAAACCGTGTTTTTGGTATTTTGGGAATTTGGTGTCGCTGCTTATCAATGGCATTTTCTCTGTTATTGCCTGCGAGATAATCAGGCGGTCGTTGGGGTCGTTGTGGTTTTCGACTAATTCGAGGTCGGCGAGGGTGCGCAAGTGCTCTTTGCTGACGTATTTGACATGGAAACCAAATATATTTTCTATTAAATCAAATACATCAAACGAGCGAAAATCTTTTTTGAGAATAATTCTTTCCGTTTGTACCAAATGAACGAACTCTTTTATGCTCTCTGAACTGATATAGATAACATTCTCATAGTTAGTAATGAGTTCTAAAATATCAGCAGAAACATAGTCATCTACAACAAAATCAATGAAAATATTTGTGTCAATTAAATACCTCATAGCCTAATATCTCATCTTGTTGATTGCTCGTCTGTCTTTTATATAACCTATCCCGCCCGGATTTTCTTGTCTCCATATTCCAAACTTCGAGAGCCGTTTGGGTTCTTGTTCCGGAACATGTAGCGTCTGGTTTGTCCGCCGTTTTGCAGTGCCGGATGATTGTGTTTTAACTGCTGCTTCCATATCTTTTTCTGTTTAAAATTTGAAAGTGCAAAGGTAAAACATTTTTCAATACAAGCAGCATTTTTCCAAAAAAATCGTACTTTTGCACCTCGTTTGTAAAAAGAATTTTTAATACGATATACATGAATAGAATACTAAAGAAAGAGTTTTTGTCGGAGAATGTGTTCAGGATGATTGTGGAGTCGCCGCGTATTGCGCAGAGCCGCAAGGCGGGGAACTTCGTGATTGTCCGTTTGGACGAAGGGGGCGAGCGTATCCCGCTGACCGTTGCCGACGCAGATGTTGAAAAAGGAACCATTACGCTGATTGTACAAAAGGTAGGATGCACCTCCGCCAAGATGTCGAAACTGAGCGAAGGCGATTTCATTCAGGACATTGTCGGTCCGTTGGGACAGCCCACGCATATCGAGAACTTCGGGACGGTGCTTTGCGCCGGCGGCGGAGTGGGTATTGCGCCGCTGTACCCCATCGTGCAGGCGTTGAAACGTGCCGGGAACAAGGTCATCACCATCTTAGCCGCCCGATCGGCAGACTTGGTGATCCTCGAAAAAGAGATGCGGGAGTTTTCCGACGAAGTGATCGTGATGACCGACGACGGCTCTTACGGAAAAAAAGGATTGGTAACACAAGGAATGGAAGAAGTCCTGCAACGGGAAAAAGTTGACCAGTCGGTCGTGGTTGGTCCGGCAGTCATGATGAAATTTGCGGCGTTGACGACCCAAAAATACAACGTCCCGACGATGGCAAGTTTGAACACCATCATGGTGGATGGCACCGGCATGTGCGGCGCCTGTCGCTGTTCGGTGGGCGATAAGACACAGTTTGTCTGTGTTGACGGTCCCGAATTTGACGCGCATCAAATCAACTTTGACGAGATGATACAGCGATTAAACGCCTATAAAGAAGTGGAACAGGCGGCATACCAGCAATATCTTCAAAACGAAAACAATTAATACAGCACGAACATGGAAAACACATCAAAAATAAATACAGAACGAAATAAACCTTGGCGCGACGATTTGCGCAAGGCAATGAAAAGCGCCGACCGCACCAAAATAGAGCGCGTGGTGATGCCCGAACAAGACCCCGTTGTCCGTGCCGGCAATCATATCGAAGTAAACCGCGGACTTAGTCCGGAGCAAGCCGTCAACGAAGCCAAACGCTGTCTCGACTGCGTGGATCCGACTTGTATCACAGGTTGTCCGGTCAACATTGACATTCCGAAATTTATCAAACACATCGAAGCCGGTAACTTCCTTGATGCAGCCGTAACGCTGAAAGCAACCAACACCTTGCCGGCAGTTTGCGGGCGCGTTTGTCCTCAGGAAGTTCAATGCGAGGAGCAATGTTTTTACAAACTCAAACTGAAAAAGCCGGCGGTCGCCATCGGAAACTTGGAACGCTTTGCCGCTGACTTTGAACGGGAATCGGGAAATATCTCCGTGCCGACAGTTGCCGCTTCCAAAAAGACCAAAGTAGCCGTTGTCGGCTCCGGACCTGCCGGATTGGCGGTGGCGGGCGACTTGGCAAAATGGGGATACGAGGTAACGGTGTTTGAGGCGCTGCATCAGATAGGAGGCGTTTTGAAGTACGGCATCCCCGAATTTCGTCTGCCCAACCCCATCGTGGATGTTGAGATAGAAAACCTTCGTAAGATGGGCGTCCGTTTTGAATTGAATTATATCGTAGGGAAAACGTCAAGTTTCGACGACCTGCGGGCGGAAGGTTTCAAAGCCTTTTTCATCGGCAGCGGAGCGGGATTGCCCAATTTTATGAACATCCCCGGTGAAAACCTCATCGGAGTCTTCTCGTCCAACGAATACCTGACGCGCGTCAACCTGATGGGCGCAACCCGTGCCGGATGCGACACGCCGGTGTTGAGCGGAAAAAAAGTAGCCGTCATCGGTGGCGGGAATACCGCGATGGACAGCGTGCGCACCGCCAAACGCCTTGGCGCCGAACGCGCTATGATCATCTATCGCCGCTCAATGGACGAGATGCCGGCACGTATAGAAGAGATCCACCACGCGCAGGAAGAGGGCATCGAGTTTATGTGCCTGCACAATCCGACGGAATATATCGGCGATGAACAGGGACGCGTTGTCCGGATGGTGTTGCAAAAGATGGAACTCGGCGAGCCGGACGCTTCCGGTCGTCGCCGTCCGATAGTTATCAAAGGTTCCGAATTTGAAGTTGACGTGGACTCTGTCGTTGTGAGCATCGGCGTATCACCGAACCCGTTGATTGCGCAGGTGCTGCCATCGTTGGAAATCTCCAAATGGGGAACCATCATCGTCAACGAAGAGACCATGCAGACCTCCATTCCCGACCTCTTCGCCGGCGGCGACATCGTGCGCGGCGGCGCTACCGTCATCCTCGCCATGGGCGACGGTCGCAAAGCCGCTGCGGGGATACGGGATTTTTTGTCCAAACAATGATTTTGACAAGATTTTCAAGATTATCTTGATTAGAACCTCTGTGTTCCCTGTGTCTTTGTGTTGAGTATTTTTTCCAGCACAGAGGAATTGTCTGAACCGTGTTTCATTTTTATTTGGAAGAAGCGAATGTTTTACCGGATGAGTATTTGGGTGAATCAATGGAATCAAAAGGTTTTCATTCGGAACAGGTAGTAAAGGATTTTTCCTTGCGAGACAAGGCGTTGTATTTGCATATACGCCGTCACCGATGGCTCAACAAGCGCACAGGCGAGGTAGTAAGTCGAGATTGGCATTTAGTAGCCAAAGGCACGCATTACACCAAGGGTTTTGCGTTTTTTTTAAAAGACTTATTGGATATCTACCCGATATAAATACATGTAAATTCGCATCTTAATTTTTGTTAATAACTTTTATCCAAAATGGTTGGTTTGAATCATAGAATGCGGGAGAGGCATTCTAATACAGCGCCCCAAACTGACTAAACACATAATCTTCCGGATCATCGGAGGCGACGAATGGTATTTCGGGATTGAACAGTTCTTGCAGGATTTCGGTTAGGATGTCGGTTATCAGGCTACGTGTTTCTTCGTTTGCGAGTTCATTTTCTGCGATGCGCAGGGGTAGGAAGCCGTGGTTGAGTCGTCGGAAGGAGATGATGCCGGCTTCCAAGTCTGCTGTTTCGGGGACGTGCCGACTTGCCTGTAGTAGCCACGAATAGATGAGCAACTGTATCGCTTTCGGGGAGTATTTTTCTTCGGCAAAGCGGATGGTGTCGCTGATTCGGATTTCTTTGTTTTCCACGTTTCCGGTTTTGAAGTCAATGATTCTGAATACGTTACCAATCCTGATGACCCTGTCAATAGTACCTTTCAGCATGATTTCTTTAGGTTCGTCTCCGATGGTGATGGTGATGGGCGCTTTTATCTCCGCTTCCTGAAACAGGATGGAGTAGGGGAGGTTGTCGTGGTTGGCGTCTTCGATTTCTTTCCGTTCATACGCTAAAAACGCGCGGATGTAGTCGTCGGCTACGATAAAGGAGAGGAGGTTTTGTCCTTTGGTAATGTCTTCTCCAGTCCGGTGTTTTTCAAAGATTTGTTCCAATGCCGGTTTGTAGTGGTCGGAGATGTCGTCAATATCGTTGACGGTCAACGTTTTTCCGGTCAGATGTTGGTGTGTTTGGTGGATGGTTTCGTGGATGATGGTTCCGAACATGGCGGCGTCAATGGCGTCGGGGAACTCCGGCGGTTCGGGGATGCCGGCAATGCGTTTGAGGTAAAATTCGGCGGGGTTGCAGATATATTCGTTGATGATGGAGGAGGAGAATCCGGCTTGTGCTATTTCGTCGAGGCGTTTCAGGGCAAAGGGCGTTTTGGGAATGATTAGCGGGGTTTCTATGGAGATGGTGATGTTGTTATTCTCTTCTGTTTCAACGATTTCGATGTCGGGGTTATAGGTGGGGAGTTCGTGTATGAGTTGGGAGATGAAACGGCTTTTTTCTTTGGCGCCGACGCCGGAGCCGGGGTCGGTGTTGTAGAAGATCCGGATGTTGTCGGCGCGTTGCAGCAGACGATAGAAGTGGTATGCTTCTACGGCGTGCTGGTCGTGGTGCGTCGGCAAGGAGAAGTGAAGACGGATGTCATACGGGATATAGGTCGAAGTT